>Ga0335078_10004653_pt1 | contig 20294 bp, 15 predicted proteins | sample Lox_Sample_32_FD_206711 | JGI IMG/M metagenome (GOLD analysis project Ga0335078, IMG submission 206711) | Soil microbial communities from Loxahatchee National Wildlife Refuge, Florida, United States - Lox_Sample_3.2 | ecosystem: Environmental > Terrestrial > Soil > Wetlands | place: USA... | reverse complement strand
GGAATCCTTAACCGTGCAGGACGTTAGTTCGCTCGATGAGCGTCTTAATGCCGGGGCTGTTTATTCACAGGTCCCAGCGTTCTCTGCATCGGATCGCGCCATGATCGACGTGCTTACCGTCACAAATCAGGGCCGACTCGTCGTCTTGGAATTAAAGGCCGATGAAGACATCCATCTTCCATTGCAAGGACTGGACTATTGGTCGCGGGTTTCTTGGCATCACGCTCGCGGCGAATTCCACAAATATGGCTATTTCCCAAACCAGGAACTCTGCGCGGATTCGCCTCTGCTCCTATTAGTCGCCCCTGCTTTTCACATCCATCCCGCATCCGACACTCTCCTGCGTTACCTCTCGACTGCAATCGAATGGACATTCCTGGGCATCGATGAACACTGGCGTGATCGCGTACGAGTCGTCTTCCGGAAGCATCGCTCGCAAACAAGTTCAACCAGAACTGGTCAGCTCGCTCAAACGGGATAATCCGTTCAATCCATGCCTCACTTTTCCCACGCCCCTAGTAATCGCCTCACATCCACAATTTGCGCCACGTGATAAGCATTGTGATCGGCCACAAGCAGCGCTTCCCGCAGAATTGTTTGACCATCGCCCCACGGAATCTTGGCGAACAAGTCCGTTTTCGGATCCTTAATCAACTCTTCCATCGTCTTCCGATCCGAATGGAACTGCTTGATGCTGGCATTCCATTGTTCGGCGCTCGGCGCATCGCTCGTAGCTGGCCAGTAGCCTTTCGGCCAATCCGGCGACTTGTGTTTGCGGTCGCGACTGAACTCAAGGATGTCCCATTGCGCGATGCGCAAATGCTCGAGCAGCATCCACCCCGAATGCGGCAGATTGGCGGCTTTCTGTCCGCGCAGAGCCTGGGGGAAATCCTCGATCGCGTCCTCAAACTTCACATGTGCATTTCCGCCCTTTAGCAACTCAATCAATTGCTGGCGTAAGGCTTTGTCCTGATCCACACTTCCTCCTCGAATATCTCTGTTGCCTTCCACATAGACGCCAGAGCTACCCGCTGCGATGCAGTTGCTTTACCGCCGTCAGCTCTGCCCCTGTGCTAGTATTTACGGTTCGTGCGCGTGCAGCGGTCCGGGTTGCTGATCCTGCAACCATCTGTTACGCCAGAACGATCATCTGAGCTGAAATCACATGAAGGACACACTGGGAGTCTTGTTGGCTGGAGGGGCGGGTGAGCGCCTTTATCCCCTGACCCGCGACCGTGCCAAGCCAGCGGTCACTTTCGGCGGCATTTACCGCATCATAGACGTCACTCTCTCGAATTGCGTCAATTCCGATCTGCGGCGTGTCTACATCCTCACCCAGTACAAGGCGCTCTCACTAAATCGCCATATCCGCGAAGGCTGGAACATCGTAGGCCGCGAAATGGGAGAATTCATCGAGGTTCTCCCTCCGATGAAACGCGTCAGCGAAGAATGGTATCAAGGCACCGCCGACGCCGTTTATCAGAACATCTATTCCATCGGCTCCGAACAGCCAAAGCATGTCCTCATTCTTTCCGGCGACCACATCTACAAGATGAACTATGGCCTGATGTCGAAGCAGCATAACGAGTCAGGGGCCGATGTCACTCTCGCCACCATTCAAATCGATCCCGCCGAGGTCTACCGCTTTGGCGTGGTCGATGTCGACGGCGATAGCCGGGTGAATGGCTTTCTGGAAAAGCCGAAGCAAACTGACCTTCGTTCTCCCTACAATCCCGCCAAAGTCTCGGCTTCAATGGGCATTTACATCTTTAATACGGATGTCTTGATTCCCGTGCTGCTCAAAGACGCCGAGGATCCCAACTCCAGCCACGATTTCGGCAAAGACATTCTTCCCAAAATGGTCGACGATTACCGCGTCTACTCGTTCGATTTCGTCGACGAAAATAAGAAAGAAGCGCTTTACTGGCGCGACGTGGGAACGCTTGAGGCCTATTACGAAGCGAACATGGATATCGTTTCCGTGTCGCCGGTGTTCAACCTCTATGACGAGGGCTGGCCCATCCGCACGCACCAGCGCCAATATCCTCCGGCGAAATTCGTTTTTGCGGAGACGGGACGCACCGGTACAGCCTTGGATTCGATTGTCTCAGCCGGATGCATTGTCTCCGGCAGCTCAGTCAAGAATAGTGTCCTTTCGCCGGATGTCCGGGTAAATTCCTATAGCGAAATCGACGCCAGCATTCTGTTTTCGCACGTCAACATCGGTCGTCACTGCCGCATCCGCAAAGCGATCATTGATCGGGATGTCCACATCCCGGAAGGGACAACTATCGGCTACGATGGTGAGGCCGATCGCCAGCGGTACTTCGTTACGGACAGCGGAATCACGGTTGTCACCAGGGATTATTCCCTTTTTGAAAATCCCGTCACGGTCGATTACTTCACCACCGAGTGATCCCTGCCGCTGACAATTCTCGAACTCTCCTTCATAATCTTCTGTCCTTCATCTTCGATTGGGAGGAATTCATGCAGCTCCGTCTGTTTCTGCCGTTCATCTTCCTTGCTTCACTGATTCAATCGCAAGCTCAATCCAAACCCACCGTGGCCGACGCCGAACAGTTCATGAACCAAGCCGAGGTGCGCCTGAATGATCTGACTGTTAAAACCGCTCGCGCCTCGTGGGTGCAGGAAAACTTCATTACCCAGGATACCGAAGCAATCGCCGCCGACTCGCAGGACGAAATCACCGCCGTCACTACAGAACTCGTCGAACAGGCCAAGCGCTTTGAGGGACTGAATATGCCCCCGGCGCTCGCCCGAAAGTTTCTATTGCTGAAATTGTCGTTGACCGCTCCGGCTCCCCACGACCCGACCCTGCGAAAAGAAATGACCACCATCGGGACGTCTCTGGACGCCGACTACGGCCGCGGCAAGTACTGTCGCAAAGCGGATGACTGTCTCGACATCACCGCCATTGAAAAACTCATGGGCGAAAGCCGCGATCCCAACGAACTGAAAGATCTTTGGATCGGATGGCACAAAGTTGGCACGCCGATGCGGCAGCGCTATGCGCGTTTTGTCGATCTATCCAACCAGGGCGCCCGCGAGCTCGGATTCAAGGATGTTGGAGCGATGTGGCGCGCGGGCTACGATATGCCTCCCGAAGAATTCAGTGCTGAGCTCGAACGTCTTTGGGGACAAGTCCGCCCGCTTTATCTCGCCTTGCATACCTATGTTCGTGCGCGCTTATCGCAACATTACGGCGCGAGCGTCGTTCCACCTGACGGTCCAATTCCTGCCGATCTGCTCGGCAATCCCTGGGCTCAGGAATGGGGCAACGTCTTCCCGCTCCTCGGCCTTCCTGAAAAGAGTCGCGGCTACGATCTGACCGAGCTTCTTAAGGCCAAGAGTCTCGATGCCAAGGGGATGGTCCGGTATGGCGAGAATTTCTACAAGTCCCTCGGCTTCGCTCCCCTGCCAGATACGTTTTGGGAGCGTTCACTATTCACCAAGCCGCGCGACCGCGACGTCGTCTGCCACGCCAGTGCATGGGACATCGACAACAAAGACGATGTCCGCGTGAAAATGTGTATCCAGATTCGCGATGTTGATTTTGTCACCATTCATCACGAACTCGGACATAACTTCTATCAGCGCGCCTACAGCAAGCAGCCGGTCATGTTTGAGAACGGTGCCAACGACGGTTTCCACGAGGCCATCGGTGATACCATCGCACTCTCCGTCACGCCCGAGTATTTGAAGCAAATCGGTCTGCTGAACGAAATCCCTTCGGCCGACGCTGACATTCCACTTCTGCTGAAGCAGGCGCTCGAGAAGGTTGCCTTCCTGCCGTTCGGCATGCTCATTGATCAATGGCGCTGGAAAGTCTTTTCCGGCGAGATCACTCCGGCGGAATATAACAAGGCCTGGTGGGATCTCCGGCTCAAATACCAGGGGGTTGCACCGCCTGTGTCCCGCAGCGAAGCGGATTTCGATCCCGGCGCAAAATATCACGTGGCCAGCAACACGCCCTATATGCGCTATTTTCTTGCCGACATCCTCGAATTCCAGTTCTATCGGGCCATGTGCAAGGAGGCCGGATATACCGGTCCTTTGAATCGCTGCACCTTCTATCAATCGAAGGCCGCCGGCGCGAAACTGAACCAGATGCTCGAAATGGGTGCCAGCAAACCCTGGCCCGACGAACTCGAAACTCTGACGGGGCAGCGCCAGATGGATGCCAGTGCCATCCTCGACTACTTTGCTCCATTAAAGAAGTGGTTGGATGAGCAGAACAAAGGACTGAAAGCCGGTTGGTAACTCACGAAATGGGCGGACGCTCAATCCGCCCATCCTTCACTCTTTCGGATTCACAATCGCTACTTTATTCACACCGCTGCACGCCAGGTAAAGGCGGCCGTCCTTGGTCGCCGCGATATTTCGCACTACGCCGCCTCCAGAAGGGATTGTTTCGACCGCAAAACTCTTTCCCTTCGGATCGAATCGCACCAGGGTGTTGGGCTTCACCCCCGATTCGCTATACCAAACCATTCCATCCGGAGTAATCGCGATTCCATAAGGTTCGGATCCACTGCCGCCCGGCGAATCCCACTGCTCCACTCTGCCGGTCGCTGGATCAAAGTGTCCCAACTTCCCTTGCGCATAGTTTGAGTAGTAAATCGTTCCGTCTTGAGCCAGCGCCAAACGCCGCGGCCGCGATCCCTCCGGCAATGTGTATTCTCGGATCGCCAGAGTCTTGGGATCGATGCTGCCCAATCTGTTCGTGTTGAATTCGCAGAAAAATGGAACTCCTTGCGCGTTTACAACAATCCCGTATGGAACCGCATGCGCAGTCGGGGTTGGCCGTAAGTCGATTTTTCCAGTTTTCGGATCAAGCCTACCGATCAAGCTGCTTTCCTCGTTCGTAAACCATAGAATTCCGCTTTGATCGAAAACCGGAGTGTGCGGATCCATTTCCTGCCCGCCCGAGGGCCGATATTCCGTAATCTCTCCGGTCTTCGGATTCAGCTTTCCGACATACCCCTTGAAAATTGCTGTGAACCAGATATTCCCCTCATGATCCGCAACTAGCCCGTGGGGACCAGAATCTGCAGTCTTGAGCGGGAACTCCTGAAATTTTCCAGTCTGAGGATCCAATTCTCCGAGTTTGTTCGCCTTCTGCTCCGTCGTCCACAGCGAACCATCGATACCCACCGCCGGATCATGAGGGCGCGCGTTCGGGGTAGGAACATCAAATTCCTGGATCGCGACCGTCATCTTTTCGGTCGCCGCAAACGCCACAATGGAGATCAGCAAAGCCGCCAAACGGTATACATTTCTGTTGCGCATATCCTCACTCCCGCTTGTCTCCACAAACGATACACCACAGCGGTGTACAATGCCGATTCCTTCAACTCCGAGTCGAGGTCACCTATGAAACATTGGCGTTTCCCCATCTTTTTGGTTCTTGTCATGTTTGCTTACTCAACCATGGCACACGGTCCCAGTGCTCAGACCGCGCCATCCACGACCAAAAGGGCCATCACGGAAAAAGATCTGTTCGACTTCATCTGGATCGCGCGGCCCGAGATTTCTCCTGACGGCTCTCAGGTCGCATTCACGCGAGTGAATGTGGACGAAAAGAAAACCGGCTACGAGACCTCGATTTGGACCGTGGCGACTTCCGGCGACCAAGCTCCAATGCGCATGACGAACGGCAAACACGATTCCGGCGCTGTGTGGTCGCCCGACGGTCATAGCCTTGCCTTCGTTCGGGGCGGGGAAAAGGATGATTCCGGTAAGCCCAAGCCGCCACAGATCGCACTTCTCTCGCTTTCCGGCGGCGAAGCGCGCATCATCACCGATCTGCCCAAAGGAGCCGGAAACCCGGTCTGGTCGCCCAATGGCAAGCGAATCTTATTCTCCAGTTCCACCACTGCGGAGGACATTGCAAAGCAGGAACGCAAGAAGCAGTCCGCCAAGCCTGGCGAAAAGCCCGCCACCGAAAAGGCATCTGATACAGAGCCCGAGCATGAATCGGACATTCACATCATTACCCGGGCGGTTTACCAGATCAATGACGAAGGCTTCATTGACCCGAAACGCCATTCGCATTTCTGGGTGATTAATATCCCGAAAGACTTCAACGACGCGCCGAAACCTGTTCAGCTCACCAGCGGCGACTTCAGCGAAAGAGAGCCCGTGTGGTCGCCCGACGGTTCTCAAATCTATTTTGCAAGCCGGCGCGTTTACGAACCTTATTACGAAACTCCCACGACGGAGATCTACTCGATTTCATCCACTGGTGGACAGCCGCAAAAGCTGACCACAATCCCCATGGGAGTTGGCGATCTGACCCTTAGCCATGACGGGCAGCATCTCGCTTTCCATGGCGCCGTCACCGAGCCGGTTCGGTCTCACTCGCAGTCGGATGTTTGGGTGATGGACATTGGCAACGGCAAGCAGCCGCGCAATCTCACCGCGAATTACGACTTCGACATGGGAGACTCTGTGTTTGGCGACAATGCCGCCCCGCGCGGTGGAGGTGGCCGTGGCTTGTACTGGTCGCCTGATGGAAAATTTCTTATCGACGCTGTGAACAACCAAGGCCGGACAATCGTAGTTCACGTTGATACTGAATCCGGCAAAGTCACTGAAATTACCCACGGCCAACAGGCTGTGCTCGATTATTCCGTCACTCCCGATTCGCGCGGAATGGTGGCTCTTGTCTCAACGCCAACCGTGATCGGGGATCTTTACACGGTTTCATCCAGCGGAGAACAACATCGGATTACCGAGCTAAATCAGAAGCTCTGGTCGCAGCTCAACCTGACCGAACCCGAAGAATTTGATTACACCAGCTTCGACGGCAAAAAAATCCAGGCTTGGATTCAGAAACCGCCCGATTTCGATTCACACAAAAAATACCCGCTGATTCTCGACATTCACGGCGGTCCCCATGCCGCTTACGGCTGGGTATTTGACCACGAGTTTCAGTGGATGGCTGCCAAAGGATACGTCGTGCTTTATCCCAATCCTCGCGGCTCAACCGGCTATGGCCAGGATTTCGGCAACATCATTCAGTACCACTATCCCGGAGATGACTATCGCGACTTGATGGTCGGAGTGGACGAACTCGTAAAGCGCGGTCACATCGATGACAAGAAGCTAGGTGTGACGGGAGGCAGCGGCGGTGGCGTCCTCACCAACTGGACCGTCACTCACACCAATCGTTTTGCAGCCGCGGTATCGCAGCGCGACATCTCCGACTGGTCGACATGGTGGTATACGGCCGATTTCACGTTGTTCCAGCCCGCCTGGTTCAAGGCTCCGCCATTTCAGGATCCCGAAGACTACAAGAACCGCTCTGCCATCACCTTCGTTCAGAATATCCATACTCCGCTTCTCTTCATCCTTGGGGAAGAGGATTCTCGCACTCCGCCGGAGGCCGGCGGCGAGCAGATCTTTCGCGCTCTGAAGTTCATGAAGCGTCCGACGGCCATTGCCATGTTTCCACGCGAGAGCCACGAACTATCGCGTTCCGGAGAACCTTGGCATCGCATCGAGCGCCTGGAAAACATTGTCGGCTGGTTCGACAGATGGATGATGGGCGTACCGCATCCTGAGTTCGAAGTCGGTCCGGACAAATCGACCACGGCGAGCACCGACTGATTAGGGAGGTCGGGGAGGCTGGCCTAGTTCGGCTTCCGGGCTTTGCCGTCGGAGAGAAACTGGAGCAAAGCCGCGTCTGCCGCGTGCCGGAACTTCTCTGCTGCGGCGATTCTCGGGCTGAACACCGCTTCTTGCGATGGTTTCTGCCGGATGCTTTCACGCAACTGCTCTGCATCGGCCGATTCGTTCAGGACCACTTGACTGTAAAACCACAAGAAGTGCCGCATCTGGTCGAGCGACGACTTTAGCACTTGCAGCGACTCAAGTTCCGGCAGCTGACAAAGCGCTTCCATCAGCTCCGGATCCCCAGGCGCTTGCATGGCGGCACAATTCAATTGCTGCTGAATCGCGCGCAGGTCTTCTGTCACTCGCAGAATTCTGAGGTGCAGGTCGTCAAGAATTTCGTCGCTTGCCATTGAGCCAGAACTGTCCTTGAACACACCTCACCATCTCACCCGTCAATCGCGTGAAACAGATGTCCCACGGGCATAGGCTTTGGTAATTCGTCCATTACTTTTGGGAAACGAAGGTGTGCGAAGCAACTTTTCATTACGCCATGGCGCAAAGTGAGTTCTCAGCGAGTGCGCCAGAGCCGCGTATTTCGGGCACTTCCACAATCTTCGCGCCGGCGCTGGGATGTTCCACGGCTTGCACCAAAGTTCGTGTCATCTCGTCTAGCGTAACCAGGCCGAGTCGACGAGCGCTATCTCGAGTGGCGGGTATGCGCTCCATCAGCCAGTACATCGGTAATAGGAGATATGGCCATCGGTGTCCCGGACCCAGCACATACCATGGCCGGATGATCGTAGCATTCAGTTCCTTGCTGCGAATCTCCTGCTCACACTCCGCTCGCACTTCGATATACGCCTTCATGATGGGTGCAGGCTGCGCTACGCTGAGATAAATGAAGTGCTGAATCCCCGCGGCTTTCGCGACGTTCACAGCTCCCATCGCAGAGCTCCGATCGATGGCTCTGAATTCGTCGGCTTTCGAAGGATTGGGATGAGAAACACCGACGAGCTGTACAAAAGTGTCTGCGGGCTGGATCTTTGACGCATAAGAGCTCGCTTCCAGCGCGTCTCCCACCACCGCACGGCAACCTGATGGAAGCTTTGACTCCGACCCGTCCCGCACCAACGCGCTGACCGGATGGCCGCGCTTTAACAGCTCCGCGATGAAAGGCCGGCCGAGATAACCGCTGCCGCCTGTGACGAAAACGTGGTGAGTTTTGCTCATGACGCTGGCCCCATTTCTTCAAACGACTCATCCTAGGTACGACAACCAACGACGACTTGGATTTCTATCGAGATACTGCTTCGGCGTCATTCATCTTGTGCGGGGGAGAAAACTCGCCTTCCCATTGCGCAATGACCACAGTGGCGAGGCAGTTTCCGATTACGTTTACGGCAGTCCTGCCCATGTCCATCAACTGATCGATGCCCAGCAAAATAAAAATTGGGTCCGTCGGCAGTCCCACGGTCGACGCCGTCGCTAGCAGGATCACGATTGCCGCCCGCGACACCCCGGCTACGCCTTTGCTCGTCAACATCAGAACCAGCATGATGTAGAGCTGTCGGCCGAAGCCTAACTGCATTCCCGCCGCCTGCGCCACAAACATTGCCGCCAAAGACAAATAGAGCGTCGATCCAATTAAATTGAAGCTGTATCCGGTTGGCATCACGAACGCTACGATCGCCCTCGGCACGCCCAGCTCTTCCAGTCGCTCCATGGCGCTCGGTAATGCCGCCTCTGAACTTGCGGTGCCGAACGCAATCGTGGTCGGCTCAGCGATCGCCCCCAGAAATTGCTTAAGCGGAATTTTGGCAACCAGCGCGATCGGCAGAAGAACGCATACCAGGAAAACGACCAGCGCTACATATAACGTCAGCAGCAGTTTCGCCAGATTGCCCAGAATTCCGACTCCCGACGATGCAATGGTCGAGGCAATTGCTCCTAGCACACCGAGCGGCGCAAACCACATCACGATGTTCGTGAACTTGAACATCACCTCGGTGAGGCTTTCCGAAAATTCGACCATCGGACGTCGCTTTTCCGGCTTCTTCACCATCGCCAGCGCAATTCCGAAAATCAGACTGAAGACGACCACCTGCAGAACCTGATTGTCCGCAACCGACTTCGCAATGTTCTCGGGGAATACGTGGAGAATCGTGTCGCTTGCGGTCAGCTTCTCAACCTTTACCGACTCCCCAAGATTTGCCGGTATCTGCGCTCCGGCTCCAGCTCTGCTGAGATTGATTGCGGCCAGGCCGATGAACAAAGCGACAGTCGTCACAACCTCAAAGAAGACAATTGCCTTTAGGCCCATACGTCCGACCTTTTTCAGATCGGAATGTCCAGCAATGCCGCTCACCAAGGTCGCAAAAATGAGCGGCGCGACGATCACTTTGATCAGCCGCAGAAAGATTTGCGCGAGAAGTTTTAGATTGACCGCGAAGCCGGGGAAGTCATACCCGATTCCAGCCCCTACCAGCATTGCCACAAAAATCCATGTCGTCAGGGATCGCCGAAAAGATGCGAAGAGAACGAGTACACCAAGCGCGACCCATCGCGCCGTAAGACCGGCGATCGAGAAGTACAGCATTCCCGGGGAATGACTCATGTCAACCGCGGCGATAGAGATTATGCTCAGCACGGTGCGCTGATACATTATCAGACAGTCGCATCCCTCCAACGAGTTCACTCGGGAAATCGTATAATCCGCCCTTCACCCTCTTTGCGCTCTCGAATTCAATTCGCTTTGTTGCTCTGCATCTGCCTGACTGCCTCGCCGCAACTGGTCGCGCAGCGCGAGCCTGTGCTGAAGCAGATCGACTTGCCGCACCCTTATTACTTCCGCGAAATGTACCTCCCTCAGCTCACGACCGGGCCCAGTTCTGCAGCATGGCTACCCGATTCTCGTACCTTGGTCTACTCGATGGCCGGTTCTCTCTGGCGTCAGGACACGAATTCGAAAGTCGCTGAGCAATTGACCGCAGGCCCCGGCTACGACTACCAGCCCGACTGCTCTCGTGATGGCAAGTGGGTCGTCTATGCCTCTTACGCAAAGAACGCAGTTGAACTATGGAGCTTGAACCTGGAGACGCTGCAAAGCCGCCAGCTTACTTCGGACGGTGCCGTCAACCTCGAGCCACGATTTTCTCCCGACGGGCGTCGCATTGCGTTCGTTTCGACCTCATACAAGGGTCACTTCCACATCTTCTTGGGCGATTTTCGTGACGGCCAGCTTACCAACTTGCGCCAACTGCTCCCCGAAAACCGCAGCACTCTTCCTCGTTATTACTACAGTGAATATGACCATGAGATCAGTCCGGCATGGTCTCCTGACGGAACTGAGCTGATTTTTGTGTCGAACCGCGGCCACATCTACGGAACCGGTGGATTCTGGCGAATAAAAGCCGAGCCCGGTGCCGAACCTCACGAAGTTCACTACGAGGAAACTACCTGGAAAGCTCGCCCGGAATTTTCGCCCGATGGCAAGCGCGTCGTTTATGCCTCGTATCTCGGCCAGCAATGGCACCAGCTTTGGATCATGCCGTCGCAAGGAGGCGATGCCTTCCCGCTTTCTTATGGCGACTTCGACAACATCAATCCCCGCTGGTCTCCAGACGGCAAGAAGATTGCATTTATTTCGAATCGCAGCGGTAACACCTCTTTGTGGACCCAGGAAATCCCCGGCGGCGCTCAAAACCAAATCGTTCAAGCCGAACACAACTACCTGAAACCAATGGTTCGGATTTCAATCACAGTGCTCGACTCCCACGGCAAAGTAACGCCAGCTCGAATTTCCATAACCGGTCAGGATGGCCGGTCCTACGCGCCCGAAGAGGCCTGGATGCAGGCTGACGATAGTCTCATTCTTTCACAGCAGGCTTTTGAGACTCACTATTTTGCGAGCCCCGGCAAGGCTTCCGTCGAAGTTCCTCCGGGTCCGATTACCGTGGAAGTCACGAAGGGATTTGAATACCGGCCCGCGAAGCAAACCATCCGCGTAGCCTCGGACGAGTCCGCCAAAATCACCATCAGCTTGCAGGCCCTGCCGATCCCGAAAGATCCACGCTCAATTTGGGTCAGCGGCGACGTTCATGTCCACATGAACTATGCGGGCACTTATCGGAACACGCCCGCTCGCCTGGTTTCGCAGGCCGCTGCCGAAAATCTCTCGATCATCGAGGACCTTGTCGTCAACAAAGAGCAGCGCATTCCCGACATCGCATACTTCAGCCCGAAACCAGACACTGCTTCAACGCCATCCATGCTGCTTCTTCACGGTCAGGAATTTCACACCAGCTACTGGGGTCATTTGGGATTGCTGAACCTCACAAAACATTTTCTGATCCCCGGCTACGCCGCTTACGTCGGCACCGCGGCCGCGAGCCTTTACCCCACAAACGCTGACGTCGCTGACATGGCTCACGAGCAGCTCGCTCTGGTCGGATACGTTCACCCGTTCGATACGATTCCCGATCCCGCGAAGGACCCTTCGCTGACGGACGAACTGCCAGTCGATGTCGCCCTGGGGAAGGTGGACTACATCGAGGTGCTCGGTTTCAGCGATCCGCGAGCAACCAGCGATGTCTGGTATCGGCTCTTGAATCTGGGCTTTCGTTTGCCGGCAGCCGGCGGCACGGATGCAATGGCGAATTTCACCTCTCTGCGCGGACCCGTCGGCCTCAACCGGGTGTACGCGAAAGTGGCAAGCGCCCCGCTAAATATTTCTGCTTGGCTCGATTCGCTCAAGCACGGCCGTACTTTCGCTACTAATGGCCCGTTGCTTGAATTTTCAGTAGGAAATAGGCAAATCGGAGATGAACTACGCCTGCCTGCGGGCGAAAACAAAGTGCCGTTCAAGGCTTGGTTGCGATCCATCGTTCCTGTTGATCATCTTCAGGTAGTCTGCGATGGATCTGTCGTGCGCGATATTCAACTTCCTGAGAAGCGCGACTCTGCTAATGCCGAGGGGACAATTCCAATGTCTCGGAGTGGATGGTGCCTGCTCCGCGCCTGGGCCGACAAATCGGAAGATCCAATTCTCGATGCCTACCCCTACGCCACCACGAGCCCGATTTACATCACCGTCGCCGGATCGAAGCCCACATCTTCCGCCGATGCTGCTTACTTCCTCGCCTGGATCGATCGTCTCATCCAAGCGGCGTCTACCCACCAGGCATGGAACACCGAAGCCGAGAAGACCCACGTTATAAGGCTTCTGAACCAGGCCCGCGACGTCTATCAAAAGAAATAGCCACGAATTTACGCAGCTATTTTATCCGCGCAATCCGTGGCTGGTTTAGTTCTTCTGTTCCAACTCGAGCAAAGACTTCTTCCGCTCAACACCCCACCGATAACCGGCCATGTCTCCGGTGCTGCGAACTACCCGATGGCACGGGATCGCTACTGCAACCGGATTCGTCGCGCAAGCCCGAGCTACGGCCCGACTCGCCGTCGGCTGTCCGATCCCTTTCGCCACCGCCGCATACGAGCGCGTTTCTCCAAACGGGATCGAGCGCAGATATGCCCAGACCTTTCGCTGAAATGCGGTCGCTTGAATATCTAGAGGAAGCACCGCATTCAACTTTTGCCCTCGCATCTGCTGAAGAAGCTTGGCCTTCCAGCTCTGCATGAATCTGTCATCGGTCCGGCGAATGGCAAACGGAAATTCATGTCGCAGTCCTTGCTCCAGCTCCTCGTCAGAATCTGCGAACTGGATCGCGCAGATACCCTTATCCGTTGCCGCAATCAGCATCCGGCCGAGCGGGGAATCCGTGCACGTATACCGGATCGGCGCCGCAATCGCACCTCTGCGGTACTTGTCTGGCGTCATCCCGAGCTGTGATGCCGTTCTTTCATACAGTCGGCTGCTTGAACTGTATCCGGCGTCGTACATCGCCCGTGTCACCGAATGACCTGCGCGCAAGTTGCTTTTGAGCTGGTTCATGCGACAGGAATCCACATATGCTTTCGGCGTAATTCCCAGAACGGCTTTGAAACTGCGCTGAAGATGAAATGGACTCTGTTTGAACTCCGAACCTAGGCGCGTTAACGTGACGGGTTCATCCAGATGCTGCTCGATGTACCGGCAGATCGCTCGAACTAGTTGCATCCTTTCATTGCCACCGGACGTCTTCGGACGGCACCGCAGGCAAGCGCGATATCCCGCCTTCTCCGCCTCTTCAATCTTCCGAAAGAACGCAACATTTTCGCGCCGTGGCCGCCGCGATGGGCACGATGGCCGGCAGTACACTCCAGTCGAGGAAACTGCAAATACGAATCTTCCATCCTGGCTGGCATCGCGAGCCTGCACTGCCTGCCACCACTCGGATTCGTGATTTCCTGTCATTACTGGCTCCGTGGAGTTGAGTATCGCATTCGTTGTCATAATGACCCAAGCTTACGAGCGCAATCCTCAGTGAACCATCCGCTTCTTGCTGCCAAAGTGATTTTCTGGGTTATCCTTCTGTTGCCGACGATCATGCTACCGAAAATCCTGGTTCTGTATGCCTTTGCCAATGCCCTTATGATGATGACCGGACAGGCTTCCCCGATGCAGGCGTCGCCATCTGCTATCGTTGCGACCCACATCGATCACGAAATCGGGCTGAACGCCTCGAATCCCGCCGAAGAATGGAAGCGGGCGGTCTCCGTCTCTTTCTCAGCCGATTGGGACGGCAAAAATGCCGACCCAGACCGAGAGACCACCGTCCGGCTTCTCTGGTCCGATCGCACATTGTACTTGCGATATGAGTGCCACTATCGCGACCTGTACGTTTTCGAAGATTCCGATCCCAACGGCCGTCGCGATCACCTCTGGGACCGCGATGTCGCAGAGGCTTTTCTTCAGCCGGATCCCTCGCGTGAGCGCTTCTATCGCGAGTTTGAAGTCAGCCCGAATGGCATGTGGATCGACCTCGACATCTTCCCCGGAGGTTTAGCTGACCTTAAAAGCGGAATGCAGCGGTCCGTCTCTTTGGATGAGAAAACCCGCTTGTGGTCCGCGGAACTCGCGATTCCCCTGAATGCCCTAACAAAGCACTTCGATCCATCTGCTGTTTGGCGTGCAAATTTCTACAGGATCGAAGGACAAAAGGAGCCGCGAGCTTACATGGCTTGGCAGCCCACCCATAGCCCGCAGCCCAATTTCCACGTGCCACAGGCGTTCGGATACCTGCGTTTCGCAAAATAGCCACCGTTATTGTGGCTCGAGCTTCTTCGCGACGAACCTGCCCTTGTCATCTTTCTCCACGCAGGTCCACGGCAGATTCGGATCATGCGTATACATCACCAACCATTTTTCCGGCACGGCTCGCGAGTAGAACTGCTTCCTGCTTTCGATGGTCTCCAGCGGAAAAAGATCGAAGGCCATGACCCAGGTAAGATCAAGATGCCAGCTGGTTGGGATCAAATCTGAGATGTAGCATGCTGTCTTGCCACCACTCTCAAGCATCACTGCCTGCATGTTACGCGTATGTCCGGGGAAGACCTTCACCGAAATGCCGGGCACGATTTCCTGGTCCCCGCGCAATAACTGCATCTGCCCGTTTGTAATCAGCGGGTCGTAGTTCTCGCTGATGTAACTGATTGCGTCCCGCTCTAGTTGTTTGCGTCCGTGCTGCCACTCGCCTTCCTGCACGTAGTACTTCGCTTTCGGAAAGGTCGCAACGAAGCTGTCTCCCCGGCGCACGGTATTCCAACCACAGTGGTCAAAGTGCAGATGAGTGTTGATGACGATATCAATGTCTTCCGGCGCAATCCCAGCCGCACCCAGGTTCTCCAGCAACTTCGCTGGTTGCCCATAGATCTTAACCATCCGGTCGGGTAATTTGCTCCCGATCCCCGTCTCAATCAAGATAGTGCGATCTCCAGTTCGCACTACCACCGAATTCAATCCTGTTGGAACCAGGTTGTTTGGGTCGGCTGACGTCTTCCTCTGCCACATGGATTTGGGAACTACGCCGAAAAATGCTCCACCGTCGAGATGGTAGATACCGTCCGAAATAGCAATCAGTTCGAAGTTTCCCAGGGGCAGCGAGTGCATGAATTACTTCAACTCCCGATCAAAATGATCCTCGATCATGTGAAACAGGTGATCGCGGTCATCCGACCCGCCAATTCCATGCGTCTTGTTTGGGTAGATCATTAATTGGAACTGTTTTCCGGCTTTGATAAACCCTTCGACCATCTGCACGCTGTTCTGGAAGTGCACGTTGTCATCGCTCGTGCCGTGAACCAGTAGCAGCGATCCATGTAACTTCGACGCCTGTTTCGGCAAATCCATATCGCTGTAACTGGTGCTGGTCTTGTCACTCGGCAGACCGTTGTTTCGCTCCGTATAAATCGAATCGTAATTGTGCCAATCCGTAACCGGAGCTACCGCTACGCTCGCTTTGAATGCATCCGAGTGCAATACCGAGTAGAGCGTCATCGATCCGCCGTTACTCCAACCCCACATCGCAGTCCGGCTCCGGTCCAGTTGCCGATATTCCGCAAACAATTGATCCAGAACCGTCAGCTGGTCCTTCAACTCAATACCGCCGTACTGATGTCGAACCGCCGTCTGAAACTTGCGGTCTCGCCCGGGAGTTCCGCGATTGTCCACGGTGAATACCGCATAACCCTTTTGCGCCAGGATTTCATGAAATAAATCGTGACCCATCCAAGCATTGCGCACCGTCTGAGCCGCTGGTCCGCCGTAGATGTAAACAACCAGCGGTATCTTTGCGCCTGCTTTCTCGTTCGCAGGCAAAATCAACTCTCCATAAAGTCTCGTTCCGTCGTCTGCTTTGAAGTCCAGAAACCTCGGCGTGATCAAACCAAAATCGTCCACACTCCGGGAATCCCAAACTTTCGTGCAGGAGCCGCCCACGCTGCAAATCGACAGGCTCGGCGGCGTCATGATGTCAGAATATTGATCGACATAATGCCTGGCGTCTTCGGCGAAGGTCGTTGCATGCGTCCCGTCCTGCTTAGTAACGCGCTGCATGTCGGATCCGTCCAGCTTCACGGAGTACAGTTGCCGCTGCCGCGGGTCATCCTTGTCACACGTGAAATAGATCTCTCCCGCTGCTTCGTCGACGGCCTCTATCCCCGAGTGCGGGTTTTCTCCCGCTCCCAGCACTTCAAAGTCACCTTTCGTCAGCTGCCGCTCCAGTTTGGCGTCCGATCCTAGTGGACTGTTCTTGTCGAAACTGTACAGATAAAGCTGGGTCGTTCCGTCCCGCCAGCTCTGCCAGGTAAATCGGTCCCCCGATTTCAAGACTTTGAAGTCATCGTTGACATACACCCACGCGTCGGCGGCAACTTCCGACAGCATCTTGTGCGACTTCCCGGATTTCGCGTCGATGAAGTACAAATCCAGAATGTCCTGGGTCCGATTCAACACTTCCGCCCAGATGAAATCTTCGCCCACCCAACCGAATCGTGGGACGTAGACGTTCGTATCATCGGTGAGCGAAATCCATTTTGTTTTGCCCCCCTCCGCCCCCACCACGCCGAGTCTCGCCCCCGGATTCGGGTCGCCAGCCTTCGGATATTTCTCCATGTCGACCGTAGGATGGGTCGGAAGCCAGTTCACAATCGGATAAGCGGGGACGTTGGTTTCGTCCATCTGCAAATACACGATCTTTTTTCCATTCGGCGACCAGTAGTAGTTGCTCCGCACGTCCAACTCTTCTGCGTAAACCCAGTCCACCTCGCCGTTCAGGATGTTTCCCGATTTATCGTCACCGTCTTTGGTGAGTTGGCTTTCGTTTCCTCCAGTCACCGGTCGCGTGTAGAGATTGTGCCCGCGCAAATAAGCCAGCCTGTTCCCATCCGGCGAGAACTTCGGGTCGAAACTCGGCTCCGGCGCCGATGTGACCTGCACCGCCGTCCCACTATCCACGGCGTACAGCCAAAGTTGTCCCTGGGAATCGAAAAGCAGGTGTTTCGAATCTGGAGCCCACACATACGCCGCCACATGGTAGCGACTCACCCGTTCCTTCTCGCGCTCGTCTTTGATCTTGTCGAGCGGCGGTGCCAACGAAGCCAGCTTGACTTCGCTCACCAGCATTTTCTTTTCCCCAGTGGCTGCGTCCACGTACCAAAGCTGGCCGTGTTCCCCGGCGTCGTCGCGTTGGACGAAGGAAAATTTGCTGCTATCCGGGCTCCATTTGATGTTTTCCGGACCTCGTCCAGTGATGCCGCCCTCGGCGAAGATCGCTTCGATGGTGAGTGGGGTTTTGCCCGTTTGTGCGACGCTGCTTGAAGTGACGGCGAGACATGCGATGGCGATTGCGAAGAATCGTTTCACGAATGAGCTCCAGAAAAACCAGGCGAGATATACGAAGTTCCAAAGTTTACACCGGAGGAGCCGCTTCGTGCAGAACTCTAATGCGGCGTGAGGCACGTTTCGATGCCCGGAAGGTGTTCGAAGGCAATGGATCTTTCAATTTCGCTAGCTATTTTCAGCAGTGCATTCTCGACAGCAGAAGGAATTTTGGGGCGCTCATACGCTTGCATTAACTCGTGTACCCGATCGCGAGTGCGCGCGAGAATGTCGGGAGTGTTAGGGTCGCTAGTTCGATCGATGACTTGCGATGGGAAATGCTGCTCTTGTCGAAACAGGGTTCGCGTTTCTTTCAGTTTGAGGAAGTCTCCCTTCCACGCAGTCTGCGCGAACGTCCCGAGCGCAAGCGTTTCGCCACTCCCGTTCACGCCTTTTAGCAGCCGTCGCGCCCTGCCGATGTTTTCTGCATCGATTACCAGCTTTTCAATGCTGTGGCATGCGAGGAAGTCCAGCATACCGGCGCCCGAAATCATGTTGATTCCTGCCAGCGCCCCCAACAGTGCCGAACTGGCGCTCTCCATTCCTGCTTGAGCGTCAATCTGTCGGGCATCGCTCGCGACCAAGTATCCGTGCGTTGGGAGTCCGAGCGCTTTGCCAATTTGTGCGCACCCCAAATTCAGCATCGCGGTCTCGATAGATCCCATCGGCGTGTTGCCGGTACTCATATCAAAAATCGCCGGCGCCCCTCCCCAAACAACTGGCGAACCCGGTTTTGCCAGTTGATGGATCGTGATTCCCGCCAGGCATTCCGCCGCATGCTGTACCAGAGATCCGGCAAGGGTGACAGGCGCTGTTGCCCCTGCCAGCGGCATCGAAACGATCTCTGCCGGAATTCCAACTCGCGCTAGCTCCACCATGTTCTGCGCCGCAAACTCCGACCAATTCAGCGGGGGCGAGGGACACACATCAAAAACCGCCCGCGGTCTGCTCTCTAATGCCGCCATCCCGCCGGAGTCCGCCACCAGCAGCGAGATCATGGTCTGCAGCGTGCCTAAGCTGAAAGCTCCGGTGATAACCGGCTTATCCGAGTACCAGAGCACCAGCAGCAACCGGTACCAATCGCCTATCTCGTTCGGCACATCGCTGCACACCATGGCAGTCGACTGGGCGGCATATTCCGGCAGCATTTCCGCGACCTGGATCATTCGCACCAGGTCTTCGGACATCGCCGGTCGCGGGTTTTGACTTTCCGAATCGAGAATGTTCAGACATGAAGAGCCCGGATCGAAGTGAACATCATCTCCCCCGTAATGAACCGAAGCCTGACCAGATCGGCTGTACAACGAGAACTCGTGTGGCGCCGACTGCAATGCATGCCTAACGACAGAACGTGGCAGGCGAACAATATCGCCTTCGATCCTTGCTCCCGCCGCACCCACAAGCTCGATCGCATCGGCGGATCCGACCCTCGCTCCTATCCTTTCCAGCAACTCGAACGCCTCCTCGAGAATGCGATCTACGAGTTTCGCGTCCAGCAGATTCAGCTTGGGTCTCATACGGCCACATCCCCAGCCGCGACCTTTTTCTCTAACAAGCCTCTCGTCAAGGCCACCGCATTAACCGCATCCTTCGCGTATCCGTCGGCTCCAATTTCTTGTGCCCACTGCCGTGTAACCGGCGCGCCACCCACAATGACCTTAAGCGTCGGCCGCAATCCGGCACGACCCAGCGCCTCGACCACACTTTTTTGCCCCCGCATGGTCGTAGTCAGAAGAGCCGATACGCCGACCACATCAGCGTGGGTTTCCTGAGCCTTCTCGACAAACTGATCGCAGGTCACATCGACTCCCAAGTCGAAAACCTTGAACCCGTGCGCCGTAAGCAGAGTGCCCACTAGAGTTTTCCCAATCTCGTGAATATCACCCTTGGTTGTGCCCAGGATTACAGTCCCTGCGTTCGGCCGTTCCGCGCCCTGGCGCATCAACTCCGGTTCCAGCACGCTCATCGCGGCTTTCATCGCTTCGGCGGAAGCCAACATATCGGGCAGGAACATTTGCCGCCGCGCGAACTGCTCGCCCACCTCGGCCATCCCGAGAACAAAGCCCTGATTGATAGCATCTAGGGCGGGTATGCCGAACGCAACCGCCTGCTTCGCCAAAGCAGTGGCAGTCTCGGGAGCGCCGCTCACAATGCTCGCCCGCATCGCAGAAAAGTCCGGTTCCATAAGACCCTCGTGGAGATTTGAACCTTCCCGCGCACCACGGTCTGTGATTCGCATCACCGGTCCCAGTGCGGCCTGTACCCGCTTCCAACGTGCTAAAATCAAGCCAGCGCTAGTCCCAACCATGCTTTCAGACGTTCAGAACCTCATCGAACTGCA
>Ga0335078_10004652_pt1 | contig 20299 bp, 15 predicted proteins | sample Lox_Sample_32_FD_206711 | JGI IMG/M metagenome (GOLD analysis project Ga0335078, IMG submission 206711) | Soil microbial communities from Loxahatchee National Wildlife Refuge, Florida, United States - Lox_Sample_3.2 | ecosystem: Environmental > Terrestrial > Soil > Wetlands | place: USA... | reverse complement strand
CCGTCGCCCACAGCTACCTCAGCTACGTCAGTTCTGCCGCCGACCCGATCGTGCGGGTGCCGGCCCGGATGCTGCAGCCCGCCACGACCGCCACGCAGACTCCGGCGGCGGTCCGCTTCCTGACCGGGGGCCTGCTGGGGGCGGTGGTCGGGCTGCTGGCCGGAGCCATCATCGCGCTGCTGATCGGGCGCGGCGACCGGCGGCTGCGCCGGCGCGACGAGATAGCCGACGCGATCGGGACTCCGGTCCTGGCCGCGCTGCCTACCACTCACCCCGGCGACACGGCAGGCTGGGCACGGCTTCTCGAGGGGTACGAACCGGGACCGGTCCAGGCCTGGGGCCTGCGCAAGGCCCTCTATCACCTCGGCCTCCCGGATACCCGGGACGGGCAGCACACCTCGTTGGCTGTGCTGTCCCTGGCTTCCGACCCGAAGGCACTCGCGCTCGGCCCGCAACTGGCCGCTTATGCTGCCTCCCTGGGCATCTCCACGGCCTTCGTCCTGGGTCCCGAGCAGGATGAGAATGCCACCGCGACGCTGCGCACCGCGTGCGCGGCGGCGGCATCCGGGCCGTCGCGGCGGCTGGGCCGGCTGTGGATCGGGGTGCGGGACAGGGGCAGCGCCGGTCAGCCGCTGGAGGCACCCCTCACGGTGGTCACCTCGGTGGTGGACGCGCAGCACCCGCAGGTGGCCGAGACGATGCGCACGACCGTCACAGTCCTGGGCGTGTCGGCCGGAGCGGCCACCGCGGAGCAACTGGCGCGGGTCGCGGTCAGCGCCGCCAGTGACGGCCGCCAGATCGCCGGGATCCTGGTCGCCAACCCCGACGCGGCGGACCGCACCACCGGCCGAATGCCCGACTCGGTGCCGTCCCGGCGGCAGCGACAGCCGACCCGCCTGGCGGGCAGCACATCGGAGACTTCATCGTGAGTGACGGCGAACGAACGGTAAGGGCATCCGTGGCGCCCCGCGGCGCCGCGGCGCCGAGCCCGCCTCGTGACGACGGCCTTCCCGCCGCTGAGCCACCGGGCGAGGAATACTCCACCGGGCAGCCCGGCTGGCAGTTCATCACCGCGGCCGTGCGGCGCGGTGCCTGGTTGTGGGCCACCACGGCCGTGCTCGGGCTGATCATCGGCGCCGGTTATTACACCCGGCACGCGTCCTACCAGGCCACGACGTCTGTGGTGCTGGTCCCCAATCCAGTGGAGCTGCCCACCGACGCCATCCTGACCGACATCGCGCTGGCCCAGAGCCACACCGTCGCCGCCCAGGCCGTCCGGGACCTCGGGCTGCGGGAGAGCCCCAGCAGTTTCCTGGCCTCCTACAAGGTCACGACGGTCACCGACCGGGTGCTGCAGATCAGCCTGAAGGCACCCTCCAGCGGCGAGGCGGTAAGAGCGGCGCACGCTGTGGCGGCCGCGTTCCTGCACTACCGTGCGGAGCAGTTCCGGGCCGAGGAGCAGCATGCGCTAACCGCGCTACAGTTGCAGGTCACGCAGGCCAAGCAGCAGCTCAATACGCTGACCACGCAGATCAACCAGCTGGCCGCGCAGCCGGCCACGCCGGAACAGCGGGCCAGGCTCACCGCACTGCGCGCCCAGCGCCTCGCGGCACAGACCCAGCTGCCGGCGCTGCAGCAGGCGGTGACCAGCGGCCAGGTGACCACGCGGCAGACCACGGCCCAGTTGGTCCAGGGCAGCCAGATACTCGACGCCGCTATGGCCAGCCCGTCCGGCCGGGTCAAGCATGCCGCCCTGTACGCCGGTGGGGGGCTGCTGGTAGGACTGGTGCTGGGCCTGGTCATTGTGGTGGTCCGGGCGCTGGTGTCGAACCGGTTGCGGCGGCGTGACGATGTGGCACACGCACTGGGCGTTCCGGTACGGCTGAGCGTGGCCCGGGTGCAGGGACCGCGCTGGCGGCCGGGCAGTCGTGGGCTGGCTGCCGCCCAGCGCCCGCCGGTGCAGCGCATCGTGGCGCACCTGCGGGAGACATTGCCGCGCGGGGATACCCGTCCCGCGGCCCTGGCCGTGGTGGCCGTCGGCGACACGCAAGGGCCGGCCCTGTCACTAATATCCCTCGCGCTGTCGTACGCCCAGGAGGGCCAGCGGGTGATGCTGGCTGACCTGAGCCACGGCTCCTCGGCGGCGCGGCTCCTGGGCGTCCGGCAGCCCGGAATCGGCACGGTCACCGTGGACGGGGCGCACCTGGTGGTCGCGGTCCCGGGTGACGAGGTCGCTCTCGGGCCGCTGCTCCCGGCTGTCCCACCCGGTCAGCAGCCCGACCCGGAACTGTCCGGGGCGGCTGCCTCGGCGGACATCCTGCTCACCCTGGTCCAGCTGGATCCGTCCCTGGGCGGTGAGCACCTGCCGACCTGGGCCCGGACGGCCGTGATCATGGTGACCGCCGGGCAGTCGTCGTGGACGAAGATCCACGCAGCGGGGGAGATGACCTGGCTCGCCGGCACGAAGCCGGTCTCGGCGGTGCTGCTGGACGCGGACAAGACCGACGAGAGCCTTGGCGCCGCCCGGCCTGCCACCGCGCCGGCCCGGCCCGACCCGCGGCTCGCCGCCCCGGCCCCAGCCGACCCGCGGCCCGCCGCCCCGGCCCCAGCCGACCCGCGGCCCGCCGCCCCGGCCCCAGCCGACCCGCGGTCCGCGCCGGTCCCGTCGGCCCAGGCAGATGAAGCCTGGCGGATCTCCCGCCGATGAGCCTGTCCGTTGTCACGAGCTTCCGCCCTGGTATCCCGGCGGCGGATCCCATAGCCGCCCGCGAACGGTGGGAGCGGCGCGGCGTCGGGCTGGTATGGGGTCTGCTGTTTCTCAACGTGCTGACGTTCGCGGCCGGCACCTGGAACGGCGTGCCGTTGATCATTCACATCCCGTCTGTGGTCGGCAAGCTGATCACCCAGGGATCCCTGCCCGTGGCCCTGCTGGTGGCGATGGTGATCAACCGGCCGCTGCGCGTCCGCCCCAACGTGTTCCTCTGCCTGCTGAGCCTCCTGGTCATCGAGGCGTTCATGTCAGGGCTGCATCCGCAAGGACACGTCATCGGCACGTTGTACCGGACCTTCCGGCTCGCTGGCTTCGTCGCCACCCTCTGGCTGCTGACTCCCTGGTGGGGCCGGCGTGACATGCTCCTGGTCCGGTGCCAGATAAAGGCCCTCGCGGTGGTCGTCGGCTCCGTGTTGCTGGGCTTGGTAATAGCCCCCGGGCGAGCCATGGCCGAGAATCGGCTTTCCGGCGAGTTCTGGCCGATAGCGCCAGCCGGGGTGGCGGACCTGGCGGCCGTCCTGGCCGGGCTGCTTATCATCCTCTGGTTCTGCGGCCTGATGCGCGGCCTAGTTGCCGGGCCGCTGATCGCGGTCACGGTGCTCGTGGTGCTGCTGACTCACACCCGGGTTGAGCTGGTCGCCCTGCTGGCCGGCGTCCTCGTCGGCGGGCTGAGCATCTTCCTGACCAGAGCCCGGGTGCGCCGGACATTCCTGTCGGTCGGCCTGGCGATGTCGGTGGGGATCATCGTCTTCTCCGGCGTGATCACGGCCTGGCTGACCCGGGGGGAGAGTACGCAGCAGCTGAACAGCCTGACTGGCCGGACAGCGGTCTGGGAAGGCGTGGTCAACGCCCCGCGCGACCTCTTCCAGGTGCTCTTCGGCTACGGGGTGTCGAACAAGGCCTTCAACGGCTTCCCGATTGACAGCAACTGGCTGGCTACCTACCTCGATCTCGGGCTTCTCGGGGTCGCAATCTCCGCCGCGCTGTTGCTGTACGTGTTCGTGAGCGCGTATTTCCAGCCCATAGACGTCCAGCGGGCTCTCGCCCTGTTCCTCGTCGTCTACCTCATGGTCACGTCGTACACCGAGACCGGGCTCGGCGACGCATCGGAGTACATGCTCGACCTTGCCCTGGCTGCCTCGCTGCTCGTGCCACCCATCGACGACTGGCGGGCCGGATGAGGATCGCGCTCGTGCACAACCGGTACCGCTCGAACATGCCGAGCGGGGAGAACCGGGTCGTCGACACCGAGGCCACGGCGCTCACCGCCGCGGGACACGAGGTGATCCGCTTCGAGAAGCAGAATGATGACATCGACGGGTGGTCGCGGGCTAAGAAGGCCACGTTGCCCACCCGGATCTTCTGGAGCCGCGAAACCTACCGGGAGCTGTCCGCGACCCTCCGTGCTCACCACCCTGATGTCGTCCACGTGCACAACACCTTCCCGCTGCTGAGCCCGGCCGTCATCCTCCGGGCCTGCCAGGCCGCAGCGATCCCCGTCGTGGTCACCTTGCACAACTACCGGCTGGTATGTGCCAGCGGCACCTTCTTCCGGGACGGCGCGATCTGCCACGACTGCGCCCGCGGGCTCCCGCTGCCAGCGGTCCGGCACGGCTGCTACCAGGATTCGCGTGTGGTCAGCGCACCAGCCGCGCTGGCCGTCAGTGCGCACCGGCCCGCCTGGAAATCGCTGGTGTCGGCGTACATATTCATCTCCGCAGCACAGCGCGACCTGCTGGGCGGGCTCGGGCTCCCGCCGGACCGGGTCTTCGTCCGGCACCACCTCATCCCGCGCCGGGCCGTACCTGAGGTGGCGCGGGAGCCGGCCGTCCTCTACGCTGGCCGCCTGGCCGAGGCCAAGGGCGTGCGCTTGCTGATGGCCGCCTGGGATGAGTACCGCAGCAGCGCCGCTGGCTCCAGCTTGCGACTGGTCATCGCGGGCGCCGGGCCGTTGCTGGATGAGGTGGCCGCCTGGGCTGCAACCCGGCCCGATGTCGAACTGGCGGGGGAGGTGGCAGCCAGCCGGTGTGCGGAACTGATGGCGGCGGCGCGGGCGATCATCGTTCCGTCCATGTGGCAGGAAACTTTTGGCCTGGTCGTGGTCGAGGCCATGGCAGTGGGCACGCCCGCCATTGCCGCCGGGCACGGCTCGCTGGCCGAGCTGATCAGCGACGGTGTCGATGGCGTGCTGTTCCGGCCAGGCGACCCCGCGGCTCTCGCAGCAGCCCTCGCCGACGTTGCGGCGCGCCCGGAGAAATACCAGGACTACGGGGACCAAGCGCGCAAAGCGTATGAGCAGCGGTTCGACCCTCAGCGCACCCTCGACCACCTACTGGAGATCTACCGGTTCGCCATCGCCCACCCGGCACGGCACATCACTGGGCTGCGGGCCTGGCAAACGCCATCATGACGGCTGGCCGTCCCGATGAGGGGGATACATGACACTGCAAACCAGAATCCGGCGCCGCCTCGCGACCTCACCGGTGGCCCGGGGCGCCGCCCTCCCGTTGCGCACCATGGCCGTGGCCCGCTACGACGCCCGGGTCATCGGGCGCTCCCTCAACTGGCTCGTGCACGGCCGCGAAACCACCAACTACACGTATGACCTGGATCCGCTTAACCGGGACCAGCTCTGCTGGTTCGTCGCCACGGTCACCGGGGCTGGGGTCGCGCAGGTGCGGGAGTGGGGGATGGAACTGGAGCACGACACCGACCTCATCGAGCACCTGACCAGGCGGCTGGCGTCCAACCCGCGGCGGAACATCTGCGCCAGGGAACCGCACTGGGCCCGGCGGTTCGGCTGGTATGCCATCGTCCGGGCTGCCCAGCCGGATCTCGTCGTCGAAACGGGTACCCATCTGGGCCTCGGTTCCTGCGTCATAGCCGCCGCACTCATCCGTAACGGTCACGGACGGCTGACCACCATCGACATCGACCCGGAGGCCGGGCACCTCATCGGCGAACCCTATTCACGCGTCATCGACCGCCGTACCGGCAGCTCCGTCGACGCACTGGCGGCGATGCGGGACGTGGACATCTTCCTGCACGACAGCCTGCACACTTACGAGTACGAGAGCAACGAGCTGAAGGCGGTTGAGCCCAGCCTGCGGCCCAGCGCGATCGTGCTGTCCGACAACGCCCACGATTCGGCGGCGCTCTCCGACTGGGCCGAGCGAACCGGCCGCCACTACCTGTTCTTCGGGGAGAGCCCGCTCGACCACTGGTGGCCGGGGGACGGCATTGGAGCCGCATGGGCGGACCGCGCCGTGACCGGAACCGGCCAAGCTCCGTAGGCGGCGGACACGCCAGCTCCGCTCACGGTCCGGTACGGGTCCCGCCACAGGGAAAGCGCGTCCCGCCCGGGGAAAGAGGACAGGTGGCAATGACCGCGAAGCTTGCCCGGGCGGCTGCCCGCTCAATAAGCGGATGGGCACTGGCCATAATTCTTGCCGCGGTCGCGGTCCTGGCGGGCTGCACCACAGGACCGGCACCGGCACCGCCGCCGCCCAAACCTGCGCACAGCGCCGACCTCTCCGTCCCGCTGTCCACCAGGGTCTGCGGGCAGGCGGTGCTCCACTCCCCGTACGGCTACCACGGCCGTCCGGGCCGCTACCGCAGCGGCAGGCCCGGGCTGCCGACCTACGGCACACCCCGCTCGGATTTCCCGGAAGCGACCGCCGGGGTGGTCCTCCCGGCTGGCCGACACAGCTATATGTCCTATCAGCTTGCCCCGCGCACCGTTTACTATCTGCTGCCAGGCACGCACGTCGGCGCGTTCCAGGCCGATGAGGATGACGTCTTTGTCGGCGGGCTATGGCACGGCCGGCCCTCGGTGATCTCCGGCGAATACTCAGGGTATCCCTGGGCCATCGACTCCAACTATTCATCCGGGAACCAGCCAGGCGTGACCATCGAGTACCTGACCATCGAGAAGTTCCAGCCCCGCGGCGATGCCGCGGCCATCAACCAGAGTTCCAACACGGACTGGACCCTGCGGTACAACACGATTACCCTCAACGCACCCGGTGCCGGAGCGATCGCCAGCACCAATAATGTCCTCGAGCGCAATTGCATGACCCTGAACGGCCAATACGGCTTCCAGTCATCGGTGACCGGGCCCTGGGGGCATGACTCGCTGACTGGCGGTCCGTACAACATCACCGTCGCAGGCAACGAGATCAGCTACAACGACACTTGCGACTTCGAGGGGCTGCTCACTAACCGGGCGATTGGATGGTCCAGGTACAACCCGGTGAAAGCACAGTACCGGAATCCGCACTGCGGCAAGGTCGTCGGGGACGGCAATGAGGGCGGGTTCAAGCTCTGGGAGACCGATGGGGTGACCATCAAAGGCAATTACATTCACCACAACTGGGGTCCTGGTATCTGGACCGACACGGACAACGCGAACACCACGTACACCGGTAACACGATCATGAACAATGATGGGCCCGCGATCACCGAGGAGATCTCCTACAACTTCTCCATCACCGGAAACTACCTTGCGAACAACGGCTGGGCCGAGGGACTGGACAACCCCGGGTTCCCGACACCGGCCATTTACGTCAGCCAGAGCGGTAGCGACCTGGCCTTCGGCGGAGTTCCTGCGTGCCCGGAGCTGTCGTGCTCCCGGCAGGGTTCCTATCCCCGCCAGTCTGTCATCAGCGACAACACCCTGGTCAACAACGGCGGACCGGTGCTGCTGTGGCAGAACTCAGACCGATTCTGCTCAGCTGAATTCGACGCCGTCTGCACCCTCACCCGTGGCGGCTCCTCCGGGCCCTTCACGATCCCCGCCTGCAGGTCCAACCTGCACTCGGCCACGATCGATGCGACGACGTACGCCCCGCACCGCACCGGCTCCCCGGCTGAGGACTGGTGGAATGGCTGCCTGTGGTGGACAGCGAACGTGAAGGTGAGCCACAACGTGATCGACTTCGACCCGGCCGCAGTCCCGCACTGCACTGAAACGGCTTGGCCCGCCTGTGGCGCCGGTGGCATGTTCGCGCAGTACAGCGTGGCACATCCGTACAATCACCCTGGCGGCTGGGTCATCTTGAGCCAGCTCACGTTCTTCCAGCACAACAACTGGTCGGACAACGTCTACAACGGCCCGTCGACTTTCTATGCCTGGAACCAGGGCAACGGGAAGAATCCGGTGAGCTGGTCCCAGTGGACCGGGAAGGTTTCGGACGGCGACAGGTGCGATTCGGCTGGCGCCCACACGAGCGGCGCCTGCACCGGCCCGTTCGGCCAGGACCACGGAAGCGGTTACCACCGGGCGCCGATGTCCTCGCCACCATCGCCCAGCCCCCCGCCGCGGCCGTGACCTCAGGCCAAGATTGCCCGTGGCCATGGAGCCAGCTCTAGCGACCGGCGGTCCTCACCATAATCCCTGGGCCACGCCATAAGCCATCGGTGGGCTGAGGGCAGCCTCGCGCGCGACACCAAGGCTCTCATCGGCCTTGTCCGTCGCGACCAGTACGGCCGGGCTGAACCGGACGTCTGCGAGCCGCATCATTTCGCCCACGGCATGTATCTTCACGGCCGATGACTGCCCAGCGGTGACCATGACAACGGCATCACCGGCCCATGTGGCGAGGTGGTCCGCGCCCAGCGCGGGATCGAGCTGTATCAGGGTGAGCAGCAGATCCGCCGAGTGGCAGGCCGTCGCCAGTTCCGGGGACGGCCGTTCCCAGGCCGACCCCGACCCGCGCTGGAGCGGGCCGACCGGAGCGACGCTCCCGGGGTCGGGAACCGCTACCATCAGTTGCCCGCCAGCCCCGTCCACCCGGTGCACGCCGGGCTCACTTGCTCCCAGCCGCCGCGCTGCGGGCGCGCCGCAGCACAGGTCAGCCAGGACAACGCGGCTGCCCTGCTCTGCGCAGGAGACAGCCAGTGAGGTAAGTGACAGCGCGGGCACCCTCAAGTCGTCCACGGCCACGACCGCCAGGGCGGCCGGCTTCGCCGAGCTTCGCGGGACCGAGTTGCGCAGGTGGGCCACAATGCGCTGAAGATCGCGGCCCCCGGCCGCCGTCCCTCCGCGCAGCGGGCCGCCCCGGCGTACGGCGCCGACGCTGAGCCCGATGGAAGCCCCGAGCGCGGCCGCGACGTCGTCCCGGCGACTCAGCCGCCTGGAAACCAGAGCCCGTACGATGACGAAACCCATGCCTAGCGCAAGGCCCGGGATGAGTCCCGTGACGGCGTACAGGGCCGCGTCGCGCATGCCCGGGCTGAGGGATCCTTGCGTGTGCGTGATCGGCGCGGCGGAGTCCAGTATCCGGCTGTCAGCGATCTCGGCGGCTGTGCCCGACTGGTACGCGGAGGCGGCCAGTTGCAGCCCATTCAGCACGTTGCCCGCGTGGCGGCCCCTGGCTTTCAGCCGCTTCAGCTTGGCCTTCTGGGCCGGCGACTTGGCGGACTCGGACTGCTTGGCGATCTGCACGGCCAGCGCGTCGGCCTGCCGCCAGGCCACATTGATCTGCTGATCCAAGACCTTTAGGACACTCGGCACCTGGGCCCGCAGTTGCTGTGCACGGAACTGGAGGAACGACTTGGCCACCGCATCGGCCCGGGTCATCGCCTCGGGCATGGTGGGTGCGCCCACAGTAATGAGGATCATACGATCGGTGATGGGCGTCACCGAGTAGGCCGCGATGAAGCTGCCAACGCTCTGCCGCAGCCCCAGCTGATGCATGGCGCGCTCAGCCACCGGCCAGCTCCGGGCCATGGACATGTCGGTCTGGTTCGCGTCGGCCGCCTGCTCGCCGGGATTGTGGGTGAGCAGGACCGAGGTCGCCGCCTGGTCGGCCGACGGGAGCAGCACGCTCAAGGTAAGCCCGATCAGGAACCCGGCCATGGCGACGAGCCCCCACTGCCAGGCCCCTCGCCGTAGGGCTATCCGGAAGAAGTGCAGAGTCGGAAGGCCCGCTGGAGCCAGCCCGGCCGGACGCCCAGCCCCCGCCACTGCTCCATCGGGCATCCAGTGCGGCTCGCTACTGTCCGCCTTGTGCCCGCGCTGTACCGTCACCATACGCTCTTCCTCATTGCGCACTCGGGCGAGTCACTGGCCTCGGTCGCGCCGGCTGCGGAAGGCAGCCGGTCGTTTCGTCGGCCGGGTCAGGGTCCGCCAGGAGGATGCCGGCGACCCGGCCGCCGCCTGCGGCGCTGACCGCCACCCGGGCCAGGTCCTCGGCGGTGGCCGCGCCGGCCGAGACGCCCAGCAGCGTCGCGGTGGCTTGGGCCGGGCCGACGGGCCGTGCGGCCTGGGCGTTGACTACATCGACGGTTACCGTCAGCGCCGTGCCCGGCTGCTGGCCAGCTCGCTCGACGGCCCCCACGAGGGCGCGCAACTGTCCCGGCCGACCCGGGGGCGGGGCCGCCCGCGACGCGCAAGCAGCTCGCAGGGCGGCCATGGACGGCGCATCCTGTTCCTGGCTGACGACCAGCGTCGTGGGGATCCCCAGGGACGCGGCAAAGCTGGCCATCTGCGGGCCGAGCGCGAGCGCACGGTCGTCGAAAGACAGCGAAACCATGGCCAGCCGCGCGCCATCTCCTTCCCTGCCGTCGGCCAGCCCCAGCCGGTGAAGGATCTTCCGAAGGCTCCACGCCTGGATGGCATCGGGTTGATAGTCATCGAGCAACTTCGCCCAGTCTGCGGGGTTGGATGGGTGCGGGACGGGGATCGACGCCAGCACCGGAACTCCCGTGGCGTCCGCTATCTCATTACGCTGCTGCAGACGGCGGTCGTCACGGCGCGTCGCGAGCACGAGGACTGACCCAGCCAGCGTTCCCAGCACGGCCCCCAGCACGGCATCAACCGCTAGACGGGTGGCCGTGGACGTGCCCACGGCGCTCACTGCCCGCTGCAGCAACAGGGCGTCTGGACTGCCCGGCGTCCTGATGTGAGCGATGTAGCTGACAGCCATGGCGTTCGCGAGGTCTTTCGCCTGAGCGGTGGTCGGGCCCTGGGCCGTGAAGGCGATGAGGTCCGCGCTCGGGCTGCTGACGGTGACCCAGTGGCGCATCGTCTGCACCGAAGCCGCGGGATGCAGCTGGTGGGCCGCCCCGGCCAGCACCGGACTGCTCACCGCGACGACAAGCTGGGTAGTGAGGTAACGAGTTGGCGCGGCGCTGACTCCCGGCACGGCGGGCGGCAACAGGACGAGCGCGCTGCTCGTCCGCATTGGCGGTTTCAGCAGGGCGAATACGACCCCGGCCAATAGTCCGAGCACGGCGGCGACGCCGACGAGGGCGATATGCCGCCGCAGGATCCGCGCGGATCTGCGCAGATTCAGTGCCTCATCGCTCATCCGGCCTCCGCCAGCGAGAACCGTCGCGGGCCGGGCTCACTGCCCCGACGTAGCCGAGCGCAACCACCGCGACCTTGACCACCCGCCTCGTGCCGTTCGTTCTCCGAGTGCTGCATGTTTGACGAGCATAGGAGCACGCCGCTGGCTGCAGTGATACGAGAACTGCGGCGCTGATGTATCACGGTCGCTCCGTCACCGCTCTCCTGGTACGGGCTGGCGGTCCACGCCACTCCTTTCCGGCGTCTGGAGAACCTTGGGGGTAGCGGTGAGGAAGCTCATCGCCAGCGACAATGGCTACCGCCGACCTGCGGCGGATCCCTGGCCGCAGGCCACCCGTCCCAGGGGCGGCGGCGGCCGATGAGCGCGCCGCCCAAGCTAAGCGTGGGGCTGCCGATCTACAACAGCGAGAAGTACCTCGCCGAGGCGATCGAGGCCTTGCTCGGGCAGAGCTACCCCGATTTCGAGCTGATCATCTCGGATAACGCCTCGACCGACGGCACCGCTGACATCTGCCGTCACTACCAGTCGCTGGACTCGCGGATCCGATACTTCCGCCAGCCGCGGAACATCGGGCTCGCCCCGAACCACAACTTCGTCGCCGACCAGGCCAGGGGCGAGTTGTTCAAGTGGGCCGCGGGCGACGATCTGTACGCGCGCGATCTGCTCGAACGGTGCGTCGCCGCACTCGACCAGCACCCGCACGCCGTGCTGGCGCACTCCTGGACGGCCTACGTCGACGGTCGGGGGAACGTAACGCAGGCCTTCGAGTACCCGCTGAGCACAACCTCGCCGAACGCCCCGGAACGCTTCCGGAGCGTCCTGTTCGACAGCGGCGGCGACGACGACTACGGGATCATGAGGACCGAGATCCTCCGCCGGGCGGCGAAGAAGGACAGCTATCACCACGCCGACCACACGATCATCGCTGAGCTTGTCCTGCATGGGCCGTTCTACCAGGTCCCGGACTGGCTGTACTTCCGGCGCGATCACGACGACCGGGCGGAGCGTGCGTGCCCGAGCATGCGCAGCCGGTGTGTCAACATGGACCCGCGGCGGGCCAGCCGGTGGCGGCATCCGGCCGTGCGGCTGTATGGCGAGTACATTTGGGGCTACATCGCGGCTATCCGCCGGGCGCCGCTGACTGGCGCCGACCGGCGTGAGTGCTACCGCTACCTGGCGCAGTGGCTGGCCAGCCGGGCCCAGCCAGGGGCGGATCAGCCTGCCGGGCCCGTCTCCGGAACCCTCCCCGACATCCCGGTGGACGCTCTCGTGGCCGGCCGGGAGAGGAAGGCGTAGAAAATAATGGTGAATGACCCGCCCGATAACCAGATAGGCATGGCTGGCGGACCCGCTGGAAGTATCGCGGAAGCGTACCAAAGAGACTTCTGGATCAAGGAGAACCTGAAGCACGCAACTCCGCATTACCGGCTGCAGAAGACAGCCCGGATCGTCACCAGGATCGCCGACGGCCAGGAGTGTGACGTGCTCGACCTCGGCTGCGGGCCGGCCACCCTGATGCGCCTGCTACCGGAAAACGTCCACTACTACGGGATTGACATCGCCATCCACGACCCGGCACCGAACCTGCTGGAGGCCGACATCCTGCAGGCGCCCATCAAGTTCGGCGACCGGCGGTTCGACATCGTGGTGGCGCAGGGCTTGTTCGAGTATGTCGGCGGCTCCCAGGCCGCGAAGTTCGCCGAGATCGCGCACCTGCTGAACGAGGGCGGCAGGTTCGTGGTGACCTACACGAACTTCGGCCACCGCGACAAGCACGTCTTCGAAGCCTTCAGCAACGTTCAGCCCATCGCTGCGTTCCGCGACAGCCTGAGCCGCTACTTCACCATCGACAGGTGCTTCCCCACCTCGCACAACTGGCACGGCGGCCAGCCCCGACGAGGCCTGGTCAAGGCGGCCAACATGCATCTGAACGCGAACATCCCGGGCATCACCCCACGCCTGGCCGTCGAGTACTTCTTCATCTGCTCGCCGCGCAGCGCCCATGCCTGAGCCGGCCTGCCGGTTCTGCCGCGGCCGCAGCGGCACCGTGGTGCTCGACCTCGGTGACCAGCCGGCCTGCGACTATTTCCCGCGGCGCGATGACCCCGGCCCCGATCCGGCCTATCCACTGCAGATGTGGCTGTGCGCCGGGTGCGGCCTGGCCCAGCTGGTGGCCGATCCCACCGTGCCCGAGGAGCCGCGGGGTGCCGAGCCGGCCGCGCTCGTCGCCCAGGCCGTGAGCGCGGTCGCCCGGGTTGCGGCCGCCGGGCTGCTGCCGGCCGGAGCGCGCGTCGCCGAGTACGGCAGTCCCCACGGTGGCTCGTGGCTGCCCCTGCTGGCCGGCCGGGGGCTCAGCCCCGTTCGCGACGGGGAACCCGCGGACGTGGTGCTCGATTGCTTCGGGCTGATGCACTCCGCCGACCAGCATGCCGCCCTAGCGGAGCGGGCCGCCCGGGTCAGCCCGGGGGGAACACTGCTACTGCAGTATCACTCGCTGGGCGGGATTGTCCGCCACGGGCAGTGGAACGCGCTGCGGCACGGTCACTACGCGTACTACTCCACCCCGGCCCTGGCCGGCATGCTGGGCCGGTTCGGTTTCCGCCCAGAGCTGGCCTGGCAGTTCGAACTCTACGGCGGCACGGTGCTGCTGGCCGCCAGCCGGGACGGCGCACCAGGCGGTCCCGCGGACGGCTCAGTGGCTGCGCTACTGGCCACCGAGGCGCAAGCCGGGGTCCGTGATCCCGTGGTGCTCAGCGGGCTCCAGCGCGACACCGAGGCCCGGGCCAAGGCCATCCATGACTGGCTGGTGTCCGAGCGCGCGGCCGGGCGGGCCGTCGTCGGCTACGGTGCCGCCTCCCGCGCGGTCGCCCTGCTGCGCCGGGCGGACGTGGACGCCGCGCTGCTCCCCGTGGTGCTGGATGCCTCGCCCGCCAAGCAGGGCCTGCGGATGCCGGGCACCGGCATCCCCGTCGCCAGCCCGGAACAGCTTGCCCGCTTCCAGCCCGATTCCGTACTGCTTTTCCTGTCTGACCTGATGGGAGAAGTCCGGGACGCGTACCCGGGCGTCGAGGGTGCGGGTGGCCGGTGGGTGGACGCTGACACGCTCGGCGGCTGAACTGGCCGGTGATGTATCAGGACCAGGCCGTCGCGGATCATTTGAGAGGCAGGCAGCCGCCTCGCCACTCCGTATGGTTCGGGCCAGATTCTTGGGGGACAGGCGATGCGGGTCCTTGTCGCGGGTGACCGTGGTTACATCGGGGCGATTCTTGTCCCCTTCCTCCGCGCCGCGGGGCATCAGGTCGACGGGCTGGATCTCGGTCTGTACGAGGGCTGTGACCTCGGACCCGGGCCGGAGGACATCGGCACCCGGCCGCCGCGCGACATGCGGGACGCAGCCGCCTCCAACCTGGCCGGCTACGACGCGGTGGCCTGCCTGGCAGCGCTGTCCAACGACCCGCTCGGCCACCTCAACCCGGCGGCCACCTACTCGGTGAACCTGGACGGCACGCTGCAACTGGCGCGGGCCGCCCGGGATGCGGGCATCGACCGGTTCGCCTTCGCCTCCTCATGCAGCCTCTACGGCGCGGCCGGGTCCAGCGCGGTGGCCGAGGACGCCGAGCTGTTCCCGGTCACGCCCTACGGCGAAACCAAGGTCCGGGCGGAGCGTGAGCTCGCGCTGCTGGCCGGCGACGACTTCAGCCCCACCTACCTGCGTAACGCCACGGCGTACGGCGCCTCACCGCGCCTGCGGCTGGACATCGTGGTGAACAACCTCACGGCCGTCGCGATGACGGCCGGTGAAGTGCGGATGGAGAGTGACGGGTCGCCCTGGCGGCCACTGGTGCACGTGCAGGACATCTGCCGGGCATTCCTCGCCGTGCTCGAGGCCCCTCGCGAGCGGGTCCACAACGAGGCGTTCAACGTCGGGCGTCCCGAGGACAACGTGCAGATCCGGGACGTCGCGGAACTGGTCCGCGACGCGGTGCCCGGGTCCAAGGTGTCCTTCGCCGAGGGAGCCGGGCCAGATCTGCGAAATTACCGGGTGGACTTCGCCAAGCTGAACGACACCTTCCCGGACCTGAAACTGCACTGGACCGTGCGGGACGGGGTGGACGAGCTCGTCACCGCCTATACGGAGCACGGCATGAGCCACGACGACTTCACGTCCTCGCGTTACGTGCGCCTGCGCCGGATCCAGGAACTCCTGTCCGACGGCGTGGTCGACGAGATGCTGCGCCGGACGGACAACTCATGAGCCCTCGTGATCCGGCCACCGGCGCACCTTCCGCGACCCCGGCCCGGGTGGGTCTGTTCGGCCTGCTTGGCTCGGGCAATTCCGGCAACGACGTCTCGATGGAGACCATGCTCGGCTACCTCCGCGACGCGCACCCCGAGGCCGTCCTGGACGCCATGTCGGGGGGATCGGAGCGGCTGCAGGCGCGCTACGGCCTCCCCGCCATCCCGCTGTACTGGTATCAGCGATTCGAGGACCGGACCTCCGGGGTGACCGCGCCGTTCCTCAAGATCCTGGGCAAGGGCCTCGACGCCGCCCGGATCGCGTCCTGGGTACGCCGACACGATGTGGTGTTCGTCCCGGGCGCGGGCGCGCTGGAGGCCACCCTGCCCACCCGGCCCTGGGGTTTCCCGTACACGCTGTTCGTGCTTAGCGCGTCGGGGAGGCTGTTCCGGACCAAGGTCGCGTTCATCAGCGTGGGAGCCAACGACATCAAGCAGTGGGCCACCCGGGCACTGTCCAACCAGACCGCGCGGCTGGCCTACTACCGGTCCTATCGCGACGCCTACTCACGGGAGGCGATGCAACGGCGGGGCATCGACACCTCCCGGGACCGGGTCTACCCCGACCTCGCGTTCGGCGTCCCCACGCCGCCTCATGACGCCGGCGACCCGCAGACCGTCGGCGTCGGCGTGATGGACTACTACGGGGGAAACGACGACCGGCGGAACGCGGCCGCGATGCACGCCGACTATCTCGAGAAGATGACCCGGTTCACCCAGTGGCTGGTCGACAGCGGCCACCGGGTCCTGCTGTTCGGCGGGGACACCAAGTTCGACGTGAGCGTCGCGGAGCAGATCCGGGCCGGGGTGCGGATCCACCGGCCCGGCCTCGATCCGGGATCGATCGTTATCGAGCCCGGCGCCTCCTACGCGGAACTGATGCAGGCGCTGGCCCCGGTCGGCAGCGTGGTGGCTACTCGCTACCACAATGTGATCTGCGCGCTGAAGCTCAGCAAGCCGACCATAGCGCTGGGCTATTCGGACAAATTCGGCCCGCTCATGGCGGATATGGGCCTGGCCGACTTCACCGAGTCCGCTTCATCCTTCGACGTCGATCTGCTGATCGAGCGGTTCACCGAACTGGAGAAGCGCCGCAGCGAACTCCAGCAGACGATGGCTGAGCGGAACGCGGCCAAGGTGGCCAGCCTGAACGACCAGTTCGCCCAGCTGTCCGCGCTGCTCTTCCCGGCCCGCGCACCGTCTGCGGACCAGGCTGGGCACAGCGCCCGGTAGCCCATTCTCACCGCACGCCCGTCTCGGCGTACCGGTCAAATTGGGCTACCCCGCGAGGTAAACCATTTCGTCCGGGCAGGCGTCTTGTGTCCGTGCAGACGGGGTTACACATCCCCGCGAGGGAGGGGCTGCAGTGGGCGAGCAATCTTCGGTGCGCCAGGAGGAGCCGGGCGCCGGGCAGGCGCTGAGCCGCCGGAGAATCTTCAAGCGGGCCGCCGGCCTGGCCGCCCTGGGGGCGGCAGGCGGATCGGTGCTGTCGCAGGCCGCCGCCGAGCCGGCCCGGGCCGCCGTGGCGGCCAGGCAGGTCAGCGGCCTGGCCGGGCAGCAGGCCGCGGTCGCTGGTACCACCGTCCAGCAGGGCGCGGTGGCACCTGCGGTGGTGTCCCTGGCCGATGCCGGCACGATCGCCGTCGACGCCTCCCTCGGCAACGATTTCCGGGTGACCATCGGGGGAGACCGCACGATGGGAAACCCGACCAACCCAACCGACGGGCAGAAGATCACTTTCCAGATCACCCAGGGCTCGGCCGGCTCGGCCACGATCACCTGGGGCAGCGCCTACGCCTTCGGCACGGGGCTGCCACAGCCCACCCTGAGCACCCAGGCCGGCCAGACCGACCTGCTCGCCTTCGTCTACAACGCGGACAAGGCCAAGTGGCTACTGGCCGCCTACGTGCTCGGCTTCAGCCCGACAGTGGTCACCCAGCCCAAGGGCACCTACCGGTTGTTCCCGTCGACCAACGGGCCGTCCAGCCCGGTTTCCTACTCCGGGCCCTTCACCTGTGGCGTCGTCTTCACCGTGACCGAGGGCGGCTGCTGGCTCGATGGCTTCTGGTGGTGGGTGTGTGACAGCGGCCAGTCCACCGCCGCGCAGAAGTTCGCCCTCTGGTGCGTGTACGGCACGGGCTCCAGCGGGTCACTGGTCGCCGCCGCCACCTTCACCTCGGACGCCCTGACCGCCGGGCAGTGGAACTTCGTGAAGTTGCCGGCACCAGTACCGCTGGCCGTCGGCGCCTCCTATGTGGCCGCGACCGGGTTCAACGGCAGCTTCCCCGACACCAACAACCAGTTCGGCAGCGGTGGCGCTTACAGCGCCGGAATCGTCAACGGCCCACTGACCGCCTACTCCGACGCGTCCGGTTCCAAGCCGTCGCCGTTCAACGGCGCCCAGAGCGTGTTCACCGTCGCGACCGCCGACCCCACAGCGTCCATGCCGATCTACGGGTCCAACGCCTGCAACTTCTGGATGGACCTCCAGGTCGACACGAACCCGCCCACCGGGGCAAGCTACCGGTTGTGGCCGAGTTACCCGACACTCCCGGGCCATCTTGACTCGGACACCACGGGCTACACGCTGGCCACCGAGTTCCAGCTGTCCGCGTCCTGCCAGCTGAACAAGATCTGGTTCTACTCCGCGTCCGGCGCGGGCGCCCTGCCCACCCGCTGCGCGATCTGGGACGTCAGTTCCCAGACCGTGGTCGCGGCCACGGACAACACCTCGCCGTCGTGGTCGGGGACAGCCGGCTCAGGCTGGGTGTCGTGCGGCTACAGCGGCGTCACGCTGCCTGCCGGCGACTACAAGGTCGCGGTCTACTACGGCGGGGGATCCGAGTGGTACCAGGCCACCACCGGCTACTGGAACAACGGCGGGACCGGCGCCAGCGGGATCACCGCCGGGCCGGTCACCGCGCCCAGCTCCTCGGCTGCCACCGGCCCGGGCCAGAGCACTTACCACCAGGGTTCGTGGGCCTACCCGCAGAGCTACTCCAGCGACAACGGCGAGAACTACTGGGTTGATGCCGAGGTCACCCCGGCCTGAGCCGGCCGCCGCCGGTACACCGCGCCCGGCCGGTACGCGTCACACCGAAAGGATTCCCGCCACCATGCGGTTCACGAAGATCCTCCTGGTCGCCCTGGTCGCCCCGGTCGCCCTGGTCGCCGCAGGCCTGGCCGGCTGTGGCGGGCCGGCCCCCGGGACGACCGCGGCGAAAGGCGCCGCGGCAGAGTCGGCCGCCGCGCGGGCCGCTCCGGATCAGACCGGCCCGGCGGAGCCACACGCGCAGGGTGGTGCCCGGACAGCGGCCCAGCGGTTTGACCGCCTCTACCGGGCTGGCCACTACGCGGCCTCCTGGGAGCTGCTGGTCCCAGCCATGCAGCGGCAAATCCCACGGCACCTCTGGGTAACGGTGCACCAGGGCTGCCGGGCTTCCACCGTGGCGTCGACGGCCAGGGCCATCAAGGCCGTGACCGTCTTCGGCACCGCGGCCATCGTCACGGAGGCCGTCACGACCGGCCCGCCCCAGCACCGCCGGGCCGAGGAGGTCTTCAGCCACGTAAAGGGCCAGTGGGGCTTCTCGCCCAATGACCTGAGCATTTACCACCACGGCTCCACGGCGGACGACATCGCCGCCGCGCGGAAAGCTGGCCTGTGCGCCAGCTGGAAAAGCTTCTGAGGCAGGGAGGTGGCAGTGGACACGCAATGCGCGGCCGCCCGGCCCGGGCAGACCTCCGGCTGGGTGCTGAGCCGGCGGAAGATCTTCAGGTGCGCCGCCTGGATGGCGGCCGCGGCCGGAGCCGCAGGCGGATCTCTGGTGTCCCCGGCCGTCCCGGCGCTGGCCGCCCGGCGCGCGGTGCTGGCCCCGCAGGCCCGCGGGCTGGCCGGGCAGCAGGCGGCTAGTGCCAGCACGGCAGTCGAGCCAGGCGCCGTTGCCCCCAGCGTGGTCCGGCTGGCTGACGCAGGGACGATCGCGGTAGACGCTTCCCTCGGCAACGATTTCCGGGTCACCATAGCCGGGAACCGCACGATGGGCACCCCGGCCAACCCGGCCAACGGGCAGCAGATCATCTTTCAGGTCACCCAGGGCTCGGGCGGATCGTCCGCCCTCGGCTGGGACAGCGGTTACGAATTCTCCACCGGACTGCCCCAGCCCACGCTGAGCCCCGCAGCCGGCCAGACCGACCTGCTCGGCTTCATCTACAACGCGGCCAAGGGCAAGTGGCTGCTGGCCGCGTTCGTGAACGGATTCAGCTGATGTCCACGTACCGGCTGTTCTCCGGGGTCAGCGGGCCATCCAGCGCCGTTTCCTATAGCGGCCCGTTCATCGCCGGCGCGGCCTTCAAGGTCACCACCGGCGGGGTGTGGTTCGACGGATACTGGTGGTGGGTCTGTAGCACGGGCCAGTCCACCACGCCGCAGAAATTCGCCCTCTGGCAGCCCTATACCAATGCCACTGGAACGCTCATCGCCAGCGCCACGGTTACCTCCGGCCCGCTGGCCGCCGGGCAGTGGAACTACGTGCCGCTGCCGACCCCGATCCCGCTGACCCTTGGGGTCGGCTACGTCGCCGCGACCGGGTTCAGCGGCGGTTTCCCGGACACGGGCAGCCAGTTCGGCAGCGGGGAGCCCTACAGTGCCGGGATCGTGGACGGCCCGCTGACCGCCTACTCTGACCAGTCCGGGACGCTGCCCGCGCCATTCTCGATCGACCAGGGCCCGTTCAGCGTGGCGGGCACCGATCCGGCCGCGGTCATGCCCGCGTACGGGTCAGGGTCGAGCAACTTCTGGATGGACATCCAGGTCAGCGACACCGCTCCGGACGGCTCGTCCTTCCGGCTGTGGCCGAACTATCCGACTCCCCCGAACACGCTGAGCATCGATACCGGGCAGCAGACGTCGTCGACCGAGTTC
>Ga0335078_10004651_pt1 | contig 20299 bp, 19 predicted proteins | sample Lox_Sample_32_FD_206711 | JGI IMG/M metagenome (GOLD analysis project Ga0335078, IMG submission 206711) | Soil microbial communities from Loxahatchee National Wildlife Refuge, Florida, United States - Lox_Sample_3.2 | ecosystem: Environmental > Terrestrial > Soil > Wetlands | place: USA... | reverse complement strand
CGCCACGACGGCCGGCCGCGGGGCGAGGGCGCAGCACAGGTCCCGTGAGAAATTTTCTTCTGGCAGAGCGTCAGATCCGGAGCAAGGCGTTCGTCTATCAGTCAGCAGGCGGCCGGGGCAGGCCCCCCGGGGCAGGCGGCTCGTGCAGCCTCACGGCCGGGATCGCAGCACGGCGACCTCAGGGAACTCCTCGGGCGAGCCGTAGCCGTGCTCGGCCAGCCAGCGGACGTTAGTCAGGCATCGCAACGACCACCATGCGCGGATGAGGTCGAGGTCGACGTCGGTGCCGTAGCCGGCGACGACGTCGCCAAGGCGCTCCTCGTGTCCGAGCGTGAGGATGGCGATGTCGAAGAGCGCGTCGCCCCGGGACGCCTCGGACCAGTCGACGACACCGGTGACCTTGTCACCGTCGGTGAAGACGTGGTCGACCTGCAGGTCGCCGTGGATGAACACCGGTGTCCACGGCCGGAGCGCAGCCTCGGCGACCCGGCGGTTACGTATGACCAGGCCGGCGGGAAGGACGCCGTTGGTGACGAGCCACTCGCATTCGCCGTCGAGCTCCGCTGCGATCGCGTCGAGGCTCCGGCCGGGCCATGGGGGCAGCGGCGCGTCGTGCAGCATCCGCGCGGCGGCACCCGCCGCGGCCCACGCCGCCGGCGACGCGGCCGACGGCTCGCCGAGGCGGCCGAGTGCCGTCCCCGGGAGGGCGGCGAGCGCGAGCACGGGCGGCTTCCGCCACAGGACCTCCGGGGTCGGGATCGGCGCCATGGCCATCGCCTCGACCTCGACGTCGGTGCGGGCCTGGTCAGCGTCGATCTTCAGGAACACGTCGCCGACGCGGAGGGTCGCGCGCTCGTGATGGGCGACGACGACCTCGACCTTCTCCACGTCGGCCATTGTCGCGGGGATGACCACCGACGTCATCGGGTTATCGCGCGCAACTGCGCGGCTGGCCGCGTCCGGCTGCCCGGCGGCCTTGTGCACGACACCGGCCGCCGACGGGCCGGGCACGGCCTCGGTCCGCCCGGGCCTCGGCACGTGGATCGTGAGGTCCCAGCGGGCCGCTGGTAGGGCGCTAACAGGGCGATCACCATCAGGATCGCCAGAGGGCCATCCTCCCGGCTAGGATCCGGCCATCCCGGGAAGGGGACCCTGTTCTCGTGGTCGCGCTCCCTGTCAGCACCGACGCGTTTCGCGCATTCGTGCCCGGCGATCGCCAGCTCGCCCGGCTGCGTACCGGCTTCTTCCGGACCGGCGGGGACATGGTCGAGGTGGAAATCTCCGGGATCGGGAGCCTGCGCAACGTCGTCACCGGCCAGGCCAGCGCTGCCGAGGGCGAGCACGCGGGCGAGCGAGGCGACGGCAAGGTAGCCGCGCCGTGACCGGTTCCGGGACGCACGAGGTCCTCATCGTCAGGTACGGGACCCGCACGACCAGCCGGAACGAGGTGTTCCTCAACTATCCGGTCTACGGCGAGCCGGACGCGCCGATGGAGATGGACTACTTCTTCTGGCTGGTCCGCAGCGAGGCCAGGACGGTGATCGTCGACACCGGCTTCAGCCCGGCCGGCGGTGCTGCGCGCAGGCGGACCATGCTCATTTCCCCGCGGGACGCCTTCGCGGCACTGGGAGTCCGTCCGCAGGACGAGCCACTCGTGGTGGTCACGCACGCGCACTACGACCACATCGGCAACCTGTCGTACTTCGCCCGCTCCCAGATCGTTATCGCCAGGGCCGAGATCGACTTCTGGACCGGGATGTACGGACGGCGGGCCCAGTTTCATCACTCGGTGGAGGACTCCGAACTCGACGACCTGCGCGCAGCCGTCGCGCAGGGCCGGGTTACGACCTTCGAGGACCGGCTCGCCATCGGCGACGGCATCGAGGTAGTGCGGGTCGGCGGCCACACTCCCGGCCAGGCGGTCGTCGTCGTGCCGACCGCGGCGGGCACCGTGCTCCTGGCCTCGGATGCCGTGCACTACTACGAGGAACTCGAGCGCGACATGCCGTTCGCGTCGGCGGCCAGCCTCGTCGACATGTACGCGGGATTCGATCTCGTGCGCGGCTTGCTCAAGGATCGAAGGATTCACCATCTGGTAACCGGCCATGACCCGGCCACCCTGGCCCGCTTCCCGGCCCGCGACGATGAGCTGGCGGGCGCCGTCGCCGTCATCGGTGCCCTGGCGACCGGCGCGGTGACCTGATGCAGGCGGTACCCGGCGCACACGAACGGAGCCTGAGGAATGAGTGACCCTATCGGCTTCATCGGCCTCGGCAACATGGGCGGGCGGATCACCGCGCGGCTGGTGCGGGCCGGCTGGGATGTCCTCGGCTACGACGTCCGGCCTGGGCGCGCCAGCGCAGCCGGAGCGCGGCCGGCGGAGTCGGTCGCGCAGGTGGCCGAGTCCGCGGACGTCGTGCTGATCTCACTCCCGGACAGCCGGGTCATCGAGAGCGTCACCGGCGGCGAGGACGGCCTGGTGGCCCGGGCCCAGCCAGATCAGGTCATCGTCGACCTCAGCACCGCCGCGCCGTCCTCAACTCGGCGCATTTGCGCGGGGCTAGCCGAACGCGGCGCGGCCTACCTGGACGCCGGCGTCTCCGGCGGCGCCGCCGCGGCCGAGAACAGCACGCTCACCCTCATGGTCGGCGGCGACCCGGCTGCGCTCGACCGGGTCCGCCCGGTGCTGGCCGCATTCGCGGCCCAGGTCTCCTACTGCGGGGCGAGCGGCGCCGGGCACACAGCGAAGATCCTCAGCAACTTCCTCAACGCCGTCTCGCTGGCCGCGACGGCTGAGGTGATGGTCGCGGCCCGGAAAGCCGGGCTCGACCTCGGGACGTTCCTAGCGGTCCTGAACGCGAGCTCCGGGGTCAACTTCGCCACCCTCAACCGGTTCCCGAAGATTATCCACGGGGACTACCTGAAGGGCGGGCTGACCAACGCTCTGATGATGAAGGACGTCGTCCTCTACACCGACCTCGTCGGTGAACTCGGGGTCGCCAGCATCAACGCCGGCGGCCCGCTCGGCAGCTTCGGCCTGGCGATAGCCCTTGGCTACGCGGACGAGATCAGCAACACCGTCGTCGACGCGATCGGTGATGTCTCGGGCCGGGTCCGGCTGCATGGAGAAGCGGAGGCTTTTTAGGCGGCAGGCCGCGTTCCCCGCGTGCGAGTGTCGCGCCGGCCCCGCGTCGAGCTGATCAGCGGCGCGGCGCCAGCCATCGGGTGCCGATCCGGCCGTGCCGCATCCGGCCTACCAGGTGGACGCACAGCGTCTCCGGCGTGCTGTCGCCGGCGTCCCTGCTGATCGCCAGCTTGGTGTGCCGCACCGCCAGTTCGTTGGCGTCCACCACCATGCCCGGCGCGAGGACCAGCTCCACGTCGCCGCCGCGCACCCGCAGCTCGATGACCAGCTCGGGTCCGCTGCGCACCGCGCTGGTCAGGTCCAGCATCACGTCGCACCACGCGGTGCGCAGCACCAGCCGGTGCGGCAGCGTCCACCGGCCCTCGCGGCGCACCGAGCCGTGCCGCCCGCTGATGGTGAGCAGTTCGGCGGCCGGCTCGGCCGGCGTCCGGGCGAGCGGCAGCGTGAGCGCGCCGCCGCTGCCTGGTGCCGCGACCAGATCGGCGGTGAGCGGGGCCAGCGCCTCGATGGTGCGGGCGGCCAGCGCCGCGTCTAGCCGCTCGTCGAACTCGGCCGGGTCGAGGCGGCCGTCGGCGACGGCGGCGCGCAGCAGTTCGATGACCAGGTCACGGTCCGCGTCGGACGCGCGCAGCGCGGGCGAGCTGGGCGGATCTGCCGACATCCGGCCTCCTCGGCGGCGACGTGGCGGCACCGCGCCACTGGCATCCCACGTTATAGCGCGAGTCGGGGCCGTCAACGAGGGTGTGCCCACGCGGCGCCGATCCGATGGCGCGCCCGGATCAGGCGTCAGCCGCAGCGGTGCGTCCTTGGTGCCAAGCGTGAGCGGCACGGGCGCGGCAGCGGCCGCCGGACAACATCGCGATGTTTATTGTGCAAACGCCCACGCCACCATCAGCGGGAACTCTTCTCGCCAGAAAGCGTCGCCGTGCGATCCGACCCGCTCGGTCATCACGACGTCCGCACCTGCATCGCGCAGCGCCTCCGCCCACCGGGTCGCGTTCTTGCGGAAGAACGGCTCCAGCGTGCCGGCGACGAGGTACACGCGCGGAAGCGAGCCGGGCATCACGCCAGGCGGCCGGTAGCCACCGCCCGGCGAGGCGCAGAAGACCGCACCGTAGACCTCCGGATGCCGGAGCCCGATGGCGAGCGCCAGCTCACCGCTCGCCGAGACACCGAGCACCGCGGTGCGTTCGGGGGGCAGAGCGACTCCGAAACGCGACCGCGCCCATTGGCGGACCTCCCCGACGAAGAACGTCTCGTGCGCCGCGAACCGTTCCGGGTCGAATCCCGGTGAGTACTCATGGAGGCGCAGCGTCTCATCGGCCAGCCGGTGTGCACCGACGATCATCGTGGACGGTACGACGGCCGTCTCGAGGACTCCTCCCCATTGCGATATCAACTGGCCGTCACCGGCGAACACGACTGCCTCGGGCGGATCCGGCGGGACGTACACCGTGACCTGCCGGCCACCGTCGTATCTGAGCCGCTCGGTGACGAGCTCTCCCGCGATGGACATTGTCGCCGTCTCCTTGTCAGTAGCGGCGCCGGCCGCATTTGTAGGGTGCAGCTGACGGGTTCATCGTTGCCGATCCGGTCGCCGTCGGCGAGTCGGAGGAGACTACATTCGAAGTCGGAGCTGAGCCACCAGGAGAGCTGGGCTGGACCGGGTTGTTGTCAGAGGCCCCGGGGCCCCGAGATCCGTCAGAGCCTCGGTGTAGCGCCGCCCGGTCTCCTCGGGGGCCGGCCGGCGATCTGGCCGGGCGCTACGCGGCTACTGCGGACGACGGGTCAGGGTCCTCGCGGTCGATCTGGTCCCAGAACTCGTCGGCACGGGACGCGCACAGGAGGAAGCGGAGCGCAGTCGCCCCGAAACCGTCGCGCTGTCGGATCGTTCACTACCGCGTACCAGAAGTCCTCGAAAGAAATCCGGGGTTGGTGTCGGATCGGGGCAGAGGTATTCGTAGCGGGGGTGAGCGGCCGCCCGCGGGCGGCGTCCCCCGAACCACAGGAGATGATCCGAGATGCAGTACCTGGTTTCCGTGATCGACGACACGGCCGGCCTCGCCACCCCGGACGAGATGGCGGCGATCAGCGCGTTCAACGAACGGCTCAAGGCGGAAGGTCACTGGGTCTTCGCGGGTGGCCTCGCGGCGCCCAGCACGGCCACCGTCATCGACAACCGAGGCGAAGAGGCGATATTCACCGACGGGCCCTTCCTGGAATCGAAAGAGCATCTCGCCGGCTTCTGGATCATGGAGGCCTCCGACCTGGACGTGGCGCTCAGGCTCGCCGCCGAGGGGTCGAAGCACTGTAACCGGAAGCTCGAGGTGCGGCCGTTCCGGTGAGCGCGGTCGACGTCCGGGAGGCGATCACCCGCGCCCACCGCGAGGAGTGGGCGCGGGTGGTCGCCGCCCTGACCAGGCGTTTCGGTGATCTCGACATCGCCGAGGAGGCGGCGGCCGAGGCGTTCGCGACCGCGGTCGAGCGGTGGCCCGCCGATGGCGTTCCCCCCAACCCCGGCGCCTGGCTGACCACCACCGCCAACCGCAAGGCCATCGACCGGATCAGGCGTGAGAGCAAGCGCGACGACAAGCAGAAGCAGGCGCAGATGGTGTACGACGACGACCCGCCCGAGCCTCCCGGCGCCATCGATGACGAGCGGCTCCGGCTGATCTTCACCTGCTGTCACCCGGCGCTCGCGATGCAGACCCGCGTGGCGCTGACGCTGCGCATGGTCGGCGGTCTGACCGTGCCCGAGATCGCCCGTGCCTTCCTGGTGCAGGAGACCACCATGGAAAAGCGGATCACCCGCGCGAAGGCCAAGATCAAGGCGGCTCGCATCCCTTATCGGGTGCCGTCCGCGGAGGATCTCCCGGCGCGCGTCTCCGGCGTACTCGCCGTCCTGTACCTCGTCTTCAACGAGGGCTACCTGGCGACCGGCCCCGACACCGATCCCGTACGTCACGACCTGACCGCCGAGGCGATCCGGCTCACTCGCCTGATCCGTGCCCTCCTGCCGGAGGACGGTGAGGTGGCCGGGCTGCTGGCGCTGATGCTCCTCATCGAGGCCCGCCGCGCCGCCCGGGTCTCGGGCAGCGGCGAACTGGTCACCCTCGGCGAGCAGGACCGCGGGGCCTGGGACGCGGCGCTGATCGCCGAGGGCCATCGGCTGGTGCGCGAGCGCCTGGCCGCCGGGGTGGCTCCGGGCCGCTACCAGATCCACGCGGCGATCAATGCCGTGCACACCTCCGCCCGCGACGTACGCGACACCGACTGGTCGCAGGTGGTCGCCCTCTACGACCAGCTCGCCCGCCTCGACCCCTCGCCGATCGTCGCCCTCAACCGGGCCATCGCGGTCGCTGAGCTCGACGGCCCGGAGGTGGCGCTGGCGGCCGTCGAGCAGCTCGAGGACCAACTGGCCGGCTATCACGCCTACCATGTGACCCGCGCCGACATGCTGCGCCGGCTGGGCCGCAGTCAGCAGTCGCGCGCGGCCTACGACAAAGCCATCGAGCTGGCGGGCAACACCGCCGAGACCGCGTACCTGACGCGCCGCCGCGACCAGCTGGGCTAGCGCCCGCGAACCCGACCGAAAGCCGTCCGAAGCGGCGGCCGGCCCCGATGGAATAAGGCGACCGCGGTCGGGCAGATGCCGCGAGCGAATCCGCTGGCTCAATGCGGACGGGCCGTCTCCGGTGGGCCTGACGTCAGCTGCGCTACGATCCGGCCAGTTGTCAGGAAGGAACTGTCAGATGAGGCTAGCGCTCGTGTCGTCAAAAGGAGGCACTGGGAAGACTACGTCGGCAGTCAGCCTCGCTATGGTGCTGCACCGGCTCGGCCGCACGCTGGCGGTCGACTGCGACCCCCAGGGCTCCCTGATGAACTGGAGCGAAGCCGCCGCGGAACAGGGTAACTCGCTACCCTTCACAGTGGTCAGCATGGCCACCAGGGACGTACATGTACGGCTGGCCGATCTTGGTGCGGGCTACGAGCATGTCATCGTGGACACTCCGCCGGGGGACCTCGGGATAACCCGCTCGGCCATCCTGGCGTCCGCGGTGGTCTTGGTGCCCGTCTCGCCGACGGGGCTGGACCTGAACCGCATCAGCCCCACTTTCGAGCTACTGGCGGAGATCGGGATATCGCACCCCGTCGAGGTCGGGGTCCTGCTGACGAAGGTACGCCGCGGAACGCGCTCGGCCCGGGCGGCGCGGGGAATCCTGGCCGAGCACGGCTATCCCGCGATGAAGACCGAGATCCCGCTGGCCGAGCACTTCGCCGCGGCGTTCGGCTCGGTGCCAGCCGTCCTCGGCGAGTACTGGGAGCTACTCGGGGAGCTCAGGAAATGATCCCCTCAGGAAGGTGATTCGCACTTTCCTGCCCGGGCGGGACGTCGATGTTGACACCGAGCTATTGACGCCCGGCCAGATCGGCTCGCTCATGTCGTGCGCCGACATCATCGGTGCGGCGCATGGCGCCGGCATCTCCGGACGGCGGTGAATTCGGCGCCGCGGAACAGTCTCAGCTGACATGGGAGCACCAACGCGCGCCCGCTGGCACGAGAAGACGGACGGCGATGCTGAACACCGGGGTGGTGACTCATGAGCAATCATGCCAGGACGGTCGGCTGTCGGCCCGCGGTGGCGGGTGCGGCGCTGGTGCTCGCGGCAGGCTTGATCGCAGGCGGCTGCTCGAGCAGCAGCAGTAGCAGCTCGAGCGCGCTGACGTGCCCGTCCAAGCGCGGCGCGGCGGTCACCGGGACCGCCCCGGCCGCAACGGGCCGGGCCGCGGCGGGCTGGACGCAGCCGGACGCCGACCTGGCGAGCACCCGCTATGTGGCCAGCGCGATCACCAGCGCGGACGTCTCCAAGCTCGGGGTGGCGTGGACGGTGCCGCTGACCATACCCACGACCCATACCGACGGCGCCTACGCGGCCACGCCGGTGATCGTCAACGGGGTGGTGTACGTCCAGGACCTGCAATCCAACGTGTACGCGATCAGCCTCGCGACCGGCAAGGTGCTGTGGAGGCACGACTACAACTCGCCGAACGGCGGGCCGGACGGCGTCAACGTGGCCGGCGGGGTCGTATACGCGGCCACCGCCAAGGCCGCGGTCGCCCTGGACGCCGCGACCGGGGCGCAGATGTGGAGCCGGACGCTGATCGGCAACGACCACGAGGGCATCGCCATGGCGCCCGGCTACAACCGCGGCACCGTCTACGTGTCCACCGTGCCGGCCAACGTGACGGGCCAGTACCTGCCCGGCGGCGAGGGGATTTTGTGGGCGCTGAACGCCGAGACCGGCGTGCCGGAATGGTCCTGGAACCAGGTGCAGAACCTGTGGGGCAATCCGGGCGTCAACTCCGGCGGCGGGCTGTGGTACACGCCGTCGTTCGACGCCCAGGGCAACATCTACCTGGGTATCGCCAACCCCGGCCCGATCTTCGGCACCAAGAGCTACCCGCTGGGGAGCAGCCGGCCGGGCCCGGACCTGTACACCGACTCGGTGGTAAAGCTCAGCCCGGCCGGGAAGCTGCTGTGGTACTACCAGCTCACCTCGCACGACCTGTACGACTGGGACCTGCAGAACCCGCCGGTCCTGTCCACCGCGAACGGGCAACAGGTGGTGATCGACGGCGGCAAGGCCGGCATCATGATCGAGCTGGACGCGCAGACCGGCAAGCTGCTGTGGCAGCGCTCGGTGGGCGGGCACGACGGGCATGAGCACGACGGGCTGCTCACCGAGCACGCCACGCCAACCTCGCGGGGCCTGCTGCCAGCGAAGTTCTGCCTCGAGCCGAGCATTTACGGCGGCGTCCTGACCCAGCTGGCCAGCAACGGCTCCACCACCTTCGCCGCCGTCAACGACCTCGCAATGCCGGCCAGCCCGGCCGGCTTCACCGGATCGCTGGCCAGCCACATCCAGGCTATCGAGAACGCCGTCGGCGAGATGGTCGCCGTCAACCAGGACACGGGCACCGTCATCTGGGACACCCCGCTTCCGTCCTCGCCGTACGGCGCCGCGACGGTGACCAACGACATCGTGTTCACCACCACGTTCAAGGGCGACCTGTACGCACTCGACGCGACCACCGGCGCCATCTTGTTCCAGACGCCGATGTCCGCTGGGAGCAACGCGCCGGTCGCTGTCGACGGCGACTACGTCATCGCCGGGGCCGGCGTCACGCTGGCCAGCACGCAGCGGAACATGATCATCGCCTATAAACTCGGGGCGACCGGCAAGCTCCCTGACACCGTGGGCTCATAACGTGACACAAGGCAGCGGGACACTCGACCCGGCTGCACCCTCATCGCACGCGAAGACACGCCCGGGCCAACCCCACGACCCAGGATCAGTGGGGCGCGAGCGGTGCTGGTGGGTCAGTGATGGCGCACAGCTATGCGAAGCCTCAGGTTGGTCTCGCGCGAGTCAGTGCCCGGTGAAACGCGGGTCGCGCCTGTCAACGAATGCCTTTGCTGCTTCGCGGTGATCGTCCGTCAGCCCGGTGCGGATGTGGTGAGTGGCCTCGATGTCCATGCATTCGCCGAGCTCGCCGTTGACGGCGCGGTTGAGGTTTTCTTTCATGTAACGGTGCGCCAGCCGCGGCCCGTCGGCGAGGCGCCGGGCTCGCTGCCGTACCTCCATCTCGAAGTCGGCCGCCGGGAACACCGCGTTGACAATCCCCAAGCGCTCGGCGTCGGCTGCGGACAGCCGTTCAGAAAAGTAGTACAGCTCCTTGGCCTTGGCGCTGCCCGCTAGCCGGGTGAGGAACCATGTCCCGCCGTAGTCGCCGGAGAAGGCAACCCTGGCGAACGCGGTAGTGAGCACGGCGCCCTCGACGGCGTACCGCAGGTCGCATGCAAGCGCCAGTGACAAGCCCGCGCCCGCGGCCGGCCCCCCGATCGCGGCGATCGTGGGCTTGGGCATATGCCATAGCCGGCCGCTGGTCGCGCGCTGGCGGAGCCGCTGCCGGTGGATAACGGCGTCCATGGTAAGTGCCCGGTCGGCGGCGGGCCGCTCTGCCATGGCCTTGACGTCGCCGCCGGCGCAGAAGGCACCCCCAGCCCCGGTGAGCACCACGCAGCCGACCGCATCGTCGGTCTCGACCTCGCCCAGTGCCCGGTCCATGGCCGCCATCATGGCCTCGGACATGGCGTTTCGCCGGCCCGGACGGTTCATCGTGAGGACCGCGACGCCGTCGTCGACCTCGGCCAGCAGATCTTCGGTACCGGTATCGAGCCGCCTCACGCCAGCCCTCCTCCGGGTACTCCCGCTGCCGAAACGAACCGCACCCCGGCGACCCGCACCGGCGGTGCCGCGCGTTCGGTCGTGAGCCTGACCTCGGCAATGGCTTCGCCACGGCCCGGGGCGGCGGGCACGAACCGCAGGTCCTGCCGGGCGTCCTCCAGCTGGATGACCGCGGCGCCGCCGGAGGACGTGACGGCCAGGCCGAGTACCTCGGCCCAGCGGGCGGCGGCACCGGCCGGATCGGTCACCTCGACCGTCAGCCCGGACAAGCCGCCCTCGGGATGCGCCGGGGCATGCCCGGTCCACTCCGGGCCGGCCCAGCGCCACGACTGCGCCGGGTCTGCCCAGTCCAGCGACACGATCGCGCCCGGTACGTCCTTGGGGTGCAGGTGAGTACCCGCGATGTCGGCCAGGTCGGCCGACCAGACCACCCGGATGCCGGCGGCGGAGACCCGGCGCCGCGCCCGGGCCAGATCCGGCATCTGGAAGATCGCCATGTAGCCGCTGTCGCCACCGCGGCGCTCGAGATAGCGGCCAGCGGCAGTACCCGGCTGAACCGGCGCCACGATCTCTACGAACGTGTCACCCGCGGCGAACACGGCGTTGGCAAGCCCGAACCGGCCCACGCCCGGATCCTGGAACGGCTCCGGCCAGCCGAAGGCTTCCTGCAGTCGCCTGGCCGCTCCCTCGCAATCGGCGGCGACCACCGCGACCTGACGCAGACGCGGCCCGGCAAGCATGCCCGAACAGTACCGCGAACAGGCTGCCGCATCCTGGCGGGCCGGGAACGTCATCACCGGCGTGGGGGATTCCGCGGCGGTTGGTGCGTTGCGTGCCCGTGTTGTTGACTGGGCACATGACTGAGCTCCCCGTGGTGCGGGCTGAACGGATCCCGGTGACCGACACCTACCACGGCGTCGACGTCACCGAGAACTACCGGTGGCTGGAGGATGCCTCCGCCGAGGAGACGATCGCCTGGACGAAGGCCCAGCAACAGCGCACCCGTGCCTACTTCGACGCGATTCCCTGGCGAGACGCGCTGCGGGCCCGTGTCGAGCAGCTGCTGAGGGCCGAGAGGACAACGTACAAGCAGCTCGTGTCCGGCGGAAGCACCTTCTTCGCGCTGAAGGCGCAGACGCCGCGGCAGCAGCCGTTCCTGGTGGCTCTGACCGACCTTGACGACCCCGCGACCGAGCGTGTCATCGTGGATCCGGATGCCATCGACCCGGCCGGTGAGACCGCGATCGATTTCTTCGTTCCTTCGCCAGACGGCCAGCAGGTCGCGGTCTCGCTGTCGGAGCATGGCAGCGAGGACGGGTCGCTGTACGTCTATGACGCCGGCAGCGGGAAGGTCGTCGACGAGCCGATCCCGCATGTGAACCTGATGGGCGGGTCAGTGGCCTGGCGGCACGATGGCTCTGGGTTCTGGTACACCCGCTGCGCTGACCCGGCGGGCTTTCGGCAGCAGGTGTGGTTCCGCGAGCTGGGCCGTGCGCCGGACCGGCTTGATCTCGCCGGCGGCTTCGCCGACGAGCGGATCGCGGAGAACAAGCTGTCCGCCTCGCCCGACGGCCGCTGGGTGATGGACCGGGTGCAGAAGGGTGATGGCGGTGAGTGGCAGGTCTTCCTGCGCGGCCAGGGTACCGACGGCTCGTGGTGGCAGGTGGCGGGCATCCCCGACAAGTGCGTGCAGGCCGTGCTCGGCGCGGACGCGCTGTACCTGCTTTCCCGCCGGGACGCCCCGCACGGCAAGGTGCTCCGCCTGCCGGTGACCGGCGGGGCCACGGTCGCCGACGCCCGCGAGATCGTGCCGGCCAGCGACTCGGTCATCGAAGACCTTGCGGTAACTCGCGACACCGTCTGGCTGGTGGACATCGACGGCGGGCCGCAGCAGGTGCGTACCTTCGATACCAGCGGGAGGCCGCTGCCCCCGGTGGAGATCCCGCCGATGAGCTCGGTGTCGTCTTACTCCGGTCGCCTGTCGGCGCTCGGACAGGGCCAGGTCGCGTGGTCGTGCGAGTCCTTCACCGAGCCGGCGACCTGGTGGGCAGCAGCCGAAGGCGAAGCGCCCCGCCCGACCGCACTGAGGACGACTACCCCCGTCGACCTGTCCGGGTACGAGGTGACCCGCGAGTTCGCGATGTCCAGGGACGGTACGCGTGTCCCCCTTAACGTGATTGCCGCGCCTGGCACCCCACGGGACGGAACCGCGCCGGCGCTGCTGACCGCGTACGGCGGTTACGGCATCTCATGGGTGCCGCGGTTCGACCCCGAGCTGCTGCTGTGGCTGGAGCAGGGCGGCGTCTGCGTGGTGGCCAACATCCGCGGCGGCGGCGAGTTCGGCGAGCAGTGGCACCACGCCGGCCGGCTCGCCACCAAGCAGAACTGCTTCGACGACTTCATCGCCTGCGCGGACCATCTGCAGAGCAGCCGGATCACCAGCCGCGAGCGGCTGGCGATCATGGGCGGTTCCAACGGCGGGCTGCTGATGGGTGCCGTTCTCACCCAGCGGCCAGACATCGCCAGCGCCGTCGTCGCCGCGGTGCCGGTGATGGACTCCCTGCGAGCCGAGACCACCACCAACGGGAGATTCAACACGCCCGAGTTCGGCACCGTCGAGGATCCGGAGCTGTTCACGGCGCTGCTCGCCTACTCGCCCTACCACAACGTCGTCGGCGGGAGCGCCTACCCAGCCGTGTTGCTGACCGCGGGAGAGAACGACACCCGGGTCGATGCCTGGCACGCCAAGAAGATGACGGCCCGGCTCCAGGAGGCGACGACATCGGGCCGGCCGGTGCTGCTGCGGCTGGAGTCCACGGGCCACCTGGCCGGGTCACTCGACCAGACCATCGACGAGACAACAGACCGGCACGCTTTCCTTTTCGGCGAGCTAGGCCTCGGCTACCGCCTCGTCGCCCATGCGTGATCGGTTCGGTAGCCAACCCGCCATCTGACCCGTGCCGGTGCGGGCCGGGATCGCGGCGGTTCGCCGGGCGGGTGCCGGTACCGGGCCCGGGTGGCTGGCGGCAGGCGGTAGATGGCCATCGGCCGGTCGTGCGGTTCGGTGGATATGGGGCGGACGGCGACCAGCCGGAAGCCGTTCTTCTCCAGGACCCGGCGAGACGCCGCGTTCGCGGCTTCCGGAGCAGCCAGGAGCCCGGCCCCGGGCAGATGGCGGCGGACCTCGGCGACAAGCACACCGATCATGACGGTGCCGGCGCCGCGCCCGGTCTGCGCCGGCTCGCCGATCGCGTAGTCGATCCCGGCCTCGCCTCCGCGGGCGCCGATGGCGGCGGCGTCGGCCGGGTAGTCCGCCCACCGGTACCACTGGCACCAGCCGACCGGCTTGCCGCCGAGGGTGACGACCAGCATGATCGTGGCGTGCGCCGGCTCGCTGATCCGGTGCCGGTACTCGGCGATCTCCTCCGCCGGGGTGGTCTGCGGGGCCCACCAGCGAGCCACGTGCGGCAGGCTCAGCCAGGACTCGACCGCCGGGAGATCACCACCGGTCATCGGGCGCACGGCGAGCACTCTCTCACCCTACGGCCCTGCCGCCGTCACGCTCGGATACCACCGCCGCATCGCCGCAATCCGGCGGCACGGCCCGGCGGCCATCCCGAGCGTGGCATACTCGGCGATCCCGACGTACGGTCTGATTACCGGCCTTCCGGTCCCGCGCCGCCTTCCCGCCGTGCTGATGCATCCAGCTGACCTTGCCGCCCGGGCGCTGGCCTCGCGCAGGAGGAGCAGATCGCATGACAGTCGATGAGCGCCCGATCAGGTACCCGCCGGCCGCCGACGCGTGGCCGGAATTCGGCGCGCGCCTGCGGAACAAGCCGGTGGTCAAGGTCGAAATGCCCGACGGCAGCACCGGCTGGCTGGTCAGTGGCTACAACGAGGTCCGCCAGATGCTGGTTGACCAGCACTTCTCCCGGGCCCGGGCCGTGGCCCCCGGCCGGGCACTCCAAGGCACGGAAGTGTTCGCCGCCGGTTCCATCAACGGCATGGATCCGCCCGAGCACACCAGAATCCGCAGACTCGTGGCTAGCGCATTCACCGCTCGGCGAGTCGAAGCGATGCGGCCGCGGGTGGCGAGCATCGTCGGCGAGCTGATCGACGGCCTCCTCGATCAGCCCCAGCCGGCCGACTTCGTGGCCCGCTTCTCGCTGCCGCTCCCGGTCCAGGTGATCTGCGAAATGCTCGGAATCCCCGCCGAGGACATGGAGCAGTTCCACGCCTGGTCGGACGTCATCCTGGGCGACTGGCAGCAAGATTCCGATGAGATCATGACTGCCCTGGTCGACTTGTACGGGTACTTCGCCGGGCTGATCGAGGTCAAGCGGGTCCAGCCTGCCGACGATCTGATGACCGCGCTTATCGCCGCCCGCGACGACGCCGACCGGCTGTCCGAGGAAGAACTCACGACTCTGGGCTGCACGCTACTCATCGGCGGACACGAGACCACGGCCAACCAGATCAACTTGTCTCTTCTGCTGCTGCTCGACAATCCCTCCGAGCTGGAGAAGCTACGCGCGGACTCAGGGCTCATTCCGGGCGCGGTCGAGGAACTCATGCGCTACGTCAGGCTCGGCGGCGGTCTCCCGCCTGCCCGGATGACTACCGAGGATGTAGAGCTAGGCGGCTTGACGATCCCCGCGGGCGAGGTCGTGCTGCCCTTGTTTGCTACTGCCAACCGCGACCCGTCAGTGTTCAGTGACCCCGACCGCTTCGACGTCAGCCGCGGTCCGGCCAGCCACATGGCATTCGGGGCAGGCGTACATCACTGCCTCGGCGCGCAGCTTGCCCGGCTGGAACTTCAGGAGGCATTCCGTGGCTTGCTCGTCCGGGTGCCCGGGATCCGGCTGGCAGTGCCGGCCACCGAACTCCGGTTCAAGCAAGGAATGGCCATACACAGCTTGCAGGAGCTGCCAGTCCGGTGGGCCGGGCCGTGACCCGCCGGGTTGTCGCCGTCGACAAGAACACGAGTGTGATGTCCGGCATGATGGGCATGTGGGACAGCTGGATTGGGACCACAACGCGTATTACCACCGGCTGCTCCTGCGGCAGTTGCCACGCGCGTGCGAGCGGGTGCTGGATGTCGGCTGTGGCACCGGGGCCTTCGCCGCTAAGCTCGCCGGCCGCGCCGGCCATGTTGACGCACTGGACCGGTCACCGGAGATGATCGCGGCAGCCAGGCAGGCAGTGCCGGGCAACGTCACTTTCGTGCAGGCCGACGTCATGCGCGACCCGCTGCCGGCTGACTGCTATGACGCGATCGTTTCGGTGACGGCCTTGCACCATATGCCGCTGGACCGCGCGCTGCAGCGATTGTCGGCCGGCCTGCGGCCGGGCGGCGTGCTGGCCGCGGTAGCCCTGCCCCGCGTTGACCTGCCACGCGAGTTGCCAGTCGAACTCCTCGCCGGGGTAGGGCACCGGCTGTTCGGTGCCATCTTCGCCGGGCTGCGGGGCGCCGGTCGCGGTGACTGGTACGCCCTGCCGCCCAGTCACGAGATGATGCCGAAGGTGCTCGACCCGCCGTTGACGACCCGGCAGGTCCGGCAGCACGCGGCCGCTGTCCTTCCGGGCTCACGGGTGCGGCGGCTCATCTACTGGCGCTACCTGCTGGTGTGGCAGCGGCCTTCAGGAACTGGCGCCAGCCGCCCGGCAGGGTGGTCTGGCCCACCTCGATCAGATACCCGTCGGGGTCACGCACATAGCAGCGGATCTCGGTCTTGTGCTGTTTCGGTGGCGTGAGGAACTCGGCGCCTCGCGCGCTCCACTCCGCATACACCGCCTGGATGTCCGAGACCCGGATGTTGAGGAAGCTGCTGGCCAGGTCCGGATCGCGGGGTGTCTCGAGGGTGACGGCCGGCTTGTCGTCGGTCGGGCCGCCGCCGACGTTGATGATGATCCAGCTGTTGGCGAGCGCCACGTACGTCGGCTCACCCGAGCGGATGGTCGTGCCGCCGAGCACCTCCGTATAGAAGCGGCGGGAGCGCTCCACGTCGTCAGAAACGATGAAGTGGGCCAGTGCGATCTCATATGCCGGCTGGCTGCCTTCAGGCATCTTGTACCTCCCTGGTCCGGGTAGCGGTACTCGCTCCCGGCGGCACGCCGCCTCACTGGGTGACCACCGGGCCTGGGCGGATCAAAAGCGTACACGGCGTCCGCTGATGTGCCTGCCCGCCGGGCCAGCGGTAAGGGGGGCTGTGCCTTGGTGCCGGGATCGAGCCGGATAGGCCTCGCTGACGTCACGAGCCGGGAAGCTCGCGCTGCGGCATCAGGGAGATATGGCGGTGCCGAGGGAGTCGGCGCCCGCGAACTTCGGGGCGCCCTTCTCGTAGAAGACGTCGACCTGCTGGATGGTGAAGCCTGCCGTCGTCAGCAGGTCGATGATGGGCCGGGTGAAGTGGCATCCGCCCGCTATCCGCTGCTGCAGCGGGTCGAGGCGCCGTTGCCAGCGGCGGACCCGCTCATCGGGGGCCAGGCCGTGCTCGAGGAAGTGCAGGGTCCCCCCGGGCCTGAGGACCCGCCGCACCTCGGCGAGGGCGGCGGTGACGTCGGGGATCGTGCATAGCGTCCAGGTGGACAGGACGGCGTCATGGCTGTCGTCGGCGAAGGGCAGTGTCTGGCCGTCCAGCCCGGACCGCTGCACCGGGACGACCGTCGCCCGCAGGCGTCCGGCGGCCAGCTTCCAGCTGAGATCGGAGGGCTCGACCGCGGCAACCCGGGCGACGGCCGCCGGATAGAAGGGAACGTTGAGTCCCGAGCCGAAGCCGATCTCGACCACGTCCCCCGCCAGACCCCCGCAGACCCGGCGGCGCAGCGGTTCGACCGACTTGGTGCCGCACGCGGCGTTGAGGATCCGCGGCAGGACTCGCTCGCTATAAAGTCCCAAGGCTGCCTCCTCACCTGGCCTGGCCAGCCACGGCCCGCTTACCGAGAGTACGGCCGCCGCCTTCCGGCCCGCTGGCTGACCTCAGCGGTCGAGGGTCTTCAGCTCTCTGCGCATCACCTTGCCGGTTGACGTCTTGGGCAGATCGGGCACGAACCGGACGGAGCGCGGCAGCTTGTACGCGGCCAGGTGCGGTCGGCAGTGCTCGATGATATGGGCCTGGGTGGCACGAAGGCCACTTCTTCCGGGGTGAGCATCACGTTGATCGGGTTGACCACGGCCCCGGCCCGCAGGGCCGCATGGTAGGCGACCACCCACTCCCACCGGTTAGGCGAGTAAAGCGAGACGCGGTCGCCCGGCCGCACGCCCAGTGCCCGCAGCCCGCCCGCCACCCTGTCGCACAGGTCATGCAGCGCCTGGTACGTCAGGGTTCGCTCGCCCGCGACCAGGGCCGGCTTGGGCCCGTAACGCCGGGCCGACCGTGCCACGATCATGCCCAGGTCCGCCTGGACAGGGCTGACCTCCGCCAGCATCACCTTGGCCATGACCTCCCCCTCTTGCGGCAGGCCGCCGGGACCGGGCCGATCGCGGCTCCGGAATCGTGTTACGGCCATGTACTCGCCTAGCCGCCGGCATGTCAATAGCCACCGGCCCGAGGCGCGCTGCCACGCCGTCCGGTGTCATGCTCCGGCAGCACTGACCGCTCGCACCGTGATCGCGCTCCGGTCCAGCCTGCCCGTGCCCAGGTCACCGCCTGGCGGCACTCCCGTAACGCATGAGATCATCCCGGACTATGCGCAAAGACCTGCGGGAATCTCCTGTGTACGCTGCGGTCGCCGAGCATCTCCGGCGGCTGCATGAGCCGGCTTTCGGCCGGCCGCACCATGTCACCGATCTCGTCATGACGACCGACGCCAGCCGCATCGTGGTGACCGGCTCGGTCTATGACGAACTCGACGGGCTGCCGCGTACCGCCCTGTACGAGGTGCGAGACGGCGCGCTGCACGCGCTGACCTCCGGTGGCGGATCGGCCAGGGCCGCCCGGTTCGCGCCGGACGGGGCATCGCTGGCCTTCTTGTCCGACCGGGCCAAGGCTGAGGTGTTCCAGCTGTACCTGCTGGCCGAGGGGCAGCTCGGCGAGGCCCGGCCAGCGCCTGCTGTCCCGGGCACGGTTGAGTATCTCGCGTGGTCACCGGACGGCACCCGGATCCTGCTAGGGGTCGCCGGACTCGGAGCGGAGATGGCTGACGCGCAGGGATCGGGAACGGCCGGCTCGGGCGAATCCGGGCTGCCGTCCTGGTACCCGGAGGTCGAGGCCGGGACGCCGGAGGATGCCTGGCGCGGCCTGTGGCTTTACACCCCGGCCTCCGGCGAGCTCGCGAGGATCTCGCCCGACGGGCTGAACGTCTGGGAGGCGGCTTGGTCCGGCCCGGGGCATGTGCTGGTTATCGCCAGCGAGCAGCCCGGCGAGGACGACTGGTACTCCGCGGCGCTCAGCCAGCTCGACATCTCGACGGGTGAGGTGACCGAACTGCTCCGCAGCGACGTCCAGCTCGGGCTGCCCGCCGGGACGTCCGACGGCAGGCGGGCCGCCGTGGTAGAGGCCGTGTGCAGCGACCGGTGGATCGTGGCGGGTGACCTGATCCTGCTGGACCTGGTGGCCGGCACCAGGTGCGCCGTAGACACCGCCGGGACAGATGTCACCGGGGTCCAGTGGATCGACGGGACACGGCTCGGCTACACCGGCCAGCGCCATCTGGACAGCGTGGCCGGGATCGCCGACGCCGGGCCGGGACCCCTGCCGGGGACGATCACCGCCAAGGAACTGGTCGCGTCCGCGCAGTCGTGGGCGAGCTGGTTCTACCCCGCCGCCGCCTTCACCTCCGACGGCCGGGTCGTCGTGATCCGCGAAGACTACGACACCCCGCAGCAGATCGCGATCGTCGGCCCGGGCGCCGACCAGGCGCTGGCCTCCCTGGCCCACGCCGGGACCGACTACATCCGGTCGGTCGCGGGCTCGGCGACGGACGTCAGCTGGAGCGCACCTGACGGGACAGCGATCGAGGGAGTCCTGTGCACGCCTGCCGGGGCCGGGCCGTTCCCGCTGGTCCTGGACGTCCACGGCGGGCCGATCGGCGCTTACCAGCGGAGCTGGGCGATGGGCAGCAACGCGGTCCCCCTGCTGGTCTCCCGCGGATACGCCGTCCTGCTCCCGAACCCGCGCGGCAGCTCCGGGCGCGGCCAGGAGTTCGCCGCCGCGGTCGTCGGCGACATGGGCGGCGCGGACACCCACGACTACCTGTCCGGCATTGACGCGATGATCGAGCGCGGGATCGCCGACCCGGCGCGGATCGGCACGATGGGCGTCAGCTACGGCGGGTTCATGTCGGCCTGGCTGGTGACCCAGGACCAGAGGTTCAAGGCCGCGGTAGCCGGCTCGCCGGTGACCGAGTGGTACAGCTTCACGTTCACGACCAACATCCCCCGCTGGGGACTGTGGTTCCTGGACAAGGCCGATCCCGAGGAAATCGGCAACCAGGTGCACACACGCAGCCCGGTTATGCACGCGAGCAAGGCCAGGACGCCGACCCTGCTCACGGCGGGCGCGAAGGACGGGTGCACGCCGGCCGGCCAGGCCAGGGAGTTCTACCAGGCACTGATCGGCCATGGTGTCGACTCAGAACTGGTGATCTACCCCGGGGAGGGACACGGCGTCCGCCGGTTCCCGGCCGTCACCGACTACCTGACCCGGCTGGTGACCTGGTTCGAGACGTACATGCCGGCGTGATCTGGTGCCGCGACGCACCAGGCCACACGGAGTTCGGGGTCATGGTGCCACCACTTGCCCCTTGCCGACCACAGTGACGCCGCCGGCGGACACTACCAGCCCGCGGGCCCGGTCGTGCCCTTTGTCTACTCCGACCGAGGCGCCCTCCAGCACGACCGCGTTCTTGTCCAGGATCGCGTTCTGCACGACGGCGTGGCGGTGGACGCAGGAATTGTGCAAGA
>Ga0335078_10004650_pt1 | contig 20300 bp, 21 predicted proteins | sample Lox_Sample_32_FD_206711 | JGI IMG/M metagenome (GOLD analysis project Ga0335078, IMG submission 206711) | Soil microbial communities from Loxahatchee National Wildlife Refuge, Florida, United States - Lox_Sample_3.2 | ecosystem: Environmental > Terrestrial > Soil > Wetlands | place: USA... | reverse complement strand
GCTCGATCGAGCGCGGCGTCGGACGCGAGCACCCGACCGGCCCGCTGCTTGGCGAGCTCCGCGAGGCGGGCAGCCTCGTTGACGGGATCCCCGATCACCGTGCACTCGAAGCGGTGCTCAGCCCCGACGTTGCCTGCGACGGCGGGACCCGCCGAGATCCCGATGCCGAAGTCCACCTCGGGCAGCTCGTCCGCGAGGCGAGCCGCGAGCCTGCGCGCGGCGCGGAGCGCGTCGTCGGTCGGGTTCTCGCGTGCAACCGGGGCGCCGAACACGCACAGCGCAGCATCGCCCTCGAACTTGTTGACCATTCCGCCCTCGCCCTCGACCACGTCGATGACGACGCAGAAGAAGCGGTTGAGCAGCTTGACGACCTCGGCCGGCGGTACGGACAGGCTCAACCGCGTGAAGCCGACGAGGTCGATGAATACGGCGGCGATCTCCCGGTCCTCTCCGCCGAGCTGAACTCCCTGGCTCAGCGCGGCGCGGGCGACGTCCTCGCCAACCTGGCGTCCGAACAGGTCACGGATCAGTTCGCGCTCGCGGAGCCCGTCCACCATGTGATTGAAGCCCGCCTGGAGAAGCCCGACCTCGCTGCCGTCGTCGACCGCGACGTGGGCGTCGAGGTCACCGCGCTCGATCTGATCCATCCCCTGGCGCACCCCGAGCAGCGGATCGGCGATCGCCTTCGCGGCGAGCAGCGTGACGAACAGGCCCGCGGTCCACGCCACGCCGGCGAGGAACAGCACCGCCGCGGCGACGTCGCTCGTCTGGACCCCCGGCTTCGTGACCCCGGCGATCCCGACGACGAGCAACCCGAGCAGTGGCACTCCGGTGCCGAGCGACCAGGCCATCGCCAGGCGAGCCCGCACTCCCGGGGCCACGCACGCCCGGCGGGGACGAGCCGCCAGGGCGAACGCCGTGACCGGGCGCAGCGCCCGCTCGTAGAGCAGGTAGTCGAGCGCGCAGGTCGTCTCGCCGCCGAGCCAGATCGTGCCGGCGACGAGCGCCGCCACCGCCCACGAGAACAGTGCCGCGTCGAGCAGACCGAACAGGGCGCGGGCGATGATCCACGCCACCGCGTCGAGCTTGACCGCGTACGTGGCCAGGCGGAGCGTCTGCTCGTGCTCTCGCTCGGTCGGCGGTCGCCCGTCGCGGACCCAGGCGAGCGTCCGGCTCACGTGCCGGCCGAACAGCTTGGTGATCAGCAGGCCAGAAGCAAGCAGGTAAACGACCACGAGCGGGGCGTTGAGCAGCCCGATCCTCGATAGCTGATGAAGGCCGACGAACAGCGGTATCAGGAAGCCGATCGCGACGAACACCACGAGCGCCCCCGCCCCGCCGGTGGCCCAGTCGATCGCGACCAGCCGGCCCAGGACGACCCGGGAATCCGGGCCGGAGCGCACGCGTTCGGTCGCGACCCCTGCCGTCACACCCCGATTATCCCCGGTGGAGGTGGCGAGAAGCGCCGGCGAGGATCAGATCTGGGGTCCGGGACTCGGCGGCAGCGGCGAGGGGTCGGGCGTCGGCGTGGGCGGCGCGGGGTCTGGGGGACCGGGCGCGGGCGACGGGTCCGGGCCGGGAGCCGGTGGCGTCGGATCGGGCGGACCCGGAGTCGGTCCCGGCCCCGGAATGCCGGCAGCGCTCATCGGAACCGCCCGGAGCGGCTACCGCCCTTGCCGTGCGTACACTGGACGCCGATGCCAGGAATCGTGTTGGTCGGCGCCCAATGGGGCGATGAGGGCAAGGGCAAGGTCACCGATCTGCTCGCCGAGCGGGCCGACGCGGTTGTGCGCTTCCAGGGCGGGAACAACGCCGGGCACACGATCGTTCGCGGCCGGCAGACGTTCAAGCTGCACCTGATCCCGTCGGGCATCCTGCACAAGAACACGCTGTGCGTGATCGGGAACGGCGTGGTGGTCGACCCCAAGGTGCTGACCGACGAGCTCGATGAGTTGCGGCGGCGCCGCGTCGACACGCGATCGCTGCGGATCTCGGCCAACGCCCACCTGATCATGCCCTACCACATGATGCTCGACCACGCCGGCGAGGCGAAGCTCGGGAAACTGCAGATCGGGACGACTCGGCGCGGCATCGGGCCGTGTTACGCGGACAAGGCGGCACGGCTCGGGATCCGCGTCCAGGACCTGCTCGACGAGAAGATCCTCAAGAAGAAGATCGTCGCCGCGCTCGAGCCAAAGCGGCTGTCGCTGCGCCCGTTCGCGAAGGATCCGCGACTCGATCTGCAGACGATCACCGAGGAGTACCTGACCTACGGGCACCGGATGGCGAACTACATCGCGGACACGGTGAGGCTGGTGCACGAACAGCTCGACGCTGGTCACACGGTGGTTTTCGAGGGGGCGCAGGGTGCGCTGCTCGACATCGACCACGGGACCTATCCGTTCGTCACCTCGTCCAACCCGGTGGCGGGAGCGGCATGCGTGGGCGCCGGTGTCGGCCCGAAGGACATCGACGAGGTCTGGGGAGTGATCAAGGCCTACGGAACGCGCGTCGGCGCAGGCCCGTTCCCGACCGAGCTCGAGGGCGAGATCGCCGACGAGATCCGCGAGCGCGGCGGCGAGTACGGCACGACGACCGGACGAGCCCGGCGGGTCGGCTGGATCGACCTGGTCGCGCTGCGCTACGCCGTTCAGATCAACTCGCTGACGGCGCTGGCGGTGATGAAGCTCGACGTGCTGTCGGGGTTCGAGCGGCTGTGTGTGTGCACGCGCTACCGCGGTCCAGAGGGCGCGGAGTTCGACGACTTCCCATACCACCAGACGATGCTCCACCACGTCACCGGCGAGTACGTCGAGCTGCCGGGCTGGAGCGAGGACTTGACCGAATGCCGCGACGAGTCCGACCTGCCGACGGCCGCGCGCGACTATCTGCAGTTCGTCTCGGACTTCGTGGGCGTGCCGATCGCGCTCATTGGCGTCGGCCCGGCTCGCGAACAGGTGATCTGGACCGAAGCCGGCGCGGGCATGGCGGGCTCGGGGAACGCCGCGTCCGCCGCGGCCTGAGGTTTTCGGGAAGGCTGCGGCGCTAACCCGCGCGCGTCGACGGATGCCCCTCGCCCGGCCAGGGCGCGAGCACAAGCACCAACCGGGCGTCGGTGATCGCGGTGACGGTGCGGCGTTCGTTGGGCTGGAAGTGGGCGAGCAGGCCTGGGCCGCCCTCGACCGAACCGTCGTTCTGGGAGATCTCGATATCGCCGGTGACGACGATCAGATAGCTGCGCTCGTGAACCTGGTGGGACTGGAGCTGCTCGCCGGCGGGCAGCTGGATCGCGATCGCGCGCGTCTCGGCATCCGAGCGCAGAACCTGCGGATGGTGGGCCTCGATGTCAAGCTCGGTGACGTGCCACGTCTCCATCCGGTCTCCTCTCTGGGGGATTCAGGCTATGGGGGAGTTGTGCCGACGCGGGCGTCGCGCGCGGACGCGTCGAGCGAACGCTGGAGCTCCTCGAGCACGCGGACCACGCGCAGTCCGCTCGCGCCGTCCGAGCGCGGCCGTCGCCCCTCGCGAACGCAGTCGGCGAAGTGCTCCAGTTCGACCCGCAAGGGCTCGACATTCGGGATCTGCGGAGAGACGATGCCTCCCGTCCGCGTGATGTACTCGCCGTAGCCGCGGGAATCCTGGTCGAACCCTTTGTCGAAGATGCTGAGCTTCCCCTCGAGCGCCATGTCGTCGAACGTGGCCATCCTACGCGAGCCGACGACCGTGAACCGCCGCTCCTTGTGGGGATCGAGCCAGGACAGATGGAGGTGGGCGGACAGCCCTGAAGGGAAGCGCAGGAAGCAGAACACGACGTCCTCGACGCCGTCCTGCACGTAGGACTCCCCGCGGGCCATGACCTCCCACGGCTCCTCGTCGGCCAGATAGAGCACGACCGAGACGTCGTGTGCGCCAAGGCTCCACAGCGCGTTCTCGTCCGCCCTCAACTTTCCGAGGTTCAGCCGGTTGCCGTAGATGTAGTAGATCCGGTCGCCGAGCTCCCCGGACTCGGTCAGCTGCTTGAGTTGCTGCACGCCGGGGTGGTACTCGAGCAGGTGCCCGACCATGAGCACTCGCCGGTGCTCCTCCGCCGCCGCGACGACGCGCTCGGCATCGGCGACCGACTGGGCCATCGGCTTCTCAACGAAGCAGTGCTTGCCGGCCTCGAGCACGCGCACGGCGAGGTCGGCGTGCGTCGCCACCGGAGTGGCGAGGGCGACCGCGTCGAGCGTATCGTCGGCGAGCACCTCGGCGAGATCGCCGGTGATGCGCGCCTGGGGAAAGCGCGTAGCGGCGCGCTCGCGCTCGTCGGCCGATGGATCGCAGCACCAGGCGAGCTCGCAGCCCGTGATCGCCGCGAAGTTCCGAGCCAGGTTCGGACCCCAGTAGCCGAGCCCCACGACCGCGACCCGTAGAGAGTTTCCGTTCACCGCTTCCCGCGCCTCATCCGAGGTGGAGTGTAAGAGCCGACACGACACGTTCGCCGGCGCGACCGTCGCCGTACAGCGGCGGGCGCTCGCGAGGCGGCTCGCGCTCGAGCGCCCGGAGCGCTGCGCCGGCGTCCAGGTCGACCACGGCGTTCCAGCCGACGTCGACCGTTTCGGTCCACTCGGTCTCCGGCCTGAGCGTCACGCACGGCACGCCGGCAAGGTATGCCTCCTTCTGAAGGCCCCCGGAATCCGTCAGAACCGCACGGGCGTGGCAGAGGAGCGCGGTCAGCTCGAAATATCCGAGCGGGGGCGTGAGGACGATGCGCTCTGAGCGCTCGAGCCGATCGAGCAGCCCCGTCGAGACCAGGCGGCTGCGCGTGCGTGGATGAAGGGCCAACACGACGGGGTAAGGCACGTCAGCCATCAGGTCCACGAGCAGGGCCAGCCGCGCCGGGTCATCGACGTTGCCCGCGCGATGGGCGGTGGCGAGCACGTATTCGCCCGGCAACACGCCGAGCGCCTCGACCACATCGGTTCGCTCGCGTGCGCGCGGCTGAGTCGCGAGCGCGACATCGACCATCACGTCTCCGACGAGCTCGACCGTCCCGCTCACGCTCTCGCGCTGGAGGTTCGCGACCGCGACCTCGGACGAGCACAGGAGGAGCGAGCTCGCGTGGTCGGCGAGGACGCGATTGAGCTCCTCGGGCATCGAACGGTTGAAGGACCGCATTCCCGCCTCGACGTGCGCGACGGGCACGCCCGCCTGCGCGCCCGCGACTGCGCCGGCGAGCGTCGAGTTCGTGTCCCCGTAGACGAGCACGGCATCCGGCGAGGTCTCGCGAACGACCGGTTCGAGCGCGCTGAGCATCCGCGCCGTCTGCGAGGTGTTTGACCCGAGCGCGATCCCGAGCTGGCGGTCCGGAGCGGGCAGCCCGAGCTCGGCGAAGAACACCCCCGAGAGCTCGTCGTCGAAGTGCTGGCCGGTGTGGATCAGGGCCTCCTCGTGGCGCTCGCGCAAACGTGGCGAGACCGCCGCCGCCTTGATGAACTGGGGGCGGTTCCCGATCACCGTGAGGACCTTCATCGAGAGTCGGCTAGTTGCGCAGTCTCGGCCGCCAGCTGCTCGCGGATCAGCGCGTCCACGACCTCGGCCGTCCGCGCAGTCACCGGGCCCGGCGCGTCGAACGTGCGCTCGTCGACCGCGGAGATGGGGTGCACCTCACGGGCGGTCGAAGCCAGGAAGGCCTCGTCGGCCTCGAGCAGTTCCTCGAGCGTGCACGAGCGTTCAGCCGCACCAGTGCCGTCGATCACGATCCCTCGTGTGATCGAGGCGAGGATGTGCTCGTCAAGCGGCGGCGTCAGCAGCTCGCCGTCCTTGACCCAGAAGATCGAGCTCGTCGGCGCCTCGAGCACGCGGCCGTGCGGGGTGACGAGCAACGCCTCGTCGAACCCGCGCTCGCGGGCCAGCCGACTGGCCAGCATGTTCGCGCCGTAGGACAGCGACTTGACGCCGTCGAGCACCCGGGTCGGGGAGTACGTCACCGACGCCAGCCGGACGGTCGCAGGGATCGGGGGTAGCGGCTCGGTCAGCAGCAACCGCCGGCCTCCTCGCGTGACCACGACCCTCAACAGATCGTGGTCGGGCCCCGACCCGGCTCGCGCGGCCAGGCGCCAGACGTCTGCGCGGATCGCCTCGAGGTCGACTGGGAGACGCAGGTTCCGAGCCGAGCGCTCGAGCCGCGCCAGATGACGGTCGAGCGCGAACGGCCGCCCGTCGTATACCCGCATCGCCTCGAACACGCCATCGCCGCGGATCAGGCCCTCGTCCGTCGCGGGGATCGTCGCCTCGGAGGCGAGCATGATCTCGCCGTCGAGCGATGCAAGCGAGCCAGGCGCGCTAGCCATTGCCATCCCTCGACCACACGTCGGCGAGGCGCACCACCACGGCGGCGGCCGCCGCCATGTCCTGCACCGACGCCCACTCGCGCACCGAATGGTACTCGTGCCCTCCGGTGAACAGGTTCGGGGTGGGAAGCCCCATCTCGCTGAGCCGGGAGCCGTCGGTGCCGCCCCGGATCGGCCTGCGGATCGGCTCGATACCCTCGGCCCGGATCGCCGCTTCCGCGGCGTCGGTCACCTTCGGAACGGCGCTTACGAAGCGCCGCATGTTCCGGTACTGCTCGCGGACGTTCACCTCGAGACGCGCGCGCGGCTCGGTCGCGGTGATCCGCGCGGCGGTCTGCTCGAGCAACTCGACGTGGCGCCCCAGCAGGTCGTCGTCGAAGTCGCGCACGATGAACCTCACCTCCGCCTTCCCGGCCGTTCCGGTGATCTCGGTGGGATGGATGAACCCGTCGCGATCTGCCGTCGTCTCCGGGGTCAGCGTCGCCGAAGGGAGGGCGGCCACGATCTGCGCGGCGATCCTCAGCGCGTTGACGAGCTTGCCCGTCGCCTGACCCGGATGGACCTCGATTCCCCGGACGATGAGCACGACCTCGACCGCGCTGAAAGTCTCGTCCTGGAGCTCGCCAACCTCCGACCCGTCGAGCGTGTAGGCACAGCGGGCGCCAAAGCGCGGAATATCGAACAGCGTGGCGCCCTCGCCGATCTCCTCGTCGGGGGTGAACGAGACGCGAAGCGTGGGGCGCGGCAACTCGGGGTGTGCAGCCAGGTATGCGACGGCGGCCATGATCTCGGCGACGCCCGCCTTGTCATCAGCGCCGAGCAATGTGTCGCCGCTTCCGGTGACGATGTCGTGCCCGAGCTTGTCAACGAGCTCCGGCATCGTCGCGGGATCGAGCACTGTGCCCTCGCGCGGAAGCTCGATCGCCCCACCGTCGTACGCGCGGTGGACGATCGGCTCGACACCCCGGCCCGGTGCGTCCGGGCTGGTGTCCATGTGGGCGATCAGGCCGATGACGTCGCCGTTGCCGTCGCCGTTGCCGTCGCCATTGCCATTGCCATTGCCATTGCCAGGAAGTGTTCCGATCACATAGCCGTTGTCGTCGAGACGGACATCGTTCAGTCCAGCCTCCTCGAGCTCCGCGACGAGTACCCGGCCCAGGTCGAGCTGGCCGGGCGTGCTCGGCGAGGACGTGCGGTCGCGCCGCGATTGTGTGTCGATTCGCACATAGCGGAGAAACCGATCGAGGACGTCGGGCGCGAGCGCCTCCGCTAACTCGGAGGTGTAAGAACCGGGCATTGTGGTGAGTATCGCAACGTATGGGTGGGGAGGGCTGCCCCGGGGTAGCACTTAAACCCGGGGGTTGCTGCGCGACTGTGGGTCCGGCACCGGACTCACGGCCGGAACCGAGTCGAATCGACCACCAACACGAGGAGACGAGATAACGATGGCAACCCAGACTCCAACCCAACGCCAGGCCGCCGCAAAGCGCGGCGCAGCCACCAGAAAGCGGAACGCCGCTAAGCGAAGCGCCTCCGCGACGAAGACGTCGGTACGCCGCACGCGCGGCGCCGCGTCGGATACCGCGAGGAGCGCGCGCAGCACGGCCCGCACCGCCGGTACGACCACGACCTACGCGGCCGACACCGCCGCCAAAGCGATGGACACCGCCGGCACGCAGCTCGGCGCCGTCGCTCGCAGCGCGCAACGCGCGGTCCTGATCCCGGTGGGGGCGCTCGCCCTCGCGGGCGACACCGTCCGGCGCACCGCTCAGACATACGCGAGCTCGGCGCGCCGGGCACGTCAGCTCGATCGGCTCGAGCGGCGCGGTGCCCGTGCGCTTGCCGAGAGTCGCCTCAGGGTTGGCCGTCGCATCCGCTGACCGCGGAGCGACGACCACGGCACCGGGGTCCCGACAATGGCGTTCCGACGTTCCTCTTTGCTGCTACAGAAGGCCGTGCGTCTGTGCTAAAAGAGAGTCGTCTGCGAAAGGACGTCCCACGTGTCGGGAACCCCGGCTGGCGGCCCTGTGTCCGCCGCTGATTCCCAAGAGTTGTTCGAGCGTTGGCGGCGGGATCGGGATCGAGACGCGCGCGATGAGCTGATCGCGCGATTCCTACCGCTGGCGCGCAAGCTGGCCCGGCGGTATGCACAGTCGAGCGAGCCCTACGACGACCTCGTGCAGGTGGCGAGTCTCGGGCTTGTGAAAGCCGTCGAGCGATTCGATCCTGGCCGGGGCTTCGCGTTCACATCGTTTGCCGTGCCGACGATCGTGGGCGAGTTGAAGCGTTATTTCCGCGACACCGGGTGGGCGATCCACGTCGACCGGGGCGCCCAGGAACGCGCGCGCCGGATCAACGAAGCGCAGCAGGCGATCAGCGCGCGCACCGGGCGTCCGCCACGCGTTGACGAACTCGCCCAGTACCTCGAACTGAGCGAGGAAGAGGTGCTCGACGGGCTCCAGGTCGCGGAGGCCTACGGCACGGTTTCGCTAGACGCGCCGCTCGCCGGCGAGGAGGACGCGACCCGGATCGACTCGATTGGCGACGAGGACGAGCGTCTCGGGCTCGTCGACGATCAGACGACGATCTTCGCCGCCGCCAAGCACCTGCCCCAGCGCGAACGCGAGATCCTGTTCCTGCGGTTCGGAGAGGATCTCACCCAGTCGGAGATCGCCGAGCGCGTCGGCGTCTCGCAGATGCAGGTGTCGCGTCTGCTTCGCCGGTCTCTCCAGCGGCTACGCCAGCTGACCGGCGACAACACGCTGCGGCCGTAGCTCCGGCAGCCCCGAGGTCGGGGAACCGGAGCCAGCCACCCGTGCGTTCGGCCCTACCAGCGATACCACCTTCGTCGCCGTCCGATCCCGGCCTCCGCCCCGCCGATCAGGAAGCCGACCAACCATAGGACCAACGCGGCGATCAGAACGATCCACAAGATGTGGGCCGCGAAGCCGAGCCCGCCGAAGATGGCGAGGATCAGCAGCAACACGATTAGTGCGACCATCCACTCCTCCTTTTGGTGCGCCAAGAGAGTCTGCTTTGCTCCGCGTTTGCTACCCGCTACGCGGGCGAGTGACGCACGGCGCGGTTCAGAGCTGCTCGCGCAAGCCCGAGCCCAGCATCCGCGCGCCAAGATCAGTAGGCTCGCACCCCCGATGCAGAGTCACTTCCGGGTAGAAGTCCGCAACCATGGTCGAGCAGCCATCATCGCCGTCAGCGGTGAGCTCGATCTGGCGTCGAGTCCGGCCCTCCAGGAGGAGCTCGACCGCCTCGCGTCCGCGGACGCCGAGTTGCTGATCATTGATCTCCGAGAGCTCGACTTCATGGATTCGACCGGCTTGAGCGTCCTCGTCCGGGCGCACCAGCGGGCCGAGGAGCAGGGCCGGCAGCTGGCGATGGTCAAGGGCCCCCAGCAGGTTCAGCGTCTGCTCAGCCTGACCGGTGTGGGCGACCGGCTAACGCTGGTCGACGCCCCGGAGGAGCTGCTTACCGAGGAGTGACCGGGCGCCGGCATCAACCGGCGCTCAGACGCGGACAGGCGACGGGCGACGCCGGTCGATCATCACCACGTAGAGAACCTCGGCGCCGTTCTCATGCCGAACTTCGAGCTCGTCGCTGAGCATGGTCAGGGCCGAGGCGGCGCTGTAGTCGGGCCCCTGATGAGAGAGCTGATTGCCGCTTCCGTCGACGAACGGTCCGATCGTCAGCTCGAGCCGCTGCGTGTCGGTCGATATCGCGAATGACAGCCTGGGACCCTTCGCGGCGCGCCCGGCATGCGCGGCGATCGCGTCGGTCACGAGATAGACGTCGGAGAAACGATCGAGCGAGAACCGCGCTCGGGCGGCGAGGGCTCGCGCCACGCGGCCGAGGACGCCCGCCAGGAGGCTGATCGGGGAGAGCGACACGACCGCGTCCCCTGAAAGCCAGGAACCGCTCTGGTCGTCCGGGCCGGCCTGGCTCGGAAGATGGAACAGCGGCTTGCCGTCGCGCTGCCCGGCGAAGGACATCCTCACTTCTGTGCCCCCCTCCGGCAACGCGCGGAACTCGGCGTGCTCGGCGAGCGCCCGGATCACCGACAGCCCGACACCCCGGATGGTCTCGTCGGCGGGCGCGAGCGGCGGAAGACCTGAACCCTGGTCCTCGACGACGACCTCGATCGCCTCAGGGTCGATGTACATGCGAACGCCGAGTGGTCCGGTCTCGCCGTCGTAGGCGTGCATGACCACGTTGTTGCAGGCCTCGCTCACCGCGGTTTTCAGGTCATCGAGCAGCTCGGGGTCGAGACCGATGAGCTCGGCCACCCCCGCGAGCACGCCGCGGACGAGCGTGAGCGTCTCTGGCCGGGAGTCGAGCTCAAGCCGAACAGCCGGGGAATCCGCGGTCATCGCCACTTGTCTTCCCCGCAATCGGCGCCTCGGAAGCGGCCGACGGTTCCAATGCTTTTGAGTTCGAATTGCGGGGTAAACCTATGTTCAGTCATGGAATCTCGTGTACGCGCGCTCTACAAAATCGAGGCCCGCCCTGAGGGTCCGGCAAAGGCACGCCGCATCGTCGCCGAGGAGCTGTCGACACTGCTGTCACCAGGCGAGCTCGACGACGTGAAGCTGATGGTCAGCGAGCTCGTCACGAACGGCATCGTGCACGCGCGCGAAGAGAACGAAGCTCCCGTGATGCTCGATCTGTGCGTCAACGGAGACATCCGTTGCACCGTGCTCGACCAGGGCCCCGGATTCTGCGCCGGCCTCGCCGACGTTCGCGACGATGCGCGCCCGGGGTGGGGACTGCGTCTCGTGGAGCAACTCTCAGACCGGTGGGGGATGCAATGTTCGCCACGACGCACCGAAGTATGGTTCGAACGCGGTTGCGGATGAGCTTGTGCCGCGCGGACTGAGGCCCCTTGCATCCTTACAACTCGCGTAGCCGCGCCGAAGACTAACGCGACGGCGCCCGCGACCGCGTACCGCTGCCTGTCTGCAGACGGACGCGCGCCCGAATCCGGGCGCGCGTTCCGTAAGTTCTGGTGCCCCGTGGCCCCTGCCGTGTGGATCGAGGAAAGCGTCAGCTGACGGACGCTTCGTCGCCACTCTCCGTCATTTCGCGCAGGCGGGCTAGCGCTCGACGCAGAATCCTCGACACCTGCATCTGCGAGACCCCGATTTCCTCGGCGATCTGCGTCTGTGTCATGTCCTGCACGAATCTGAGCGCGAGTACGTGGCGCTCGCGTGCTGACAGCTGATGGGCCGAGGCGGAAATGGTGACGCTCGCGTCGACCAGTTCGAAGCGCTCGTCCTCCTGCCCGAAGGCGTCAGCCAGGGACCCGCTATCGCCGTCCGCATCCTCCCGCGGAGCGTCGAGCGAGGTCGAGTGGTGGGCGCCGGCGGTCTCGAGCGCGTCGAGCACGTCTTCGATGCTCATCTCGAGATACTCGGCCAGTTGCTGCACGCTCGGCGGACGGCCGGTCTTGGTGGTCAGCTGCTGCTGAGCCTCTTCGACCTTCAGCGCCATCTCCTGCGCGCCGCGCGGGACGTGGACCGACCAGCCCAGGTCCCGGAAGTAGCGCTTGAGCTCGCCGAGAATTGTCGGCACGGCAAAGGAAGAGAACGCTGTCCCTCGCTCCGCGTCGAAGCGATCAACGGCCTTGACCAAGCCAAGGCTCGCTACCTGGAGGAGGTCCTCGAACGGCTCTCTTGCCCCGGCATAGCGGCGCGCCAGCTTGCGAGCGAGCGGAAGGAAGCGAGCGACGAGCTCGTCGCGTGCGCTTCGGTCCCCGTGCTCTTGCCAGCGAGTGAACAGCTCTGCCGAGTCGGTTCGGGCGATCGCTAGAGAATTCATGAGTGGTTTGATACCCGCGAGTAGCCAGTCTCAAGCATGAAACTGGTCAACCTTCGCCTAACGTCCGCGGACGTACCAAAGTCGGTTTACGCCCGCGGACGTGCGAAATGGCCGGTTCTAGTCCGCGACGACGGGCCTGGCCGGGTGGACGCCGCGCGGGGCCATCCGCGCGATCAGGCTCGCGATCAGATGGCCGACGATCAGCCACACGATCGCGGCGAGGCCCCAGTTAGCCGCCAGCGTCGCCTTCGGGTGACCCTTGAACGAGAACACGTTCTTGAACGGTCCGACGAGCCAGCTCGCAGCAGCGTGGATGTCGTGGACGATCGTGTTGCTCGAGTTGGCGCCGACCAGATACAGAACGCCGCCGACCACGATCACCAGCGCGACGAGTCCGGCGACCAGTCGCACCAGGCGGGCGATAGCGAGCATCACCGACCCCACGGCCCATGCGCCGCGGGCGGCTGCCGTGCGAGTTCGTGAGGCCCTCGGCGGGGCCTCGTCGACGCCACTGGAGGCGCGCCGACGGTACGGCTGTCTCAAGGCGAATGCCATGTCGTTCCTCACCTCCTGCGGGACGTCTCCGAGTCCCGCCGCGATTGATTCGAGGCTACCCGGGGGCATCTCGGCCAAACGGCGGCGGACGCGCCGTCTCCGAACGTTGACGCGGGGACATGGCGGACTCCGACGCCGGCGGATCGCGGTCCGTCCGCGGCCGGGTGGAGCGCCCACCAGCGGGTGGACCTTCCGCCACCGGCCCGGAATGGGTCATAAGTCAGCACTTGGCCCCCCGGCGACAGCGAGTGTGGCTACGACAACGCATATGGGTCATTCGGACGCACTCGAGCTGGGACAGCCGTCGAGTGCGTACCTGTGACCCAACCGCGCGCAAGGCGGCTAGCGCCCCTGGGCCCAGAGGCGCCTAGCGGCCCTGGGCGCGCATCAGCCTGCGGGCGCGCGCCGGAAGCTCGGCGATCGCCGATCGCGTATCTGAGAGGCCGGCCCGAAGCTCGCGGTCGCCGACGTCGACGGGCAGCATCGAGTCCTGTAGCTCGGCCAGGGCGTGGTCGGCGCGCTCGATGGCGTCGACCGCGCGGTCGACGTACACCCGCGGATCGGCGGAATGCAACCCGCCCGAGCTCGGCGCGAACTCGCGTCCCGGAAGCCCATGGCGCTCGGCAAACTGCGCGTGTGTGCGCCTGAGCCGACCGTAGGCCGACTGAACCGGTCGGAAAAGCTGCTCTTCGAGCGCGTCGGCGGTCTGCTCGTCGAGCTCCTCGTACGCCTCGCCGAGGCTTGCCAACGCGAGCGCCAGCTGGTCGGTCGCCTCGGCCACGTCGTCGAGGACTTGCCCCCTCGCTTCCCCGGCGCTGTAGGACATCGCTCGAGAGTCAGGCCGCCCGGCGCACGCCGGCGATCCGAAGGTCGATGAATTTTCCCATTGGCGTCGCCATCCAGGCCTATCCTACGTAGCGATGACTCGGCTTGTGATCCGAGTGTGCTGGGTGCGATCACACCAGGGGGCTAGGAGGTAAAGACGGCCTCGATCGCGAACCTGCTGCGCGGCACCGACCGCGAGTTCTTCGACCTGTTCGAGCGGGCCGGGGCGAACATCGTGCGCGCCGCCGAGCTGCTGGACGAGATGCTCGCGACCTATCCCGAGCGCCAGCATCTCGCCCAGGACATCCTGGCCTGCGAGCACGACGGCGACCAGATCACCCACGACGTGTTCGCGCGGCTCAACCAAACGATCGTCACCCCGATCGACCGGGAGGACATCCTCCAGCTGAGCTCCGCGCTGGACGACATCGTCGACTACACCGAGGAGGTCGCCGACTACCTCGGGCTGTACAAGATCGAGGCGCCGATGGCCCAGGCGCAGCGCCTGGCCGCAGTCCTGCGCGACGCCACGCGCCAGATCGCGCAAGCGATTCCCCTGATCCGCGGGTTCAAGGACATCACCAGGCACATGGTCGAGGTCCACAGGCTCGAGAACGAGGGCGACCGGCTCACCCGCGAGGCGATCGCCTCGCTGTTCGAGACCGGGATCGACCCCATGGTCGTGATCCGCTGGAAGGACATCTTCGAACGCCTCGAGAACGCCATCGACTCGACCGAGCGCGCGGCCTTCATACTCGAGGGAATAGTCATCAAGAACGCCTGACCGGGCGCGCCATGGAGGAGAGTCAATGACCGCCACCCCGGAGTTCGTCCACGGGGTCGACTTCGTCGGCATCCCGACCCACGACATCGCCGCCGCCGCGAAGTTCTATGGCGAGACGCTCGGCCTGCCGCGATCGGTGTACCTCGAGGACCGGCACTTCTCGGAGTACGAGACCGGCAACCTGACGCTGAGCGTGTACGACGCCGAGAAGATGGGTCTCCCCCACGAGCCCAACCGCAATCCCGTCGCGCTGCACGTGGACGACGTCGCCGCGAGCCGGAAGCTGCTCGAGGAGCGCGGCGTCAGCTTCCACGGCGACACGCTCGACACCGGCGTGTGTCACATGGCGCTGTTCTCAGATCCGGACGGGAACGCGCTGATGCTCCACCATCGGTACGCCCCCCGGCATACCGATCTTTGATCAGCCGGCCACGGGCTCGGGCACGGCCTGATCCGGGGCGGGGCCATGCCTGGCAGTCTCGCGCGCCGCCGCTCCTTCGACCCTGAGATGCGGGAGCGGCCGGTCGAGCCACCGTGGCAACCACCAGTTCGCGTCGCCGATCTTCAGCATCAGCGCGGGCACGAGCACCGAGCGGACGACCAGGGCGTCGATCAGGACCGCGCTCGCCAGGCCAACGCCGAACAGGTCGATGATGCGCTCGCCGCCCAGGATGAAGGCACCGAACACCAGGACCATGATCGCGGCGGCGGCCGTGATCGTCTGGCCGGTGGCGGCGAGCCCGTGCGTGACGGCCTCTCGGTTGTTCCGGCGCCGATGCCACTCCTCGTAGATCCGCGTCACCAGGAACACCTCATAGTCCATCGACAGCCCGAACAGGATCGCGAACATGAACACCGGCACGAACGCCTCGATCGGGCCGGTCTTGTCGATCCCGAGCAGCGAGGCGCCGATGCCGTCCTGGAACACCGCGGTCACCACGCCGAACGCCGCGGCCGCCGACAGCAGGTTCATCGCCGCGGCGATCGCCGGGATCACGACGCTGCGGAACACCGTCATCAGCAACAGGAAGCTCAGCCCGATCACGATCGTGAGGAACAGCGGCAGCTTGCGCGAGAGGACGGTCGCGAAGTCGTCGAAGATCGCCGTCTGTCCACCGACGAGCACGTGCAGGCCAGTTCCGCGCTCGGCCGCAGGAACGACCGTGTTCCGGACGGTGTGCAGAAGATCGGAGGTCGAGGCGTCCTGCGGAGAGCCCTTGGGATAGACCTCGGCGAGCGCTACGCCCGGACGCCCGGGCGCGCGGCTGGGAATGAACTGCGGTCGCGTGGAGCCGACCACCCCGGAGGTGGCCGCGACCGCGCGCTCGACGCGCATGAACGCCGACTCCTGCGTGGGCCCCGATACGGGGGCGACGAGCTGGAGCGGCCCGTTGTAGCCGGGCCCGAAGCCCTCGGCGAGCAGGTCGTACGCCTTGCGCGTGGTCGAGCCGGACGGGTCAGAGCCCGAGTCGGCCGAGCCGAGGCGCATCGACAGGAACGGGATCGCGAGCAGCACGAGCACGCCGGCGGCGACCGCCGCGAACACCGCCGGACGCTGTTGCATCCAGCCGGCCCACCGGGCCCACCCGGCCGACTCGTCGGTGGTGCGGAGGTTCCCGTCCTTGAGCGCGCGGCGCTCGCGCCGGCGCAGCACGCGCATGCCGAACAGCCCGAGCAGCGCGGGGAGGAGCGTGAGCGCGGCGATCACGGTGAACGCAACCGCAATCGACGTCGCCACGGCCACCCCGTACAGGAAGCTGACGCCCAGCGCGAACATGCCGAGCATCGCGATGCAGACGATCACCCCCGCGAACAGCACCGCGCGCCCGGAGGTGTCGACGGCCTCGACCACGGCGTCTTCGCCGCTGAGTCCGCGCAGCAGCCCCTGGCGATAGCGGGTGACGATGAACAGGGCGTAGTCGACGCCGACACCGAGTCCGATCAGCAGTGACAGCTCGTTGCTGAACGACGCCATCTGGATCACGTGCGACAGCAGCCCGATGACGGCGACGCCCGTGCCGAGCGACAGCCCGGCGGTCACGAGCGGCAGCAACATCGCGAGCAGTGAGCCGAACACGATGAACAGCACGACCCCGGCGGCGAGGAAGCCGAACGGGAGCCCGCCCGCCCCTTGCTGATTTGCGGCCTGCGCGACCTGGCCCTCGACCTCGATCTCGACGCCGTGACCCGAGCCCGCGCGCGCGGCGTTGACGAACGCCTTGGACGCCGCGGCGGTCACCTTGTTGGCCTGGACGTCGAACGTGGCGTTGGCGAATGCCACCTTGCCGGACGGCGAGATCTGCGCCGCACCGTGCGGACCGTAGGGCGAGGAGATCTCGGTGACGTGCGGCTGGCGCGCGAGCGCGGCGAGCATCGACTGCACCTGCGAGCGCACCGCCGGATCGGTGACTCGGCCCCGATCGACCGCGATCACGATCTTCTCGGTGTCGCCCGAGGCGCTCGGCGCGTTGCGCTCGAGCAGGTTCACGGCGTCGAAGCTCTGCGTGCCCGAGAGACGGAAGTTGTCGCTGTAGGCGCTGCCAACCGCCGAGTGGATGGCGGTGAGGCCGATGAGCGCAACCACCCAGCCGAGCACAACCCACCTCCGGTGGGTGAAGCAAACGCGAGCAAGCCTTCTCACAGTCGAACAGCCTCCAGTTTCGGTTAGCCCCTCGGGTCGAGCCAGGATGCCCGCCCTCTCTGACAATCGGCTGACAGTAGCGAGTGCTTAACGCCCGGGCATCTCGACGACGAGCGCTCCGGCGAGTCGCCGGAGGACCGGCTGGAGGTCCTCGTCGTGCTCGGGCTCCCAGCCATCGAGCAGCCGGCACAGCTGATCGCGGCCGGCCGCGATCAGCTGGTCGCTGGCCGCCTGGCCGGCCGGCGTCAGCTCGATGTGGCGATCGGGATCGACGCTGATGTAGGCCCGCGTGACGAGCGAAGCCAGCGGATCGCGCAGGCGCTCAGGCGGCGTATGGAGCTCATCCGACAGCGACGACTCGGTCGTCGGCGACCGCTCGGCGATCCGCCGGAGCAACCAGCCCTCGGGCGGAGTGATCTCGACCCCCGAGCGGTCGATCAGCTGCTCGTAGACGCGTTCTCGCTCCTCGCGCTGCATGAGCGAGCTGAGGATCCGCTCGATCTCACGCTCGGAGCTGTCGTGGCGCGGGGAGGCGAAGCTCTCACCCACGCCCTCGGCGCGGGCGGTCTGGCGCAGCGGCACCTCGCGGAGCAACCAGGTGAGCGCGAAGCCGACGACCGCGATCCCGGCCGCGGTGAGGAAGACCGGATGCAGCGCCGCGGAAAACGCATCTACATACGGGGTGTGAACAGCGGGAGGCAGGTGCTTGACGACCTCGGGGTTGGCCTGCGCAGGGAGATGCACACCCGGCGGGACCCGCTTCGCGAGCTCGGTCGCGAGGTCGTGCGAGAAGATCGCGCCGAACGCCGACACCCCGATCGAGCCGCCGATCTGCCTGAACAGCGTCGAGCCGGAGGTGGCAACGCCGAGGTACTTGTAATCGACCGCGTTCTGGACGGCGAGCACCAGCACCTGCATCACCATCCCGAGTCCGAGACCCATGACGAGCATGAACAGCGATGCGGTGACGATCGATGTCCCGACCGTCAGATGGGCGAGCAGGAATAGCCCGACGGCCATCAGCGCGGTCCCGACGATCGGGAACACGCGGTAGCGGCCGAGCCTCGAGATCAGGTTGCCGCTGAGGATCGAGGTCACGAGCAGGCCGCCCATCAGCGGCAACAGCAGCAGACCGGACTCGGTCGGACTCTTGCCCTTGACGACCTGGAGGTACAGGGGCAGATACGTAACCGAGCCGAACAGGGCGAGGCCGATGATGAAGCCGACGGCGCTCGCGACCACGAACACGCGGTTGCGGAACAGCGCCAGCGGTAGGAGCGGCTCGGCGGCTCGCGCCTCCACCAATGGGAACAGCACGATCATGGCGACGCTGATCGCGATCAGCCCGAGGATCAGGGACGAGTTCCACGAATAGCTCGTGCCGCCGAGGCTCGTGAACAGCACGATCGCCGACAGGCCCGCCGTCAGCACAGCCGCGCCGAGATAGTCGATCTTGTGATGCACGTGGTCGGCCGTCGGCTGGAACACCGCGCCGATCACCGTGAACGCCACCGCGCCGAGCGGAAGGTTGACGTAGAAGATCCAGCGCCAGGAGAGGCTGTCGACCAGGAACCCGCCGAGCAGCGGCCCGATGACCGTCGCGAGGCCGAACACGGCGCCGAAATACCCCTGGTAGCGCCCGCGGTCCCGCGGCGAGATGATGTCGCCGACGACCGCCATCGTCGTCACCATCAGGCCGCCGCCACCGAGTCCCTGGAGCGCCCGGAAGGCAATCAGCTCGGTCATCGACTGCGCGAGACCGCACAGCGCCGAACCGATCAGGAACAACACGATCGCGATCTGCAGCAGCGTCTTGCGGCCGTAGAGGTCGCCGAGCTTGCCGTACAGCGGCCCCGAGACCGTCGAGGCGAGCAGGTAGGCGGTGACCACCCAGGACAGGTGGGACAGGCCGCCGAGGTCGCCGACGATCGTGGGCAGCGCGGTCGAGACGATCGTCTGATCGAGCGCGGCCAGCAGCAGCACCAGCAGCAGCGCGCCGAAGATCAGCCGCACCCGGGGCGCTTCACCGCTCGGTGGCGGCTCGAGCGTCCCGGGGCTTGTCTCGACCGCGGCCATCAAGGGATGGCTACTGCGTGGCGCCGGCCTCTTGTGTCGCGGTTGGCGCGGACGCGTCGCTGTTCGTCGACGCATCGGGGGCCGGCTCTGGCGGCGCCGGCGGCACAGGTTGGGACTCGGCGAGGTAGTGAGCGCCGGCGGCACCGGCGGCGCCAGCGGCGAGCGCGAACAGCGCCCAGGCGGGGCCGGACCGCTCGGTACCGAGCGCGTGGTCCAGCGACAAGTCGCCGGGACCAACCTCGGTGAGCGCGATCACGGCGGCGATCAGCACGGCGTTGTACTCGTACCCGCCGTTGGTCACCCACGGGCCGTTCTTCAGATGCACGCGGTTGATCGCCGTCAGCATCACCGAGGTCAGCGTGGCGGCGGCGAGCGGCGTCGCGAACCCGGCGGCGAGCGCTGCCCCACCTCCGGCCTCGGCGACCCCCGCGGCGATCGCGTTACGGCGCCCCGGCCTCATACCGAGGCTCTCGAACATGTTGGCGGTAGCGTCGAGCCCGTGCCCCCCGAACAATCCGAAGAGCTTCTGCGTGCCGTGCCCGAAGAACAAACTGCCGACGGTGAGCCGGAGCAGCAAGCGGCCGATCTTCATCCCTTCCTCCTGTCTTGGGTTTGCGCTCCCTAGATAATTACAGGAGGACAATTCCGGCCATGTCGATCGACCCTTCGAAGCCCACCCTGTACGTGTGCCATGGCGACGAAGGCGGCCCGCGCGTGCATCCGTGCCGTCGGGTGCAGGAGGCGATGCACGCCAAGGGAATCGAATACGAAAAGGTCATCGCCGGGCACGGGAGCCCGATTCCGTTCCTGCGTAAGGGCTCCCGCGACGAGCTCGAGGCGGCGACGGGGTCCTCCAAGCTGCCGGCCCTCAAGCTTCCCGACGGCACGGTGATCGCGCACTCGCGCGCGATCCTCGCGTGGGTGGACCAGCAGCCCGCGGCCTGAAACGGTTAGCCGCTTCCGATGGCGGCGCGGATCGCGCTCTCGCTGGCGCCGATCTCGGCGAGCAGCGGGCCGGTGTCCTGATCGTGCGAGAGCGCAAGCAGGACGTCCGGGACGCTGATCTCGGTACGGCCGTCCTCGAGGGCGCGCGCGGCGGCGGTCATCATCAGCCGCCGGACGCCCGGGGCAGGGGCGACTGCGAACCGGTCGAACACGCCGACAGCATCCCACCGGGTCCGGACGCCGCCCCGGGGTGAAAGATTCGGCGCGCTCACGATGATAAGTGGGGTAATGAAGCCCGCCGGACCCGATGCCA
>Ga0335078_10004649_pt1 | contig 20301 bp, 16 predicted proteins | sample Lox_Sample_32_FD_206711 | JGI IMG/M metagenome (GOLD analysis project Ga0335078, IMG submission 206711) | Soil microbial communities from Loxahatchee National Wildlife Refuge, Florida, United States - Lox_Sample_3.2 | ecosystem: Environmental > Terrestrial > Soil > Wetlands | place: USA... | reverse complement strand
AAAAACGTCGGCAACACGAGCTTGAATATCGCGCAGATCATGCCCACGACCTATTACGCAGACACAACTTCGTGTGGCAGCACTCTGGCGGCAGGCAGCAGTTGCACGATCAGCACCACGTTCACGCCCACGCAGACCGGCACGTTGACCGGAACGCTGAGCATTAACGACAACGATGGCACGAGCCCGCAGACGGTAAGTCTGACGGGCACAGGCGTGACCAACGGTTCGGCGAGTCCGTCGAACTAAAGCAAGAGGTTCTGGCAAGGGGAAAGGCGGGCTGATACTCACCCGCCTTTCGATTTTTTCGGGTTGAGTATCTTCCTGGGCCCAAGCAACTAAGGGGAGGCCGCTCAAGCGTCTGCGCGCCACGCAAATCCTGCGCTTGAGCGGGTCTACTATGCACGCTACTGCTCGGCCGAAACAGGGGAGGTCGGGGTTCGCCACGCTCCGGCTTTTTACCTTCGCCACCTTTCTGGGCTTCATCTCGCTGGTCCCTTGCGAAGCACAGCAAGCCCCAGCCCATCACGCCGGCAAGCAAGACCTGTCGGCGATCCAGCACATCATCTTCCTCGTTAAAGAGAACCGTAGCTTCGACAGCATGTTCGGGCAATTTCCCGGCGCGAACGGAGCGACGCAAGGAACGATTTCGAGCGGGGTGGTGATGCCACTGCTGCACGAATCGGATTCCTTGCCGGCGGACATCGGTCACAGCTGGGCGGGAACGATCACCGCCATGGATAACGGCCTGATGGACCGCTTTGATCTGCTGGAGCAGGCCAATGTCAACGGGCAGTTTGGCGCGATGTCCCAGTTCTATCAGGCCGACATCCCGAATTATTGGCAATATGCCACAAAGTTCGTGCTCGCGGACAACATGTTTTCGTCGGTACACTCCGATAGCCTTCCCAACCACCTGTACACAATCGCAGCGCAATCCGGCAACATCAGCGACGGCTCGGCCAAGGACTCGAAATTCAACACGAACAACTGGGGCTGCGATGCCCCGTCTGGCTTCGTCGTTGATAGCCTTGATGAAAGTACGGGCATTATCTCGGAGATTCTTCCCTGCCTCGATTTCCAAACCATGGCCGACAGTCTGGATAGTGCCGGCGTGAGTTGGAAATATTACGCGCCTGATGAAGGCGATGCCGGGTATCAATTCTCCAGTTATGACGCAATCAACCACATTCGCAATGGCCCGGACTGGACGGTGGATGTGGTCGATACCGGGCAATTCATCACCGATGCGCAGACGGGAAATCTGCCTTCCGTCAGTTGGGTCATCATCGGCCAGGGGCTTAACGATCATCCGCCAAAGAGCATGTGCCAAAGTGAAAATGAGACGGTCACGTATCTGAACGCCCTGATGCAGGGCCCTGACTGGAGTTCCTCCGCAGTTTTCCTGACCTGGGACGACCCCGGCGGGTTCTACGATCATGTTCCTCCGCCGACTTTGGATCCGTTCGGTCTGGGACCGCGCGTTCCGATGATCATCCTCTCGCCTTATGCTCAAGCGGGTTACATCTCGCACACGCAATACGAGTTTTCTTCCGTCCTCAAGTTCATCGAGGAGCGATTTGATCTCCCCGCGCTGACGGATCGCGACGGTGACGCGAACGATACGACCGACAGCTTCAATTTTTCGCAGCAGGCAGCGGCTCCCTTGGTTCTGACACCGCGGACGTGTCCAATCATTTCCGCGACCGGCGGAGTGACCTTTGGTCCGCAAGCCGTGGGCACAACGAGTCCATCGTTCTCTGTGAAGCTGAGCAACATTCGTTCCATAAATATCAAGGTGACGAGCGTCACGGCTACCGGAGACTTCACCCAAACCAATAACTGCACAACCATCAAGCCAAGCGGCACCTGCAAAATCAACGTTTTCTTCCAGCCGCAACAGACGGGGGTTCGCACCGGCACTCTAACTGTGACCGATAACGATTCAACCAGTCCCCAAATAGTCTCGCTCACTGGGACCGCCGGAAACGTGACTCTGAACCCCTACTTGTATCCAGGCCTGAATTTCACCAAAGTGCATGTCGGCGCCACCTCGAAGTCTCAAACCGTTACGTTGACAAATACCAGCAGTTCACCACTGTCCATCACCAGCATCGCAACCATCGGCGAGTTCTCTCAAACCAATACTTGCGGGGCCGGTGTGGTAGCGGGCGGACAGTGCACAATCCAGGTCTCTGCTGCCCCGACTACAAGCGGAACGCTTTACGGAAACCTGGCAATCACAGATGGCGATCCCACAGGGCAGCAAATGGTGCGGCTCCTCGCGACCGGAACCAGCGTCACCCTTACCCCTACCAAGTTGAACTTCGGCAACATCGTGATTGACACGACAAGCAACCCGCAGACGGTCACGTTAAAGAATGTCGGCAACACCACACTCAGTATCGGCATGATGCAAGCCAGCACTTACTTCTCGGATACCACCACCTGCGCAAGCACTCTAGCAGCCGGCAGCAGCTGCACGATGAGCGTGACTTTCTCGCCGACGCAACTCGGAGCATTCAGCGGAACGATCGTCATCAACGATAACGATGGCACAAGCCCGCAGTCGGTTAGCTTGTCAGGAACGGGCGTTCAGTCCAGTTTGAAGTTGCTGAAAGAAACTATATTGGATTATTGGGACAACATCCCTTAGGCTACGATCCCTCGGGATGGGGAATCGGCGTGAGCATTACGATGGCGATGTCGATCGGCTTAGCCGCTGAACTGCCCGAAGCCGCCATCTGCACCTGCGCTTGAAAGGTGCAGACCCCTTGGTCGTCCATGCTGACCTTGGGCAATTTGTGAACCCCGGATTCCGGAGCCGCTAATGCCATCGTGGCCGGCGAGTCAGTCCCTGAGCTCGCGGCCAAATCATCTAGCTGATCCTTATCGAGCACGCGGGAAGGATCCTGATCCTGACTCGCAGGAATCAAGACTACGAATTCCCCCAAGACCGGACCTTTTGCGTAAGTCCCGGCCGGCATCACTGCATAGCGCATGGTGTAGTAGCCGGGCTTCAGCTTTTGCTCGTGAGTGTCCGCCGCGTAGTCGTCCGTCGCCTCGGGCAAAAGGTGAACCAATCCAACCAGGGCCCCGGGTTTCAGCGCCTTATAGCGCAATTTGTTCGACGCCGAGGTCGCCTGCCCGGCCACAGACTTCGCCAGGTAGACCTGACAAATAGCCTCTTTCAGGCCATTGGTTTCGGTATAAAGCTGCCACCCCTGCGGATTGAGCCCGGAGGCGAGCGCCTGAGGCACGTCCGATGCCGGCAGCGTAAAGGGTTCGATGTGGTAGGGCTCGGCGGCCCATGCCCGGCTTGCCGCCAGCGTTAACAAGAAACTAACGACGCACCAGATTCCCACACGAATTTGGCGCTGCGTCATGAAATCCCTCCCTCGATTCTCAAAGTATACGACGAAGCTCGCCTGTGCTTTGATCGCTCTCCCCGCCAGTTGCTCAAATCCCCAAACCTAACGCCATCCATGGGCAATGTGTGTCGTTTTGCGACATTCCCGGCGGTTCCATTCCTGATGCCGGAGCCATAAGTCCCCTTTGACAATCGGTGTATGTACGTTATAAAAGCAGCTACTTAGGTTTGGTACCTTTCGGACCTAGCCGCAACTCCCTCGCTCTTCGATTTGTGCATGTCACTTTTAGGAGGTCAGTCAGTGGGTAATCGCGTAGGTGTGTGTATCGGTGTGCGCTCCCAGGTCTCTTCTAGAAAGCTCGGAATTCGTTCGCTGATGGCAGGTCTCGTTTTGATTCTGCTCAGTTCCCTCTCCCTCGCCCAGACGATCACCACGATCGCCGGCGGTGGCCCTCCGAACGGCATTACAGCTACCACAGCTCCCATCGGGCTGCCATGGGCCGTCGTGCAGGATTCGTCCGGGAACAGTTATATTTCCGATAACTTTTCCAACCGGATTTTCAAGGTCGATACCACTGGCAAATTTAGCGTAATCGCAGGAACTGGTCTCAACAACTACAGCGGAGACAACGGCGCAGCAACCGCCGCCACGTTGAGCAGCCCCGAGGGACTGGCAATCGATAGCAACGGCGTGCTCTATATTGCGGATACGGGAAACAGCGTCATCCGCGTGGTCAACACTGGCACGGCCGATGTCACCTTCTTCTCCGGCACTCTTCCTCAACTTACCGTTCATGCCGGCAACATCGCAACTCTTGCCGGAACCGGGACGGCCTGCACGCCGTCGGTTACACCACCCTCTTGCGGAGACACTGGTTTGGTTACCGCTGCTCAGTTTAATCAGCCCGCCGGAGTGGCTGTAGACGCTTCCGGCAACGTGTACGTGGCTGACACGAAAGATTCCGCCATTCGCGAGATCTTTTCGACCGGTGGATTCGAAGGGGAAGTTCGGCTAGTTGCTGGAACCTATACCGCGTGCTCGGCAACCGGAGCCGGAGCCTGCGGGGATGGCAGTTCTGCGGCGACAGCCCAGTTGAATAATCCAATGGGAATCGCGCTGGACAGCACCGCGAACCTGTACATTGCCGACACCAACAGCTCAGCAATCCGCGTCATTAACCAGCAAGGGGCTCCTATTACCATCGCTACGATCAGCATCAACGCCGGAGCGATCCAGACTGTTGCTGGCGTGATCGGCACTCCTTGCGCTCCGACCGGTCTAACAACGTCGTGCGGAGATGGAGGTCCTGCTGCAACAGCCTCGCTGAATCTTCCCGATGGCGTGTTCGTCGATGGCACCGGGAACATTTTCGTGGCTGATACCGATGATAGCGTGATCCGTGAAGTAAGCACTTCAGGCACGCTTACGCTGAAAGCTGGCAGCTACGTCGCAGGATTCTTAGGCGATGGAAATTCAGCAGTTGGAGTGCAAACTCAATTGAACTTTCCGACCGTCCTGTTCGTCGATTCTTCCAGCGACATCTTTGTAGCTGACCAGTCAAACAATGCCATTCGCGAGATCACTTTTTCGACTGGCAATATTTCCACCGTTGCGGGTGTTGGTCTGAATCAGGGTGAATACGGCGATGGTGGTGCGGCTACGCCCAGCGCTGAGATCCTGAATTCGCAGGGTGTTTATGTTGATTCCACCGGGAATGTCTACATCGCCGACACCGACAACAACGTCGTGCGCAAAGTAGATACCAAGGGAAATATCACGCTAATAGCTGGCACGATTGCTGCCTGCGTCCCATCCACCAAATGCGGGGATGGCGCGGCAGCGACTAAGGCTCAGCTCGGAGGACCGCAAGGCGTTTTTGTGGACGGCTCTGGCAACGTGTTCATTGCGGACACGAAGGACAACGCGATTCGTGAAATAACCGCGGGTAACATTACAACCGTGGCTGGCGGTTTGGCTCTGTTTCCCTGCACTCCGGGTGCAACTCCGCCGCAGTGCGGCGACGGTGGCCTTCCCACTTCGGCGCAACTCGGGCTACCCGCTGCTGTGTTCGTGGATTCGACCGGGAACATTTATATCGCCGACACAAACAACAGCGTCATTCGCGTGGTCAACAAGCAGAAAAGCTCCGTAACCTTCGCGAACGTTTCCATTGCATCTGGCATGATCGGGGTGGTTGCCGGCGATTACACCGCCTGTAGCAAAGAACCGTGTGGTGATGGCAGCGCCGCCACCAAGGCCCAACTGAACTCGCCCGAGGCTCTCTTTGTCGACAGCAGCGGCGATATCTACATCTCCGACAATGGCGACAGCGTGATTCGTAAGGTCGATGGAAAGACCGGGATCATTTCCACAGTTGCCGGGAACTACACCTCCTGCAGCGCCCTGCCCTGCGGCGATGGCGGCAAGGCAACAAGCGCGCAATTCGCCAACGCGTTTGGGCTATGGGTCGATATCCTCGGCGACATCTTCGTCGCAGACGCGGGCCGTTCGTCGATTCGCGTGGTCAATGGCCAGGCTGCGTCGGCTACATTCGCGGGAACGACAATCTCTCCCGGCGACATCGATCGAGTCGTCGGAACCGGGGCTCCTGGGCTCGCCGGTGACGGTGGTGCTCCCGGAACTGCTGTGCTGGATCGGCCGCATGGTCTGGCTGGCGACAGTTCGGGAGACCTCTTTATTACCGACACCGGAAATCAGCGGGTTCGCAAAGTAACTAAACTGCTGGCCACGGCAACCCCCAGCTTTTCAATTCCTACAACTGGCACACTCTCGCCGGCATCGGTCAGCGCCGGAAGCTCTGCAACGGCAACGATCACGGTCACTTCAACCGCTGGCTTCGCCTCGGCGGTGTCACTGACCTGCGCCGTAACACCTTCGCAGACCAATCCTCCGACGTGCTCTTTCAGCGCAGCGTCGGTAACACCTACCGCGAATGGCACAGCGACATCGACCCTGACCGTGGCAACAACCGGTGCAACGTCAGCCTTAACGCCCGCGATTAAGCGCGGGTCTAGCATCTTCTATGCAACTTGGCTGCTCTTCCCTGCCATGGTGCTGGGCACGGCGGGCGTGAGCGGAACGGCAAGAAAGAAAGTGATCAGCCACTCCCTGCTGGCCCTCGCGCTTGCGGGCTGTATCTTCCTGGTGGCCTGCGGCGGCGGTAGCTCTTCGACCAGCGGTGGTGGTGGAGGCGGAGGCACGGGAACGCCAAGTGGCCAGTACACGGTGACCGTGACGGCAACCTCGGGTTCGACAAGTCACACCGAGACGCTAAACCTGACAGTACAGTAGTAGGATCGGAGGCTAGAAAAGAACCGGACCGCGAAAGTGGTCCGGTTTTTCGTTTTGCTCGGATGCCGGTTAATGCTGCACTTTCTGCATGAAGGTCCCCGAACTGCTCAGATACGTCGGATTGCCTGCGTAACTCGCCTTTACCGTATACGTCCCGTCTTTCTGGAAAGCATAGTTGAGCGTGGCCACGCCATTGTTTATCGCCACCGTACCGAGCAGTGTCTTGCCGTAGGTGAACTGCACATTGCCGATCGGAACACCGACACTAGCCGTGACAGTCGCAGTCAACGTCACATTCTGGCCGATTGCCGAGGGATTCGGCTGGGAACTTGCAACGGTTGTGGTCGGAGCCTTATTGACCGTCTGCGCAAATGCAGAGGACGTGCTTCCCGAATGCTTGGAATCACCACTATAAACGGCGGTAATCGACTGCATTCCCGCGGGAAGCTGAGTTGATTTCGTCGTGAACGACGCCACCGAGTTACTAAGAGTTCCGGTTCCCAGCTTAGTAGATCCTCGATTGAACGTGACGGTCCCAGTCGGCGTTGTCCCGCCCGATGTGACCTGCGCCGTAAACGTCACCGGAGTTCCCCACGTGGACGGGTTCTGCGAAGACGAAATAATGGACGTCGCCGTCGAGAATAAGCCACCCACCACCAGCAGATGCCCGCCATTCTCCGCGTAGATGGTTCCATCAGTTCCGAGAGAAACCGGCGTGTAGCCGGCATCCAATGACTGTTCGAGGAACAACTTCTGGACAGAGCTCCCGTTCGGCTGAATCACATACAGATTGCCGTCCTCGTTGCTCCCGTAAACTACCCCGCCCGCGTCCACGGCTGGAGCATTCACGCACCACTCATACCCGTTCGGGTGGTTCTTATTCACAGTAGGATCAGCAAACTTCCACTGCGGAACCAGATTTGAGTCAAGCTCTGTCATGTAGTAAGGGCCGGGAGGCGCTTTCGGACACCACGTCTGGTTATTGCAATAGGAACCGTTGTCGTAGTGGTTGTCTTTCAGAATCACGGAATACGATCCAGCGTTGCCGAAAATCGCCGGTGTGCTGTCCCATCCGAAATCGTAGTTGCCTTCAAATACACCTTGGGCGCTGAATTTCAAGAGATGACCGCGGCCATAGTTGTATGCGGTATTGACACCAAAGAGAATGCTGCCATCCGGAGCAACGGCCGGCGATGCCGACGCCTGATCCGACAAAATCGCGCCACCCACCGTGTTCTGCGTGGGATCGACACCCGTATTCGACCCAGTTCGGCAACCGCCGGCCTGGCCGTTCGGCGGAAGCAGCACGTTACAACCGTCATCCAGTAATTCTTCAAGAGATGTCGACCATTGAAGACTCAGATCCGCAGTGTTGATCGCGAGCAGATAGGCGGTGCGGCCGCTGAAGTGAGCGCGGCTAGCGGTATAAACCGTCGAACCATCGGCGGAGATCGTAGGCGCCAGATTGAGCGGCGGGCGTTGCGATCCGCAAACAATTGAACCCGGAACAGCATTCGGACTCGGCGGCCAAGGAAGTTGAGTCGGTAAAAACGTCCAAAGACAACTGGTCGGCGCTCCCGGTAGAAGCGCTTTAAAAGTCACAGTTGTCACGCTGTCGTCGGGAGCAATCTTAACGAGCCACGCATTCGAGATGTTCTCATCCCATGGCCAAGCAACGTCGAATTGAATTGCGTGGTAGTAGATATTTCCGGCGGCGTCCGCCGTCAGCGGGCTGCTGACGAAAACCCCACTCCTTGTGCCAAATGGATTGATGTGAGAGATTACCGTTCCCGTACTCTGGTTCAGCTTGTAGATCGTGCCTGCACCTCCAGACACGTAGATGTATGATCCTGAAAGAGCCGGTTGAAACAGCGGTTCCCAGCCACCTAGACTTTTCGTCGAAGGCGTCGATCCAGAATTCGGCACCGGCACCCAGTCGCTGGCGAAGCTCCAGAGTTGGACCAATTGCCCGTTCTGCATCTGCCACGCAACTTCATTCCAGATCTCGTTGTTCCACGCATCCGGGCCGCACGGAAAGGGCGTTCCCGATCCGGGCGGATTGCAGGAGGTATAGGTACCGCTTTTCAACCCCATGAACACGATGTTCCCGCCGACCAGCGGCGCCTGATAGTGCATCAATAACGAACCTCGGGATTCGGCGGTTTCCTGCGAGACAAATGGATCGAACGTCGTATCCGCCAGCTTTAGCAGTGGCGCCTGACCCACAACCGGAGGATTGCCGGTGTGCTGCGGGTTTTGGCCCCATTGAGGCCAGCCCGGCGTGGACTGAGCCAAAACCGCAGTCGCGCTAAAGACAATGAAAAGAGAAAGAAATCTGGCTACGGCGGAAGCGGGCCGAATTGAAACACGTCGGACCATGCAGTCATTCTCCATGACGGGATCAAGGAACAAAGCGAGCGGTCTCTAAGGGGAGGAGCGAGAAACAGCAGCGCAACTAAGACCTAGGAATTTTGCTCGGAATCACGACAGGTGTCAACAGGCATTGTGGCCGAATTCCGCACTGGATGCGGGTTAGGCAACAAATTTTACCCGATGCTTCTATCGCGAACGCGAAAGAGAAAGCGAATACGAGTTATCGCTTCGCCTGAACTCGCGGCATGACCTCGGGCGTCTTGTCCGGTGGAAAATTTGTGCTCAAGTACTCGATGAAGCCGTCTCGATCCGCAGGGTCGACCACTGCCCCCCACTTGATCATCTTGTCGACTTCCTTCGTCCATGCGCCCTTGCTGAGGCGCTGCTGAAGAAGGATCCGAGATTCGTGGCACTCCGTGCATGCTGTCGTCACTTTTTGTTTCATAGGGCCGGCGGGAAGCTCCGGCGATTGCGCTTGCAACGGGGCAAGAGGAGCCAAAGCCAGCAAAAATACACCACAGAAGATTGCGACATTATGCTTGCACATGAATTTTCACCTTATCAATCGCGTTGTAAAGATATCCGCTCGGATTCCATTCAGCCGTTTCGGGCTGCACACGGCCCTGACTGTCGGTTGCTCGCGACATGATCGTGTACTCGCCCGCCTGGGGTGCCTTCCAACGGTAGCTCCAAAGACGCCACGCATACTTTGACTCCTCTTTGCTCAATTGCGCCGGTTGCCAACTGGAACCGGAGTCCGTCGAAACCTCAACCTTAACGATCTGAGCTTCGCCTGCCCAAGCCGTTCCTTGGATGTGCACGGCACGCGAATTCAGAGTCGCTTGATCCGATGGCAACGCGATCATCGATTTCACATTCAAGGCCGTAAGCGGATGGCTGTCATCGACATTCAATGCATCCCCCGGTTTCAACGGATGATTGGGATATCGGTATCCCGGCTTCATGAAGGTTCCGTCGAACTCTTTGTCGAGCACCTTGATCTCAGAGAGCCATTTGCAGGATGCAGAACCAATCCAGCCCGGCACCAATGCGCGCGCCGGAAACCCATGATGCTTCGTCAGTGGCGAACCATTCATGTGAGTGGCGATGAGCGTATCCAAATCCAGCGCCTTTTCAATCGGAATGCTGCGAATAAACGGCGGAACTTTGCCCGGAACCTCATCCAGTCCATGAAACATCACCTGCTTTCCGCTTTCCTTGATACCGCAGCGTTTGAGAACATCTCCCAATCTCGGACCAGAAAATCGTGCATTACCCACCGCCCCTCTTTGCCACTGCACTCCAGGCACATGCGGCTCCTGAAATCCACGCCCATTCCCGGCGCACTCCAGCGTGTTGGTGACTGTATGGCCCTCCAATTTGGAAAGATCGGCGAGGTTCAGCGTCACAGGCTTCTCGACCTCGCCACTGATGCTCAGCTTCCAAGTGTCGGCCTCGAGAGTCGCAGGCTCATGCATGTGATTACGGACGAAGAAATGTGGAACTGGAGTGATCCACGCAGTGGCAAACTCTGGCGGCATCTCGAGATCGAAGAACCGGGCCGAGCGGACGATCATGCCCTCTTCGCCGGGAATCACCACTGCTTGGTCATCAGCGGCCCAGCCTAGAAAAGGATGAACCGCACTCGCCGCAGCCAGAGTCGCCGAAGTGCCGAGAAGAAAATTACGACGATTAATCATTCCACCATCCTCACAGCACCTTCAAGGTTATCGTAAACCTGCAACAGATGTCCTAGAGAACACCACCGTCCAGCCAAGATTTCTCTCAGCCGGACGGCGGTCTCAGGGCGGAGCATTCGACCCTAGGCTCGTTCCTAGAAGCTGTAGATCAGATCAAACTGCAACCGGTTCAGATACGGCTCAACCTGACCTGCCTTACTGATGGTTGGCACGCTGGCGTTGTAGTTGTTGAAGAGGGCGGCATTGTTCTCAAGGAAGCTGTTGAGGACACGGCCGTGCCACCAGGTGAAGCTGGCAAGGGTGTTAGCCCGCGCTTTCCAGAGTGCATAGAAGCGGTTCTGCAGGATGTTCGTAGGTGCCCGTTGATCACTTTCTACGAACGACGCAATCGCCGCATCCTGTTCTTCGCGGTACCACGAGTATCCGATTTGCACGTCATTGCGGTTTTTCGTCTGGCCAAGGCTGAAATCAAAACCGTACTCTTTGTTCTGGCTGCCAAGGCTCGAGATCACGTTGCCTTTGCTGTCGAGTGGGTGAGCTTCAGCATCGACGTTCTCGAGAAATTCCAGTAATAGATTGATTGGCAACCGCCGGATCACGGTCTGGATCGTGTTCGGCATGATGAAATCAACGTAGTTATAACCCGAGTAGAAATGCACCACGCCTTTCGAATCGACGAACGTCGCGTTTGTCATGCCGTTCGGGGCAAACACGCAAGGCGCGAAGGATGGAAAGCTCACGCCTTTGGCGCACCCCGATCCCTCACCCGGCACTGGAATGCCCGTGATCGGCTTCGTTGAGCCACTCGGCAGATAGCCCGTGCTGGTAGCGCCCACGCCAAATGCGCTCTCCGACAACAAGGCATCGGGACGATTCCACTTCAAGCTAAGAAGTGAAGGAGTTGCTTGCCACGGACCAACCTGCCAACGGACAGAAGCTTGGGCGCCGAGCGCATAGGAATCCTGCGACGCGACGCCAATTTTGCCGTTGGCTGCGTTGTAGAGGAGTTCGATTCCCTGGACTGTGAAGTTCTGAATCGGACCCGAGAAGTTGAAAGAAAACTTCTCGTTGAAACCCTCCGGGTTTAGGTCTGGGTCGAAGGTCGCCGACGTGCGTTGCCAGCTATAAGCAAATTTTCCACCGGTCAGCGAGAGCCAGTTGTGGGCCACCGGATTGTAAGTGATAAAGCCACGATCTAAGGCGATCGTCTTGCGATCGAAAGCATTGGTCAAAGTTTCATTGGTGGTGGTCGGATTGGCAATCGCGCCAGTTGCCAAGGCGAGGCCGCCAACGAAGTCTTGGTTCAGCTGACCATCGATGCCAAGGCGCACTCGGATGCGGGCTTGGTTCAAATCTGGAACTCCGGACTGGAAATAATCCTCGCCGCGCACTCGGACGTCGCCACTCAACCGGAACCGACCAACCAGGGCTTCCAAGGCTGACAACTGACGCTGTGTGTTCTGGGCTTTCGTGTCAATTGCCGCCAATTCCGTTTTTACATCAGCTGCATTCGCCGACGCCTGGCTGGCAGTTTTTTGCGCGTCGACGGCAGTTTGCTGCGCCTGCGTCGCGGCGCTCTGTGCCTGGTCGATGCTGCCCTGGAGCTTTTCGGAGGACGAGTCCGTCCGCTGCTGATTCGTGCTCGCAATTTGCTGTACCAGCGAACGCAGTTGCTGCAGTTCGTCGTTCTGCTGCTTGATCTGTTGCTGCTGCGCCGAAATCGCATCCTTGAGTTCCTGGACGTCTTTGGCGGAGACCGCGGCCGGTTTGGTCGAGGTCTTCTTGGTTGGAGGAGGAGAAGTTTGGGAGAACAATGCCGCTGCCAAACTGAGCACTACGACCGCGGGTGTTAACGATCTGAACTTCGCTTGCATGGGTCATGCTCCTTCTGATGTGGTAGATCCAACCGCACCCACACGCCCCAGCGCGATTGGCGGTTTCGTATTAGAATTACGCCTATTAACTTACTAGTCTTTAAAAACACACCCGGGTCGAGGGAACAGCTACTGAGTTGGCACCTGGGAACTACAGGCAGTCCGGTTCGACTCTTATGCCGCCGGCGCTAGCCCCCACTTCTGCTGCAGATGGCGCTCGATACTCTTGAAGACCAAACCATCGACGATGTATCCAATTGCCACAATCAAGATCATGACAGCGAGTACCTGGCTCATATCGTTGAGATCTCTGCCCATCATCAGCAATTGTCCCAAGCCGAGGCTGACGAAAATCATTTCTCCTGAAATCAGAGAACGCCAGGCAAACGCCCATCCCTGCTTCAAGCCCGAGACGATATATGGGAGACTGGCGGGCAGGAGCACGTGCCAGAAGAGTTGGAAGCCCCGGGCTCCCAGGTTGCGTCCCGCCATGCCGTAAATCTTCGGCATCTGTTGCCGCCCGGTTTCCATCGCGATGGTCACCGAAAGCAGCGAGCCCATCACCACTACAAACAAAATTGCCTTCTCGCTCAGCCCGAACCAAAGCACTGCCAGTGGCAGCCAGCAGATGCTCGGCAAACTTTGCAGGCTCACTAAGAGCCCGCCCATCGTCTCTTCCAGAAACTTATTGCTCGCCACTCCGAGACCCAAAACCATTCCCAGAACGACCGACAATGCGTAGCCGATCACCATCCGCTTCATGCTGACTGCGATGGCAATCCAGAAACTGTGATCCGCGAATCCCGCGCGCAGCGATTCCAAGACACCAAGCGGGCTCGGAAACACGTACGGTGGCCACACCTTCAATTTGACGAGCAAGACCCACACGCCAAGCAGAACGGAATAAAAAATCGCGTGCCTAGCGAATCGCTTCATGGCCGTACTGCTCCTCCAGAGATTTGTTAATTTCCTCGCGCAGATCGTTCAGAATCTCGCGGGCCGTTTGAGCCACTTCGACATCCTCGAGATGTCGTGGCCGTGGCAGATCGATCGCATATTCCCGCTTCACACGCCCTGGACGAAATGTCAGCAAAGCGACGCGATCGCCAAGACGAACCGCCTCGCGAACGTTGTGGGTCACAAAAATGATGGTTCTTCCGGTTTCCGACCAGATGCGTTCCAGTTCGTCATGGAGCAAATCGCGGGTTTGAGCGTCCAGCGCGGCGAATGGCTCATCCATCAACAAAACATCCGGCTCCGTGGCAAGCGCGCGTGCCAACGCCACTCGCTGACGCATTCCGCCGGAGAGTTGGTGCGTATAGCTGCCCTTGAACTGCGAAAGATGGACGAGCCGCAAATAATGCTGTGTCTTCTCTTCCCTTTCGGATTTGGAGATACCCTTCATCTTCATCCCGAATTCCACGTTTTCTGCAACTGTCAGCCATGGAAAAAGACCGAGTTCCTGAAAGATCAAAATGCGATCGGTGCCCGGGCCCTCTGCCGCCTTTCCGTCCACGCGCACCTTGCCGGAAGTTGCGAAGTGTAAGCCTGCAATCAGGTGAAGGAGTGTCGACTTGCCGCAACCTGAGGGTCCCACGATGCAAAGGAACTCTCCTGCCGCGACCTTGAGGTTGATATTGTCAAGCGCCAGCAATCGCGTGCCGTCGTTAGTGCGATAACTCAGCGAAATTCCACTTAGCTCAACTTTCGGAGCTGCCAAGGGATCGCAACGACGCAAACCGGAGGCGGATTTTGGGCCGATCTTCTGGCCATTGCCTGGCGGCAAGTGCTGAGGTTCAGCAGCATACGGAGCCTGAATTGCCGTTTGCGGGGTCATTGGATCGCCTTTTTTCCTTTTTCACTTAATACCTGGTTGAGACTCGTGAGATCGTACATGCCACTCAGATCCGGCATCTGTTTGCCGAGAAAACCAGCATCAAACGCGAACCGGGCTGCGTTCATCAATGACGAACGAAGCGGATCGTACGTGACCTGCAATCGGCCGAATGCTTCATCCAGAATCGGCCCCGGCAGCGCTTTGCCCGTCTCTTTTCGAATTTGTTCGTTCAAAACCTTCTTCGCTTCGGGAAGATTTCCGTTGATCCAGTCGGTCACTTCCACATGAGCGCGAATCCAGTTGCGCACGAGTTCCGGATTTTCTTTCAGAAACTTGGTCGCAACGATCAGGTGGCAAGTGATGAACTCGCCCTTCGGCCATAACGTTCGCTCGTCCAGAAAGAGGCGCCCATTCCCTTCTTTGATCAGCCGCGTTGCCCAAGGCTCTGGCGCCCAGGCCGCATCGAGGCTCCTCTTTTGGAAGAGCGTGAGCTGATCCGGATTCGCCATCGGCATGACCTGCACGTCGCCGCCTTTATCGATTGAATTCAGTCCATTTGCCCTGAGCCATGCACGCAATACGACATCTTGGGTATTGCCGAGCTGCGGAGTAGCAACCTTCTTGCCGTGAAAGTCGGCTGCCTTCTGAATACCCGAATCATTGCGCACCACGAGCGCCGCTCCGCCACTGGTGGCTCCGGCCACGATCCTCAATGCCTCGCCATTCGATCGAACATAAGCCGTGATCGCCGGGTTGGGTCCGATGTAGGTCATGTCGATCGCGCCGGCGAAGAGCGCTTCGATCGCCGATGGCCCGGCATTGAATGTGGTCCACTCGATCTTCACATTCGGCCCCATGGCTTTCGCGAACCAACCATTAGCCTTGCCAATCATCGCCTGCGAATGCGTGATGTTGGGGAAGGCTCCAACCCGAACCACCTTCTGTGCGCCGGCGTCCGCAGCACCGCCAATCACGGCCACCATCAACGCAAAATGCAAGCATCTACTCATCCCGGTTCCGGCCACCTACGACCATCGACAACACTCCACCTTCGTCCGTCTTCTTCTTACGTTTCTTGGACGGAGATTTCGGACCGACAATATCCGCCAAAGTTGTGTGCTCGAGAATGCGAGCCGCAGCATTGCGTACGTCCAAGAAAACTTGGTACAGGGTGCGATGGTCGGCGTCACGATCGATCAGGCTGCGCAATTGCTCGGCGTCGCCAAATGGCGCTAACGGACCGTCGATCAGCCGGATGATTTCACTCAACCGGATTTCCGACGGAGGGCGCCGTAATTGATAGCCGCCTTTTGCGCCGCGGACGCTCTCCACCATGCGCGCATTCTTCATTTCGAGGAGGATCAGTTCCAGAAATTTTTCCGGAAGATCCTCTTCGTATGCGATATCACGGATGCGGATCGCGCCCTGGCTGTAATGCCGGGCCAGCATCATCATGGCTTGCAGTGCGTACAGACCTTTTTGGGAGATTTTCATAGCTCAAAGTATGCCATATACTCTATCGGGTTGGTAGAGTATTTAGTCACTAAGAAATAACTACTCCTGGTCGGCCGCCTTGCACTTCTTTGCAACCGTCCGAATGTCAGTCTGAATGTTCCCAACCTGCAGCGGCACGGCGTCTATTCCCCTGACCGTGTCGGCGGGGTTGCTTCCAGCCTTTTCCGGCCGGATCCCAGTCTTTACGGTTCCCGGCAAGATTCTTCCCTTCACCTCGACTTCATGGCTTAGCTGCGCGTTCAATTTGTTTCCGACGCCTTTCAGGACATAGGCCAGGCTGGTCTTATCCTCGATCAGGACGTAGTTTCCCCGGTCCCCCTGAAGGCAACCGCGAACTGTCGTGGTTTTGCTATCCGAAGGCGTACCCGGTTCGGCTGATTGCTGGGCGGTCGTTATCCCGGCTGGTAGCAACAAGAAAAATGCTGCTCCGGCTACAACGCGAATGCAACGCATGGAATTCCTCCTGAAACGCGAAAGTAGAAGCTTTTACGGATCGGGACGCGACAGGTACTCGCATCGAACTCTGGCAGTATGCCACAATCTCTATTGACTTACTAGACTTATTCCTCGCGTCGATTCACTGCAACCGGGCAGCCAAATCGGAAATCGCGGAAACCCTGCTCTTTCGCTGAAAATCTCGAGAACGATTCAGCAATGGTTCTGCATAGAACTGCAACACTGATGTACTTAATTGCAAACAGGGCTAGCTGTGGTGAGCCATCGTGATTGGATCATCGTCCTCTGGGTAACCTCTCAGTAAACTCCCCACTTTGGTGGTATGGACACTAACCGAGGTAATCATCCATGATGTTACTCAGCTTAAAGGCACGGTCCAGTGCCCGTCTCTCCCCTATCTGGGCCAAATTCCAAACCAAGAAAACCGTCTCAGGTGAACAAGGTACCGAGTAAAGTCATCCGGAAATCCGGCAGCGAACGCGGCCAATCCATAGCGGAATACACCATGATGCTCACCCTTCTGCTGATCATGGTCTCCTTAATGCAGGCGCTGGGTCTGCATCTCGAGCAGATGTTCCGCTGGATTGTAGTAAACATCCACTAATTGTCTTTGGAGTTACTGCACTTTCAGGACCTGCACGGTGATATTGTCCGGTCCGCCGCGCGCTTTCGCCATTTGGATCAAGGCTGCGCATGCTTCGGCAGGCGAGTGCGCCGCCACCTGCTCTTGCACTTCCTGATCGTTGAGCATTCCCCATAAGCCGTCCGTGCACAACACCAGGACATCGCCGGCATGCAACGGGATTGGCTGCTCCGGCGACTCCGGAGAAAATTCCTGACCAGTGCCGAGAGCGGCGGTCAGAATATGACGCTGCGGGTGAACCTCGGCTTCCTCCGACGTAATGACTCCGCTTTCCACCAACCGGCTCACATAAGAATGATCGTGGGTCAGGCGGCTGATCCGGCCTTCGCGGATCAGGTATAACCGGCTGTCTCCGATGTGGGAGAAGTAAAGCTGATTCGCAAGCAGCACGACCGCAGTCGCGGTCGTCCCCATTCCTCGCAAATCCGGGTTCTTCGCGGCAAACTGATGAATCTGTCGATGCGCCTCGCGGAATCCCTCGGTTAGAGCAGCCTGGGGATTCGCGTCCGCGCTACTGGCAAATACCTGCTGAATGGTATCCACCGCGATGCGGCTGGCATCCTGACCGCCCTCGTGTCCACCCATACCATCGGCCACAACGGCAAGCCTGCCCTTCCCGGGAGAGGAGCCGTTGACCCCAGGCTCCCAATACCCAAAACGGTCTTCATTGTTCTGCCGCTGGCAGCCGACGTCGGTTAAGCCGGCGACTTCAACGCCGCCGCTGCCCTGCATGTCCCCATTCTTGGTCAAAGGTTTCCCGAGGCGCCCGTTTCGGGCAAACAGGGATTATAACGAAGGTCGCAAGCCAGGAATGTCATTCCCGACCTGGAAGCGTCCAAACTTTGGACATTGCATCAGCCGGGCACGAGATTAATTTCAAAATCCATCTGGCATATTCGCTTTTTATTCGCTATCATAGTTTCGCTCTGGAGATTCTCCCATGCAGTGGAAAGAACTCATCGACGGCTATGACTTCAAGGCCCGCCTGATTCCGACCGCCATCGCTCTCACCCCAACCTTCTGGACAACCTATTATTTCCGTCCATCTCTCGTTAGCGATCCACTCTCGCTGGCCGCTTCCGGCCTTACGTCGATTGCGCTCGTCTATCTGGCCTCCATGTTCTTTCGCGATCTTGGAGTTCGTTGGGGCATGAAGTTCTGGAAGCGACACGGCGGCCTGCCTTCGACCCGCCTGGCCCGAATGCGCGACATGTCTCTCAGCCAAGAGCAGAAACTGCGGATTCAGCGTGCCGTGCGAAGCAATTTCGCCATCACCCTATTTCCGCTCGAAGAAGAGTCCCGCCATCCTCTACAAGCGGACCGCCGGATTCGCGACGCCTTTCGCGAGATCAAGGAATACGTCCGCCGCTTCGATACGTGTGGGCTGGTTAATAAGCACAGCGCTGAATATGGTTTCGCCCGGAATCTCTGCGGCACCCGAACCCTGTTCGCCGCTCAGGCGCTGTTGGGATTCGTGGCGTGCGGCTTCAATGGCAAGTCGCTACTCTGGAACTTCTCGCCCGGATCTCTCGGGAACGCAGTTTTGTTGTTGCTCTGGCTGCCCTTCGCCTGGGTTTTCCTTCCGCGAATGGTTCAGCTCAACGGCGAAGCCTACGCAACCCGCACCTGGATTACGTTTCTGAGCCTCGCCGATGAGGCGATCAAGAAGCCTTGTGCCTCCGCGGAAGTTCCGGCGCAACGCGAAGGCGTGCACGGCTGAAGGATGTCACTGTGAATTACGAAACTTTCGCTTGAATCGAACGACTTTTATTCCGACGCGGCACTATTAGATTTCTCTGGCGTCCGCAACTCTGCCTCTCGCCTATCCAGCTCGATGTTGAGTTCCTCCACCAACACGAGCAGCTTCTCGGGATCTTTCTCGACCATAATCAATTCGCACAGCTCTCTCCACCTGTCGTCTCCCATATCCCTTTCCTGTGCTCATTTTCTTGTCGAAGGGATCAAGTGCACCTACTGTGCCAAAACTGGAAAAAGGACAGTTAGCGGCGATGGTAGTACGAGAAGCTGCAGAATCTGCCGCTCGGGAATGGCATTCTTTCTAAACTGTCTTCCCCGCGAATTCTCAGGTACGCCCTAAGGAATTTTCTGTACTGCACGGCAGAAAATCCGTTGTAAAGTGGCACACATTTTTGCAGGAAGGATCCAGTGGACCCAGCGCCGACGCCGCCCGCCAGGAGCTTTCGAACCTCGAAAGCTACGCCGCCTCTCAGCAGAGCGTCGCCAGCAACGGCCCTCAAAAAAATTGATTCGCAATTCCCGCTAAATCTATGAATCAAAAGACTCGGGCCAGAATCGCTCCCGCTAGATCTAACATTCCAAAGAACTTACAGGCAAAATATTCAAAACAAACAAGTTGCTGATTCGATCAAGCAAACCTGGTTCTCGGCCCCAGACTTGGCGGGTCCGTCGGAAAGCTAAGCGCTAGATCGATTGGCTGCGAGACTTGCGAGCCTCGGCTGGATCTGAGCCGCAGGACACACCGATGCACCCGCTCGGAACCGAACTTTCGAGTGTCGCAGGAGTGCCTGTCGAACTCCGTGATGACGATCACGAGAGGAAGAAGGATTCTTTGTGGAAATGAAGGCCGAGGTTGGCCCAGGTTAGCTCGCGAAATCGGGCACGCGGAACCTGGGGCACCCTCAGTCCTCGCTTGACCGCGATTTTCGGCCAGAGGATAATGCTCGGGATTCGGCGTCACTTCTGGTTTCTCCCCTAGCCGTTTCAGACAACGTGGTGGTGTCTCTGCTCGCGCTTTGGAGTGTTCCCAATGAAGAGGTTTCTCTCTCTGAAAGTCTCCCTCATCGTTCTCGCGTTCTGTTTTGCAACCGTGATCGGATTGTCGGCGCAGACGCTGACGACGTTGTACAGCTTCGCGGGCAGTACAGGCGGAGGCGACCCGATTGGCCCTCTCGTGCAGGGATTCGACGGGAATTTTTACGGCATATCGCAGCTAGGCACCAACTTCGCACCCACAGTCTTTCGGATCAGCCCGAATGGGGAATTCAGCACACTGTACACATTTTGTAGCACGGTCACATGCCCTACCGGTACCGCTCCTCAGGTGCCCTTAGCCTTGGCAACCGACGGAAGTTTTTATGGAATTACTTACCTTGGCGGAGCCTATGGTTATGGCACTGTGTACCGTCTGTTGACGACAGGGGAAAAAACCACAGTCTATAGTTTCTGCGCCCAAGTAAAC
>Ga0335078_10004647_pt1 | contig 20303 bp, 17 predicted proteins | sample Lox_Sample_32_FD_206711 | JGI IMG/M metagenome (GOLD analysis project Ga0335078, IMG submission 206711) | Soil microbial communities from Loxahatchee National Wildlife Refuge, Florida, United States - Lox_Sample_3.2 | ecosystem: Environmental > Terrestrial > Soil > Wetlands | place: USA... | reverse complement strand
GAGCGCGCCGGCCAGCCTCGCGCGCGGCCGCGCGAGGTAGGTGGAGACACCGATTGCAACCGCCGCGCCGAAGCCGGCGAACATGATCAGTAACGAGATCAGGACGGTGACGAAAATGCCGCCGATGAAACCCGTTCCCACCGTGAGAACCGTCTTCGGTTCCGAGTGCGAGTTCTTGTACGCCGCCGCCAGCAAATAGACGCCGGGCTTGGTGACGTCGAACGTGAAGATGGAGACCCCCGTACGGTTCGAGAACCTATATCGGCTCGACGCCGCGGGCGTCGTCAATGTTATCGCGCGTCCTTCCGGCGATAGAACGGTGACGCTCAGACCGGAGACCGAATTCGCGTGATAGACCTCGCCGTCAACGACCGAATTGTACTCGTGAAAGACCGTGTAGCTGCCCGGCTCGCTCAGTGTCAGCTTCGCCTCTCCGGGAACCACCACCTGAATGAGCTGCGAGCCGAGACCGTTGATCCGATAAACGATGAAGAGGCTCGTGGCGGCAATCGTCGCCACCGTCAGCACGCCGGCGAGAACGTACCAGCCGCGCCCGGGCGGCGGTTTGACGGCGGCTGGGGGAACACTCATTCCGGTAGAACTCCCGACGGTGGATGCTACCGCCCGCTCCGGTCAACGGGCAAGGTTGGCCGGATTGCCGACCCCCGCCCGGAAGCATTACAAGAGGGCCTGAGGAGATCGCCATGGCAATCAAATTCGGCCGCCCCATCGAAGCCCGCAGCCATCTGGCCCCCGTCGAAGCGGCGGTCGGCGAACGCCTCGACCTCGCCATCCGCCCGCGCCGCAACCGGCGCAGCGAGTGGATGCGCCGCATGGTGCGCGAGAACCAGGTCACCACCGACGACCTGATCTGGCCGCTGTTCATCATGGATGGCGATAATGCGCGCGCGCCGGTGCCCTCGATGCCCGGCGTCGAGCGGCTGTCGGTCGATCAGGCTGTCGCTGAGGCCGTGCGCGCCGCCAAGCTGACCATCCCCTGCCTTGCGCTGTTCCCCTACACCGACCCGAGCTTGCGCGACGAGACCGGCAGCGAAGCGCTCAACCCGGACAATCTGGTCTGCCGCACCCTGCGCGCCATCAAGAAGGAAGTGCCGGAGATCGGCCTCCTCGCCGACGTTGCGCTCGATCCCTTCACCAGCCACGGCCATGACGGGCTGGTGCACGACGGCGAAATCCTCAACGACGAAACCGTCGCCGTGCTCATTAAGCAGGCGCTGGTGCAGGCGGAGGCCGGCTGCGACATCATCGCGCCGTCCGACATGATGGATGGGCGCGTCGGCGCCATTCGCAAGGCGCTCGACGCGGCGGATTTCACCAACGTGTCGATCATGGCCTATGCGGCGAAATACGCCTCGGTCTTCTATGGCCCGTTCCGCGACGCGGTCGGCTCGTCGAAGACGCTCACCGGCGACAAGCGCACCTACCAAATGGATTATGGCAACACCGACGAGGCGCTGCGCGAAGTCGCGCTCGACATCGAGGAAGGCGCCGACATGATCATGATCAAGCCCGGCCTGCCCTACCTCGACATCGTGCAGCGCGTGAAAGACGCCTTCGCCATGCCGACCTTCGCCTATCAGGTGTCCGGCGAATACGCGATGATCATGGCAGCCGCGCAGAACGGCTGGCTCGACGGCGAGCGGGCGATGTGGGAGACTTTAGCGGCCTTCAAACGCGCCGGCGCCGACGGGGTGCTCACCTATTTCGCCCCGCGTGTGGCGGAAAAACTCACCAAGGGCTGAGCGGCCCGAACGTCCTTCCTTCCGATCACCGGCCGGTGATTCCTGCAATCGACGGGTTAATGCTTCCATGGGTGAATTCGCAATCGGTCAAAGCGTGTCGCGGTTCGAGGATCCGCGGCTAATTCAGGGCCGCGGCCGCTATATCGACGACGTGGTCTATCCCGGCATGGCGTTTGGCGTCGTCCTGCGCTCGCCGCACGGTCATGCGAAAATCAACATGATCGACACCACGGCGGCAAAGGCCGCGCCTGGCGTGCTTGCCGCCATCACCGCGGCCGACTGGAAGAAAGCCGGATTGAGCGAATTGCCGTCGCATACCGGCCTCAAGCTCCGCAATGGCTCGGCGATGTTCAAGCCGCCATATCCGGTGCTGGCGGAAGACCGGGTGCGCTGGATCGGCGATCCGGTTGCCTTCATCGTCGCCGAAACGAACGCGCAGGCGCAGGACGCCGCCGAAATGGTCGCGGTCGATTACGAACCGCTGCCGGCGGTCGTCTCGACCGCCAAGGCGATCGAACCCGACAGTCCGAAGGTCTGGGATGGCTGCGCCGACAATATCAGCTTCGTCGAACTGATCGGCGACAAGACCGCAACCGATGCGGCTTTCGCCAAGGCCGCGCATATCGTCAAGCACCGCTTTGTCATCAACCGCGTGACCGCGGCGGCGATGGAGCCGCGCGGCGCCGTCGGCGTCTATCTGCCGGCGGAAGACCGCTACATCGTCCACTCGCCGGTCCAGCGCGCCCATCCCTATCGCAACGAGATCGCGAAGGTTCTGAAGGTCGCGGAAAGCAAGGTGCGCGTGATCTGCATCGACGTCGGCGGCAGCTTCGGCATGAAGGCGCCGGTGTTCAACGAAGCGCCGCTGACGATGTTTGCCTCCAAGCTCACCGGACGCCCGGTCAAATGGATGAGCACGCGCACCGAGGCGTTCCTCAGCGATGCGCAGGCGCGCGACAACGTCACCGACGTCGAGCTTGCGCTCGACAGTGACGGCCACTTTTTGGCGATGCGGGTGAAGACGCTCGCCGCCATCGGCGCCTATCTGCAGAACAACATGCCGGCCTTTGTTCTCAATGCCGGTACGCTCGCCGGCGTCTATCACATTCCGGCGATGCACGTCGACATCACCGGCGTGTTCACCAACACCAACCCGGTCCGGCCCTACCGCGGCAATGGCCGGCCGGAGGCGGGCTACGTGATCGAGCGCATTGTCGATCTCGCCGCCGGCGAACTTGGGATCGATCCGGCCGAACTGCGCCGGCGCAACTACATTTCGCCGCAGCAGATGCCGTTCAAGACCGCGCTGACGTTCACCTACGACTGCGGCGAATTCGAAAAGAACATGGACCTCGCGCTCGAACTCGCCGACATCAAGGGCTTCAAGCAGCGGCGTGCGGAATCGCGCAAACGTGGCAGACTGCGCGGTATCGGCATGTCCAACACCATCGAACGCGCCGCCGCCGGCGGCACCGAAGGCGCCGAGGTGCGCTTCGACCGCGGCGGCACCGCGACCTTGTTTTCCGGATCGATCACCGCCGGCCAAGGCCACGAAACCGTGTTCAAGCAGCTGGTATGCGACCGGCTCGGGCTCAACCCCGACGACGTTCGTTACGTGCAGGGCGACACCGACGAGGTGTTCTACGGCGAAGGCACCGGCGGCTCCCGCACCTCCACCATGTCCAGCGCCGCGTTTTTGATGGCGATCGACAAGGTGATCGAGAAAGCCAAGGCCATCGCCGCGTACGCACTCAAGATCGACGTGGCCGACGTGAACTTCGCCGAAGGCGTGTTCTCGTCGCCGAAGACCAACCGCACCATGACCATCAAGGACGTCGCCATCGACTCGTCAAACCCGGCCAAGCTTCCGGCCGCGATGGAGCCGGGCCTCGCCGCGACCGCCGTGTACAAAGCGGGTAAGCAGAACTTCCCGAATGGCTGCCACGTCTGCGAGGTGGAAATCGACAAGGAGACGGGCGTGGTCGAGATCGTGCGCTACAGCGTGGTGGACGACGTCGGCACCGTGCTCAATCCGCTGCTGCTGCACGGCCAGATCCACGGCGGCGTCGCGCAAGGCGCCGGCCAGGTACTGATGGAGGACATCCATTTCGACGCCAGCGGCCAATTGGTGACCGCCTCGTTCATGGACTACGCCATGCCGCATGCCCACAACCTGTCCGATATCGAGGTCGAGTCCAATCCGGTGCCGACCACGACCAACCCGCTCGGCACCAAGGGTGCGGGCGAAGCCGGCAATGTCGGCGCGCTGCCGGCCGTCGCCAATGCGGTGGTCGACGCGCTGTCGGAATTCGGCGTCAAGCACATCGAGATGCCGGCGACGCCGGAGCGCGTCTGGCGGGCGATGCAGGCGAAGTAAGGCTCAGCCGCAGCCGGCGAGCTCAGGCCGCGCTGCGTGCCGGCGCGGCAGGTGCAGCCCGCATTCGCGGTGCGCGTCGCTTTCCCACCACCAGCGCCCGTTGCGCTCGGGCTCGCCCGGCTCGATCGCCCGCGTGCAGGGCGCGCAGCCGATCGACACGAAGCCTTTCTCGTGCAGCACATTGATCGGCACATTGAGGCGACGTGCCTCGGCCAGCACAGCCTCGCGCGTCCAATCGTAGAGCGGATTGAACTTGAGCACGCCGCGGCTGGCGTCAAAGCCGGTCAGTCCGGCCTCGTGCCGGTTGCCATTCTGGTCGCCGCGCAACCCGGTGATCCACGCCGACGCGCCGGCGAGTGCGCGGTCGAGCGGCCGCGTCTTGCGCACGTCGCAGCAAGCGATGCGCGCTTTTTTCGATTCATAGACGCCGTCGATGCCCTGTTTGGCGACCAGCCGCTCCAGCGCGCCGGCATTGGGATAAATGGCGCGGATGCGCCGGCCATAGCGCCGCTCGGTCTCGGCCCACAGCGTGTAGGTTTCCGGAAACAGCCGCCCGGTATCCAGCGTCACCACGTCGATGTCGAGGCCCTGTTCGCAGATCCAATGGAAGATGAGCTGACCCTCGACGCCGAAACCATGGGTGAAGACGATGGCGCCGTCGATCGCGCGGCGTAAAAATGCGAGGCGCGCCTCCGCCGGCAGTGCCGCGACCTCGTCGTTACGAATGCGTTGCGTGACATCGAGCATGCCGCACTTAAGGTGGGCTGCAATCGTGCTGTCAAAAGCAAAATAATATTCGCCAGTCTTCGACCGGCGCGCGCCGCCGATGCTGGAAATGAGGTGGCGGCAACAATCGCGTTCTAAGATTCCAACGCATTCGCGCGAAAAAGTTTCTGTCGTCGATCACGCGAAATCAATTTCGCCATTCCATACGACGGTGCACTAATGAAAGTTTTTCCCACAAAGGGGGCTACTGTTCTCCTCTGCATCTGTTGCGAATCACAAAGCGGCTACGGTCACGCGCGGTTTGGAACACCATTCTGCGCCGGTCACTCCAGCGCCGCACCGGCCTCGATGCGCACCGGCTGATAGCCGTCGGCCGTCAGCGCCGCCAGAATTTCGGCGGCATGGGCGGCGTCGCGCGTCTCGATGGTCACGTCGAGCTTGGCGCCTTTGGCCGGCACGTCGAGCAGCATGCGGCGGTGGTGAACTTCGAGAATGTTGGCGCCGAGCGCACCCAGCCGCGTGGCGATGATGCCGAGCACGCCGGGGCGATCCGGTATGGTAAGACGGAACGAGACGATGCGGGTTTCGCGCTCGAGCTCGCGCACCATGATCGAGGCCAGAATGCGCGGATCGATATTGCCGCCGCACAGGATGAGTCCGACCTTCTTGCCGCGGAACCGCTCAGGTTTCGTCAGCATGGCGGCAAGGCCGGCGGCGCCCGCGCCTTCGGCCATGGTTTTTTGCAGCGTCAGGTAGGCGTTGACCGCGCGCTCCAAATTTGCCTCGTCGACCAGCACGATGTCGGCGACCAGTTCGCGGATAACCGGCAGCGTCAGCTTGCCGACGTTCTTGACCGCGATGCCCTCGGCCAGCGTCGGGCCGCCGATCGGCCTATTCTCGTTATGCAGCGCGTTCCACATCGACGGATAAAGCGCGGCTTCGGCGCCGACGATTTCGATGCGCGGCTTCACCGCGCGCGCGGCGATGGCATTGCCGGCGATCAACCCGCCGCCGCCGATCGGGATCACAATGCAATCGAGGTCGTCAACCTCCTCCAGCATCTCCAGCGCGATGGTGCCCTGTCCGGCGATGATGCGCGCGTCGTCGTAAGGGTGCACCAGCGTGAGCCCGCGCTCCCCCATGATCTCGCCGCAGCGCGCTTCCGCTTCCGCCACGGTTTCGCCGTCGAGCACGACTTCGGCGCCGTGCGAGCGGGTCGCCACCACTTTCACGAAGGGCGTGGTCACCGGCATCACGATGGTCGCCGGAATCTTTAGGCGCGCGGCGTGATAGGCGACCGCCTGCGCGTGGTTGCCGGCCGACATGGCGATGACGCCGCGCTTGCGCTCGGTCTCGCTGAGCGAGGCGAGCTTCACCAGCGCGCCGCGGTCCTTGAACGAATTGGTGACCTGCAGGTTTTCGTATTTGACATAGACGTCGGCGCCGGTGAGCGCGGACAGGCGTGGCGCCGCCAGCATGGGCGTGCGCAGCACGGCACCCGTGATCACCCGCCGGGCCGCCTCGATATCCGCAAGTGTGATGCTCAAAATCCGGCCTCCGTGGCATCCGAGGCACCTTGCCGCAAGCGCGACCGGCGTTCCAGGACTTCCGGCAGCCCCTTGCGCGGGCCCGATTCTTTCGCCATCTCGAGGCTTAAGGCGCGCAATCGAGGGGACCAAAATGGCCATCGACGTCAAGCCCCACGCTTACGATCCGGCCACGAATCCTGAACTGTTTGAAGGGGTTCTGGCGCGACGGGTGGTCGCGTTTGTGATCGATTTCGTTATTATCGCCGTGCCCGTCGTGCTGGCGGCGATGTTCATCTTCGCTTTCGGCGTGGTTACCCTGGGGCTCGGATTCGCCCTCTATTGGCTCTTGTCGCCGGCGACCGTGGTCTGGGCGCTCGTCTATTTCGGGGTCACACTGGGCGGCCCGCGCTCGGCCACCATCGGCATGCGCATCGTGGACCTGGAAATGCGCACCTGGTACGGCGCGCCGGCCTATTTCGTGCTCGGCGCCGTGCACGCGGTGGCCTTCTGGTTTACGGTGTCATTCTTCACGCCGTTCATCCTGCTGGTCGCTTTTTTCAACCAGCGCCGCCGGCTGTTGCACGACATCATGCTCGGCACCGTGGTGATCAACAGCCCCGCGCGCGCCGCCTTGCGCAGCGCGCCGGCCCGATAAAGGGCTTTGACGGCGGGCAACCGCCGCGCGATGCTAGACGCGAATCCGACGCAAGATGGCGGCCTATAGGACGTGACCCAGCATTCCCGCGATACGCCGCAATTCTACCTGACCGCGCCCTCGCCCTGCCCCTATTTGCCCGGCCAGGAAGAACGCAAGGTGTTCACTCACCTGGTCGGCGAACGCGCCGGCGAGCTCAACGATCTGCTCACCCATGGCGGCTTCCGCCGCAGCCAGTCGATCGCCTATCGGCCGGCTTGCGAGAGCTGTCGCGCCTGCGTTTCGGTGCGCGTCGTGGTCGGCGATTTCGAACCCTCGCGCAATATGCGCCGCATCGCCGAGCGCAACGACGATGTGATCGGCGACATGCGCGCGCCGGCGCCCACCTCTGAGCAATATTCGGTGTTCCGCGCCTATCTCGACACCCGCCATCGCGACGGCGGCATGGCCGACATGACCGTGCTCGACTACGCCATGATGATCGAGGACAGCCACGTCGACACCCGCGTGGTCGAGTATCGCCGGCGCGGGCCGGACTCAGACATCAACGGCCGCGGCGCCGGCCAGTTGCTGGCGGTGGCGCTGACCGACGTGCTCTCCGACGGGCTGTCGATGGTCTATTCGTTCTTCGATCCCGACGCCGGCGAGCGCTCGCTCGGCACGCTGATGATCCTCGACCACATCGCGCGCGCCAAGACCATGGGCTTGGCATACGTCTATCTCGGCTATTGGGTGCCGGGCTCGCGCAAGATGGACTACAAAGGCCGCTTCCTGCCACAGGAACGGCTCATGCCGTCGGGCTGGAGCCGGGTCGAGCGCTAGGCGCCCAGCCGAACTGAAATCCGCTCCAACCGACCTAACATTGCGGTTTCCAATACCGCTTGAGCTGGCGGAATCAATTCGTCGATCCCGCTCGGAAACCCCACTCCGTGCTTTTTCTCATCAGCGAGATACACCAAAGCGTGCGCCTTAAATTCAGGTATCCACGCCTCATACTTGGCGAGCCAAAGAATCAAATGAAGCTCCAACTTCGCAAGCTCGCCCGCAAGCTTTCCGAGCGGCCCCTCCCCATTCTGGGCCTTGAAGTAGGAATCATCCTGGATCCATTTTACACTGCCGTGGCTGCGCCGATGTGGCGTGTCTTGTTGCCATCGCGCGGTTGCGGGAAGCGTCATGTTGCCGACGGCGAAGAAAAAAGCTGCGCAAGTCGCGGTCAAGCTGCCGGCCGAACTCACCCAGGCGCGCCGGTTCGGCAAGACCCGCTCGGCGCAATCGGGAGCCTTACTCGAGGACTACGTCGAGCTGATCGACGACCTCCTGACGACGAACGGCGAAGCCCGCCCTACCGATGTTGCCCGTCGCTTCGGCGTTTCCCACGCTACCGCCATCAAGACGATCGTGCGGCTGAAGCGCGAGGGTCTGGCCACGGGCCGCCCCTATCGCGGGGTATTTTTGACCCCAGAAGGGCAAAAGCTCGCGGCACGCGTCCGGGCCCGCCACCGGCTCGTCGTGGATGTATTGCTCGCGTTGGGCGTGCCGGCCGAAGCTGCGGAAGCCGACGCCGAAGGCATCGAGCATCACGTTTCGGAAGCTTCGCTCCGAGCATTCGCGCAGTTCCTGGCGTCACGAGGGCAAAGCTAGATCGTCTGGCATCGACCGTAAAAAGACGGCGTCCACGGCCGGTCCAAACTTACTCGTCCTCTGTTGCCTTGCCGGCGGTCGCCGGCGCGTTGAACTTGTTGTTGGTGAGGAAACGGTCGGGCCTGATCTTGCCGGCAGCGCCGCGGTCGCCGCGCCAACTGGCCAGTTCCTTCAGCGTCAGGGTGAAGCTGCGGCCAGCGGTGTCGATCCAGGTGAGGCCATCGGCGCCCTTGAAGGTTTTGACGTCGGAGAGCCCCTTCTCCTTGTAGCGTTGCAGCCGCACGCCGCGGCCGCGCGTCATTTCCGGCACCTGCTCGATGGGGAAAATCACCATTTTGCGGTTCTCGCCCACCGCGGCCACCAATTCGCCCTCGACCGTGGTCAACGCCGCGGCCTTGTCGCCGCTCTTGAGATTGAGCACCTGCTTGCCCTTGCGCGTGGTGCCGAGCACCTCGTCCTCCGGCACCACGAAGCCATTGCCGCCGTAACTCGCCACCAGGAACTTGCGGCCGCCCTGGTAGGCCAGCGCCGCCACAATGTCGGCGTCCTGCTCGATGTCGAAATAGAGGCGTATCGGCTCGCCGTGGCCGCGCCCGCCCGGCAGCTTCGAGGCTTCCAGCGTATAGAACTTGCCGTTGCCGGCGAAGATCAGAATCTTGGCGGTCGTCTCGGTCGGGAACGCGAATTTCAGCGCGTCGTCGGTCTTGAAGCTGACGCCCTTGAGATCGTCGACATGCCCGCGCAGCGCGCGGATCCAGCCCTTCTCCGACACGACGACGGTGATCGGCTCGCGCACCACCATCGCCTCTTCGATCGCCGCCTCGTCGTGCTCGGGCGCCTCGCCGAAACTGGTGCGGCGCTTGCCGAGATCGGTCTTCGGCCCGAACTTGACCTTCAACTCCTTGATCTCGGCGGCGATGGTCTTCCATTGCTTGTCGGTTGAGCCGATCAGCGCCTTGATTGATTTAAGCTCTTCACGCAGCGCCTTGTCCTCGGCGCGGATCTCCATCTCCTCCAGCTTGCGCAAATTGCGCAGCCGCATGTTGAGGATGGCGTCGGCCTGCACGTCGGAAAGCTTGAACTCCTTCATCAGGACGGGCTTGGGCTCGTCCTCGCGGCGGATGATCTTGATGACCCTGTCGAGATTGAGATAGGCGACGAGGAAGCCGCCCAGCACTTCGAGGCGATGCTCAATCTCGGCCAGCCGGTGCTTGGAGCGGCGCACCAGCACGTCGCGGCGGTGATCGAGCCATTCGCGCAGAGCCTCGGCGAGGCCGAGCACCTGCGGGATGCGCCCCTTCACCAGCACGTTCATGTTGAGCGCAATGCGGCTCTCGAGCTCGGTGAGCTTGAACAGCGATTCCATCAGTAATTCGGCGTCGACCGTGCGCGCGCGCGGCTCGATCACCAGCCGCAGATCCTCCGCCGACTCATCGCGCACGTCGGCGACGAGCGGCAGTTTCTTTTCGTTGATCAGCTCGGCGAGCTTCTCCACCAGCCGCGACTTCTGCACCAGCCAGGGGATTTCCGTGACGACGATGATATAGGTGCCGCGTCCGGTTTCTTCCTTCGCCCAGCGGGCGCGCACGCGGAAGGAGCCGCGGCCGGTGGTATAGGCTTCGGCAATCTCCGCAGGCTTGTCGACGATGACGCCGCCGGTCGGAAAATCCGGACCCTTGACGTATTTGAGCAGCGTGCGGCTGCGCGCCTTCGGGTTGTCGATCAGGAACAGCGCCGCGTCGCACAGCTCGGCCGCGTTGTGCGGCGGGATCGAGGTGGCCATGCCGACGGCGATGCCCTGCGAGCCGTTCGCCAGGAGATTGGGAAATGCCGCCGGCAGCACCACCGGCTCCTGGCCGGTGCCGTCGTAACTCGGGCGGAAATCGACCGCATCCTCGTCGATGCCGTCGAGCAGAAGCCGCGCCACTTCGGTCAGCCGGGATTCGGTGTAGCGCATGGCGGCGGCATTATCGCCGTCGATGTTGCCGAAATTGCCCTGCCCGTCGATCAGCGGATAACGCTGGGCGAAATCCTGCGCCAGCCGCACCAGCGCGTCGTAGATCGCCTGGTCGCCGTGCGGATGGAAATTGCCCATCACGTCGCCGACCACCTTGGCCGATTTCTTGAAGGCGGCGCCGGGGTCGAGCCGCAGCGTCCGCATCACGTGCAGGATGCGCCGGTGCACCGGCTTGAGCCCGTCGCGCGCGTCAGGCAACGCGCGGTTCATGATGGTGGAGAGCGCATAGGCGAGATACCGCTCTTCCAGCGCCCCGCGCAGCGCGACCTCCTCGATCTCGCCCTTGTCGGGGGGAATCAGTCGCTTGTTCATAACCGATAGCTACTGCGGCATATGGTCATGAACAAGCCGGGAACCGCTCTTCGAGCCCGCAAAATCGGGCCGGAATGCATTGCCAAGAGGCCATTCCGACCGCAAAACAGACTGCGTTTTGGTCGAGCCGCTCGCCCGCCCTAGAGGACACCGCGATGATCAGACCCGGATTTTGCCTGCCGATCGTCCTACTTGCCGCCGCAATGACGAAGGCCGCTGCGCAAGAGCTGCCACGGCTGCAGACCAATGAGGCCTACGTCAACGAAGCAACCATACGCACACAGACACTGGCGATCGACGATCCGATGGCGGTCTTCGGCTACGTACTCAACAGCCTGCCCGACCGGGTCAAGGTCTATCCGACCGAGAACCACTATTACTTTGCGTTCGACCTCAACGGCACACGCTATGCCGGCAACATCAAGATCGACGCGCATCTGCGCGCCGAAGGTAAGGTCGAGTTCTCCTATTACGAGGATCGCGCGAGCTGGCTCGAAGACAGCAAGGCGACCGGACTGACGCTCGATGCCTCGCGCGGCGTGACGGTGGAAAAGGTTGATCCGTTGGCCTACCGGCTGACCTATCGCAGCAAGAGCGTCGTTTTTGCGCTCAACGATTTGTCCGGCGTCAAGCCGCCGGCGGCGGCGCTCGCGCCCGGCGAGCAATTCATCGGGCCGATCTTCGATGAGTCGGCCGTCAGGTTTTTCCTGGTGTTCAATGCGAGACTCAGACTCTTTCATTACCTGCTTGACGAAACGGCGACGCCAAACGACGCGTTCGTGCCGGCGCCGGTCGGCCACGGCCGCATCCTCATCGGCAAGCGCACCGGCTTTGCCGTCTATCGCGACCCGCAGCGCGAGCGGAAGATTCTGATCGGCGTGTTCCACGACAACGTCACGGCAAACAACTACCTCGACGGTCCGTTCGACCAGATGCCGGACAACTTCATTGAAGGCGATTCATTCCGCAATGCCATTCTCGCGGTCGCACCTGACTTGAAGGGCCAAATCAATCGCTACGGCAGCTTCGCCGACGGCGCCCGCTTCGCAATCGAACCCTATATGGAATACCGCGATCCGAGGGAGCTTGCGATCTTCGATCGCTGCGCCACCGACCGACGGATTCCAGCCGCGCGCCGCGATGCCTGCTTCGCGCTAGAACTCGATGGCCGTCACGACGCCGGCTCGCGGCCGATCGCGATGCTGCGTCACGCCCGGTGACAAAAGAAACGGGCCGGCGTTTTGCCCGCCGGCCCGTTCCTCTAACAGGTGTCGCCCGGACTACTTCTACCAGCAGCGCAAGCGCGAGCGCCAGCGGTGGACGCAACGACGACGACGGCGCCATTGAGCCTTTTCAACCGCCTTAATCGCGTCGGCCGAAGAGCCTACCGCCGCGCCATTGGCCGGAGCCGCTTGAGATGCCGGCATACTGAAGAGACCGAAAAACACAGCCATCAGCGTTGCTACGATTATTCTTTGCATCAGGTCTGACTCCCATTGCTGCTGAACTCGACCGCAATGAACACGACGAGCTTAGCCAGCGGATCACGAACGTCTCGTGACCGGCCCGTTCACCCTGGGTTCACGAACCGGCCCCGGACTATCGAATAATACGTCACGGTTGCCAAGGTTCCCGCCAACTTTTCCCATAATTCCTAGGAGTATTGTGTTACCTCGGCCCGTGTGAGTCAGTCGCTCTCATCTCGGGAATAGGCCCTTGATTCGTAATAGACTTTTATGAACGGCGCGAGGATTTTGTAGAGCGCGTTCTTGCCGACCAGCGTGTCGTGCAGCACGAGATAATCGATGCCGGTGTAGATGAAGCACCGCATCGCGTCCTGCGGCGTCTCGACGATCGGCTCGCCCTTGATGTTGAACGACGTATTCACGAGGACCGGCACGCCGGTGAGCTTCTCGAATTCCACCAGAAGGTCGTACATCCGTTCATTGTGGTCCCGGCGCACCGTCTGCACGCGCGCGGTGCCGTCGACATGCACGACCGCCGGGATTTTGTCTTTCCATTCGGGGCGCACCTGCTTGGCGCGCAGCATGAACGGTGACTCGTCCTCGCCGACGAAGATGTCCTTCGCCCTTTCGTAAGTGACAATCGGCGCGAACGGGCGGAACGCCTGGCGGAATTTCACCCGCTTGTTGAGGATGTCTTTCATCTCCGCGCGCCGCGGATCGCCGAGGATGCTGCGGTTACCGAGCGCGCGCGGGCCGAATTCGGAGCGGCCCTGAAACCAGCCGAACACATGGCCTTCCGCCAGCAGCTTCGCCGCCTCGCGGCAAATGCTTTCGCCGGAGCCATTGAACGTCTTGCGGGTGACCAACAACGGATTGCCGACGCGGCGCACGACGTCATCGGAATATTCGACGCCGAGCGTGGCGCGCTTCATGACGAACGTACGCGGCTTCTTCTGCACCGCGAGATGTCCGTAAAAGGCGCAGCCGATGGAGATGCCATTGTCGCCGGCCGCCGGCTGGATCCAAACGTTATCGAAGCCGGCCTCGCGCACGATGCGCCCGTTGGCGACGCAATTGAGCGCGACGCCGCCGGCGAGCGCCAGGTTCTTGGCGCCGGTCGTTTCGCGCAGCCAGCGCGCGCGTTCAAGCAGCACCTCTTCCGAGTCATGCTGGATGCGCCAAGCCATGTCTTCCCAATGCCGCATGGCCGGACCGGCCTCCCACTTCTTCTTGCCGTCCGGCATCCAGGGCTGATTGAACTCGGCGTCCCAGGGTGCGACTTCAAGCTCGCCGTCTTTGAGCGCGAGCAGCGTCTTGAACTTGTCGGGACGGCCATAGGGCGCAAGCCCCATGACCTCGCCGCATTTGTTCCAGTCGGCGAAGATGTAGCTCGACACGCGGCTGTAGACTGCGCCGAGCCCGTCCATGTTGAAGAACTCGTCGCTGAGCAGGCCGCGGCACGGCTGCAGCCAGACTTTCTTCAGCGGCGTGAGCTCGCTGCCCTTGAAACGGTAATAGCTCTCGGATTCGCGCGCCAGCGGATTGACGCCTTCGGTCAGTTGCCCCGGCTCCTTGATGTCAGACGCGTAGCTGCCGACGCCGTCGACGACCATCACCACGCCCTCCTCGAAGGGCGACGGCGCAAACGCGCTGTAGGCGTGCGCGAGATGGTGCGAGACCGTCATCACCTTGTTCGATTTCGGCAGATAGAGCGGGCTTTTGGCGGTCTGCTCGCGCTCATGCTCGAGCATGTCGCCCTGATAGATCATGCGCATTTCCAGCTCTTCGACCGGCAGCACGTAGCAATTGCGGACCACCAGATCGACGTCGTCGAGCATAGTGCCTTCGGCATTGAGGCAATAGTCGACGACCTCCTGGAAGAAGCCGCCGGCGTGTTTCTGCCGCGTGATGCGCTCTTTCTCGATCGCAACCGCGATTTCACCGTCGCGCAGCAGGCAGGCGCTGACGTCGTGGTCGTAGGCGTTAATACCGAGGACATAGGCGTGGTTCTTGGACATGCGGCTCCTATAGCACGGCTGCGGCGATGCCGATAAGCTGCCCTGCCCGGTCAGCCATAGGCCTAGACGACATGACAGCGGTGAAGCGCATCGTCGCCGATCAATGCTGCGGCGTCATCGTCGACCTGCAAGGGTTTTTCCTGGCGCAGATCGACAAACGGCTGCGCTCCCGTATCAAGACCAATACGGGCCACCTCGTCCGCCTGCTCGATTATTTCCGGATCCCGATCGTGGCGACGATCGAGCGCCCGGTCGAGCGCAAGGGCCCGTTGCCGGCCGAGGTCGGCAAGCACCTGGGCGAGCGCACGCGGATTTTCGAAAAGGATTTCTTCGACCTCACCAAGGAAAAGAAAATCAGAGGTCACCTCGCCGGCTTGAAACGGCGGCAGGCGATCATTGCCGGCTGCGAGACCGACGTCTGCGTGCTGCAATCGTGCCTCGGGCTCTTGAGCCTCGACTACGAGGTCTATGTCGTCGAGGAACTGATTTTCTCCTCGGCGCGCAACGTCGATGCCGCGGTCGCACGCATGCAAGCCGAAGGCGTCGTCTTCACAAGCTACAAGACGCTGTATTACGAGCTGATCGAAGCCGTGCACGACAATCCGCATTCCGACAAGATGCTCGAAACTTACGGGCCGTTCCCCGACGATCTATCCGACGCGGCGCTATAGGCCTCCCGCCGCCGCTGCGCGCGGGCCACGCAGCAACGCGGCGATGAAATGCGCGCGTTCATCAGACAGCGTCAGCCCGCGCGGCTCGAGCACGTGGCGCTCGAGGAAATAGCCGGTCAACGCAAAGCCGTCGGCGACATCGCTGCCGGCCGGCCCCGCCGCAGGGTCGCGCAGAAAAGCCGGCAACCGCAGCATCTTGTCGGCCCAAGGCTCGCCGGCCGCGCGCGACACCGCGCGCCCCGACTTCGGCGACACATAGATCAGCTCTGCACGCACGCCGGTCGAGGCACATTGCTCGAGGTCGAGGCCGAAGCCGAGCTCGGCCAAGACCTGCAATTCGAACCGCACCACCATGGGCGCGGCAATGACCGCATCGTCGAGGCGGTCGAGCACCCCGCCGAACTCGGCATAAAGTCCGGCGTGCGGATCGCGCTCCGGCAACAGCCGCATCAGCGCGGCGAGATGGGTTACGCCGTAGACCGCATGCGAGGCGCCAAAGAAATTCGCCGCGCGCAGGTTCACCGCCTCCACCGTGTAATTGCCGAGATGCTCGTCGAGCCGCGCCCGCCAGGCCGCGCTCAGCGTATTGCCCGGCTGCAGGACCGGCTTCAGGCGCGAACCGAAGCCGCCGCGCACCAAGCCGAGATGCCGGCCATGCTCGCGCGTCATCAACTCGAGGATGGCGTTCGCCTCCCCGTGCCGCTTGACGCCGATCACGATGCCTTCATCGGTCCAGTGCATCATTCAATGCCTTGATTGATTCGAATTATGGCCCTTTGAACGTCGGTGACGAAACATCAAATATATGCAGGCGAACAGCCCGGTTGCTGCAACTTCACCCACCTTCAATGACCCACACCTGAGGAACAGCCAAAGAGCTGTAATCCAAGGAATCCCGGAAAAGATTTGCAAAATTTGTTGAGCCATCTTCGATTCTCCAAAGATGGCTTTTAGTTCAACGCGTGGCGCATTGAACCCGCGACGCACCGCTCCTACCCCTACGTATTATTTTCTTGTAACCGTTTGAGCTGATTAGCTATTCCTTGGGAAACTCCAGCCCCATGGCTCGGTAGCGCTCCGGGTCCTCGCCCCAGCCCTCGCGCACCTTGACGAACAGGAACAGGTGCACCTTGGCGTCGGCGATCTCGGCGATCTCCTTGCGCGCCGCCTCCCCGATCGCCTTGATGGTCGCTCCGCCCTTGCCGAGCACGATCTTGCGCTGGCTTTCGCGCTCCACATAGATCGTCTGCTCGATGCGGATGTCGCCGTGGCGCAGCTCCTTCCACACCTCGGTCTCCACCGTGGAGTGATAGGGCAATTCCTGGTGCAGCCGCTCGAACAGCTTCTCGCGCGTGATCTCGGCGGCGAGCTGGCGCAGTGGCGCATCCGACATCTGGTCGGCCGGATAAAGCCAAGGCCCGAGCGGCATGCGCCCGGCGAGCCAGTGCTTGAGATCGGCAACGCCGTCGCCGGTCAGTGCCGAGATCATGAAGGTCGCCTCGAACGCCGCCTTGCTGTTGGCGGTCTTGGCCAACGCCAGCAGCGTCTCGCGCGGCACCAGATCGATCTTGTTGAGGATAAGGATTTTCGCGGCCTTCACGTCGGCAAGCTTGTCGAGAATCGCTTCCGATTCCTCCTCCAGCCCCTTGCGCGCGTCGATCAGCACGCCGACGAGGTCGGCGTCATGTGCGCCGCTCCAGGCCGTGGTCACCATGGCGCGGTCGAGCCGCCGGCGCGGCGAAAAAATCCCCGGCGTGTCGACGAAAATCAGTTGCGACTTGTCTTCGATGGCGATGCCGCGGATCAGCGCCCGCGTGGTCTGAACCTTGCGCGAAACGATGGTCACTTTGGAACCGACCAAGGCGTTGAGCAGCGTCGACTTGCCGGCGTTGGGCGCGCCGATCAGCGCGACAAAGCCGCAGCGCGTGTCGCCTAACGGCGCGGCCTCAGTCATCAATCTTGTCCACCGCGATGCCGACGCGGGTGAGCATGGCGGCCGCCGCGGCCTGTTCCGCGGCCCGCTTCGAGGAACCCACGCCCTCGGCCGGCGGCCGGTCGGGCAGCGTCACGGCGACGCGAAATTCCGGATCGTGGTGCGGCCCGGTGCGCGCCAATTCGCGATAGGCCGGCGTCGGCAGGCCGCGCGCCTGCGCCCATTCCTGCAGCATCGTCTTGGGATCGCGCAGTGGGCGCAGCGGTTTGAGCATACGCTCCTTCCAGAATTTGCCGACCAGTTGCTCGGCCGCCTGATAGCCGCCGTCCGAGTACACCGCGCCGACGAGGGCCTCGCAGGCGTCGGCCAGAATGGTCGTGCGCAAACGTCCGCCGGCGTGCGATTCCGAATTGCCGAGCTTGAGCGCGGGTCCGAGATCCATGGCGCGCGCTACCTCGGCGCAGGTTTCCTTGCGTACCAGATCGGCCAGGCGCCGCGACAACTCGCCCTCGTTCGCCTTGGAGAAGGCGCGATACAGCATGTCGGAAATCACCAGGCCGAGCACGTGGTCGCCGAGAAACTCCAGGCGCTGATAGCTATGCGCGCGGGTGGCGCCGCCCGAAAGCGCGGAAATATGCGTAAGCGCACGCTCAAGCAGCGCCTTGTCGGCGAATTGGTAGCCGATCCGTTCCTCGAGCGCCGCTCTATCCTTGGCCTTACGGCTCATCGCACGATCGTGAACAGCCGGCTCCAGCGCACCGATACCGGCCAACGCCAGAATTCCCAGGCGCGCTCGCCATCATAGACCGAGAAGAAAATGATTTGCGCCTTGCCGACGATATTCTCGAGCGGCACCATGCCGACCTGGCTGAAGCGGCTGTCGGTCGAGTTGTCGCGGTTGTCCCCCATCATGAAATAATTGCCGTCCGGCACCGTATAGACCTGGGTGTTGTCGGCAAAGCCGTTGTCGACCAGATCGAGCGTGTAGAAGCTCACACCGTTGTCCAGCGTCTCCTTCCACCGCTTGACCGGCGCGGCGGGCGCGCCCTCCTCGGTCTCGATGAACGGCGGCGCCGGCTCGCGTTTGACGCCGACACCGTTGATGAAGACCTGGCCGTCGATCACCTGGATCTTGTCGCCGGGCAATCCGATCACGCGCTTGATGTAGTCGGTCGAGGTATCCTTGGGGAGGCGAAATACCACCACGTCGCCGCGCTGCGGCAGCCAGTTGCTCGGAATGCGCCCGGAGAACAGCGGCGGCGACAAAGGCAGCGAGAAGTGGCTGTAGCCATAGGTATATTTCGACACAAACAGGTAATCGCCGACCAGCAGCGTCGCCTTCATCGAGCCGGACGGGATATTGAAGGGCTGAAACAGGAAGGTGCGGATCACTAGCGCGATGATTAAGGCGTGGACGATCACGCGGATCGTTTCACCAACGCCGCCTTCTTTACGTTTCGTATTGGCTGTCACGCTCATCGGCCTCTTGTCCCGCGCACCCCGCGTTCTTGTAGCGGCTGCCATGACGCGGCGCAATGAAGAAGGCCGCCCTCTAAGCACTTGGTGGGATTGTATTTCCTGAAATCATGGTGACGTGCGCGGCAACGCCGAAATGATCACGATCGCCTGCGCCGCCGGGCCTTCGTCGGTGAGCGAAACGTCGATGCGCGCGTGGCAGCCGGGCGGCGTGATCGCCTCCAGGCGCTTGAGCGCGCCGCCGGTCAATTTCATGGTCGGGCGCCCCGACGGCAGGTTGACTACGCCCATGTCACGCCAGAACACCCCACTGCGGAAGCCGGTGCCGAGCGCCTTGGAGCAGGCTTCCTTGGCGGCGAAGCGTTTGGCGTAAGTCTCGACGGCGTTGGCCCGCCCTTCCGCCTTGGCGCGTTCGACCGGGGTAAAGATGCGGCCGAGGAAACGCTCGCCATAGCGCTCGATGCTGCGCGCGATGCGCCGCACATCGACCAGATCTGACCCGAGCCCAATGATCATAAGGGGTGCGCTTTGCTGCGGCCGCGATCCATCGCCGAGCGCATGAACTTGACGGTGTCGGCGAGCCCCTCGAACACCGATTCACCGACCAGGAAATGGCCGATGTTGAGCTCGACGATTTGCGGCAGCGCCGCGATGATCTCCGCGCTCGCATAATCGAGCCCGTGGCCGGCGTGCACCTCGAGGCCGAGGCTCTTGGCCAGCAGCGCGCCGGCACGGATCAGCTCCCACTCGGCCGCGGCCTCCTTGGCGCGCTGCTCGATCAGTGCGTCGCACCAGGCGCCGGTGTGCAGTTCGACCACCGGCGCGCCCAGTTCGACTGCGGCCTCGATTTGCGCCGCCGCCGCCGCGATGAACAGCGAAACCCGGATGCCGGCGTGCTTGAGCGCGTGCACCACCGGCTGGAGTTGCGCGCGCTGATTGACCGCATCGAGCCCACCCTCGGTGGTGCGCTCGGTGCGCTTCTCCGGCACCAGACAGACCGCGTGCGGCTGCGTCTTAAGCGCGATGGCGACCATTTCATCGGTCGCGGCCATCTCGAAATTCAGCGGCTTGTCGATCTCCGCCTTCAGGCGCGCGATGTCGTCGTCGCGGATGTGACGCCGGTCCTCGCGCAGATGCGCGGTGATGCCGTCGGCGCCGGCCGCAATCGCCAGCTTGGCGGCGCGCACAGGATCGGGGTGGCGCCCGCCGCGCGCGTTGCGGATGGTGGCGACGTGGTCGACATTGACGCCGAGGCGCAGCGGGGGCGCAAGCATCTTGCTATCCGTTGACCCGTTCCACCTTGGCCACCACGGGCTTCGCCCGCAGTTGCGCGATGATGGCGGTGAGATGCTTGAGGTCGTAGACCTCAAGATCGATCAGCACGTCGGTGAAGTCGGGCGCCCGCCGCGTCATGCGGATATTGTCGATATTGCCGTCGTGTTCGGCGATCACTTGCGCGATTTGCGCGAGCGAGCCCGGCTCGTTCACCGATTGCACCGAGATGCGCGCCGGGAAGCGCCGAGGCATGCTTTCTTCCTCGTCCCAGCGCACGTCGAGCCAGCGCTCGGGTTGGTCCTCGAAGTCGCTCAAGGCGTGCGACTGGATCGGGTAGATGGTGATCCCCTCGCCCGGCGTGAGGATACCGACGATGCGGTCACCCGGCACCGCGCCCCCTTCCGGCGCAAAGCGCACCGGCAGGTCGCCGTTGATGCCGCGGAT
>Ga0335078_10004646_pt1 | contig 20306 bp, 14 predicted proteins | sample Lox_Sample_32_FD_206711 | JGI IMG/M metagenome (GOLD analysis project Ga0335078, IMG submission 206711) | Soil microbial communities from Loxahatchee National Wildlife Refuge, Florida, United States - Lox_Sample_3.2 | ecosystem: Environmental > Terrestrial > Soil > Wetlands | place: USA... | reverse complement strand
GCCGGCCAACATAAGCGTCAGACCACCGTGTGTAATTACATGCTCCTGCAGGCTGTGAACAGGCGCAAGATAGTCGAGGCTCTCTACTTGCCTCTGCATGCGCGCGACTTCCTGATTCCTCGCATGGATAAAGAAGTACGCGAAGACCCCCACGGGAATGCCCATTAAGATGGTCATCAAACCGAGCTTGTAACCGACCTTTAAGTTCTTGAGTTTCTCGAGCATTGCTATCTCCTTCGGCGATGCACGGCGCAGCCGACCCTAGCGTCCGCGAATCCACCGACGATTTTTCAGAATTGCTAACCGGATCGACTGTTCAGTCCACCGGTCCCGGCAACTTCGGCCAACCTGGCGCCGTTAAAGCCTGCCGGTTTCGTATCCGTTCTTCAGGCGAGCCTCCGGATTGGTTGGATGCATGTTCATTGCGCCAAACCTAGTCCGCCGCGAACTGCCGCAGCTCCGCCGTGTCGAACAACTTGTCGATATCCAAAACGTGCAAAATACGATCCTGGTACTCGCTGACTCCCGTCAGAACGGACATCACCTTATCCCGGATCACGCTGGATGGTTGTCGCACTTCGGCCGGCGCCAGCCCGATGGTGCCGCGGACTTCGTCCACTGCAACCGCGGCGCTCTGTTGCCCCGTTGTCCGCACGACCAGGATTCGCCCCCGCTCCGGAGTTTCTCCAGCTCCGAAGCCAAACAGCGTGCGAAGATCGATCACCGCAATGACATCTCCTCGCAGATTCGTGACGCCGCGCACAAAGCCGGGAACATTAGGCACGGCTGTGATAGGAGGGACGGCGTCCATTTCCAAAACGCTCCGAATGGGTACGGCGAATGGAGTGCCATCCAGCAGGAACACAACGCAACTCTCCTTCTTCGTGGACTGCTTCGATGCGGGTTCCAATTCCCTGAGGAAATCATCGTTCGGCTGGGCCAGGCTTTCGCTGTCGATTCGAGACAGGATAGTTTCCAGGCCGTTCTGGTTGGCCAGGGCTTCCGTGTTGCCGGCTTCGGATCGATCGGCATCGATCGTCTCGGCTTCCGTCGGTCCCGTCTCGATCGGGCCCTCCTCACCGCTGGGGGTTTCTACCGGCTCGTCACTCCTTTCCGGTGTTTCAGCCACCTTCGTTTGAGCAGCCTTATCCGCCGCGGATGGACACTGCCACGCGGGCTCCAGGGTCAGGGAAAGCGAATGCGGCTCGCTTCGGCCCCCATCATTCAAGCTCTCCTCCCCGGCCGGATCTTCCACCTGGCTTGGGGGCACGGGGTCCAAATCGGTTCGCCGTTCCAGCGTGAATGCGGCCGGGATGGCGTCAGCGTTACGGGCGTGACCTGGGAATTCGCCGGTTCCGGTTGCGACCAGCGGGATTCCAGGTTCGTCAACCTGGGCCGGCTCTTCCAGGGCGTCGGTTGCCGCCGGCGCCCGGTCTTCTTCCCTGTTTCCTTTGCTTTCGGCTCCGAGCAAGTCCGAAAACATCTCATCGAGCGGATCAAGTGAAGTGGACATTCGGTAGTTCCTCCCCGGAAACAAAAGCCGCTTTAGCGTGCGGCGGTCTGACAGACGGCGAGCCACAACATGCAGTCTGGCTCCGGGTGGCCTTATACAAATTTAGCGATGCTCGCCAGCAGGTTTTCGGCCGCAACGGGCTTCGTCAGATATTCATCCGCACCCTGCTTCAAACCCCAGAAGCGATCGGTGTCCTGGGTCTTGCTGGTGATCAGAATGATCTTGATACCCTTGGTTTCGGGAGCGGTCTTAAGCTGGCGGCACACTTGAAATCCGTTCTTTCGCGGCAAAATGACATCGAGCAGTACCACATCGGGCCTTTGACGAGCCACCTTCTCCAAGGCCTCTTCGCCGTCAACCGCGGATACAAGGTTGTAGCCCTTTCCCTCAAGCGTTTGCTCCATGAGTTTCCGTTCAGTCGGGCTGTCGTCCACAACCAGGATTGTTTTAGGCATAAGCTCATTACTCCTTCGAAGGAATATATTTCTGAATCACTCGTAGCAAGAGTGCGGGCTCGAACGGCTTGGTCAGATAGTCGGAGGCGCCCGCCATCCGTCCTTTCACCTTGTCGAGGAAGCCGTCCTTCGCGGATAACATGACGATGGTTACATTCTTGGTCTTGGGCCGCGACTTGATGGCTTTTGCGAGCGTGTATCCGTCCATGAACGGCATGCTCACGTCGAGGAGGATGAAATCGGGAGTGGTTTCCTCCAGGTACGAAAGTGCATCCACAGAACTGGCTACGCCCAGGCAGCGAAAGCCGTTTCGCTCCAGCGTGTGCGCCACCATGGTGCGGATCGTCAGGCAGTCATCCACGGCCATTATGAAGGGCCGTCGACTGAGCGCGGTAATGACCTGGTTCAATTGGACGCCACGTTCATCGAGCGGCGCGGCGCGACGAAAATGCTCAAGAGCGGCATGCGAGTTAAGTAAGTTAAGGTACGCTACCCCAAGAAAGTACTCAATGTCGAACGAATCGCCGCTGCAGGTGAGATTCTGGAAGTGGTCGACAGCCTGTCGCACTTGCCGTTCATCGACTCCCTTGTTGTGAAATGTGGCGTACAGGTCGAGGGATAGCAAGGAGTGGCATTGCGGGCAGCGGGTGAACTCTTCCGGCCCCTCATGAGAACAGAGGAAGCACTGGTATACCGGCACTTCCAAGGGCGGACGCAGCCGCTCAAGCCAGGCATGTGCGGTAGCATTGTCCGGGTCGAGGACAAGCACCTGGTCGAGATACGTCACCGCCTCGGACACAGTTCCCGCGAGCGAGGCTCTCCAGAGCCAGGCTTTTGCGTTGGCCGGGTTGGCGAGACACTCTTCCAGAAGCATCTGACGAGCCTCTACCTTTTTCCCCGACTTTGCCAAGTCGATGGCCTCACTCAAAGGGTCTTTGTGCCTGGACGCGATTTTAGTATTCATTGAGCATCGCACTCTAAAAGGCGGCAGCGGCCGCTTTGACACGGGCCCCTACTTCTTGATGAATTTGTCGATTCCCTCTTCTTTCCATATGCGGAGAGTGTTGGTGTCTTTTGGGTCGATCCTTACACCGATGGCGTTTACGGGCACATCCTGTTTCTTCTGAATCGAGATCCACGTTTTCTTGATCCCTTCATCGAGAGGCATTACGCTAATCTCCTTGGTTCGAATTTCGCATGCCGCTACCCTGCACTCGGAGGCATAAATTCGCGGTGATCGAGACGTTTCTCGCGGCTTTGACGGGCTCTGGTACCGGCATCTCCCGCGACCGTATGTCTCAAGGCGGGAACGCGCCTTCGAGTCGCGGCTCGTTTTGAGGCGGGGCTCACGCCTTGGTCGACTAGCGGTCAGAACGGTCTCCTCGGTAGCGCGGTTCCAGCTCTGTGTTCGGCCGGCGAGACTCCTCTTGTACGCGCATTTTCCTGCTGCAGCGGCCTACCTCGGCTACAATTCCGACTGATGCGGCCCTTTTCACCGGCGGCGCCGGAGCAACCCCTTGCACCGACGGGGCGGGTATTGGCGAAATCGATTCCGCCATCGGCTGCACGGATGTCCGTGGCGGACCGATTGGAACCACTGTGGGCGGTTTCAAGACAGCCGGTGGCCGAGGGGATTCTGAGACTGGCGGGTCTTCGCGCGGGGTCCGATGAACTGAGGCCGGGCTCGTATTCACAATCGGTGCCGTAGGCGGCGGGCTCGATTTGGTTGTTTCTTCGTTGGGCAACTCGAGGGTTAAGGAAGTGCTGCTTCCCCGCATTTCGCCGTTGTCCCAGACGAAGATGCCCAGCCCGACGGTTTGCGAAATGAGGGACTGAACGAGCATCGCGATCTGCTGCCGCCCATTGAACTGCTCGGCACAAAGCGCCTGGTCGTCTGCATCGAGCGCCAGGCCCGCGCGCGTGTGGCTGCGGAAGAAACCTACCACCGCCAACTCCCTGGCGGTTCTATTGTTCCTCGCAATCGCCTGCCGGAGGCGTTCCGAATCCGCTTTGCCGAACCGGTAGAGTGGGCCCTGGCTGTAGTCGCAAGGGACCAGTTCATAGTTCTCAACGGTCACGATCGTCGGCTCGCCGCGTGTCACGTGCCCTAACAGCAGACCGCCGATCTCCGACCCTACAGAACTGCTCGATCGCATTGCGTCGGCAGCTTGACGAACGAGTGACTGCACCGGAAAGTCCAGGTGGACGGCAATTGAGATGCCGGCTACCGGCCGGAATAGGGGGGCGCTTGTTTCTGCAAATCGTTCCACAGTCACCTCATGTCGCCAATCGCGCAGGATCAGCCATTTCCGGGTGCACTCCCTGCTGGGATTGATACCGCCGAGGGAATAGCCATTTCAGATCTATTAATTCCTTGTTCCTCTAAGCTAAATCCTAAACGAAAATTCTCAGGAAAGAATTGAGGGGGGTACTAGCAACGTACTGAGGGAACATTACCAAACTTCGTTAACCAAGTGCACTATTGCGAGACTCGATCGGCGATCGCCGCCCGCATTTTCGGCCACTTGGCGCGAAATTATTGGTCCTGCCACGGGCTTTTGTCATCCCCGACGGTGGACAGTCCGGATCGACTCCACGGGAACATTGGCAAGAAATCAAGATAAGATTTACCTAAAATATCAAGATTGAAGTTGCGGCTGGCCGCAACTACGGGCCAGCTACGTACCGACTCAAAATTCAGAAGCGTAGTTCGGAGCCACCGGCGGCGCAGTTCGGGATCGATCAGTCAGTCCTGTGCTCTTGAAGGGAACCGAGGGAGGGGAGGAAACGGGAATTCCGCCGACAGAATCCCACCGGGAACGAGTTTGCTCGGCAGTTGGGTACCGATATGGATAGGATTGTCGGCGATTACGCCGAGTCCGACCCAGCGCCGAACCTGCCAGATCCCTTGTATAGCCGATCACGCATTCGCGGGCGTCACCGGTCGCGAGCCGCATTAGATTCCACGCGCCCTTTATTTCTGGTGCTGCGAGAGGGATGCCAGCGCGCTTTCAAGCCGCGAAAGGTCAGACTGAATCTGAGGAGCGCGCTCGTCACTTGTTTCGAGCAGGCGCTCCACCGTACCGATCAGCTCATCCAGTCGCCGTGTAGCCTCCTTTTCGACGGCCCACAGGGCGGAATGGATACTCTCCTCCCACTGCCAGCTCAACCGGCTCAAATTCTGGTAGATCAGGTGAGCCATCCTCTTTTCGAAATGGCCGCGGACGACCGTTCGGATGGCCCAAACCGGCAGGACCGGCGAGAGTAATTCCCAATTTCGATCGAATACGCGACCGATGCGAATGTTCGGCGCCGAAGGCTCGACGACAGTGATGTCCGTTTCCGCGGTTCGCAGCGGTATGCCGAAGGCGTGCATCGTGCGTTCGGAAAGCCGGTCGCGGAATTGCTGAAGAGCGCGAAATGCTTGCTTTTGAACTTTGTAGAGCGGCGCCAGGAACAGGGCGCGCTCGCGGATGGAGAGCAGAGTGAGTTGATCGCGCAGGACGCCGGCGAGCCATTGCTCGAACGAAGCCAGCATTTTCGCCAGGCTGTCGGTCCAATTCGGAAATTCCTTCGCAAACTCCTTCCGCAATTCCTGCTCGAGCTCGTTCTGGTGGACTTCCAACTGCTTGCTCACCATGGGGCGCGTTCCGGCCGCCGCATTCTGGACTACGAGGCGAATCTGCGCCTTCACTTCGTCGAGAATCTCTCTTTCCCCGACGACCTGTTGTTTCAGCTCGTCCCGCTCCGATTGCGCGCGCTCCGCGGATTTGAGGCTGAGAGCCAGATAATCGCTGGACTCCCGCAGCAACGTCTCTACCTTCCTGACAACGATGGAGCGCCGCTCTTGCGCGAAGTTGCCCAAGGTCTGCAGAACCAGCCCGGCTTCCAGTTCGTCACGAAAGGGCTCAAATCCGGGCTTGGTGGAGTAAGGAAACACGGGCGGCAAACCGGGGAGGTTCCTGGCAAGCTGAGATCGGACGAACTCGACAACCTCGGCAAGTTCGGGTTCACTCAAAAGGTCAGCCTTGGTGAGGAGGATGCCAACTTTGGGCGTGTACTGGTACAGGCTCTTCAAGAGGTCGATGTCGCGTTGCGATAGCGGCGGATCGACGCTGACCGCCACCAGGGCGAGACCGACCCTCGGAAGCCAATCGATCGAGGTTCGGGTATTGTGGGCAAGCGCGCTCTCGAGTCCGGGCGTGTCCACGAATTTCAATCCGGCGAACTTCCGAATCTCCGGCAGCTCGACGGTGATGACCTCGACTTGCTTTGTGTTCTCGGGGTTTTCTCTTTCCGAAATGTATCCGCCGATCTGATCGAGCGGGACTTCTCGCGAACTGCCATCCAGGCAATGAACCGTGGCCCGTTCAAAGGGGCCATAGCGGACCTCGGTGACGGTCGCCGTTACCGGGATCACGCCGACCGGCAGAATACTCCGTCCAATGAAGTGGTTAAGAAAGCTGCTTTTTCCCGCCTTGAATCTGCCCAAAACCGCGACCGCGATCTCGTGCTGGTCCAGGCTGGCGCGGGTCGTGGCGAGAAGTCCCGACAACGCCGATATCCGGTAGCGGTCCGCTATATCGGCAACCAGGTCTACGGCGGGATCGAGCGGCGAGTTGGAAGTCTTCGCCCGATCGGGGGCAACCGGGGGATGTCCGCTGCCGTTGAGCGCGCTGGCGGTTGGCTGAGTGCTCAGAATCATAGCTCCTTACGGTAGGAGCTATCATTCACGAGTCAGACTCGGGACGGTTGATGGCGAGCTCCATCACCAACGGTCTAAACATCATTATACTTCGCGGCGCGGCCCCGCCGCCCTGATGGATTCTGGACACCGATGGATTTCGGACCGGCGGGAGGGTTCGCCGCGAGGCCGAGAATGCCCGGTTGAGCGGTTCGCGCGAGCATTGACCATCCGTGGGCTACCCGCGATAATGAACACAGGCGTTGGAGTTCGCCGTAACCGCCCTCCGGGGAAGATGACTCCTATTGAGGATTCCCTGGGGCGGCGCCGCCTCGATCAGCTCCAGGAAATCTCATTGTGGGACGACTGTGAGCATAATGGACGACGAGCGGGGAAACGGCGGGCTGAACCCATCGCAGCGAAGGCACCTGCTTTCGAGTTGTCAATACGCCGACAAGCTCCTCTCGGAAATCGAGTCCGTTCTCGCGGCTTCGCAATCGAAATCCCCTTTTCCAAAGTTCCGGGCGGACGTTTCGCCGGCGCAAGCCAAAGTCATTTCGGACTACATTGCGAGGATTCGCGACCAGGTGGTTCGAGTTCTGGAGAGCCAGGGCGTAACTATTCCGGATCCGCACATTGGAGCGTCACATTCCGTTCGCGTGACGCTCGAGTTCCTCGATATTGCCTTCGAAGAGTGCCGCCCCAAACGAATGGCGGGGTACGGGGAGATCGGTTCGATGGCGAGCACGGCGATGTCCGGGCTGGTGGACGAGATGCAGGGAATCATCGCAAGGCTTGCCGCCTATCTTGCGCAAGGCGAATTCGCCGATCTGCAAAGTCGATTGCGAAGGCTGGAGGAAGCCGGCGCCGGCATCGCTCTCGTCAAAACGCTTGAAAGAACCATCGATCGCAACGGCCTGGTCGAGTTTCGGCCGGCGCTCACCACGATTGTCGAGCGGCTCGAATCCGGAAGCTTCGAAATTGCCGTGTTCGGAAGGGTGAGCTCCGGGAAGTCTTCGCTGTTGAACTATGTCGTCGGGCGGGAAGTCCTTCCCGTAGGGGTGAATCCGGTAACGGCGGTTCCAACGCGCCTCCGGTTCGGCGAGGAGGCGCGGGCGACCGCGTGGTTCGCTGACCGGAAGCCCGAACATTTTGAAATCGGCCGCCTGGCCGAATTTGTGACGGAGGAGCACAACCCCTCGAATGCGCTGCATGTCACGCGAATTGTGGTCGCGCTGCCTGCCGCGCGCCTTCGGGAAGGGATTGTCTACGTGGACACGCCCGGGCTGGGCTCACTGGCGAGTTCGGGAGCGGCCGAAACCAAGGCTTATCTTCCGCGCTGCGACCTCGGCGTGGTTTTGATCGATGCCGGTTCAACCCTCACACAGGACGATCTCTCGACCATTCGGGCGCTCTACGATGCGGGAATCCCGGCCTCGATTCTCCTGAGCAAAGCCGACGTGCTGGCGCCACCGGACCGGGAGCTTGCCCGCCGGTATATTGCGGACCACGTCCGATCCGATCTCGGCGTCGAGTTGCCGGTGTACCCCGTCAGCATCAAAGACGGCTATTCCAGCCTTCTCGAAACGTGGCTCGATACCCGGATCATCCCCCTGTACGATCGTCACGCGCAGTTGGCGCAGGAGTCGCTCAACCGGAAGATCGGCGCCCTTCGACTTGGCGTGGAAGCCGCGATCAATGCCCGGCTCAAACGACGGCAGCATGGGGCTCAGGTCGACTTGACCAAATTGCGTGAATTGGAGTCGGAACTCAGAACAGCGGCGGGAAGAATTGCCGAAGAGCGCGCGAAATGCATCGGGTTGAGCGACGCTCTACGCGAATCTGCCGGGCAATTTATTCGGACAGCCGCGGGCAGCCTCATCGAGGAAGCCGGATCCGCACGCGCTGCCGCGGAGAAGCATCCCGTAGAAGTTGCGATAGAACGGTTAGCGGCCGAGCGCGCCGCGGGGATAGTATCTTCCGTGCGGGACGCGGCGACGCGCGCGGAAGACGCTCTTCTGAAAACCGGGAAAGCCCTCGATACTGAGAACAGCCCAGATTCGTACGACTTTGCCACTGTGATCACGGACATGCCCCGCCTGGACGCGGGCAGTCTCGAGGGTGGTGGATTGCAGAATCGGCGGCGCTCGGTGTTTGGACGGGCTTGGGCGATTCGACGGCTGGAACGCGGTCTTCGAACGCAGTTCGGCCGGCAGATCGAAGACGCAGTTTCGGTTTGGGCGCGCGTCGTGCAGGCCTGGGTTCGGCGGACCTTCTCGGAGCTGCAGGAGAGGTTTGACAGCAGCGCGGATGCATACCGGGCACAACTGGGCCGCCTGCTGGCCGATCCGGACGCGAAGGCGGACGACAGCCAGGCATTGCGAGGCGACCTGGCGGCGCTCGCCGCCGCGGGAAACAGCGCCGAAAACGGGCGTAAGGCGCCCGGAGCGGCGGCCCGAAAGGCGGCTGAACCATGAGAAGGCGGGCGCAGGTCGATTCCCGACAGTACATCATCGCCTATGCGGTTCCTTCCATTGCCGAGTGTCCTTCAGACTTCTCGCTGCCGGCCGGGCTGGAACATTTCAAGGCTGGGGTGTTTTTACCTCGCGACGATCCGGATTGGTTTGGCCGGTCCTCGTACCCGCCGCGCCTGTTGGTGCTGACGAGTGACACCGTCTGTATCGTGCCGCACCCGGACTCGAACGGAGAATCTTCAAACTTCAGAATCGACGATATATGTTTCGTGGCATCGGGGCACTTCCTTCTGAAGGGCTGGCTTCGCTTCGCCGGGCGCGGATCTGATTGCACGCTCCCGTACAACACTCGCGGTCTTCCATCCGTGCAGGAGTTCATGCAGCGCCTGCGCGAAGTCCTGCTCGAGGAGGCGCCGGGATTTCCGGCTCCCGGCACAAGACTCGGAGCGGATCTGGATATCAAATTCTCCAATGCCGTCATCAGGGAGCTGGACCGGAGCGAGAGTCGCGTGGCAGTGTTTTTTCAGCCTCCTGAAGACCTCCGGTCGAGCCAATGGTTTACAGCCCGGCGGTCGCGAGCTCCGGGCGATGTGCTCGTGTTGACGCCCGGACGTTTGCTCTGGATCACGGATCGCGACCGTGGCTCGCATTCGCGCTTTGGCAGCGTCGCGTCTTATGCGCCGCTGCGGGCGCTGCGCGCCATAGGCTTCGGGCCGGACCGGAACGACCCCGTGCTTCAGGTCTCGCTTCAGGGAGATCGCGGTTGGGACATCCCGATCCGGCGGAAAAACCTTGAAGACGCGGAGGCCTTTGTCGCGCTCGCAAATATCCAAAAGAACAGATATGAAGAGGTGAGGTTCAGAGACTTTTGATGATTTCGGGAACCCGACGAATCCGCACTGAGTCGGGGAAACCCGATCCGTCACCCGCCAAATTTGATCACCGTATCGATGCGCAGCGGGGCGAATTTGACGGAGCGGCCGGAGATGTATTTGGGCTGCATCGCCAGCCGGCACATCTCGATGATCTGGCCGGGGTTGCCCCGGGCGCTCTCCAGGACTTTCTCACCGAACTGGTCCATGTCCAGATCCCCCAGCCTGAAATGGTCGACAGCCGCATGAAATAGCTGAGCCGCGTCGCGTTCGCTCAGAGGCTGGATGTTCAAGGTCCTGGATGGATCCCAGAATAGTCTGGCCAGCGCGCCCAGGCGGAGCGGATCGCGGGAGGCAGCGAACAGTGCCATGCCGGGAATGTGGTAAATCCGCTGCAGGAAACGGTAGGTCGGAAACCCGCTGCCCGCAATTCCATCGAGCATCATGGGAATGGGAGCACGTTCCATGGCGTTCCAAAGCAAGCCCTTCAAGTGGACGCTCGTCTGAGTTGCGACCCATTTTTCGACGTCCGCATACTGCCGGGGTAGTTGCACGCGGCCCAGGAATTCCGGGTGGCCGATCGCGATCAATCTGCGTGCCATGGACACGAGGAGCCCGTGCAGGGACGGCTGCCAGGCGATGTATTGAACCCTGCCGTCACTTCGAAGGAGCTCCGTGATGAGCCTGGTCTTTCCGCAGCCCTGCGGCCCCAGGACGAGTAGCGGCTCACAGGCGCGGAAGGCCGCGGCCAGGCGCTGCCGCTCTTTCGTCATGCCGGCCAGGGGGAGCTGTGGTTCCCTGTCGGGGCCGTCATGCCCAATCAGGATCCGGCTAGTCACACCATTGGCCTCCGCCGATATCTTCGATCGATGCGCCGAAAACCAGGCTCGTTCCATGCGGGCCTCCGGAACTGAATTTTGACTGTAGGGATTCGGCCCGACCTCCTACAGCTATCTTGCCGTAGGAGTCATTGGCCGCTTGAAAGCGACGGTTCAGCGAACTCCACCGCCTGCTCCGAGCATATAGCAAAGACCCGGGCGCCGCAAATGCTGTCCAGCGGAAGCAGCCGAAACCGCGCTCCTCCGCGGTTGTCGCGACAGATTCGACCGTCCGGGATACGATGGTCAAAAAGGTGATCGATGAAAATCCTGGTCATTTCCGATGTCCACGCAAACCTGGAAGCCCTTCAAGCCCTGCCCAAAGAGTTCGATCGCCTATGGGTGCTGGGTGACCTGGTCAATTACGGACCCGATCCCTCGGCGGCGGTCCGCTATGCCAGGGAGCACGGCGGAATTGTAGTCCGCGGGAATCACGATCACGCCGTGGCATTTGGCGAAGACCCACAGTGTTCGGCGCGATTCCGGAATATGGCCGAGGAGACGTGCCGGTACACACGCTCGGTGTTGAACGCGGAAGAGCTGCGCTATCTTCAGAATCTCCCGGTCACGGCCAAAGATACGATCGATGGCGGCGATTTCCTTCTCTGCCACGCCGTTCCCTCCAGCCCGCTTTATGAATATCGCAAAGAGGATTCAGAGCTTTGGGCCGAAGACCCCACGCCATCGTCCGGAGTCCTCCTGGTTGGCCATACTCACCTCCCGTTTCGGCGGACGGTTGCGGGGAAGACGATTGTGAACCCCGGTAGTGTGGGACAGCCCAAGCATGGAAGGGCGGAAGCCTGTTATGCCGTCATACAAGACGGAAGAATCAGCCTCGAAGCAGTCCCCTACAGGGTCGAGGATACGATCGGGAAACTCCGTCGACTGCCGCTGTCGGCGAGCGTCTTCGACGATCTCGCGTTCGTGCTGAAAAACGGCCGAGTTCCGCCCTCGTCCGCCGCCGGCCGCTGACGGACCGGGGCCCTGCGGCCGCGTGTAGACTCAGCGAAATCTCGCATCGGGGCGCGGCGCGGGCCGAGCTGCGGATATATTTCGGACTCGGTATTGCCGGAAAGTGCGCCGTGCGATATAGTCGAGCTTCAATATTGCATGGGTGATGGAGCATCACCTTTAACCGTTCCGGGCGACCGGTTCCGATAGCTCCTATCTTTTGGTAGGAGCTTTTTCATTTAAAGGAGTCATAGATGACGAAGATCGTGAGCGTTGTAGGCCGCCAGATCCTGGATTCCCGCGGCAATCCGACCGTGGAAGCGGAGGTTGAATTAGCGGGCGGTGCGATTGGCGTTGCCGCTGTCCCTTCGGGTGCATCGACCGGCGAAAAGGAAGCCGTCGAGCTCCGCGATGGAGACAAGAAACGGTATGGCGGCAAGGGTGTTCTCAAAGCCGCCGGGCACGTCAATAAAGAACTCGCATCCGCCGTAGTGGGGCTGGACGCGACCGGTCAGCGGGCGGTCGACCAGGCAATGATCGAGGCCGACGGTACGCCGAACAAAGGGAAGCTCGGCGCCAATGCGATCCTGGCCGTATCCATGGCCACGGCCCGGGCCGCCGCATCCGCTCACGGTTTGCCTCTGTACCGCTACCTGGGCGGAGCCAACTCATGCACTCTGCCGGTGCCCTGCATGAATGTCCTCAACGGCGGCAAGCATGCGGACAATACAGTCGATTTCCAGGAATTCATGATCGCCCCGCACAATGCTCCGTCGTTTGCCGAGGCGATCCGCATGGGCATGGAGACGTTCCACACCTTGAAGCAGGTGCTGAAAGGCAAGGCGTACAGCACCGCGGTCGGCGATGAAGGCGGCTTCGCTCCCGATCTGAAATCGAATGACGAGGCGGTAGAACTGATACTCGAGGCGATCACCAAGGCGGGTTACACACCCTCTACGGACATTTCGATCTGTCTCGATCCCGCCGCCAGCGAAATGTGGGACGACGGCCAATACGTCCTGTTCAAATCCACGAAAAAGCCGATCACCTCCGACGAGTTGATTCGTATCTGGGAGTCCTGGGCCAAACAGTATCCGATCGTTCTCCTGGAAGACGGCATGGGCGAGAACGATTGGGACGGCTGGCGTAATCTGACGGCGGCACTGGGATCGAAAATCGAGCTGGTCGGCGATGATGTGTTTTGCACGAACCCGGGGATCCTGCAGCAAGGGATTGACAAGGGCATCGGCAATGCGATCCTGATCAAGCTGAACCAGATTGGCAGCGTCACCGAAACACTCGACACCATGGAATTGGCCGCTCGAAACGGGTATCGCTGTTTTGTTTCGCACCGATCGGGCGAAACCGAAGACACGTTCATAGCGGATATGACGGTCGCAACCGGGGCAGGGCACATCAAGACCGGCTCGGGCTGCCGCAGCGAGCGCGTGGCGAAATTCAATCAGTTTCTCCGCATCGAGGAGCGGCTGAAGGCCCAGGCCAAGTTCGCGGGACGTGCCGCCTTCCGGCGCTGACGCAGGCGGTATTCAAGCTGGCCACACGCTGGCGTGTTGACCGGCCGGTATGCGGCGGCCGGCAACCGGGGTGTTCCGGCAATCCAGACCCGTCGCCTGCGCTAGCGCCCGTTTTGCGCCCTTCGCGAGTTCGCGGGAACGTTCTCCGCGATCCTCTCGAGCAAAGTGAAGGCTTTCTCGCAGGTCTGCAGATGGGCGCGCATCTCGCGTCTGGCCTTCTCCGGATTGCGCTGCCGCAGGGCGGCGACGATCCGGGCGTGATGCTCGTGAGCGTTCTGCTTGATTCCGGGCAACGCCTGGCTCTTGGCGATAAAATCCTGCAACACGTTGCGGATCGGGACCAGCAGTTCATAAAGAAGCTGGTTCTTCGAGGATTTGGCGATGGCGAGATGGAACTCCACATCGAGCTCGGCATACTCGCCGCCGGCGTCGTTGACGCAGCGCTTCATCTCTTTCAGGATTTCCTCCAGTTTTTCCAGGTCCGAGGGTTCATGGCGTTCCGCGGCCATGGCGGCCAGCTCCGTCTCCATGATCAGCCGCGCTTCGCTGACGTCCTCCAGCTCCTTTTCGGTTTTGAGAATACCGCCCGCTCGAATCCGGTCCACCAGCATTTGAGTGCTGTCCAGGACGTAGGTGCCTTCCCCCGGGCGCATCTGCACCAGCCCGACATAGGCCAGAGACTTGAGCGCTTCGCGCAGCGTGGATCGTCCGATGCGCATAATGCCGCAGAGCTCGCCTTCGGCCGGAAGGCGGTCGCCGGGCTTCCAGACACCCTCCGAGATCTGCTCGGCGATTTGCGCCGCCACCTGCTCGCCCAGGGTCACGCGCGATACCGGTTTGAGTTTTTGTATTGACATCTGAAATTCGATGTTACTATACTAAACCGACCATAAGGTTGTCTGGACATCTGCCTGTCTGATGTTTATACTTGACGGCCATGGAGGGGGACCCATGAAAGCCAAGACGCTTTTGCTCACCGCCAATTGGGCAGCCGCCCCGGCGGCGCTGTTCGTCCTTTCCTGTACTGCCTGGGCGCAGTTCAACAGTAGTATTCGAGGTTCCATCACCGATCCCACCGATGCGCCTGTTGCCAGCGCCATCGTGGTTCTCAAAAACGTCAATACCGGAATCTCTTCCGCGACCAAGAGCGACAACGGCGGAAATTACATCTTCACCAGCCTCCCTCCCGGCGACTATACCGTGCAAGTGGAAGCGACCGGTTTCCGCAGCTTCTCCCTGAAGGCGACGCTGCAGACGGCGCAGACGCTGGACGCGCCGATCCGGCTGTCGCTGTCCTCCGCGTCGCAATCGGTCGAGGTGACCGGGCAAGCGCCGATTCTGGATACGGGCGACAGCCGCGTCCAGACGACTCTGCCCAACGCCGACATCGAATCGCTGCCGCTGCAGGGACGAACGGTCTTCGGCCTGGTGGCGATGGCGCCGGGCGTGACGGGCGCCGGGAGCCTTTCGGGGAGCGTGCCCGACAACTTCCAGGTGGAGATCACCAACAACTACTCGGCAAACGGCCGGCCGTTCGACGCCAACCTGTATGTTGTCGACGGTCTGGATATCACCAGCGGCGTCCGGCCGGGCGTGATGAATATGTCGCCCAATCCCGATTCGGTGCAGGAGACCTCGATTCAGACCGACACCTATTCCGTCGAATACGGCCGCGCCAGCTCGATCGTTACGGCGATGACCACGAAATCGGGAGCCAACGCGTTTCACGGCCTGCTCAGCGACTACTACACCTCCCAGCAATTGTGGGCGCGGACCGAGTTCACGAACACCTATCAGCCGTTCCACTATTCCAACTACGGCGCCGCGCTCGGCGGACCCATCGTCAGGGACCACACCTTCTTCTTCCTTTCCGTGGAGCCTCTGCGCTCGCTGGCCAGCACCAGCGGCGCGACCACGTTCGAAGCGCCGCAGTTCGTGCAATGGGCGCAGCAGAACTTTCCGGGCGCCATCGGCACGTCGCTGCTGACGCAGTATCCGATCGGCGGCGCGGTGACCAATACCGGCGTCGCCAAGACCGCCCAGGCGGTTCTCGGCAACTCCTGCGGGACCGCCGGCACGTTCAACATCCCGTGCAGCCTGGCGATGATCGACAGCGGCAACTTCAACTACGCCGCCTATCACGACGGAACGCAGTGGAGCGCGCGCATCGACCAGTATTTCAAGAAGGACCGCATTTACGCCAACTTCTACAACATGGTGCTCAGCCAGCTGGCGCCGTCGGTGCGCACCGGCATGACCAGCGACACGCACTACCATTCGCAGACTCTGCAGATCAATGAGACACACACGTTTGCCGCCAGCATTTTGAACGAGGCGTCATTCGGCTACCTCGAGATGGAAGGGCTGCCCGACGAAACCGGACCTTTCCACGTTCCGGACATCTCGATCACCGGTCAGAGCTCCACTATCGGCGTTCCCGACCCGCACGAGGATTACAAACAGCACAACTTCCACATGCGCGATGTCTTCAGCGTGATTCATCACGCCCACACGCTCAAGTTCGGAGTCGAGGGCTATCACGGCGATGAACTCACTCTCTTCGGGCAGTGGTACAGCGTACCGAGCTACAGTTTCGCCAATCTTCTGACCTTCGTGCAGGGGCAGCCGCTCACCGAAAGCCAGATCTACTACAATCCTCTGACCGGCCAGCCCAACCTGTTCACGCTCGGCGTGGCCACCACCACCTGGGGAATGTTCGCGCAGGACGAGTGGAAAATCACACCGCACCTCACGGCTACTCTCGGCCTGCGCTTCGACAATTTCGGCAACACCCACCCCTCGCAGGCTCTTCACTCGGTGATCGACAACTTCATTCTCGGCGCCGGCAGCACTCAGGCCGAACAGGTTATGAACGGAAAACTCGTCCAGATGAATCACATCCTGAACCGTGAGCCGACGGCGTTCGATCCGCGCGTGGGCATCGGGTGGGACCCCACCGGCAAAGGAGTGTGGTCCGTCCGCGGCGGCTTCGGCGTGTATCACGATTGGCTGACGAACGGAGAATTGAGCGTGCCGCTGCGGCCGAATCCTCCCACGTATGCGGCTCCGACGTTCCGCGCGGGCGCCGCCGTGCCGCCCATATTCTCGCTCGGGACCAGCGATACCTTTCCCTTTGGTTACACACTTCCCGTGCTCCCGCCGTCCACGCTCGACAGCCACGGCGGAGTCGTGGGCTCTCAGTTCAATGTCGGGGGCACAAACCCGAATCTGAACGAGCCTGTGGTTTACAACTACACCATCGGCGTGCAGCGGCAGATCGGCTCCCGGTTCGTCGCCGGCGGCCTGTACTCGGGCAGCTACGCGCCCAACCTGGTGTTGGGCAACGTGACCACTCTGAGCTCCAACTACGACATCAACCGTTTCGCGGGCGATCTCATTACGAACAACAATGTATTGCACCGGCTGCTCCCCAGTTTCGGCGCCATCGACTACACGAAGAACGGCGATGTGTCCCACTACAACGCTTTCATCGCCACCTTCAACGGCAGACTGGGCGCCAGAGACACTTTCCAGGTCTCCTACGCCCGATCGAGCGTTCAAGACTACGGCTATCAGTTCCCCGACGCCAACGTGGCTCCGTCACAATACCAGGGACTATCCTCGTTTGATGTTCCCAACCGGGTATCGGTCAGCGAGAATCTCGGGCTCCCGCTGCTGTTGAACGCGAATCCGGTTCTCCGCACGATCGCCGGCAACTGGCAACTCTCCGGCACCGTAGTCGCGGAAAGCGGGATGCCGTTTACGGTATACACCAGCGCGGCGTTTCTTCCGGTTTTGACCAACGGCGTGGTAACCGGCCTGGCCACCGGCAGCGGCGATTATAACGGCGACGGATACAATTACGATTGGCCCAACATTCCGTCCACCGGGTATGCGCAGCCTACCAGCCGGCACGCGTTTCTTACCGGACTGTTTCCCGCGTCGGCGTTCGGTGTTCCGCAGCTGGGGACTGAAGGGAACGAGCAGCGGAACCGTTTCCGCGGACCGGGACTGCTGGAGTGGGATTCGTCGCTCATGAAGAACTTCTCGTTGACGGAGCGCTTCAAACTGCAATTGCGGTTCGAGTTTTACAACCTGATCAACCATCCCAACCTCAATGGAGTGGTCAGCGATCTCTCCAGCGCGAGTTTCGGCAAATCGACCAGCACGCTGATACCGCGTTACCTCCAATTGGGAGCCAGGCTTGATTTCTAATGTTCTATCCCGGCTGATTGGTGGCGCGGGCACTCGTGCCGGCCGTCTCGACGCGGCAGACAGGAGTGTCTGTGCCATACCACCAGGGACCCAAATCCGATGAAGAGACTCTCGCGCCGGGAGGCCCTCTCGTGCATGGGAGCGGCTGCTGTGGCTGCGGCGGCCGACTTTCTGCGCATTTCCGGAAAACCGGCGCAGCTCGTCATCACCCCGGTCACGACGCGCATGCTGCGCATCAGCCTGTTGCCAGTTGCCGCGAATAGCCGCGCGGAGCCGATTGCGCCCGACCCGGCAATCGTCGCCACAACCTCGGCGACGCCGATCGTTCAGACTTCCGAAGAAGCGGGCGAAAAGCACGCCGCCTGGGGCCGGATGCGCGTCGAGGTTACGACAGCTCCTCTCGCGATCACGGTTCGCGACGAGACTACCGCCATCGTGCAGGAGTTCCGGTTCGACGCCGCCACGGGCGCGATTCGATTCCGAAATAGCAGCGGCCCGGTGTTCGGGCTGGGCGAGGGCGGCTCGCAATTCGACCGCCGCGGCCAGGTCTACACCATGCGCAACGGCCAGTTCGATCCCGGCCGCCGCGTGGAGGGGGCGCGTCTGCCGATTCCATGGTTAATCGGTACCGACGGCTGGGCCATCTTCTTTCATCAGCCGTTCGGCGTCATCGACCTAAACGGTCCCGAGGCGCGTTTCTCCCCGGAGCAGGATGCATCGCCGCTACCGTCCGATCTGTTCCTGGTCGCAAGCCGCGATCCCGCGGAAATTCTGAAACAGTATGCGACGCTCACCGGGTTTCCGCACATGCCGCCCTTATGGTCGCTCGGCTACCAGCAGTCTCACCGCACGCTCGAGAGCCGCGATCAGGTGATGAGCGAGGCGAGCGAATTTCGTGAGAAGGCGCTGCCGTGCGACACCATGATCTACCTCGGGACGGGCTTTTCGCCCTCGGGCTGGAACACGGGCCACGGGTCCTTCACGTTCAACGAGAAGGTCTTCCCGGACCCCGCCAGGATGATCCAGGAACTCCATCAGGAGCACTTCCACGTTATCCTCCACCTCACGCGGCCGCCGCTCCAATTGCACGGCACGGTGCGCGATAGGGGCCCCGCCGCGGCGGACGAGAATGACGCGGCGCATTACTGGGCAACGCATCTCGATGTCTTCAAGCTCGGTGTGGACGGCTGGTGGCCCGATGAAGGCGATGGTTTGAGCCCGGCCTCGCGGCTGGCCCGCAATCGCATGTACTACGAAGGACCCGTCCGCGAGCGGCCCAACGAGCGTCCGTGGGCGCTGCATCGCAACGGTTATGCCGGTCTGCAGCGATACGGATGGCTGTGGTCCGGCGACATCAATTCCGACTGGAAGGCGTTCGCCGCGCAAATTCCCGTAGGGCTGAATACCGGTTTGGCGGGCATTCCCTATTGGGGCACGGACACCGGCGGCTTCGTCCCCACGCCCGAATATAATGGAGAGCTGTACGTCCGCTGGTTCCAGTTCAGTACATTCTGTCCGTTGTTTCGCAGCCACGGCCGCACCTGGAAACTGCACCTGCCCTGGGGCTGGAACACTGGCGAAACCGGGCCCATCGAGGAGAAAGCCGTCCCGGATCCGAAGGAATTGCACAACGCACGAGTCGAGCCCATCTGCCGCAAGTATCTCGACCTGCGATATCGGCTGTTGCCGTACTTATATTCTGCGGTGCGGGAATCGCACGATACCGGGCTCCCCATCATGCGCGCGCTGTGGCTGCACTATCCGGCCGATCCCAAAGCCGTCGGGCGGCAGGACGATCTGTGGGGCCGGGACATGCTGGTGGCGCCGGTCCTCCAGCCCGGCGCCGGTTCGCGCGTCGTTTATCTTCCCAAAGGCGGCTGGCACGATTTCTGGACGGGCGAGCGGGTCGAAGGCGGCCGCGAAATCGATCGCAAGGTCGACCTGGAGACAATTCCGCTTTATGTCCGCGCGGGCGCCGTGATTCCCTTCGGCCCGGTCAAGCAGTACGTCGGCGAGAAGGTCGATCAGCCGCTTTCGGTGCGTGTTTATCCCGGAGCGGACGGCCGCTTCGTTCTGTATGAAGACGACGGCTCGACGTTCGCCTTTGAGCGCGGCGAATTCATGCGGCTCGCCATGGAATGGAACGATCAACCGCGGCGATTGCGAATGTCGCTGGCGCAAGGGTCGCGCCTGTTCGGCCCCGCGGCGCGGGATATCGAAGTGGAACTTTCGGGCGGAGGAAAAAAGACGGTGCGCTTCAGCGGCTCACCGGTCACAGTGCAACTGTGAACGGGCTCCCATGCAAGTCACAAATGTCGACCATCAGGTTATGAATGGGCGCCTCCGTTGGAAACTGGCGCTGCTGATCGGCGGCGCCATCGCCATCAGCTACTTCGACCGGCAGACGCTGCCCGTGGCCATCCATGCCATCGAGCGCGAAATCCCCGTCTCCAACACGCAGTTTTCGCAGCTTCAGGCAGCTTTTCTCGTAGCCTACGCGCTGATGTATGCCGGCGGCGGCAAACTGATCGACGTTCTGGGCACTCGCAAGGGTTTCCTGGTCATCATGGTTTGGTGGTCCTGCGCCTGCGCCAGCCAGGGACTGGCGACCAGCTTCCTGCTCTTCGCCGCCAGCCTGTTCCTGCTGGGCATGGGCGAGGGAGGCGGCTTTCCCGCCGCCACCAAGGCCATCGCCGAGTGGTTCCCTACGAAAGAACGCTCCACGGTGA
>Ga0335078_10004645_pt1 | contig 20306 bp, 13 predicted proteins | sample Lox_Sample_32_FD_206711 | JGI IMG/M metagenome (GOLD analysis project Ga0335078, IMG submission 206711) | Soil microbial communities from Loxahatchee National Wildlife Refuge, Florida, United States - Lox_Sample_3.2 | ecosystem: Environmental > Terrestrial > Soil > Wetlands | place: USA... | reverse complement strand
GCGAATAACACCAGGCTGCCGCCGGCCCAGCGGCACCGGGTCGTATTCGACGCGGTGGTCCTTGCAGGCCGGCCCCGCCGCGCGATCCTGATTCAGCTAGCCAGCCCGATTCGAGGCACCCGCGCGATGGCGCCGTGGGCGTCCATCGCGATGGCGGGCATCATGCTCACCGGCAGCAGCGCCCCGCCGAGGGTGCTGAGCGCTATCGCGCCGATGTCGGTGCGATGATCAGGAACGGGGCGTGTTTCACCCGGCAGATACGTCTAGAGACTTCGGGCCGCTTACGGCATTCGCACGCAGCCTGGCGTGTCTGGATGGGGGAGTCGGCTCACCCGCTCAGCTGATGCCGGTGCTGACCACGGAAACGGTGCCGGAGTTGCGGTCGGTGATGTAGGCGTAGCGGCCGTCCGGGGTGAACGCGACGCCGTTCGGGCTGGCGAGGGGGATGGAGGAGGTGACCTTGTTGCTGGCGGTCGCGATGACAGAGACCGTGTTGGAGTTGCCGTTGGTGACGTAGGCGTAGCGGCCGTCCGGGGTGAACGCGATCGCGAACGGGCCCGAGCCGACGTCGATGAGGGCGGCAACGATGTCGCTGCCGGTGTCCACCACAGAGACGGTGTTGCCGTCGAGGTTGGCGACGTAGGCGTAGCGGCCGTCCGGGGTGACCGCCACGTCGAAGGCTCCCGCGCCGGTCACGACCGTCGCGACGACGGTGTTGCTTGCGGTGTCGATCACCGAGACGTCGGTGTTGCTTGCGTTGGTCACGTACGCGTCGCGGCCGTCCGGGCTGACCGCCACGGAGGTCGGGTAGACGCCGACGGGAACGGTCGCCACCACGGTGCGGCTCGCGGTGTCGACCACGGAGACCGCGGAGGCGTAACGGTTGGTGACATAGGCGTGTCGGCCGTCGGGTGTGAACGCGATGCCGAAGGGGGCGGAGTTTGCGTCGATTGTGGCGATGACCTTGTTGGTTGCGGTGCTGATCACCGCGACGTCGCCCTCGGGTTTGCTGCAGCCGTTCGGGCAGGAGGCGACGTAGGCGTAGCGGCCGTCCGGACTGACCGCCGCCCGGTAGGGACCGGGCACCGGGATGGTCGCCGTGACCGTGTTGGTGGCGGTGCTGATCACCGAGACGGTGTTCGAGCCGAGGTTGACTATGTAGGCATGCCGGCCGTCCGGGGTAACCGCCGCCCACAGGGCGGTCGTCCCGACCGGGATCGTGGCCGTCACCGAGGGGCGCGTGCTCACGGGCGGTGCGGTGGTGCCCGGCGGGGTCGCGGACGTCGGGCTGCCGGCGGACGGGCTCACGCTTCCGGACGGGCTCACGCTCCCGGACGCAGCCGGGTGCGATGCAGGGACGGACGGCGAGGCGCCCTGCGTCGCCCCCGACTGCCGCTGCGGGTGCCCGGCCGCGGTACTGCCAGGCAGCCCGGCCAGGACGACGGCGGCCGCGGCGGCCGCCGCGAGGATCACCCCGCCGGCCGACGCCAGCACCAGGCGCCTGCGGCCAGAGCGCCGTCGCTTCCCGGTCACGCCGCCCGGCGGGATCTGGGCCTGGACCGGTCCAGCTCCCGGCGGCGCGGCCGCCGCGGTCACCGTCGGCGGACCGTCAGGCGGACCGTCAGGGGGACCGTTAGTGGGGCCGGCCGGGCCACCGCGTGGCAGGGTGCGCTGGCCGGCGTCCGGTCCCGGCGAGCCTCCGGCTACCGCACCCCCGGCCGGAACCGGATCGAGCACGGTGTACCGAGGTATTTCCCCGATGATCTGCTCGGGAAGCCAGTCCGCCGTCAGTGCCGCGCCGCCCAGCAGGGCCAGCACGTCCCGGGCGGTCGGCCGCTCATCGGGATCCTTGGCCAGGCACTGCTCGACCAGGGGCCGCACCTGGGCGGGCAGCCGGTCAAGGCCAGGCTGCGCGTGGACCACCCGGTAGATCAGCGCGGCGGTCGACCCGGTGCCGAACGGTCCCTGCCCGGTGGCGGCGAAGGTGAGCACCGCGCCCAGGCTGAACATGTCGCTCGGCGGCCCGACCTCAAGCCCCTCTGCCTGCTCCGGTGACATGAACCCGGGCGAGCCCACCACCATCCCGGTGTGCGTCAGCGCGCTCGCCTCTGCCGCCCGGGAGATCCCGAAGTCGATCAGCCGCGGCCCGTCGTCCGCAAGCAGCACGTTCGTGGGCTTGAGGTCGCGGTGCACCACGCCCGCGCCGTGGATCGCGCTCAGCCCTTCCGCCAGCCCCGCGGCCAGCGCAAGCACCGTCCCGGCCGGCAGTCCCCCGTGGGCCGCCACCGCGTCGGCCAAGGACGGCCCGGCGACATAAGCGGTAGCCAGCCACGGCATCGGCCCGTCCAGGTCCGCGTCCACCACAAGCGCGGTGAACAGGCCGCTCACCTTCCGCGCCGCCGCGACCTCTTGCCGGAACCGGGCCCGGAAGCCCGGGTCCCCGGCCAGGTCCGCGCGGATGACCTTCACCGCTACCGGCCGGCCCCCGGCCGACCGGCCAAGGAACACCTGCCCCATGCCGCCGCTGCCCAGCCGCCCGAGCAGCCGGTACGGCCCGGCCCACCCCGGATCCCCTGGCTGCAATTCTCCCGCCATGGCCGCCGCCCCCCGCCTCGTCACCCGCTGTCCCTAGTTAAACGGAGTTATAGGGAAACGCCCGGCGAACCGCAAGCCGAACGGACGCGTGCTCCGACTGGCCGCGCCAGAACGGGAGCCGTTCCGCGATCCGCTACCGAACAGGCCAAGGTCGCGAATCGTTCGACGGCCCCTTCGAGGGCCTGGCGGGCAAGGAAGGCCCGTCAAAGCCGCCCATGCCCACGGCCAGCGTTGCCGGCCTTGCGTGTCATCCCACTGCCGTCGATCTCCACGATGACCGCCCGCGCGGTAGAACAGGTGGATCGGGGTGACGCTGCGCTGCTCGCCTGCGGGGGCGGCCAGCCGGGCCGTCGACCAAGCCCGGCCGAGGGCCGTTAGGTTCGCCTGGTTCGACTGTGAGACGGTCGGTGACAGATGGTCCGGGTTACGCTCCTATCGTGAGTCAACGGCGGCCATGGCAGGAGCGCGTCGTGGCGGCTGCCGAGACGGCGCTCGCCAGGCAGAAGTTCGTCACGCCCATTGACGTGTGCCTTGGCATCGGCTGGCTACAGCCGCCTAACCTGGACGACTGGCGGCACGGCCGGGTTGACGACCTGGATTATTTCCTGCCCGCTCATGACGACAGGTCCGTGGCCTTCCTCGTCCACCTCGCCGAGTGGGCGACCGCCAAGGGCCTCAAGCGGGTCCAGGCTGACTACGTGTCGGCTACCAGATCCCGTCGCCCGCTGCGCTTCACCTCACTGGACGAGCCGACGGTTGAGAATGCCTGGCGGACGCACTGGATCTCGCCCGACCTTCCTGACGAGCAGGCCGAGCGTGTCACCAAGCGCCGGTCTGCCCCGCCCGACCTCGTGGTCATCCAGCCACTCAAGGCCTTCACGTGCGCGGAGTGCCAGACCGAGTCGGGCGACCTGCTTGTCATGGACGACAAAGGGCCGCTCTGCATGAACTGCGCGGACATGGATCACCTGGTGTTCGTGCCGTCGGGCGATGCCGCACTGACCCGGCGGGCTAGGAAGGCCAGCCGGCTGTCTGCCGTAGTTGTCCGCTGGAGCCGGTCCCGCAAACGGTACGAGCGGCAAGGCATCCTCGTGGAGGAGCGCTCGCTCGCGGAGGCAGAGCGGCAGTGCCTGGCCGACTCCGCCGCCCGGCTCCGCCGCCGCGAACGGGACGCCCTTCGGCGCGCGGGGGAGGACGTGGAGTTCGAGCGCCGGTTCGCGGCACAGATCGCGCGGCTGTACCCAGGCTGCCCGGCACAGCGCGCGCAAGCCATCGCGAGTCACGCGGGCGTGCGCGGCAGCGGTCGCGTCGGCCGTTCCGCGGCGGGCCGGGCCTTGGATGAGCGGGCGATCACGCTGGCAGTGCTGGCCTCGATCCGCCATGAGGACACCGGCTACGACGACCTGCTCATGTCGGGCGTCAGCCGCGACGAGGCCAGGGCCCGTACCAGGCCCGTCATCGACCGGATCCTCGCTGCCTGGGCGAAACAAGGCTGAACCGCCGCCCTGATACTTCAGCCGCACTTCGTGATGATCCGCCGGCCGGCACGCTTGACGCGCGCGTCGGCGGAAGGCGGCACTGGACTTCGATGACCAGCTTCGTTCGGCCCTGCTGTTAGATAGCGCGCATGTACCGTATCGCGATCTCGGGTCACCGTGGCCTGCCCGGCCCGACAGCACGCCTGGTTGACGAGGCCATCAGGGCGGCCCTCGCCGGGTACGTGCCTGAGCTGACAGGCATCTCCTGCCTGGCCGACGGGGCCGACCAGGTCTTCGCCCGCGCGGTGACCGATCTCGGCGGCACGCTGGAAGTCGTCATCCCGGCCGCCGGGTACCGTGCGGGGCTTCCTGCGGGCTCGCACCCTGAGTACGAGGGGCTGCTCGCCCGGGCCGCCGCCGTTCGCCGGCTGCCCTTTACCGAGTCCACGGCCGAGTCCCACATGGCCGCCAGCAAGCTCATGGTCGACGGGGCCGACGAGTTGTACGCGGTGTGGGACGGCAAGCCCGCGCGGGGCTACGGCGGCACTGGCGACGTCGTGGCGTACGCGCATGAGCGCGGCATCACGGTACGCGTCATCTGGCCGGACGGCGCACAGCGCGACTAGCGGCGTGACGGTGCCGGGCGAGCTCGAAGGCCGTCCAGTGCGGCAGGTCCGGGCCGGCCGGCACCAGCTTCGTCGGCAGCCGCCGCGTTGAGCCGCAGTGACGGTCTGCGGGCCAGTGTGGCCGTTGAGGTCGGTGGCGGTGTGGCCGGGATCGGCGGCGTTGAACCGGATGTCAGGCACCGCCTTCGCGTACTGCGTGGTCAGCATCGTCACCGCCGCCTTGGCTGCGGTGTAGAGCGGGGCCATGATCCTGGACTCGGTGCGGTCCTGGTCGTGGGTGAGGGCCTGGGAGCCAAGGCCGCTGCTGACGTTGATGACGGCCGGGGCGGCCGACCGCCGCAGCAGCGGCAGGAACGCGTGCGTGACGCGGACGACGCTGATCGCGTTCGTGTTGAACACCAGCGTCGCGTCGGCGCCGGTGAGGTCCCCAGCCGGTATCCGGGGGCCGGTGATGCCGGCGTTGTTGATGAGCCGATCGATGCGCCCCTCGTGTGCTTCGACGTCAGCCGCGGCCGCGGCGACCGACACGTCGTCGGTAACGTCGATCGGCACGAACCTGACGCCGAGCCGCTCGGCGGCGGCCTCGCCGCGCTGCTTGTCGCGCGCGCCGACCGGGGTGTCAGTCGACTACGTCATCCGGCTGGAGCAGGGCCGCGCCGCCACGCCGTCCGGGCAGGTCGTAATGGACACCGTGCGCGTCCTGTGCCTGCAGGTCGGCGGCGTGTGCCTGTGCCACGTCGTCGATGGTTACCGGCCTGCCGATGGTGTGCGTGTCCATGAAAAGCGCCATGTTCTGCCTCTTTCCTGTGCGCGAGTGATGCCTGCGTTCCCAGGAAACCCCGCCGTCCTGGCCCTGGCCGCCGTGCTGGCCGGGCCCGCGCCCGGCGCGGCGGCGCTGTCGCTCGGCGACCCGACCCCGGCGATCACGGTGGCCGGCGGTAACTCGGTCATCGCCGTGCAGACCTCGGCCGACACCCTGTTGTTCTACTGGAACAATTACGGGACCAACACCTGGCACCGCGAGGAGGTCGCGGGCGCCGGGAGCACGCACTCCGCGCCGGCCATCGCCCAGGACGGCGACACCGTGATCATCGCCGCGCAGGGCGCGGGCAACAGCCTGGACTTCTACTGGCAGCAGATCGGCACCACGCCATGGCACCCCGAGCTCGTGAAGCAGGCAGTGGCCGACGGCGTGCCCGCCATCGTCGCCGGCACCCTACTCAACGGCGCCGACGGGGTGAACATCATCGCTCCGGGCCCGACGCTGACCCTGATCGACTACACGGCCGCCAACGGGACCGCGGACTGGGCGCCCCATGTCGTGGACGGCATATTCAGTAACGGGTCCGCGGCCACCGGCACGATGAACAACGGCAGCCTGAACGTCGCCGCCTTCGGGCCGGAAAGCAGCCTCGACTTCTACTGGCAGAACAACAACGACTTCGGCGCGTTCGAGGAAGAGACGATCGAGGCGGCAGGCGTCGACTGGCCCACCGGCCTGTGACCCGCACGAACGCGACCTCCGCCCGCCCGTCTTCCACTGGAAGCTTTCCCGACCGGAGACCCATCATGAGAACTGCACGAGCCATGGCCGCGGCCCTGATCCTGATCCTCAGCCTGGCCGCCGGCGCCACGCCGGCGTGGGCCCGGGCCCTGCCGACCCAGTCAGGCGCGGTGGCGTGGGGCGCGGATGACGTCGGCCAGCTGGGCACGGTCAACGGTCCCGACCGGGCGGTGTACGGGGGAGTCGCCGGGCTCGGCAGCGGCGTGACCCAGGTGTCGGCCGGGTATGAGCACGGACTTGCGCTGAAGACCGACGGGACCGTGTGGGCCTGGGGCGGTAATAACTACGGGGAGCTCGGTGCCGGGACGAACGCACTGCAGAGCCTCCCGGTCCAGGTGCCCGGGCTGACCGGGGTCACGCAGGTCGCGGCGGGCAGCGGCTTCGAGCTGGCGCTGCGCTCGGACGGGACGGTGTGGGCCTGGGGCTGTAACACGTTCGGCCAGCTGGGCATCGGCATGGAGTTCTCGGCCTCGGCCGCGGTCCCGGTCCAGGTCCCGGGACTGAAGAACGTCATCGCGGTCACCGCCGGGTATTTCTCCGCGGCCGTGCTCGAGCGCCGCTCGCCGTACACCACGCAGAACTCGGTGCTGGCCTGGGGCTACGAGGCCATCCCAGGCACCGATCAGCTGAGCCCGGTCGCGGTGCAGGGAATCGGCACCCCGCTGATCGACAGCGTCTCGGCCGGCGACGGGTTCTTCGTGGCGCTGGGCAGCGACGGGTCGGTGTGGGCCTGGGGCAGGAACTACCACGACAACCTGGGCCTGGCCGACGTCACCAAGCAGCCGGCGGAGCTCCGCGGGCCGGGCAGCGGCATCACCCAGGTCTCGGCCGGCTTGAACTACGCCCTCGCCCTGCGCTCGGACGGCACCGTGCTGGCCTGGGGCGATGACACATCCGGCCAGCTCGGCGACGGAACCACCAGCACCGGTAGCTTCCCCGTCCAGGTCAGCGGGCTGACCGGCGCGACCCAGGTCGCCGCGGGAAACGGGTTCAGCCTCGCCGTCCAGCGGACCCCGTACCTGACCCTCGGCACACCGTCCAGCAGGAGTTGAACAGCGGTTGGCGTCATGTGGGCCGGCCCTGGTGCGGGCCGTGACGATGCACGTGACCGCCTGACACGGAGACGGTGCCGACCCGGCGGGCCGATCACGGCACTGACCGGATCCGGCACACGCTGGCCGAGCCGAGCAGGACTACCACGGCGACACAGAGATAGAGGATGGCAAAACCGCCCAGGTAGGTCACTGTGGGCGCGGCTATCGCCGGCGCCACCGCCTGGCCGGCGGAACTAGCCACGCTGATCACCCCGAGGCTCCTGGCCCGGTCGGCTGCCGAAGGCAGTACCTGAGTGATCAGCGCCTGGTCGATCGACAGGTAGATGCCGAATCCGGCGCCAAGGACAGGAGCCGAGGCGAGGAGGACCGGCCAGGTTGGGCTGGCCGCGACAAGCAACGCGGCCACCGCCATGACTACCCCGGCCAGCGCCACGGCTCGCCGCCTGCGGCCGCTACGGTCGGAGCGCCTGCCTGCCACCACCGTCGTGGCCAGCACCGCCACCGTGTACGCGAGGAGCAGGACCACAAGGCCCTGTTCCGCCGTGTGCCCGGGGTAAAGCACGCTGAAGCGGAGTCGGCGCACGAAGTAGAGCAGGTACACGACGGCCATCGCGTTGCCGAGGACCAGCAGGAACCGGGTCACCCAGGCCCAGCGGAAATCGTGGCTCCACGACCCGGCTTGCCGCCAGGACCGCGCGAACGCTCGCAGGGCGAAGTCCGACTGGGCCGCCTTCGGCAGCGGCGGGTCGGCGGTAGCGAGCACGAACGGCAGCGCCAGCACGACTACCCCGGCCGCCAGCAGCAGGTATCCCGAGTAATTCGAGACACTGGTCACAAGTGCCGCAGCCGCCACCACCGAGACAGTCTGCGCGACGCCGATCCACCCGGAGACGGTGCCGCGCTGCGCGACGGGCACCCGGTCCGGGACGCTCGCGGCCAGGCCTGCCTGCATCGCGTTGACCCCGACCTGCGCCAGGCACCAGCTCGCGGCAATCTCCGGCACACTGTGCAGGCGTCCGACGAGACACAGTGCCGCCGCCGTAGCAACCGCACCGCCGAGCGTCCACGGCCGGCGCCTGCCGAACCGAGAGACGGTGCGATCCGACAGCGCACCCGCCAGAGGGTTCACCACGATGGCGACGACCGCTCCAAGCCCGCTCACCCAGGAGAAGTCGACGACCCGGTGCGCGCCGGCGATCGCCTGGACCTGGTCGGGCAGCAGCACGCCGAGCGGGCCGACGTACGCCATGAACATGCCCAGGTTCGCCAGCGCGATGGCGGCGACCCAGCCGCCAGAGACCCGGCTGACCGGTTCGGTCAGCGGATCAAGGAGTACCGCGCCTGGGTCGGCGCTCTGCCCGGCACACGCCTCGGCCGCGGTCAAGACGCGTCCGTGGCCGGGGCGCTCAGGGAAGCGATCGGCCCAGGCGCCTTGGCGTGCGCCGAAGAGGGCACTAGCTGGCTCGTTCCCCGATTTCTCGGCAGAACCGAGTGCGGCACGGCCGGCGCCCGGCACTTGTCCTCATCTTCCTTGAACCGGACAGCGAGGCGCTTCTGCAGTTCGATGTGGCGGAACTGGTAGCTCGCGCCGGACTGCCGGAGCACGGTGAGCTCGTACGCCTCCTCCAGGAAGTGCTTGAAACGCCACGGCGCCTTGCCCCGCAGCGCCAGCCACCAGGTGATGATCCGGAACTCCGGCGATGCCGCGTGGTAGAAGCCGAAGGTCAGGCCGACGACCATGCCCGCCGCGACACCGATCCCGAGGCCGTCGCTGATCACCGAGCCCATGTTCATCGTGCCGTGGACCTCAGTGATGGACGTCATGCTGCCACCGAGGAACCCGACCAGTCCCGCGGTCAGTCCCGCGGAGAGCGCGGTGAGCTGGAAGGCCTTCGCGTCCCTGGTCAGCGCCTCGCCAGGGCTAGGCACATGGTCGAGGTCGGCGTCCTCGTGCCGTAGCCCGAACGGTGCCGCTGCCAGCGCGGCGGTAAGCGCGCCGAACGCGATGCCGTAGGCCGGGCCCATCTCTCGCCACACGATGAGTCCGATCGCGAGGCCGATGACGCTGCCGCCGGCGATTCCGATTCCCCTGTCCCATGTCGGCCGGGTAGGCGACGGTTGCTTGTCGCGGCCGATTTGTTCGATTGCAAGCGCCACCGCCACCCCTACTCCTAGGCCGTTCATCAAGCCCGCAGGCAGGCCAAGCCCCGTGCCTGCCAGGAAACCGCCGACGAAGCCCCCGATGAGGACGCCGGCGAATCCTCCGAAGAAGTCAGTGGAGGCGCCGGCGCCCAGCGCCATGCCGAGGGCCTCGGGCACGCCGCTGAACAGCGACGCCTGATGGCCGATGTGATGCATGCCCGCCACGCCAGCCGCCAGGCCGCCTATGACGGCGCCAATCATCCCTCCGGTCATCCCGGGTCCGGGTCGCCGTGTCACGTAACGCTTCTCGTACGCTTCCTGGCTCAGCCGCTGACGCCGCACGCGATGCTCGTCCCAGCCGCGGCGCAACCGGAAGACAAGCATCCCGATGGCGATGGCGATCAGCATCCCGGTGCCGAAGCCGATCCCGATGCCAACGCCGACGTGGGTTCCGGTGCCGGCGGCGAAGGCGGTCGGGACGCCGCACACGACTCCGATGACAACCGGGACCAGCCAAGGTGGCGCGAGATGCCGGAGGTTCCACCAGTCCAGGTTCGGATTGGGCTCTTTCTGGTTCTTCGTCAGGTGAGCAGCGAGGAGCATGAGGCAGCGTTCAGCGGACAATTGCGCGGGTGTGCCGCCGGCTTCAGCCGCGCGCCCTTCCTGGTGATTCCGCTTGCCCGCGAACACCGCCGGGATGAATTCATCGAGCAGGTGCTGCTGAACGCCCTTCTCGCTGCGGTACCTGCAAAGCTCATCCGGCTTGCGCGGCTTGCTGCGGTCCGACTGACGAGTGGGGTTGTAGATCTCGGATGCCAAACTTGTGTACAGCGGCGTGTCCAGCGCCTTGGCGAGCTTCGAGTCAGGTCGCCTCAGTTGCGCGTCAACCCTGGTCCAGCGCGGGTCCTCGCCGCGCCTCGCCAGGTAGGAGGAGACCCTGTCCGCGTCGAGGCGGTGCAGTTCGATCGCGGCTGCGGCTTCGATCGGGTTGCGGCTCCCGCCCTTTCCCTCACCAGCAACGGCCTGCTTGTAGTCGGCGGTCCGGCAGGTCACCACGAGCCGGAGCGGGCGGTCGAGGGCGCAGAACGCCTCGTTCAGCCGCGTGATGGCCTCCACCCGGGCACGGACGGGCATCTCGTCGAGGCCGTCGAGGACCGGCATGATCTTCTGTCCGTCAAGCAGCATCCCGATAAGGGATATCCGCTGCGCGCCCAGCGTCACGTTCGCCCGGAGGGCCGGGTAGTCGATGGGCAGTTGCTTCTCCAGCCAGCCCCGCAAGCTGTCACGTTCCGGATCCCACGATGTCATTGGGACGAACACAGGCACTGGGTCACCAGCCTTGCGGTGCCTGAGGATCTCACGGACGGTGCGCAGCATCAGCATCGTCTTACCTGACCCCGATTCGCCAAGCACGGCCAGCCATCCGGTCGGCACCTTCTCCAGGATCTCGCGAAGGTCGCCCTCGTCGAGTCCGGCGAGTCCCTGCGGATCGAGCGCCCAGTTGGCCGGCCGTACGCCCGCGTGCGCGCCGGTGCCCCTGGCGAGGCCGACGAGTGTTTTCCAGCTCGCGGTCAGCTCGGCGTCGGCCGCGGACCAGGAAGCCCTGATGTCCTGACTCGCCTGGCCAGGGTCGTTGAAGGTACGGGCCTTGTACTCCTTGTCCCACTGCTTCGTTACGGTGTTCGCCAGCTGCTTCATGACGCTCTCGGTCAGCGTGGCTTCGTCGTCAAATGGCGTCCCGTCCGCGCTCTCGGACATGCGCGTTTGCCGCCAGGTCATATACAAGCCGGCTGGCGCGCCGCCCCCCACGAGCAAATCCACCACCGTGACGGGCACGCCCACCCGGAGGGCGCGGGCAAGGAAGACCGCCGCGGCTACGGACACGATCAACAACACGGCCACTCTGCGGCCGGTACGCCGTGCCTCGCTGTTACCCTCTGGGCCGTAAAGCTCGAAACTGCTCACTGTTCACTCGCCTTAGCTGGAAGCCGGCAGCCCGCCTTAGCGGTATGCACAGCACGCGACCGTAGACCTACTCTTTGCTTGCTTCTACAGGCGAGGTGAGCTAAATGGTTCACGGGAAAATTACCCGCCGGGTACGTCCGAGCCCGGACCATGAAGCTGGCGATGGAGCGGGCCCGGGCCGTGCTCGCCGAGGACCGGCTCCTGCGGCTCACCCGCACGAGGTGAACCAGCGAGGGCCTCGGCGTGCGCGGCGCCTACGTCCACGATTTAGGAGATGCCGAACGGAAGCGTGCCGACATATCACCGCAAGCGATCCGTGAGGCCGAGGCTGAGGTAGCGGCGTCCGTCCGCGAGCGCGGGACAGGCGCGGCCGCTACACGGGCATGCTCCAGATGTATAGCTTGCTGAAGTCTCCCGTGCTGATATTGGCCGCGCCGGTCGAGAGGAGCTCGCTGGCGCCGGGGCCAAGGTCCGCCGCGTACTCGTTGGAGAGGCCGGGCACCGTCACCGTGATGAGGTGGGAGCCCGTCTGCATGTCCCAGACGTCCACCGTCGCCGCGGCGCCGCTGGCGGACGTATCGCAGTACTTGCTGTCCTCGCTGAACTCGAGGAAGCCGTCCGGGTTGGGCCAAAGTGGGTCCGACGGCGTGATGTAGGACTTGGTCGCCAGGTCCCACAGCCTGGCGGGCCCGCCCGAGCCGCCGCGGATGTACACCGTGTTCCCGTCCCGGCTGGGGCCGGGGTACTGGTACGCCGAGTTCTTGGAATAGGGGTAGCGGAAGGTCGCGATCAGGTCGCCCGTCAGCGCGTCGACGTAGTACGCCTCGCTGTTGGTGTCGCAGATGACCACGTACTTGCCGACGGCATCGGGCCAGACGTTCGCCACCGGCGCGCTCCCCGGGTTCTTCACCGTGGCGAGCACCTTGCCGCTGGCCATCTCGTACTCGGTAACGGTGCCGTCCGCGGCGACGGAGTCCATCACGCTGCCGTTGTAGGCGGTCTGGTTGAGCTTCGCGCCGGATGGCAGGTCAAAGTGGTTGATGGTCTTCCCGGTCGCGATGTCCTGGCTGAGCACCTCGTTGGTGCCGTTGCTGAAGGTGACGAGGGTGTAGAGCGTCCTGTCAGTGGACGAGAAGGACTCCGGGTACACCTGCGCGCCCGGCACGGAGAACTTTCGCACGAGCTTCATCGACGCCGCGCTGAACACGTAGTAATCGCTCTTGGGGCTTTGGGCGCCGACGTAGTTGCCGTCCGGGCTGAAGAACGCAAAGTTCATCAGCGCGCCGCCGGGCGCGGTGAGCTGTCCGACAAGCGTCGCGGTCCCCGTGTTGATCACCTCGGCCGGGGGCGAGGCAGCGGCCGAGGCGGAACTCGCCGAGGCGGAACTCGCCGAGGGGGAACTCGCCGAGGCGGCCGGCGCCCCGCCGCCCGTCCGCGCGTGCTGGCCGGACAGGGTCACGCCGACGATGATCCCGGCCACCAGCAGGACCGCCGCCCCGGCGGCCCCGCCGATGAGCAGGCCGGTGTTGCGCCGCGGGCTAGCGGGACCCGGGCTCGTGGGGGCGGGGTCCGCGGGGCCCGGGCCGGTGCCTGCGGGCGGAAGCGACGGGTGCTGCTGCCATCCGCCGAAGGTGATGGTCGGCTGATGCTCCTCGGCTGCCTGCCCGGCCGGGGCGGGGACGCCGGGCGCGGGGACGGGATCACCGTCGGGCGCCGGCCCGGACGGACGGGGGGCGCTCACCTCAACGCCGAGCGCTTCGGCCAGCGCACTGGCGAAGGCGGCGCACGACTCGTAGCGGCCGGCCGGGTCCTTGGCCATGCCCTTGGCCAGCACCCCGTCGACCGCGGCGGGCAGCTCAGGCCGGATCGCGGTCAGCGCCGGCACCGGCGCGTTCACGTGCGCGTACAACCGCGACAGCGCGTCGCCGGAGCCGAACGGTGCGACCCCGGCCAGCAGGCTGAATGCCACGCAGGCCAGCGAGTACTGGTCGGTGCGGCCATCGACCCGGCCGCCGGTGACCTGCTCGGGCGCGCCGTAGTCGGGGGTGCCCATGAACAGGCCGGCCGCGGTCAGCCCGCTCTCACCGGCGGCGGTCGACTTGGACAGGCCGAAATCCGACAGGTAGGCGTGCTCGGGCCGCCCGGGAGCCCGCTCGATCAGGATGTTGCCCGGCTTCACGTCGCGGTGCACGAGCCCGATCGCGTGCGCCGCGTCGAGCGCGGCCGCCACCTGGGCGACGAGGCCGGCCGCCCTTTCCGGCGGGAGCGGGCCGCCGGCCGCGGCCTGCAGGCGGCCGAGGTCGCCGTCGGCCACGAACCTGGTCGCGATGTACAGCAGCCCGCCGGCGTTGCCCGCACCGTACACCGGCACGATGTGCGGCTCGTTCACCGCGGCGACCGCCCGCGACTCACGCAGGAACCGGGCACGGAACTCCTCGTTGCCGGCGAGCGCGGAGGCAAGCACCTTGACCGCCACCAGGCGGCCGAGCACGTCATCGCGGGCGCGGTAGACCACCGCCATCCCGCCCGCCCCGATCCGCTCCTCGATCACGTACCCGGCGACCGTGCTCCCCGGCTCAAGAGAACCTGCCGGACTACTCTCCGAGATATCCGCCACCCCGCGCCTCCCACCCCTGGGCACCCTGAGCAGAAAATTACAAGCAAATCGTTCCGCTTTCACTATTTTGACAGCATTTTCGCTATCTCGTAACAGGGCATTTCCGCGGCGGCGGCGGGCGGCCCCGTCCCTGGTGCGTGCCGGTGTGCGGAGGGCGCTCGCGCATCGGCAACGACGGCATGCCCGGCCTGGCAAGCCTGCCGGGCCGCAGCATCCCGGACCTCTGTAGCGGGCGGCGTAACGCACCCCGTCCGCGGTGAGGACCATGGCACGGTTTGGCCGTATGTCCCCGAGCCGCCACCGCACCATCCCGGCCGGCATGTCCTCCTGGCCACGCCGCCCGCCGGGTCGAATGGCGACGTCGCCACCAGGCACGATCACGCTGGTTCCACCCACGCGCACGCCTGGCGCGCGACTACGCCCTGGCCAGCTAGCGATTGGATACTGCCGTACTAACTAGTCCGAACGCTGGAAATACCAGACTTTAACGGGGACGGCGAGATTACGGACTTTCTCACACGCCACATCATTTCGAATAACATGACCGCGGTATTCACGCAACGCAATCATTGAGGCTTATTCAGGAGCCCGTTTCGTGATCATTTCGTTACCTGGCTGCCCGGCGGGCCCGCGTACCGCCCAGGCCATGCCCGCACGCGGCCAGGATCTCGAAGATAGCGGATGTTCGGGTACACCCGGGTGTACCCGAACATCCACCATGACGGGACGCCCGCGGGCTGCGCGGCGATATGCCCGGTAACTACAGGCTTTCAGGCGACGATCTCCTGTCCAAGTTCTGCGTCGCGCATCTTTCCGGACCCCTCAGGGTGGTGGTTGCATTTTCCGCGCACAACGTTGCCACGATTCTTCTCGTCGGCCCGCATGACGAACAAGATCCGTTCATGGATGTCTACTCCCAGCTCTACGACCTGGCAGGCCTGGCCGAGCCGCCGGCTGCGGAGCGGAGTAAGCCGCCGTGCTGCGGGGAAGAGGACGGCAAGCCCCCGTCGCCGTGGTAATGGGTTAGGTGAAAATGGCTAGCCGCCGACAATGGCGCTGAGGATGACAGTCCATCGGTCATCAAGCCGAGCGCCCCGCTGGAGTCCGGCGGGGCGCTGTGCTGGCCGGGAGCTACGCTAAGGACCTGCGGTTGAATTCCTTCTTCAGGGCCTCGAGCGTTACCTCTCGCAGGTGCGTCCCGTTCTTCCTGGCCTGTTCGGAGATCCAGCCTTCGTTCCTCCTCACCCACTCCTCCGGCCGGAACGTCGTGACGAACAAGGGGGCCTGCGTGAACGACAGCGGCGAGAACGGCCCGGCGATCATGTACGGGTACTGGCTGGTCTGCTCCGGGTTCGCGAAGGTGCGGTAGAGCTGCAGCGAGTCCTTGGCGTCGATGTGGTCCTCCATGGCCCGCAGGTCGGTCGTGCCGAGCCCGTAACCGCAGATGCGCACGCCAAGCATGTCGAAGATCGTCGGGTTAAGGCTGGCGATGTTCTGCGTGATGTAGGTCCAGCCGACGCCGTACTTGCGGGTCTCGCGGGCGCAGTCGGCCAACTGGCTGGTCAGTTCGCGGATCTCGCTGGGCAGCTCGCCGCGTGGCGGGGGAGCGTACCGGTGTGCCTCGTCGAACATCACCAGCGTGTTGAGCGGGTGGTCCTCCTTGTAGGACCTCTCGGCCACGGCGCGCATCATCCCGACGATCATCCGCAGCAGCCTCGCCTTCAGGCCCGCGTCCTCCAGGATCCGCAGGCCGCCCGCTGCCTGGCCGGCCGCGTCGTCCTCCGCGTGCGCCGACATGTCGATCACGATGTACGGGCGCGGGCTGCCGGCGGCCGGGTCGAGTACGCCCTTCAGCACGTCCCACAGCGCCCTTCGGTGCCCGCCGGCCAGGTTCTGCCTGGTGAACAGGGAGTGCAGCGGAGCCCAGGTTCGCAGGGCGCGCTCCCAGCCGACCCCGTCCTTCGCGCGCTGGATGGCTGAGCGGATTTCCCTGCGGCGGTCGGCCGACTTGATGATGCCGTCGACGACCTTCTGGTCGTCGAGGTGATCGAGCAGGGCGTGAAGCAGGCCCACTGACGACTGCTCTGCCCAGCCCCTGGTGTCTTCGAGGAAGTCACGGATGGCCCTGCTGCCGTTCTGCACCGTTATCTCGTGCTGCATGTCGAGGCGGCCGAAGAATTCCGTGCGGGCCAGCATGCCGCATAGCAGGTCCGGGTCGGGCTGCAGCTGAATGTCATGCGATATCCGCAGTCGCTGCACGGACCTGCCGAGGGCGCGGGCGAGGCATTGCAGTGGCAGCAGGGTCTTCTCGTCGTCGGAGAACTGGCCCTGCGGGTCGATGAACAGCACGCCAAGGTTCGGGTGCCTGAACTGGCACGCCAGTACCAGGGTGGCGATGGCCGACTTACCCGAGCCGGTGGTGCCGAAGATGCCCGCGTGGATGGCGCCGCGGTCATCGGCGAAGTCACGCATGTTGACCGGGAGGGCAAGGTCGTCGTTGCGGTAGATGGCGCCGAGGTAGGCGACATGCGCCAGGTCCTGCGGCGTGAGCAGGGCCTTGATCACGCTGTTGGTGACCCGGCGGACCGCGGTTCCTGTCCGCGGTGACATCGACAGCGTCGGGCCGGTTTTCTCCCACGGGCCCGTGTCGGCCGGACGGTAAAAGGCGGCCTGGAGCCGTACGTCAGCCCTGCGGACGTCACCGTCCCCGGTCAGCCCCGGGATCTCGCCGACCGTCTTGACCACGCCGAGCAGGCTCGCGTTCTCGTGCCACTGGTTCGTGGTGACGACCTGGGTCACGGTGCCAAGTGCGCATTCCTGGCCCGCGCCAAGCGAGGCCAGGAGGTAGACCATCGAGCCGACAAGGCCCGTGTCGTACGCCGCGGCCGTGAGGTTGAGTGTCAGTTCGCCGTTGCTCGAGGGGGAGCCGACGATCGCCACCTGCGGGGGTTGCGGCGCCTTCCCGTCCGTCCCAGCGGTCACTGATGTCCCCCGGCCGCCCGCGTACGGTAACCGAGCGACAGGTAAGGCTGCCAGCGTTCGCCGGACATCTTGTGCAGGATGGCCGCTGCCAGCGCCTCGGCCGCGGTGGAGATGTTCTTCGCCCAGAGGTCGGCGATGAACTGCCCGTAGGGCTCCTGCACGTGCGGGCCTGGAACCTCGGCCGACAGCACGCCGGCCAGCCACGTTCCGTGCTCGATCCCCGCGGAGGCCTTGTACTCGACCTTGACGCACGTGTTCGAGGAATGCGGCTTGAGGTAGGTGATGCCGATCCCGTGCCCCGTCTCGCGGCAGTGGCGCAGTGGCTCGATGGCGTCGTCGAGTCTCTCCGCGGTCTGCTGGACGTGCCGGGTGACCCGGGGATCGGTTTCCTGCTCGGCGTCATCCCCGGTGCCGCGCCGCGAGAAGACATGCAGCCGGTGCCAGTTCTCCGGCTTGCGCGGCTTGAGCATTTCGCCGCGCTCGAGAACCTCCGTGGCCAGCACCCGGTCGGTGACCGGCGGCAGGTCGAAGGAGTAATCCCGCTTGTACTTGTCGCGGAAATCCGTGGAGCTGTCGGCCTTGGGCAGCCCGACGATCCGTGCCCCTTCGGTGTCATGGCAGAGCAGCCGCAGGGCGTCCACGGCTTCTGTCTCCTCCACGATCTGGGCGGTGATGGCCCTGACCCGAGGATTGGCCGACGACAGCGCCGAGTTAAGCGCGATGACCGGGGTCTGGTGAGAGCCGTCGAAGATCCGGACCCGGTAGCCGATCCGCCGCAGCAGGTTCAATTCCAGGCAGGTCATCACCGCGCTCGCCAGCCGGTCCAGGTCTGGCTGGTGAGCGAGAACCTGAGTCCAAACGGAGTGATGGATCTCGCCGGTCCGGATCGTGTACATCCCTTCCGCCACAAGCGCGCAGACCACCAGCCTGTCGGCCGCGTAGAGCTGGTCGATAACGGAGCCGCCGTCAACGGCGCCGAGCGCGAGCTGCTCGTCTTGTGCGGGAACGGTGATGATCTGCTCTTCTTCGAGCAGCCTGGCTCGCAAGCGGTCACGCAGCCGGTAAAGCGGTTCGAGCAGGGCGGTCGTGTCCGCCGCCATCCGGTCGGCGTCCCGCAGCACGGACTCCAGCATGTCGGCGGGCAGGCTCAGCTCGTAACTGTCAGCTCCCTGCCGGATACGCATATCACCAGATTAAATGCCAGCTTCGCTCCATTACCAGGAGCAATCTCGCGTGTCAGGAATGACATGCCCAGGCGTCAGGCGTACATCCGCCAGCTTTCCGGGTCGAATCGCTGCCAGCCTTCCACGCGCTCGGCTCGCCGCATGGCCCAGCGTTGCAGCCACCACATTCCCAGGCTGCCGCAATCGAGGGCGGACCATTCCAGCGACTGCGACTCGCCGCGCAGCCACTCCAGCGCGTTCGCCGCAAGCGGGGCGAGGAAGACCTGGCGGCGAACGCCGTGAATACGAAGCTTCCTGCTGTCATAGCCAAGATTGTCCAAAGCGCGCTGGATAACCTCTCGCCTGTTCCGAAACGTGTCGCCGGTCCACCGTTCATGACGTTGCGTCACTCCGGCTGGCGTGTTCCTGGCGGCATAGCCGGCGAGTTCTTTGTAAATGCTCCCGGAGAAGTGGAAATCGCCGCTGCCGGAGGTGTAGCCGACCGGCCTGAACGCGAGGTCACCGTCCGGGCGGCTGAGCCGGTTGTAGACGGAGGACCGGCCCAGGGCCGAGCTCGTCGTCACCAGCGCCAGCCGGGCATCCGCCTTCCGCCGTGCGATGAGCGTGACGTGATCGCGGTACCTGTCGCCGAAGGCATCGCGGACCTCGCTCGAGGTTGCCAGCAGCGCGACCAGCTTCCCGCCGCACAGGGCGTTGTACGGCGGCACGGCGCCGAGCACGAACGCGTCCATCACCGAGAAGAGCCGCTCCTTGCGCCACTCCCGGCTCCAGCCGATCGCCGCGTCGCGGCAGCCGAGCGCGAATACCGGATCGGCCAGCCCGATGAGCCCGATCACCGTGTCGCCGTGCTTGTCGCCGTGGCCCCGGTCAACGACAAGGAACCGCATCCGCCGCCCGTACCCGCTGGAAACGGGGATGGACCAGTGCAGCGAGCACCAGCGCCACAGCAGCGCATCGAAGCCGCGCCGGTCTTCGATCGGTATCAGCGCGGGCTGGATCCGCTCCGGATTGATCTCTGCCCCGCGTGCCAGGCGGCTGATGAACCGGTCCTCGTATGGTGCCAGAGCGCGACGGGCCGCCTCGCGCAGTGCCTGCGTCGCGTCGGCGTGCAGCGCGCGCAGCTGATCCTTGTCCTTCGCGACGGGCGCGAGCAGGCTGCCGTTGCTGACCTGGAAGCCAAGAGACGTCAGGTGCTCCTCGACCCGCGCCCGGAGACTCGCCGCCTCGTCTTGTGAACCTTCCGTCTCTTCCGCCGGATCGCTTGACCGCCAGGCCGCTGCAGGTCCGGTTCTCGTGTCGGCCGCAAGCGAGTCATTAAGCACACAAGGAAGTATTCCCGAACCCTGCTTTCCCGTCGGCCGATCCGGAGAGGGCATTCGCCTGAGATAACGGGGGCTTTCGGCCCTTGTGGGCCGGGTGGCAAGACGCGAGGGTTGATCCAGGGTCTAGGCGGAGTGCGGTGAGCGAGATGCCGCTTTTGTTTCGTCGCGGCCGGCCGGCGGCGCCCAGGGCCGAGCCCCTGCTGCCGGGCGGCCAGGCAGGGGCTCGCGCCGCCCGGGTCCTTGAGGCGCTGCGCCGCCGCGGGAACTGGGTTCAGCTCGTCAAGTTCGGGGTCGTGGGCGCGTCGGGCTATGTCGTCAACCTGGCCGTGTACGCGCTGCTGCTGAAGGAGGCAGGTCTACCCTACGTGGCCGCGGCGACCGGGTCATTCCTGGTCGCCGCCGGCTGGAACTACTGGTGGAACCGCACCTGGACGTTCCGCGACCAGCGCGGCAACTTCGGCATCCAGGGGATGCGCTTCTTCATCGTCTCCGCAGCTGTGTACGGCGCCAACGTCGGCGTCCTCGCAGCGCTCGTGTCGTCCGGGCTCGGGAAGATCATCGCCCAGGCGATCGCGATCACCCTCGTCACCCCGCTCAACTTCCTCGGCAACAAGCTCTGGTCGTTCCACCGCTGACGCCAGCGCCGGGGCCTCCCGCCGGGGCGCCATAAGCCCTCCTGGTTTCGAATCCGGGGGAGGGCGCACGATCGTTGAGCCGGGCCTCGCTCGAAGCGCGAATCATCTATCCAAACGGTTGCGTGCTCCGACTGGACCGAG
>Ga0335078_10004644_pt1 | contig 20307 bp, 12 predicted proteins | sample Lox_Sample_32_FD_206711 | JGI IMG/M metagenome (GOLD analysis project Ga0335078, IMG submission 206711) | Soil microbial communities from Loxahatchee National Wildlife Refuge, Florida, United States - Lox_Sample_3.2 | ecosystem: Environmental > Terrestrial > Soil > Wetlands | place: USA... | reverse complement strand
TGGCGGAGATATGGCTCGATTACCGGAAGGATATTGTGAGGAAGTCGCAGACGTCGACGGGAGTCGCGCGAGCCTTCTACAAGGTGTTGACCCTGGGATCGAGCAACGTCAGCGAGCGGTCGTTGGTGATCGATGACCGACTGGGATACGCCATTACCCTGATCGGAATTCCTTCCGCCTTTCTGTTGCACGGATACGTGGGATTCATCTTCGGGTCGGTGAAGGCGAATCCGTGGTGGTCGTCACCGCTGATGCCGATCGTGTTTATTTTCTCGGCGATGGTGTCAGGGATTGCGGCAGTCATGTTGCTCTACATGGTGACGACGCGGCTTCGCGGGAAGCAGATCGATATCCGGTGCCTCGATGCGATTGCGCAATATCTTCTTTACACGTTCGTGATCGATTTCAGCCTCGAGATGCTCGACTTGCTGCAGCGGATCTATGAGGCGGACGAATCGTTCCGCAGCCTGGACTTCATGGTGCATACGCGGCTGTGGACGTCGCAGGTGATTGTGCAGATCCTGTTGGGCACGGTGACACCGATTGCACTGCTGGGGCTGACGCAGCTGGTGAAGTTCAGCGAGATCGCACGTAAACGGATTTATGGATTGGCGGGATGCCTGACGGTGATGGGTATCTTTGCGATGCGGTGGAATGTGGTCATCGGCGGGCAGCTGTTCTCGAAGAGTTTTCTTGGTTATACGACGTACAAGATGGGCTTTGCCACGCGAGAAGGTCTTCTTACTGCGATCATACTCATGATTCTTCCATTCCTGATTTTGTGGGTGCTGGTAAAACTCCTGCCGCCGTGGACAGATTCGGAGTCCGCTCCGGCGCACGGAACCACCTAGCCCTCGTTTTGGCGACTCTAGCGGGACTTGTTTGCGATTCGTTACCGTACTTCCGGGCACTGCCGGGCTTTCAAGTCTCATCCGCTCGGCTGGCCTCGGATAGGGCACGCGGGTGTTTTTTCTCCGCATTGTTTCTTTCGCCCCTTCGAGGCTGAGCGTGTTTTTCGTTCTCACCCACGGCTTGCGCCGTGGGCTGCATTCTTGCGCCGCTGCGCGGCTTGGACAGTAACGGATTGCGGCTCATCTTGACCAAACTTTACTTGCTGGCGCCGCTGGCGGTGAGAACATCATGCCGGGTCACGGGTTTGATTGGGTAGGGCATTGGGTTTGAGGAGGCGCAAGGTGGCTTCTTGCAGGGGCGTCCGTCGCTTCGCTACTTCACGGTGTATCAGTTCTGGCCTTATTGCGATCGCATTCCTGAGCACGAGTGCCTGCACGTCGATGCAGGTCAAGATGGGGATGAAGGTCTATCTCGACCGGACTCCGGTCTCATCCATCCAAGTGCAAATGCCGAACGGGCCCACGCTTGCGCCCGGGGAGAAAGGGCCACTGGTTGTCACATTCACGCAGCCGGATGGGAAGACTCTCACGACCGAAGGTGCAGGCCAGGGAAAGATCATGTGGAAGGAATTGAACGTTACCGCTTCCGTTGTGGACTTCAATGGAAAAGGAACGCTTTCGCTGGCGAGCGATCCGAGGATCACCGAAGGCAAAACGGGGCATGTCACGGTGACGGTGCCGAGCCATCCGGATCTGCGGGCTGATCTGGATGTGTCGCTGAACTACAAGCACAACTATGTCGCGTCTTTCTCCGGGAGCAGCGGTTGGGATGGATCGAACGGATCGGATGGGATGGATGGTTCGAGCGGATCATCGGGGTCGTTGGATCCGAACAATCCATCCGCGGGAGGGAATGGTGGTGACGGAACCAACGGCGGCGACGGTGGCGATGGCGGACGCGGCGGTGATGGGCCGGCGGTCCAGGTGCGTGTGGCGTTGAGTTCTGCCGATCGGCCACTGCTTCAGGTGAGTGTGGCGGCGGAAGGGAAGCAGACGTTTTATCTGGTCGATCCGAACGGGGGGTCAGTGACGGTTCGGTCGAATGGGGGACGCGGCGGCTCTGGAGGAAAGGGCGGACGGGGTGGGCGTGGAGGATCTGGAGGGATCGGTTCTCCGAACGGTTCCAGCGGGATGGATGGACACTCCGGGCGGAATGGATTTGACGGTTCTTCCGGCAGTAGCGGACAGATCACGGTCAGTTATGACTCGAAGGCGAAGGTTTATCTGAGTGCGATTCATCTGCCCACGGGAAGCCCGAAGCCGGTGTTGAAGGAAGAGGTGGTCGCGGCTCTGTGGTGAACGGGCGCCGTTGGAAAGACGACCACAGGGGCTAAAGCCCTTGCCCTTTGAAATCCTAACGCGGCCCTAAAGGGCCGCTCTTCCACGTGAAATCGTTACGCCTCTTTGAATAGCCCCGATTCCACGGCGAAATGGCGCACGGCGGTGAGAAGACTTCCCGGGTAAAGAAGATTCGTATGCAAACCGTCGGATCTCTTCAATGACGTTTCTAAATATGACTAGCCGAAATCCGCATTCAGTTGGCGCCAACTCGCTGGCGTCGGGTTGCATCTTTTCCAGACTCAGCAAGCTGGCCGGGTTTTGATACCATCTTGCTGGAGTTTGGGAGGGTCGCTTGGCTGAGAATCGGATTCCCGAACAACTATCCGCAAAGGCAGTCCAGGGCAGTTCCCGTCTCAAGGTTCTTGGAATCGTATTGGCTGGAGGAAAAGGAACGCGGCTGTGGCCGCTGACGCGCGAGCGTGCGAAGCCGGCGGTTCCCTTCGGCGGCAAGTACCGCATCATCGATTTCGTCCTCAGCAACTTCGTCAATTCCGGAATCTACTCGATCTATGTGCTGACGCAGTTCCGCAGCCAGTCGCTGCTGCAACATCTCAGCGAAGGCTGGCAGGTCAGCGGGCTGCTGAAGAGCCACTTCATCACGAACGTTCCCGCGCAGATGCGGTCAGAAAAAGAATCGTGGTACCAGGGAACAGCGGACGCGATTTTCCAGAACATCAATCTGATCGAGCAGTCGGACCCGGACCTGGTTGCGATTTTTGGCGGCGATCACATTTACCGCATGAATATCGGCGGAATGATCGACTTCCATACGACGAAACAGGCGGAAGTGACGGTCGCGGCTATTCCCGTGCCCAAGCAGCACGCGATCGAATTCGGCGTGATCGAGGCGGAGACCGATGGGCGCATTGCCGCGTTTCACGAGAAGAAGGCGAACGCCCCAACGATGCCAGGAGATGCGAGCCGCGTGTATGCGTCGATGGGGAATTACATTTTCTCGACGCGACGACTGCTGGAATTGCTGAAGGCGGATGCGGGAGATCCGGGTAGCCATCACGATTTCGGCGGGGACATCCTGCCGAAGCTGGCGGGGAAGTCTCCGATGTACGCCTACAATTTTGAGACGAACCGGATTCCGGGGGACACGGAGGATTCGGCTCCGTACTGGCGCGACGTGGGAACGATTGACGCGTTCTACGAAGCGAACATGGATTTGAATCATGTGAAGCCGGACTTGAATTTGTATAACCGCGAGTGGCCGGTGAGGAGCACGAGCTATCCGGATCCTCCGGCGAAGTTCGTGTTCGATGAAGAAGGGCGGCGCGGGCAGGCGCTCGACAGCATTGTGTCCGGCGGATGCATCCTGTCTGGAGGACTGGTGCGAAAGTCGGTGCTGGGGCGGGGCGTTCGCGTGCATACCGGCGCGATGGTTGATGAATGCGTGATCATGGACAACTGCGACATCGGCCGCCATGCCAACGTTCGGCGCGCGATTTTGGACAAGAACGTGAGGATTCCAGCGGATACGCAGGTCGGTTTCGATCTTGCAGCCGATAAGGCGCGCGGTTGGCATGTGACGGAGTCAGGAATCGTGGTCATTGGGCGGGAGCATAGCCCGGTGCCGATGGCTGCGATGTTCGCGTAACTGGCGTTGCGTTCAACCTATGATCGCCACGATCATTGGCGCGATTTGTTGCGCGATCTGGATCTACTTGTTAGTTGCCAGAGGATCGTTCTGGCGAATTCCCGTCGCCCCTGCGGATCTCAATATCGTGCCGGATGCCGCGCCGCGCGTGGCGGTGGTGATTCCGGCTCGCAACGAGGCGGATGTCATCGGGCGGGTGATTGAGTCGCTGCTGGCACAAGATTATCCCGGTGCGCTGCACATTTTCGTAGTCGACGACCACAGCAGTGATAACACTGCGGGCTCTGTGCGCAAAGCTGGCGCGGGGCGGGAAAAAGATTTCATTGTGATTTCCTCGGCGCCGCTGCCCGGCGGCTGGACGGGGAAGATGTGGGCGCTGTCGCAAGGGGTGGAGCGCGCTGCGGAATTCTCTCCTGATTACTTCTTGTTTACCGACGCCGATATTGTTCATCAGCGCGAGAGTTTGCGGTCGCTGGTTGCGTTGGCACAGGCTGAGCGCCGAGACCTCGTCTCCACGATGGTGAAGCTGGAGTGCTCGTCGTTTGCCGAGCGCGCGCTGATTCCGGCTTTCGTGTTTTTCTTTTTCATGCTGTATCCGCCGGAGTGGGTGAACAGCGCTCGGAAAAAGACAGCGGCCGCGGCGGGTGGGGACATTCTGGTTCGTGCCGATGCTCTGGCGGGAATCGGGGGAATCGCGACGATCCGGAATGAGTTGATCGATGATTGCGCGCTGGCCCGGGAAATCAAGCGCCACGGGAGTGTACGGCTTGGGCTGACGAACGACGCAGTCAGCATTCGAAGCTACGTTGGATTTGGTGACATTGGGCGGATGATTTCGAGGAATGCGTTCTACCAGCTGAGGCACTCGTTCTGGCTGCTGCTTGGAACCGTTGTGGGACTGACGATCACTTACTTAGCTCCGCTTGTGCTCGTCTTTTTCGGAGGGTGGGCGTCGATATTCGGTGCGGCCGCCTGGGTCATGATGAGCGTGACTTACTGGCCGATGGTGGGTTTCTATTCGCTGTCTCCGCTGTGGGCGCCGACCCTGCCGCTTGTGGCCATCTTCTATATGGGAGCGACGATTCACTCCGCGATTCAATATTGGGCGGGGCGCGGCGGCGAGTGGAAGGATCGCGTGCAGGATACAAGAAGTGATCCCAAGGCGACGGCTCGTTCCCATGCTGGACTGTAGCTACGTTCCGATTGACATCTTCCCGTCCGACAAATCACAATGCCGTTCCACCTGAGGAGCCTCTCCATGAAGCGTCTCGTCATTCTTTTTGCCGTGTGCATATTGAGCGTGAACGGGTTCGCGCAGGATCGGACCAATGCACGGTCGATGGTCATTTCGAAGTGGGGAATCGTCGCGACCAGCCAGGTGCAGGCGTCGCAGGCAGGGACGGAGATTCTGTCGCGCGGAGGATCGGCAGTCGATGCTGCGATTGCGGCGAACGCCACGCTGGGCGTCATGGAACCGCACATGAACGGCATGGGCGGGGATCTGTTCGCGATCTATTGGGATGCGAAGTCAGGAAAGCTATACGGGCTGAACGCAAGCGGTTGGGCCCCAAAAGCGATGACGATCGAGTACCTGCGCTCGAAGGGAAACAAGGAGATGCCCGGAGAGGGCATCGACACTGCGACGGTTCCGGGAGCGGTGGCGGGATGGAATGAGTTGCACCGGCGATTCGGACGTTTGTTCTGGAAGAATCTTTTCGCGCCGGCGATCTTCTACGCGGAAAACGGGTTTGCCGTTCCCGAGTTAATGGGAGCTGCGTGGCAGGGATCAGAAGCCGGTCTGAAGAAAGATCCGGAATCGCGGCGCGTATTTCTGTTTCGAGACGAAGCGCCGAAGGTCGGGACTGTGTTTCGGAATCCCGATGTCGCGAAGGCGTTGCGATTGGTGGCGGATGGAGGTCCGCAGGCGTTTTATGGCGGCGACATTGCGAGAGCGATCCTGGCGACGGAGCATGAGCTCGGTGGCGTGATGTCGGCCGAGGACTTGAAGGAATTTGCGCCAGAGTGGGTAGAACCGGTTTCGACGACGTATCGCGGATGGAAGGTTTATGAGTTGCCGCCGAACGGGCAGGGGATGGCCGCGCTCGAGATGCTGAACATCATGGAGCAGTCCGAGCCGGCGAAGGCTGGTCCGCTGAGCGCGGAGGAAATTCACAAGAGGATCGAGGCGATGAAACTGGCCTACGCGGATTTGGCAAAGTACAACGCGGATCCGCGCTTCGCGAAGGTCCCGGTGGCAGGTTTGATTTCGAAGGCATACGCGAAACAACGGGCGGAACTCATCGATCCGAACAAGGCCAACTGCAATCCGCAGGCGGGGGTGCCTCCGTCGAGCGATACGACGTATCTCACGGTTGTCGATCGGGACGGGAACATCGTTTCACTGATCCAGAGCAACTTCTCGGCGTTCGGATCGGGGATCACGGTTCGCGGCATGGGATTTGTACTGCAGAACCGTGGCGCGCTGTTCATGCTTGATTCGACAAAGCCGGATGCGCTGGCTGCGCGGAAGCGCCCGTTTCACACCATTATTCCGGCGTTCATGGAACGCGGGGAGGATCACATTGGATTCGGAATCATGGGCGGAGCGAACCAGCCGCTGGCGCACGCGCAGTTCGTGTCGAATTTTGTGGACTACGGGATGAACCTGCAGGCTGCGATGGAGACGGCGCGATTTACAGTGCGGGATAATTTTGATTTGGGGTGCAAGGTGCTGATTGAGGATCGCGTCCCGGCGGAGGTTCGGCAGCAGCTGTCTTCGATGGGGCACGATCTCGTGGTGCGGGGGGACTACTCCTTATATATGGGGCGGGGACAGGCCATCGATCACAACACGAAGTCGGGGATGAATTTTGCGGCATCAGATGCACGAACGGATGGGGCGGCGATGCCGGAAGTGCCTCCGGGATTGCGGTAGCGCACAAGCAAACCTCAGCGCCTGAAGGCGCGCCGCTTCTGGCTCTTTATGGCACGACTGAAGTCGTGCCCTTCCCGTTTTTCCTGCTGCGCTTGGTTTAGTACTACCGGCCATAGTGACTTGCATCACTGACTTCGAACGGGCGTTGGTGCTGGAATCTCGCGTGGAGGGTCATCCATGTCTGACCTGCAGACTCTATTTGCGCAAGCGCAGAAGGATGTGAATTTGCTGTCACGGCGTCCGGACAACGACACGTTGCTCAAACTGTATGCGCTGTTTAAACAGGCGACCGAGGGGGATGCGACGGGCGAACCTCCCAACGTGTTCGATTTCGTGCGGAAGGCGAAGTTCGAAGCGTGGAGCGCGATGAAGGGGACCACCGCACAGGATGCGATGCAGAGGTATGTGGAGTTGGTGAAGGCGCTGCGGAATTGAGCAGCGGAAAGTCAAAAGCTTTTCACCACAGAGGGCACAGAGGGACACAGAGCCTTGCGACGGCCTTGTGTATAGTGGGTGTTTCGTTTCCACCACGAAATGAGGCATCACACTATGGGACGAGTCTGGGGACGTCGATTTGTTTTTCTTTCCGTCAGCCTCTGTATTCTTTTCTCTTCTTCAGCGAGTTCGGCGCAGGGCACTGCGAACGAACGGATTCTCTTCCACGCGAAGGTCTTCACAGCAGAGCCGGACGATGCATACGCGGAAGCGGTGGCGATCCGCGGCGACAAGATTGTCGCGGTAGGGAATCTTTCTGAAGTTGAGAGCGCCGTTTCGAAGGATGCGGAGCGAGTGGATCTCGGCGGCAAAAGCCTGTTCCCGGGCTTTATCGATTCGCACAGCCATTCGATTGAAGGCGGACTCAGCCTGCTCGCGGCTGACGCGACAGACAAAGTGGATACGGTTGACCAGCTGCCGGCCTTCATGAAAGAGGCCAAGAAGGCGGGCCGCGGCATGCGCGGGGACGTCTTTGTAGTGGAGGGAATCCCGCTGGCGTTCTGGTCGCATCAGGATGTGCTGAACGCGGATTTCAGCGCAGGCGCCTATGAACACGTGCCCGTGCTGCTGCGCGGGATGGACGGTCACACTGCGTGGGCGAATCGCGAGATGTTGCGGCTTGCCGGAATCACGCAGGGATTGCTCAAAAATTTGTCGCCGGAGCAGCGCGCGTATTACGGAACGGACAAAGAGATGCAGCCGACCGGGTTCCTTGTCGATGCAGGGATGGAAAGAATCGAGCCGCTGCTGCCACCACATACTCAAGATGAACTTCTTGCCGCTGGGCGGGCAGCATTGCATTACAACTACAGCCTGGGCATCACTGCGTGGCTCGACCCGGTGGCGTCGGCTCCCGTGTTAAGCGGATACAAGCTCCTTGCAGATCACGGCGAACTGACGTCGGAGGTGGTGGCGTTCCCGCAGGTTTTGGCGAAGGATCCGGCAGCAGAGCTGGCGACGGTGCGCGAGACGCAAGAGAAGTACAAAGGAATTCCTCATCTGCACATCACGGGCATCAAGATATTTGCGGATGGAGTGGCCGAGTTTCCGTCGCAGACGGCGCACTTCAGCAAGCCGTACAAGAATAAAGGACAGTATGGCGATTTACTGTTTGATCCGAAGACGTTTTCGCAGTTGTGCGTTGCGGCGGACAAGCAGGGACTGATCATTCATGTGCACGCGATCGGAGATGGCGCGGTGACAGCGGCGCTGGATGGAATCGCTGCGGCGCGCGCGGCGAATCCGTCGTCGAAGTTGCCGCATACGTTGACGCATGAGCAGTTCGTGCTGCCCCAGGACTTCCCGCGATTCCGGCAACTGGGCGTGATCAGCGCGCTGCAGCTGTTTTGGGCGGAGGCGGCAAACGATACGATTGAAATCCTGAAGCCGTATCTGGATCCGGAAATTTACAAGTGGCAGTATCCGGCGAGATCGATTCTCGACAATGGAGGAATGATTTCCGGCGCGAGTGACTGGCCGGTGTCAACGGCGAATGTGTTCCGCGCGATTTATCAGGCAGAGACGCGCAAAGGGAAAGAAGGAGTACTGGACGCGTCGCAGGATATGCCGCGAGTGGCGATGCTCTACGCGTACACGCGCAATTCAGCGAAGGCCATGAATATGGAGAGCGAGATCGGGTCGATAGCTCCCGGGAAGCGCGCGGATCTTATACTGCTCGACCGGGATGTGCTTACGGTCTCGCCCGAGGAGATGCGCGATACGAAAGTGCTATGGACTATGGTTGGCGGGAAGACGGTGTATCAGGCGAAGTAGCGGCACGCAGCGCCTAAAGGCGCATTGATTTGGAGCATTTAACGGCACGGCTGAAGCCGTGCCCTGATACGAATCGATGCCCTGACACGAGCCGATGCCCTGATACGAATCGGGGTCCTGAAACGAGCCGGTGCCCTGAAACGAACCTGTCCTGACGAACCGCCCTGATACGAACGGGTCCTTATCAGCGGGCTAGAGCCTCCAACTGTCGATGGAGGCTCCTGGCATTTACTGGCGCGCGATCGCTTCAGTGAGGCTTGGCTAGCAATCCATACACAACCAGATTCTTCTGCGTCATGACGTACACCTTGCCATTAGCCACCGTCGGGACGGAGAACTTGATGGCTGCGCCGGGATTGTCTCGAGTGGCATTCGACTTGGAGCTGTACAGCTGTTTGCCGAGGTTGGTGGCATCGTACGCCAACAGAACTGCGGTTCCGGTCGTGCTCTTGTAGGTTGAGTTGTTGAGGGCCCAAACGATCCCGCTGGTCGTGCCATTAGAAGAGATAGACACCGTCGTTCCTGGATATCCGAAGTTCATTCCACTTTTCGATGTGGGCGTGGTCGAAAGCAGTCCGGTGGTCGTGTTGAACGAGAACGCTTGTACCGGCCCCGCATTTCCACCGAGATAGATGTTGTTGTTCCACCAAGCGGGCGAACTCCACATGCCGCGGTTCGCGCTTTCGATGTCCTGCACGATCTGGCTGTTGTCCACGGAGTTGAACCCACCCATGCTGTCACGGTTGACCAGATAAAGATCACCTTCCTTGTTGGCCTGCACGAGCAAGTGCGCGACCGGCCCGGTTTGATCGGGCAACAGGACTAATCCGGCGGAGCCGACGTCTTTGTCGTTGGTATTGAAGGACGTAGCATCGAACGGAGTGAAGTAATCGAGTATGGGGAAGGTCGAGCCCGACGGTTGACCGAGCTTCACGACACTTTCACCGTAGTCGATGCCTCCCTTGTTCACATCGAAAGTTCCGTTGCCGATTGGGACAAACGTATTGAACGAGGAATCTCCGGCGGGACCGTTGCCGCTGGCCCAGATTCCTCCGCGATTCCCGTTGGGTGAGGTCAGCCAGACCGCAGTCTGCGCCAGGGTTTGCGAGTCATAGGCCATCATCCAACCGTGGTACGCGCCGAAGTCGCACAGAGAAGCCCAGGCGATATAGACGAGGCCGTTCTGCAGCAGAAGAGCGGCGCGCTGGTTCTCGAGCAGCGGATCGAAACTGATGCTGCCATTTTTGGACCCCGTGCCCTTGCCGGAGACGGTAGCTTGGATCGCCACCGGGCCGCCGAATTTTTCCGCACCGGTGGTGATGTCGAGAGCGTGGAGGCGGTGGAAGTAGGATCCATTCTCCGAAGTCCGCGCGACGACGTACATCGTGTTCGACGTTGTATCGATCACGGGCGTAGACATGATTCCGACCTGTGTCGTGACGGAGTCCGGACAATGGAGGACGCTGGTGGGGACCGTGGTGATTCCCTGAGAAGTATTGATGAAGCTGACATGCCAGAGGGCTTGGGCATCACTGCCGGCATTGGCGTCGGCGTCGAAGGCGTACACGCTGTCGTTCATGGTGGTGACGTAGACGACATTGTGGGTGCCCAAGTTCGGGATGCTGACGTTCGCGACGTAAAGAGGCTGCGAGTAGGAGTAGCCGTCCACCGCCTGAGAGAAGAGTTTGCCGAAGTTCGCGGAGTTGACGTTGCTTGTCGTGAGGCTGGTCTCTAGCGTGTTCTGGCCGGTGCGGCCGTTGTCATTGTGATAGGTGGTGACATTGATTTGAGCGGCGCTCGACAAGCAAACAGCCAGTATGAGCGCGGACGTGGCGAGCCACGCGCGTGACGAAGTCGGCATAAACGACCTTTCGTACCTTTCGGTACTGCTTTTTTGAATTGTCCCTTTAGGTACGGCCCAGGGCACTGGGGGAGATGAATCTACGGGTGAATGCAACTACTTAACGGGGAAGAGCGTAGCGGTTTTGGGGGGAGACAGCCGGCTCAATTTTGAAATTTAGGCCGTTGCAGCTTTGCGGTCAAGATGAAAAAACCTGCACACCAGAATATGGAAAAAAAGCGCCACAGCGCCTAAAGGCGCCGTGATTTATCGCCGGAGATGCGGCACGGCTGAAGCCGTGCCCTGATACGAACCAGGCCAGGATCCTTCGTACGAGCCTGAGCCTTCAATATGAACCATTGCCGATCCATCGAACCAGCGGGCGTTCCTTCGAACCGTGGCCTTTTATTAAGACTGGCGCGGGCTGGATGCCCGCGCCACGCGACCTTCCTAATCGTTAGAAGCTGATTTTGAGGATCTGGCCGTTGTTGCCGACGAACCATCCAGCGTGCGGATCGGCGAAGCCGACGGCCCAGTAGCCGCTCGCGCCCGATAACCGGTACCACGTCTGGCCTTCGTCGGGCGTCCAGGCTGCGGCTCCCTTGTCGAAATTTGGAGCGTCTTCTGAGGTGATTACCACCGTGCGATCGAAGGAGTGATCCGCGCTCGCGCTTTGGCTGACCGTCATGCCGTTTGCGTACGCGAGGCAGAAGATGGTGCCGCCGATGGGAGGTTTCTTGGTGAGAGTCCAGGTGTGACCGCCGTCGTCAGAAGTTGCGGCCTGGATGCGGTAGTTGACGGCGAGATCGCCGCCGCCGACGATGCCGTGCATAGCATCGCGGAAGGCGACTGAGAGTCCGCCAGCGCTGGGATTGCTGATCAGCGGAGTGTCATAGGCGTTCCAGGTATTGCCGGCGTCGGTGGTGGCAAGGATGCGTGAGACGGTTGCGCCGCCAGTGGTGATCCAGGCGTTGGAGTCTCCCTGAGTCGTGATGCAGGTTCCGCTGGAGGAGAAGGATGCTTCTCCGTCAAGAGCCGGCGGCATGCTACCGGAGATGGAATGCCAGTGCTGGCCGCTGAATGTGCGGATGTCGGGGAAAACGCCACTCACTCCGTCGCTGTGGGCGACTCCACGATTGGGAGCCCAGAAGGCGAAGCAATCGTAGAAGGCGTTGTGCGTTTGATTCGTAAACTGCAGATGCCAATTCGTGCCGCCATCGTACGTTTTGTAAATGCGGAAGTCGGTCGTATTGTCACCAATCGACATCAAGTAAGCGACTTTGTCACTGACGCCCTGGACGTCCCGGAACTGCAGCGTTTCTGCTCCGGGCACGACACCGGATTTCCAGGTGTTCCCGCCGTCGGTGGTGAGGACAAAGGTGCCGCCGGTTCCGGCCGCCCAGACGACTTGAGAATTCACTGGACTAACGGCGATCAGAAGCTGAGTGGTTCCGCTGGCTTGCGGAGTGAGTTTGGGCTGGTGAACAGGTGCAGATTGTTGCGCAGAGGTGAAAGGTGTGAGGCACACGACGACGAGGGCAAGCAGCGAACGTTGCATCAAGGCGCTCCAGGACGAAGTGTTTCGTGGCGTTCGAGCAGTATGGAGCGTTGCCTATACGCTGTCAAAGGAGTCCTTAGACCCTAAGGGTGGCGGTTGGAACCACAATCAAGATTCCTCGACAAAAAACTTACATCGCGAGTCTGTTTTTGACTTGTATCCAGATCGTTCCGTTGTAAAATGCCCGCCACGCAGGTGAGCCATGGGTTTCCCTTCAGTGTGGTCTGGGGTTTCAGAACAGAACTGCGCGTTCCGGGTGGGGTTGAATGCGTGTGTTCTGGGTGCGGTTCTGATGCCGATATTCGCCGTAGCCGCCGAACCGGCCGCTGCTCCGAATCCGCCTTCCGTTGAATCCACGAAAATCGTTCCTGAAACTGACGCGAAGAAACTGGCGAAGTACGATGTGACCCGTATCGGGCAACGCGACATCGGGAAGGGATTTAATCTCTATTCCCTGAAGCGCGAGCATGAATTAGGGCAAAGCATTGCCGCGGGCCTGGACCGGAATACCAAGATCATCAAGGATTCCGTCGTCAACGACTACATCAATCGCCTGGCGCAGAAGCTAGTGGCGAATTCTGACGCGGTTGTACCGTTCACGATCAAAGTGATCGACGGAGGGAACATTCCGCGGGCGTACGGCTTGCCAGGAGGATTTCTATACGTCGACAGCGCGCTGGTGGTATCGGCGGACAGTGAGGCGGAACTCGCCACAGTGATCGCCCACGAAATCGGTCACGTGGCAGCGCGTCATGCGACGCGCGCGCTGTCGCGGAGGCATGTCTATAACATTGCGAACTCGGTTGCAATGTTTGCCGGACCGGCGGGAGTTGCTTTCGAAGATGCGGGCGGGATTGCCGGGCCACTGTCGGTGAAAAAATTTGCCAGGGAATCGGAGTACGAGGCGGACCTGCTGGGCGTGGAGTACGCGTATGCGGCCGGGTATGATCCGCAGTCGCTGATGTCGGCGCTGGAAAAATTGCACGCGATCGAAGCGGAACGCAGCGGGGCGCTCAAGAAAGTGCCGGGCTATCACCTGGTTTCGATGATTCCGTTCCACGGAAAGATCGCACGGGGATTTTCGGACTACCCGATGGTGGAAGAACGCATTCAGAAATTGGAATCAGAAATTCCCAGCTTTCTTCCGGACCGGCGGGACTACGTGATCGATACCGATGAGTTTCAGGACGTGAAGGCCCGCTTACTGGCGTATGCGACTCCGGTGCTGCGGCATCATGACGCCGGAGACGAGAAGCCGAACGCGCCAGTGCTGCGGCGCACACAGGAAGTGGAATCTGAAACGGGAAATGACTCAAATGTCGTCAATGTGCCAACGTCGGCTGAGATTGTAAACGGACTGGTGAACGCGGCCGCGCCACCGCGCTAGCGGAAATTCTCTTCAAATGCGGTCCCTGAAGAATCGCTCGTTTTCTGAGTTGTGAAGACAGGCACGATTCCGCAGATCAAGAGCAGTTGGCTCATGATTGCAGAATCGTGCCATTTTTCTGTGACGAGATGGGCGATTCGGGACAGACCCGGAAGAAGCGGGTTTACGTTACATCTTGGGAACCCATCCGTTTGTGAAAGCCCGCACTCGGGCCGTGCCGATCCATAATCCCGCCTTAAGAGCATTGGTGTTGAACGCAGAATTCAAGGCTGACGCCGCTGCGCTGTCGAGCGTCACGCCCACTCCGTTGATGTCAACAAACACAGAGCGATATTGAATTAAGGGCAACGAGAAGTTCTTAGGAAGCGTGAGGTCAAAGAGGTTGATTCGGCCCACGAGAGTGCCATTCGAAATGACGAGCCCCGTGATCACCGGCGCTTTTGCGGTCGTGTCGATAGTGAAGTTTTCAATCGCCACCACGGTGCCGCCAGCCGTCAGGGTCAAGCCGCCGTTGTGCCCGATGTTCCCGGCAGCCGTGGCCAGATCGATCGCGCCGCCATTAATCGGAAAGTTGACGGTTGATCCGTTGAGTTGAGTCGGTGCAACGACCCCGGCCGTTACGCCTAGTCCAGTCAAAGCCTGGAGGAAGCCGGCGTTCAGTGAGACGGTGGTCTCGCCTGATTCCACCACCTGAGATTGCTGAGCAAGAGCTGATCCGGCGAGCGCCAGAACAGCGGTGAGTGAAAGAGCTGCGACGAAATTCGTTCTGAGCATTTCCTTCTCCTTCATAGGACGTCAGACAACATAGGAAAAGGATGCTCTCCCAGGAATTGCGGCGGTGAAGGTTCGAGCGGTAAACCGCAATTCGATTTCTTCGAAATTGAAGTAACGCACCATTTTTCTACTTCACGTAAAAGCTTGTGACGGGAACAATCAGAGAGGCAGAACTGTACGAAAGAACGGGCATGCTCCATTCGCGAAGCGGATGCGCCTGCATCGTATGCGAAAACCCAGGGAAGATCATCTCTTGAAGCAACGAAACGCGTACTTATGAGTTAAAAGCATAGAGTGAAGTGGCATGAACAAAAGAGAGTTGAAAATCTTTGCACTCTTGCTTCGAGTGAGGATTTCGCAATTACAATAAAGGTGTAGTCTTTGATCGGGGTGATCTTCCTCCTGGCCTGGAAGTTCGGGTTTACCCTTCAAATGACCTGGGTGCCGTTTCGGCAGACAGGCTTACCTGCAAGACCTGCTTTACAGTAGCAACTCAAATTGCCATGGAAATGCACCGCGTACTAAGAACTGTTTTGTTCGTATTGCTCGTTGGGGCACCTCTCTTTTCACAAGTCAAAGTCGAGAAGCATCCGGCTGGAACGGGCCCGATTTTCGAGGCGAGCGCGGGCTACCTGTTCATGAGCATGACAACGCCTTCGATTTCCTCGCGAGTGAACCTGCAAGGGGCTGACGCCAACGCCCTGCTGCACTTCACGCCGCACTGGGGAGCGATGCTGGATTTCGGCTTCGCACGGGCGGGAAGTGTTCCGGATACGGGCCATAGCGACCGAGTGTTCACCGGGTTGATCGGCCCGGTGTTTTACCTGGTCGATCATGAGAAAACGAACGTTTTCGTGAATGCGTTAATTGGAAGCGCGTGGGTTGACAGCGCGGTCCCGCTCAGCGCCACGACGGAGTTTCATGGATACGAGACGAGATTTTCGTATCTACTCGGGGCAGGATTCGAGCGGCACGTACAAGGACCCTTCGCTGTCAGGATCAGCGGAGGCTACCAGCGGACGACTTTCGTGAATCCCAAGCTGGCGCTCGAGGGGCAAAACAATCTTCGCGTCAGCGCAGGGATTGTGTATCAATTTGGGCGAAGAGAGTAAAAGGCATTAACCGCTCAGGACACTAAGGTCCACGAAGGAATTCAAAAAACAAGAGCGGCCCGTCCGATCGGCGGGCCGCTCTTGTTTTGCAAGACTGCTTAGAATCGCAGCTGTGCACGAATCTGGAGTGCTCGGGGGGAGGCATCGGCACCCAGAAACGATCCGAAGATGCTAGTAGGAGTGGCGACCGTTTTCTGGCTGTAGCCAAAATTAGGCGCGCCAAGAACTCCGACCGGTTGGTCGAAGTTGGGATGATTCAGGACATTGAAGGCCTGGGCGCCAACTTCAAACTCAGCACCCTCCCACTTTGGAATGCGGAAGTTCTTCATCACTGTGAGATCCGCGTCGAAGAAGTTAGGCCCGTAGATCTGGTTGCGGCGCTCGTTGCCGAACGTGGCGACGCCACCAGAAGCAATTGGCGACGTGAAGTCTGCCGGCGTGAAGCAGGCTGGAGTGGCCTGGAAGTTGTCGAAGCGGTTCGATGAACTGCAGCTCAAAGAACCAACGTTGCTGTCCGCGAAGATGGTGTTTCCGTAGTTGAATCCGGACAGCAGGCCGCTGGCGGTGCCGTCGATGACGGTGAAGGGCAATCCGGAGCGGACGAAGAATGTTCCGGAAAGCGTCCAATCAGCCAGCAAATCCAGAAGCTTGTTTTGCAGTTTCGGTGTATGCCACAGGTACGTCGCGTTGAACTGCTTGCGAACGTCGTAGTCGGCATTGCCGTAGTTGAAGCACTTGAAGCAGTACGGATCCTGTGGGCTGAGAACGCTGGTGTTGGTGCCGAGGTTGAAGGGAAGGAACCCGCCATTCGAGATGTCGTCCAAAGCATGACTCCAGGTGAAAGAACCCTGCAATTGGAAATTCGCCGAAACATGGCGGGTGAATGAAGCGGTCAATCCTTTGTAGTTAGAGACGCCGTAGTTGCCGACTTCCGTGACGGTGGCGAAGCGGGTGTCCGGTTGCGCGGCGGGAAGTCCGGCAAACGAGCTGACACCCAAGGTCGCGGCACAAGTTGCGTCGCAATAGGCGTTGTAGCCGAAATTCTCGGCGGCAAGATCGTAGCCATGATTGCCGACGTAGTTCAGGCTGACTGAGTTCTTATTGCCGAGAGCCTGCTGCACCTCAAAGTTCCATTCGACGTATGAGGGATAGCGGATATTGCGCGCGGCGCTCGTGATCGTCGGAGGAACGAAGCCCGGCACGGCTGCCGAGATCTGAGCCAGGTTTTGTCCTGCATTGAATCCACTTACAAATGCGGCATTGGAGGCAGCCGCCAGAGTCTGCGCGCTGCCGGGCAGCCCCGGGGCTACTTGTCCTGTGGCGAGGAACGTGTTCTTCAGCGGCGGATTGGTGTCGAACAGGGTAGCGATCGTTCCGGGGAACACGTCGGAGAAGATGCCAACGCCGCCACGGACTACGGTGTTGCCCTTTCCCATGGGCTGCCAGGCGAATCCGATTCGAGGTTCCCAACTGATTCCCTGATAGTCGGAAAGAGCGGAATGCTGTCCCGTAACGATCGCCTGGTTGTAGGGCTGGCTGGGATCGTGCGAGACATCGAGGAATGAGCCAGCCAAACGCGCGAAGCAATCGGTCGCACATGTCGGGTTGGAGTTGTGTTCGGCGCGAAGCGAGAGCGTGACCTTGAGGCTTGGACGCACAGCCCATTCATCCTGAGCATAAAGTCCGAGACTGTAGAGCGCGAGCGGTTGCGTGGGACGCGAGGCGAAAGCTTGCTCGTAGGCGTCGACCGATCCCGAGAAGAAACTGCCTTCGGTCGCGAAGATCGCCAGAGGAATCGTTCCAAAATTTCCCCCGGGGGTGTAGTCGGTAAGGTCATTGCGGCGAAAGCTAACGCCGACCTTCAGGTTGTGATTTCCTTTTTGCAGGCCGAAATCATCGCTGACCTGGTATTGCGTCACGTTTCGGCCTTGAGGCCAAGTTCCGTAGAAGGCGCTGCCGGGAGTGCTGAACTCGCCTCCGGAGAAATTCAGTTGATAGGGCGTCAGGGCTTGAGCGGCCGCGAGATTGGGCGGGCCGAAGATCGCGCTATACCAGGAACCCGCGAGGATGAACTGGTTCACTCCGTTGGCGCCGAACTGGTGCGTTTCCTGCAACTGGCCCTCGTATTGAGGTTGGACGCTCTGTGCGTTCAGGGCCTTGTTGAGAGGGTCGGTGATTGTTGCCTGAAGGCCGTGATCCGTACGGAAGTGAATGAAAGCCCGGTCGCGATTGCCGATGTTCTGGTCGACACGGGCAGTCATCAGCCATTCGGTCGTGAGGTTATTGATGTTTGACTGAAATTGAAGAGCGCAGGGAGCGCCGCCAGCCAAAGCGACACCTCCGTCACAACCACCGCCGGTGACCGGCGTCGCGCGATCCACTCCGGGAGCGTTGTTGTAAAGGCTGAAAATCTGGTTGTAGAAGGGAATCTCAGCAGCATTGCCGCCGGCCGTCAGATTGGTGAGCGTGGCCGACTGAAACTGCGGGCTGGGAACAAACACCGGTTGCGACGTCGGGATTAACAGCCGCAGGCCTTCGGTGTTGAGGAAGAAGAAAGTCTTGTCTTTGACGATTGGTCCACCGAAGGACGCCGCCCACTGATTGGCGTTATCGAAGGAACGGGGAGCGCCATCATTGTTCAGGAACCAGTCGTTCGCGTTGAGGATGCTGCCGTTCCAAAAGTATTCGGCATTGCCGTGAAATTTGTTGGTTCCGGACTTGGTGACGTAGTTGACGTTGGCTCCCGCCAGGGTGCCGTATTCACCGGTGTATCCGTTATTTACGATGGTGGCGGTTTGGACGTCGTTGGCTCCGAGCAGCAGGTTCGTGGCGCCGGAGTTGTTGAGGTTGAGGAACGGATCGTTCTCGTTCATGCCGTCGATGGTGAAGAGGTTCGACGTCGCGGAAATGCCGAATGTCGCAGTGTTGCCGTATCCACCCTGCGTGTTCATCGTCGCGCCGGGAGAGGTCTGCACGTAATAGCTAAGGTCATTGCCGGGGTTTGGCATCGTAGCTACGAGTTCGGGGCTGATATTGCTGGAGACGTTGCCGTTGTCGGTCTGGATGATGCCGGCTTCGGCTGTTACCTCGACGGTCTGGCTCGCGCTGGCGACTTGCATGGTGATGTTCATCGTGCTCGTCTGGCCTATAGCGACGGCGACAGCGCGCGCGTGGGTTTGCAATCCCTGCGATGCTGCGGACACCGAGTACGAGCCGGGGTTCAACAGGTGGAATCGGTAAGCTCCGGTTTCATTCGTAGTCGTTGTCTGGGTCGTTCCATTTTCTGTGCTCTTTAGAGTGACGGTTGCGCCGGGAACGGCAGCGCCGCTCGGATCGACCACGGTGCCGTTGATGTCGCCCGAAGTGAGGGAACCTTGTCCGAGGGCAAGAGTGGACAAGATGAGCAAAAGGCTGAGAGCGGACGCCACGAACAATACAGCGAACTTACACTGCGACTTCATGACAGCAATCTCCTCCGAAATATGACGAAACGATTGGGTTGGTCCGCACGAAAGTCTGAAGCCTGGGCAGGCAAGAACCGATCGAACGGACGGATGGAATACATCGCCAACTAGAACCGAGCGGAGGTTAAAACGGTACCTCTTTGGAGGAGCCGTGCTACGTATGCGAGCGGAGCAGAAAGACTGACTTGATTAAGGGCAGTCCACTTGTGACCGGCGTTGTATGGGCAAAATACCTGAATGAAATGATGCGAAGGAATTGACACTCGGGCCATCGGGTGAAAGCCGTACGGCTTAGGTGACAAGGCTTCGCTTGGAATCAATGCGTTTACGAAGCATGACAAATGCGCCGGAGAGGACCGCGAGACAGGCGAGGCCGCTCCAGAGGTTTGTTCTTGGAGATAGCCAGGTTTGAATGAGGGCAACCGTGACTCCGATGAAGCCCAGTAGGGATCCCCAAATGCCGAGCGGCGAGCGCAGCGGTAGTCCGGAGAGTTCCATTGCCGAAAGCTTACGGCGAAAGCGGATGTGGGCGGCCAACGACACGAGCCAGGACAGGATCATGCCGGTGAACGCCGCTCCGAGAAGATAGCGAAAAGCGTTTTCGGGGATCCAGAGAACCAGGGCGATGGCAAACAGGATTCCAAACGAGGAGTGCAAGACTGCATTTTGAGGAGAGCCGTCGTGATTAAGGCGGCCGAGGCTGGAGGGAGCCCACCCGGTGCGCGCGAGAGAAAAGATCATGCGAGAGGCGACATAGAGTGTCGCGTTTGCTCCGGAGAGAGCCGCAGTCAGGACGACGAAGTTCATGACGCCGGCTGCGTGCGGGATTCTTATTGTGCGAAACGTCGTGACGAACGGACTCTCTGTAACGCCTGCGTGGTTCCACGGCATGACGCCAAGAAGAATGACGATCGCGCCGACATAGACGAAGGTGAGAGTCAGGAAGGTGATCCAGACGGCGCGGGGCGTTTCTTCCTTCGCCCGCGATTCGCCGGTTGTAACGGCGACCATTTCGACTCCGCCGAAGCTGTAGACGGCATAGGTCATCGCAAAGAGCGGAGACATCCAACCCTTGAGGAAGAATCCTCCGTGGCTGGTGTACTGCGGCGAGATG
>Ga0335078_10004643_pt1 | contig 20311 bp, 17 predicted proteins | sample Lox_Sample_32_FD_206711 | JGI IMG/M metagenome (GOLD analysis project Ga0335078, IMG submission 206711) | Soil microbial communities from Loxahatchee National Wildlife Refuge, Florida, United States - Lox_Sample_3.2 | ecosystem: Environmental > Terrestrial > Soil > Wetlands | place: USA... | reverse complement strand
CGAAACGAGAGGCGCTTGAGAAAGAGCATGTCCGCGAATGTTCCCGCCGAGATCAGGTCGCAGCAGGCAAACGACTATATTACCAACTTTGATGCGGAATCCGCGCGCGATGCCGCCCGGTGTCGGGCCCGGGGCCGGAAGGAAGAGCGGCTGTAGAAATCTGTCGAGGAGGATCAGTTCGTCGGCTTCATTTGCTGTTGCAGGCTTTGAAACAGGCTCGGCAGCCACGTGTTCCACTGCTCCCAGTTATGATTGCCGCGAACCGTGTGGAACTCGTACTTGAAATGACGTTGGCCCAGGAGTGCGGCGAAGTCGCGGTTTGTCGCCAGCAGCCCTTCCTGCTCGCCGCAAGTCAGGAAGAAGTACGGAGCTGCCTCCGGATTCGTGCCGCGTGCCAGGACGAACGGGTCGTTCTCGCGGCGCGTTTGGCTTCCCGTGGGGCCGAAGATCGATTCGTAGTGGCGCGACTGGTGCAGGCGGCGAATGGTGAAGGCGCGGCGAGGCACATCGAGGGCGGAGCTGAGTCCGCCGACGAATACGAAAAGCTCGGGATGGCGCAGGGCGATCTTCACGGCTCCAAAGCCGCCCATCGAGAGCCCCACAATGCTGCGGTTAACACGGCCGCGGGCAGCGGGAAATCTGTTCTCTACTTCTGCGATCAGATCCTGCACGATGTAGTCTTCGTAGCGGTCCTGGGGTGGATCGACCGCGTTCGTGTAGTAGGACGATGCGCCTTCAGGCATCACAAGAATCAGGCCGGACTCGGCAAAGCGAGCGATGTCGGAGTAGTTCGACCAGTCGCGGAATCCGCCTCCGCCCCCATGCAGCAGGTAAACGACCGGGAGCTTCTTCTCCGGCGGAACGCTCGCGGGAAGGATCACGCGATATGGCATGTCGCGGTTGAGAGCTGCGCTGCGGAAGGTGATGTCATGGAGCGTCACGTTGGGAGTCAGCCGCGGATGGTCAGGTTCTGGCGCTTCCTTGTGCGTGCAACTCGCGCAGAGGATCAGCAGTGCGAGGACGAGCCACCGGTGGCGACACGCGACGCGTTGGGCACACGCGAGATCCTTCGCTTCGCCTCGCTCCGCTCGCCCTCGGCTAGAAGCCGAGGGTCTACCAGAACGGCTCCGCTTAGGATGACGCCATCCACTAATCGCCAACACTATCCGCTCACGATTCGGCATTTGCTGTTCCCGAAAAACGTCGGCGCACGTATCATAAGGGATTCAATTTTGGGGTGAGAAGGACTCCTTGTCCAAGAAGAAATCCAAACCTGCTGCGAAGGCGGCTCGAAAACCGAGTGCGGAGCCGGCTTCTGCCTGCCGGGTGGCCTTGATCGGGTTCGGCACCGTGGGACGCGCGGTGGCAAAGATCCTCTGCGAGAGCGGAAACAAGTCCATTCGGCTGACGCACATCTTCAATCGAAATGTGGCGCGTAAGAAGCAAGGTTGGGTGCCGGGCGATGTTATTTGGACCGAGGATATCGACGGAGTTTTGAAGTCGGACGTCGATATCGTCATCGAGCTGATTGGCGGACTTTCTCCGGCGGAGCAGATTGTGCGGCGCGCGCTGGAGTCCGGCAAATCGGTTGTGACGGCGAATAAGCAGCTCATCGCGCGCATGGGGCCAGAATTGCTGCAACTGGCCGGAAGCAAGGGGTGCCAGTTCGAATTTGGAGCGTCTGTTGCGGGGGGAGTACCGGTGCTACCGTCGCTGCGGACGGGACTATGCGGTGACCAACTGCATGGGATCGCGGGCATTCTGAACGGAACGTGCAACTACATTCTGAGCCGCATCGAGAATGCGCGCGTGCCATTCAGCGAGGCTCTCGAAGAAGCGCAGGCTCGAGGATATGCCGAGGCCGATGCGTCAGAAGATCTAGACGGTGGTGATGCGCGTGCCAAGCTGGCCATTCTGGCGCTGGCGGGGCTGCACGTGAGGGTGGAACCGGAGTCCGTGCGGGCGCGGACGATTCGTCCGGTGGATGCAGTCGACTTCGATTACGCGGCGGAGATGCGGTGCACGATTCGGCAGATTTCGCGAGCCGATTTGAAAGACGGGACTCTGTTCGCCGACGTCGGCCCGTGCCTGGTACCGGTCGACTCGCCCTTTGGGCGCGTGCAGCGGAATCTCAACCTGGTCCTGACGTCGGGGAAGTATGGCGGGGATATGGCCTTTCTCGGTGCGGGTGCCGGAGGGGATCCGACAGCCGTCGCCGTGGTTTCGGATGTGATGTTTGTGGCAGAGGGAATTGCGGGTGGCAAGAAAGCTGGCGCCAGCACTGTTTCAACACCCAAAGTGAGCGCCGACTTTGAAACACCGTGGTATCTGCGTTTTTTTGTGAACGATCAGCCGGGAATCGTGGCGCGGCTGGCGCAGATTCTGGCCGCGCATCATCTGAACATTGACTCGCTGTTGCAGAAGCCGGGGTTCGACAAGGCTTCCCTGCCGTTTGTCATCACGCTGGAGCCTTGCCGCGACTCGCAGCTGCATCCTGCGCTGGAAGAGATGACCGGGTTGCCGTTCGCGATCCGGCCGTGTTTGTGCCTGCCGATTCTTCGCTAGATCACTTTGGGAGGCGAAAAAATGCGCCGATCGTCCAAGGTCGACCGGCGCGTGGCTGCGGACTAATTCCAGAAAGGATTCTTCAGACCAGCCGGCGCGAGCGCGCTGTCGGCTTTTGTCTCCGTGCCCGACTCATCCGAGATCTTCTCGTCAATAAAGCGGGAGGGCGGTGCTGTCACAGGCTCGTTCTTGCCGGGCGTTGGATTAAAAGGATATTCGGATTTCATTTGGGGAGACTCCTCCATCTTTCTTATGATCTACTTTCATTAAACACCTCGGCGGTTCTGACGCAGCCGCAAAAATTTTGATGGAAGCTATCAAAAAAACTGCAGGCTGGCGCCAAGAGGCTTTCTTCTATCAGATCGGCTGAATCGGGTCGTGTCGGCAAGAATCTGCCGGGCGAGATATGCTGATCAGTCCGGTTGGGGCATTTTCCCGAAACTGAAAACCTCCTTTTTTGAGGAACTCATCATGAAATACCGCAAGCTGGGACGTACGAACTTCGAGGTCAGCGATATAGCGCACGGGTTGTGGGGGATGAGCGGCTGGAGTGGTTCGGATGACAAAGAATCCCTGGGCTCGATGCAACTGGCGGTCGATCTGGGATGCAACTTCTTCGATACAGCGTGGGCTTATGGTGAGGGTAAGAGTGATGGGCTGCTGGGCGAGATCATGCGGCGGAATAAAGGCAAGCGGATATACGCGGCCTCGAAGATTCCTCCCGCAAATGACCGATGGCCGGCGCTGCCGGAATACAAGTACAGCGAGGTCTTCTCGCCGAAGCATGTATTTCGATACGCAGACCGTATTCGCCAACAACTGCAGGTCGACACGATCGACGTCCTGCAGTTTCACGTTTGGGACGATAGCTGGGCGGATGAACCGGACTTCCGGTCGACCGTGGAGAAGCTAAAGAAAGACAGGATCATCGAGTTCTTTGGGCTTAGCATTAATCGCTGGCAACCGGAGAATGCCATCAAGGCGCTGCGGACAGGGCTCGTCGACGTGGTGCAGGTCATTTACAACATTTTTGATCAGGCACCGGAGGATAAGCTGTTTCCGGTGTGCCAGGAATTGAATATCGGAGTAATCGCGCGGGTGCCGCTGGATGAAGGCAGCCTCGGCGGGAAGATGACGCTGGAGACGCGGTTCCCCAAGGGCGATTGGCGCGCGGGATATTTTGGCAAAGAGAATCTGGAGAAGACGATCCGGCGCGTGGAGAAGGTCAAGGAAGTTGCGCCGAAAGGTATGACGCTGCCGGAGATGGCGCTACGGTTCATTCTGTCTCATCCTGCCGTAAGCACGACGATTGCCGGAATGCGCAAGGCGGAGCATGTGCGGCAGAATATTGCTTGCAGTGATGCTGGAGGACTCGACACAGCGCTTCTGGCAGAATTGAAGAAACACCGGTGGGATCGGACTCCAGCGAAGTGGTCGGACTAGGTGGATCAGAGATTTCACCACAGAAGAGACAAGGGAACACAGGGACTGCAGGTCGGATGCTTTCTTGGCGTCCCGCACAAACTTCTGCTTTCATTTGGAGATGAATTCCGTGTTCAACAGAGCCATTCTCACAGTCATTTGGCTGATCGCGGTTGCGACGGTATCGTTTGCGCAGAGTCCGCGCGGGGCGCTGCGTGGCGCGGTTCAGGACACAACCGGAGCGCGCATCAGGGCAGCAAAGGTTGAAGTGCGGTCGGCTGACTCGGCGATGCAGCGTGTAGCCGCAACCGAGGATCGCGGAGAGTTTCGTGTGGACGATCTGCCGCCCGGCCTCTACCGCATCACAGTGAGCGCACCGGGATTTGCTCCGGTTGATGCTGAAGTTTCGATCGCCGTGAGTTCCGTGCGCGAAGTTACGGTCACGCTGAGGGCAGTTGCCGCGCCCGAGAGAGTACAAGTCCAGAGCGCGAGTTCATCGATTACAACCCAGCCGGTCGATCTGGTCAGCGTGGTGCACCAGGGAGTCATCAGCGCGCAGGATCTGGAAACGCTGCCGCTGGCGGCGCGGAGCTTCGCCAATATTGCCTATCTGGCTCCCGGGACCGAACCGGTAGAGCCTTCAGATCCGACGAAGGCACGAATCACAGCCGTTTCGACCGGTGGAAGTTCCGGTCTGAACAACGAAGTATCGGTCGATGGTGCCGACAACTCCGATGATTGGATTGGCGGCTTCCTGCAGAATTTTTCGCCAGAGACGATTCAAGAGTTTGCCGTCCGCACGGCGAACGTAGATGCGGATACGGGGAGCACTACGGCTGGGTCGGTGGTTATCACGACGAGAAGAGGAACCAACGCCTGGCATGGGGCGGGAGCCTTTTATGAGCGAGCCGCGGCGCTGAATGCGCGGTTCCCGATCGAGAATCCGGCTCAGACTTGCGATGCATCGGGGTGCGTGAATAATCCGAAGCAGCCGTTTTCGCGGCAGAATTATGTCGGGACCCTGGGCGGACCGCTGCGGACGGACAAAGTCTGGCTCTTTGCTTCAGCAGAATATGTACACGAGAACGCCAGCATCGCTTACAGCCCCGCGAGCCTCACGCAGTTCAACGCTCTGTCGCAACTTGCGGCGGATGGTCTGATTCCGGGCGTGCCATCGATCACGGTTCCGCCGAACGTGCCAATTCCATTTCGCGATCACGTCGGGTCGGTCCGCCTCGACTGGGCACAGTCGGCGAAATCGCAGTGGTTCTTGCGAGCGTCGGAAGACAGCTATCTGACCCATAACGCTCTGGTACAGCAGGCGACGCTGCCCTCGACTGGGCTGACGACTCACAACAACTATTGGAATGGCGTCATCAGCAACACATACGCGTTCGGTCCGACGTGGGTCGGGACGCTGGTTCTCGATGCGAGCGAGTTGCACCTCACGCAGACGCGCAATTCGACGCTGGGATTCGCCCTGGCGTTTCCGTTCAGTTCGACAGCACTGACGGTCTCAGGATTCGAGACCTACGGCGACAATCAGTTCGCCACGCCGATCACGTTGTTTCCGTCACTGCGCAATCAGGAAAAGTATCAGGCACGGTACGACGTCGGCCATTCCAGCGGCGATCACTCGTTCAAGTTCGGGGTGAACTTCATTCACGAGCCGGTGCTGAGCGGAGCGTTTCCGGGGAATGCAGAGACGCTGTACTCGTTCCCGCAGGATCCGACGTACTACGTGGCGAATCCCGGCCAGTTTCCGATTGACTACGCGGCTGGGGCGTCAACCACTCCGGCGAGTGATGGCAGCTTCGCGCAAAGTGTGCAGCGGCTCGGACTCTACGCGCAGGATTCGTGGCGCGCGACCAGGCATTTGACAGTCAACTATGGATTGAGATGGCAGACTACGTTTGGGCTGTTTACCGGATCAGGCCGTAGTCAGGCGGAGAATCCCGCGTACGTAACTCTAAGAGCGCTGCAAATTCCTGTAACCGTCCCGCAGGACTACCGCGAGCAGATCGGCCCCCGTTTGGGCCTTGCCTACTCTCCCGGCAACAGCGGCAGGACGGTCTTTCGCGCAGGGTTCGGTCTCTTCTACAACGATCTGGCGCAAAACGGCTGGGCCACGGCGTTTCAGGCAGTTAACGCACCACCGGGGCCCTGTGTCGATCCTGTGGAGAATCCTGCCGGAACTGAAAATGTGGGCTGCATTCCCGGCGATGCCTTCGGCGGCGCGGGCAACTTGATCGCAGGCAAGTACAAGACGCCTTACGCCATTCACATCTCCGGCGGAGTGCAGCACGCCTTCAGTCGCAATTGGACGCTCAGCGCCGACTACACCCACGAGCAGGGCAACCACGGCTACCGCGCCTACGGTTTCACCGGAGGCACGAATCTCTTCACCCCGCTGATCCCGGCTTCCGATCCGAATTACCAGGCCGATCAGGCCAGCGTGGTGCCTGACCTGAACCTCTTCAAGTCTGACAACCGCTCGAGCTACAACGCGCTGATGCTTCATCTTCAGGGAAACATCTCGCGGCGACTCAATCTGGTGGCGAACTACACGTTCTCCAAAGCACAGACCTGGGGATGTGTTCTGGGCGAGCTGTTCGACTATGTGAATGGCGTGTGCGACCCGCTGAATGCGTTTGGGCCTGGGGATTACGGGCCGTCGGGAGAGGATGTCCGGCATCGTTTTGTGCTGGCGGGAACTGTGTATCTGCCTGCAGGATTCGAGTTCACAACGTTGACACAGGCAGAGAGAGCGCGGCCATTCACGATCACAACGGCTGATGGAAGTGACCGGATCTCGGTGAACGGAGTGAAGACTCCACTCGATGCGTTTCGGGGAACGCCCTACATCCAGATGGATATAAGGGTGAGCCGTCCGCTGAGGTTCGGTGAGCGGTGGGAGATTCGTCCGTTTGCCGAGATGTTCAATCTATTCAACCGGAATAATCCGGGCGCGAATTTTATCGGAAACGTAGCCGCCCTGCCCAATGTTCCTGCGGCCGAGGCGCAGGCGGGGAATGTGAGCGACCTCTGCACGAACGCGGCCTGCACGACGACTACGCCGATTACCAACCTGCAGCAGTTAGCAGTTCCAGCGGGTGGGCTGGGAGACTTCTTCGGGCCGGGAACGACCGTGGGGATTCCGTTTGCGGCGCAGGTGGGGGTAAAGGTGAGCTTCTAGGTTCCCGGATCAATCGCACGCATGAATATGGCGACCCCGGAGGGAGTCGAACCCCCAACCCTCAGTTCCGAAGACTGATGCTCTATCCAGTTGAGCTACGGGGCCGCAAACGTACATCTGGTTAGAAGGTCTCGCTCCGCTCGACGGACAGCCGAGGGCGGCTGTCCCCACATAAGCCTAGCTAGCCAACGCAAAACTTGGGGTGGGAAACGGGAATCGAACCCGCAACCGCTGGAGCCACAGTCCAGTGCTCTGCCAGTTGAGCTATTCCCACCGCAGACCATCAATTATAGCAACTGGATGTGGTGGTGTCAGAAAGGCTGGTTGCGGTTTTGTGGCCGGACCTGTGCTCTTGGCGCCGCGCTTCGCCCCCGGCTTGGACGGCCGGGGCGGCCGTCGCCACACGGCTCCTGCTCATGGTCGATGCGAAAGCTTAGCCGCGGCCTATGCCCACGTACTCGAAGCCCAGGGCACGGAGTCGGGCGGAGTCGAGGAGGTTCTTGGTGTCGACTATGACCGGCGTTTTCAGGAGGTGCTTGATGCGGTCGAAGTCGAGGGCGCGGAATTCCGGCCACCCGGTGCCGACGACCAGAGCGTCGGAGCCTTCAGCCACGGCATATGCGGAATCGCAGTAGCGCACCGATCCATTGAGGTGCGTCTTGGCCTCAGTCATCGCGACCGGATCGTAGGCGCGGACGCGGGCGCCTTTCGACACCAGGCTTTCGGCGAGGCGCAACGACGACGATCCGGCAACAGAGTTTGTGTTCGGCTTGAAGGCGAGGCCGAGGATGCCGACCTCTTTATTTTCGACGGAGTTCAGCGCGGCAGCGATCTTTTCGACCAGGCGATCGGCGAGCAAATGATTGACATCTCGCGCAGCGCCGAGAACCTTTAACGACACGCCATGCGACTGAGCCAGTTGCACGAGAGAATCCATATCAGACTCGGCGAAGACTCCGCCCATACCGGCTCCCGGCTGCAGGCAGCGCGGGGCAATTTTCTTGTCGAGGCCGAGGGCAAGCGCGAGATTCACGGCGTCGGCATTGACGCGCTCGCAGAGAGCCGCGACCTCATTGATGAACGAAATCTTTGTAGCAACGAAGGCCGTGGCTGCCTCGCGGACCAGTTCCGCGGTGGATTGATTCGTGACGATCACCGGAACTCCGCGCATGACCAGCGGGTGGAAGATCTGCTTCAACATCTGGACTGCTTCGCTCGAGGTCGATCCGAGAATCAGGCGGTCGGGCCAGTTGAAATCTTCGACGGCGCAACCATCGGTGAAAAACATGGGCTGCGAAACGACCGTGGCCTGGAGTCCCTCGTCCTGAATACTCTTCTCGATTGCGTTGGCAGTTCCGACCGGGACGGGTGTGACGACGATCAAGACGGGAGGCCGCGGCGCGAGGCGCGCGATGCGGATCGCGATGTCGCCCAGGCCTTCCGGTTTATCTTCGGCCAGAAAAATTACGCCGGTTCTGCGCGCGAATGACTCGATGTCAGTGGAGTAGGCAAGGCGTCCGGCGCGAACGTTGCGGCGGATAATTTCCTTCAGATTCTTCTCGAAGAACGGGATGTTGCCTTGGGCCATCTCGACCATGCGCGAGCGGTCCGGATGACAGCAGGAAACTGGAGTCCCGAAATCCGCGAGGCAGGCCGAAATCACTGTTCCCAGATACCCCGAACCGTAAACTCCGATCTGCATGCGCTGTCTCCCGTGTGGTCGGCCGGAAACCCGCGTCGGAAGTGGCATTTGACGGGATTGCCGGGACACTTGCCCTACTCTTTATCTACAGTTACGCAATGGCGTTTTCAACACACGGGAGTGAGATGTACCTGGGACCACGTGCATTGGGCCGAAGTAATTGGACGAAAGGCACCACGCGCGGCGGTTACTAACGGGAAACGAGACTGCGGCCCAGAAGGACGGGGGCAAGGTCAATCCAACAGTTTTGCGCATCCTCGCGAACAAACGTGAGCCGTTCCAGCAGGATGCGGCGGCTGCCGGTGTAGGCATCCCAGCGCTCGCGGGCGAGTTCGAACGCGGTCTCAGCCTGCTGTTCCGCGCTCATCTTGGCGATGGTGAGGTGTGGGATGTAGGGCCACTCCTCGTTGAATTGCAGCTCTCCGACGTTGAGCTTGCTATGCAGTTCGCACATGCGCGAGGCGTCGCCATCGACGCGGATGAAGACCGTCGGGGTCACCGGGACGAAGGTTTCAACCGGGCCCAACGTCACCGAAAAAGGTTCTTCCCTGCTGCAGATGCGCTCCAGCACCTGTAAGGCGTCACTCTCCGGTCCGTGCAGGGTACGAGGCGGGAGGATCGTCAGATGCGCTGCCAAATGAGGCAGATCGGGATGCAATTCCCGCCGCAGGTTTTCAACGAACTCCCCTGCCGGGTTCTTCAAATATGCCACCAAGGCATAACGCGGCTTCTGCATACCAGTCAGAAATTATACAGTGCGGGGAAGGCAAGCCCGAGGATGAGCGCAAAGTCTCATTTTTGATCAACGAGTCGGGGCGCAGCGCAGCCTAGTTAGCGCACCTGCCTTGGGCGCACAGAAGCCCGGTCTATTTGGCCTATCAAGGCCTGACGAACTTGGTGTAGTCCTGCCCTCCTCCAACTTGTAGGCCGCCACTCGCCACGTTGAACAGGATCCTCGACGAAAGGAGTCGTGACAAAAGTCATCGTCTCGACGCTGTCAGGAATTTATTGTCTCAGGAGGAGCAATCATGAGCGAACTAATCGATAACCGCGCACGACGCATCGCGACGCTGGAGGAAGTCATTCAGCACCTTCATAAGGGCGAGGCTCCTGACGCGGTCAAGGGACAATTCCGAGATGGTGCCGCAGACGAATCCCTCGGAAACTATGGCCATCAGCCAGGAACTGCTCTGAAGCGAATGAATCAAGGAGGCCACGAGTGTCCAGCCACAGTGCTGGACTGCAAGAAGCTCGTCGCTTCATCCGTATTACCTGCACTCGGCGTGTCGAGAAGATGATTTTCCAGGAAGAAAACTTCCGGCTTCCGATGTCACTTCAGACTCTCACCAGAAATGAGTGGGCGGAGATCTGGGCGGCCTCGCCTATGTATGGCTGGGGGCTAGTGGAACCGCCGCAGGGTAGACCTCCCAAGCGCTCTGGGCAGCGAAAACATCGCAGAATTCTGGATCGACTTTCACAGTAAGTTTGTACACATTCGTCTATTTCGCGGTTCGCGACAAAAACGGCAAGTATTTCGGAACCGTCGACCTCACGCAGGACATTGGTTCGTTACGAGCGTTGACTGGGGAACGAAGACCCTTGCAATACAACTAGGAGTGACCACGTCGAAACCAAAGTTGGCACTGAATCCGAAGCATCCAGAGAGAATCTGCTGGGGATGTGAGAAATATTGCTCCGCCCGCGATCTTCGCTGTGGGAACGGAACAATACGCACACAACATCCAGTCGAACTGTTTGGTCAAGGTTGGCTTGAATGGGAACTGAACGCCAACCGCGAATCAATTGGGGACCCTGCAAATTAAGGTGATCACAACTAGTCTTCTGGCCGATGAATGCGATGGATTTCGGGTAGTGGTGCAGTTTTCAAACGCAACCACTACCGGATTTTGTCCCAACGCTCACAGAATTGCTAGGATTAGGAATATCTGGGGAGAACGGTAAATCTGTGGGGGCATCTCAGAACTCACCAAAACGACATTTACTGCTTGGCACCGTCTCGTTCACGGTTTGCTTTGCTGCATGGGGTCTGATCAGCGCCTTCGCTCCCAGTTTCCGGCAGAAGTTTCACCTTTCAGCTACGCAGACTGCGTTCCTGGTTGCGGTTCCAGTACTTCTCGGTGCTCTCGCCCGACTACCCATCGGTATGCTCGCCGATCGTTTTGGAGCTCGGGCGGTCTTTAGCATCCTGATGTTCTTCGTTGCCGTTCCCGTGGCCTTGGTTCCTTCCGCGAACAGCTATCAGGAGCTACTCGTTGTCGCATTCTTGCTGGGAATGGCGGGATCTTCTTTCGCCGTCGGAGTTGGCTATGTTTCGCGCTGGTATTCCATGGAGAGCCAAGGCAGCGCGCTCGGCGTATATGGACTGGGAAACATTGGGCAGTCCGCGGCCGTGTTCCTCGGGCCAGTGGCCGCCGCTGCTCTCGGGTTTCGGTCGGTCTATCTGGGGATGGCAATCGTTCTGGTCATTTGGGCTGCTGTATTCGCCGCCTTTGGACGAAATGCCTCGCAAACGACCCGCCCCAAAGGACTCTCGGAAATGCTCGGGGTGCTCGCTCATGAGCCGTTGGCATGGGCGCTGGCAGCTTTTTACTTTCTCACGTTTGGCGGATTCGTTGCCTTTTCGATTTACCTGCCGACATTATTGCGCGATCAGTTTGGTCTCAGACCAGCTGACGCTGGGTTTCGAACCGCCGGTTTCGTCGTTCTCGCGACTTTAAGCCGCCCTCTTGGGGGATGGCTGTCTGATCGAATCGGGGGATCACGCGTTCTTTCCTGGATCCTGCCTGCCGTGGCTGCGTTCGGACTGCTGCTGGGCGTGCAATCGATGATTCCGTTCACGGTTGGTGCCCTGGGATGCGCCGCGCTGCTGGGAATCGGAAATGGCGCTGTCTTCCAGCTTGTACCGCGTTACTTCCCGAACCAGCGAGCAACCGTTACCGGGCTGGTTGGAGCGATGGGTGGAATGGGAGGATTCTTTCCTCCGATGCTTCTCGGTGTATTTCGTGACAAGCTCGGCGCGATTTGGCCCGGATTCTTGCTCCTCTCACTGGTGGCTTGCGTTCTCTGGTGGCTCAACGCAAGAGTGTTCTTGCCGCAAGAGGACGAATTGCAGGCAAACCTGCCTGCCGATGTCATTCGCACAGCCGACAAAGTCAGAGCTGGAGCATGGGCAACTTTGTGGGCGAGCGTTCTCGTTGCCGCCATCGTGCTCGGTTCGCGCAATCTCCAGAACTTCGACCCGGCGCTCGTGATCTACACCTTCGCGATCATCTTCGCGACATGGGGTGTCGTTTACCACTATTCGGTCTGGATTCGAAAGCCTCCGACGCGCGTTTACTGGCAACGCGGCTGGCAGCTTTTCAAGGAGCGGGGGGTATTTCAGAGCCTTGGCGGAATCGCGGGATTGGTCGGGACCCACCTGCTATCGCAGACCTTTATCGCAAAACGGTCGGTACTTCGCTGGGCGATGCATCAGTTGATTTTCTGGGGCTGCGTGTTGGCTGCCGCCATCACGTTCCCACTCGTCTTCGGATGGATCCACTTTACGAGCGCTCCCAACGATCAAATGGTGTACGTCACTTATCTTTTCGGATATCCGGCCGGGCACTTTCGTCTGCGCACCCTCACTGCATTGTTGCTTTTTCACGGACTTGACATTGCGGCGTTTCTGGTCCTCGGTGGAATCGGGTTATCGCTGTGGCGCAGGATGCGCGATGAAGGTGCGCGAGCGGTCCAGACGCTGGCGATGGATTTCTGGCCGCTGATTTTGCTGTTCGCCATTTGCATCACTGGCCTGGCATTGACGGTATCTCAGGAGTGGTTGGGAGGGAGTTTCTACGACTTCATTGCCATCTTGCACGCCATCACGGTAATCGCGGCGTTGCTTTATCTCCCTTTCGGCAAGTTTTTCCACATTTTTCAGCGGCCAGCACAGCTTGGAGTAAAGCTTTATCAGCAGGCGGGAGCCGAGGACAGCGGAGCAATCTGCACTCGTTGCGGCGAGCGTTACGCTTCACGAATGCACGTGGAAGATCTCAAGAAAGTTCTGCCGCAGGTTGGCTTCAACTATTCCATGTCTGGACCGGTCAGCAACTGGCAGGATCTTTGTCCTGCTTGCAAGCGCAAGTCTCTCTCGATGGCGCAACTGAGGCTCAAAGAGGAAACGAATGGCTAAGCTCCCCACCTCGGAAGAGGCGCTCAAAGAGCAATTCGGGCCGCATCTCAACTATGTCCCGCCTGGCGGATGGAAGGATGAATCAATCCACCCGGCCGAGAAATTGGTGAAGACCCATTGCTGCTTCTGCGGACAGCAATGCGGCATCCAACTCAAAGTTCGAGAGAATCACATCATCGGTTTCGAACCCTGGGAAGATTTCCCCTTTAATCACGGCATGCTTTGCCCGAAAGGCGTCAAGCGCTATATGCAAAGCAGCCATCCGGACCGGTTGCTCACACCGATGATGCGCCGACCCAATGGCTTTCAGCCCGCCACTTGGGACGAAAGCCTGGACTTCACTGCGGCGAAAATTCGCGAGATTCAAGACAAGTACGGTAAAGATGCAGTGGCCGTCTATGGCGGCGCATCTCTGTCGACGGAGAAGTCTTACTTGATGGGCAAGTTTGCGCGCGTCGCGCTTGGAACTCGCCACATCGACTATAACGGGCGTCTGTGCATGGTCTCTGCCGGCACGGCCTACAAGCTGGCGTTCGGAATCGACCGCAGCACGATTCCGTGGAGTGAAATTCCCAAAGCCGAAGTTCTGTTTGTCATCGGAGCGAACATCGGCGAATGTGCTCCGATCACCACCGATTACATCTGGCGATGCCGCGACAATGGCGGACGGCTAATCGTCGCTGATCCGCGCATGACGCCGATCACGCGCAACGCGGATTTGTACCTTCCCTTGCGCCCCGGCACCGATCTCGCCCTGTTGCTTGGGATGCTGCACGTCATCCTGCGAGACGGTCTCGAAGACCGCGAGTTTATCACCCGGTACACAACCGGTTTTGAGGAAGTTGCCGCCGATGCCAAGCAGTGGGACCCTCGAAAATCAGCCGAGATTACCGGCGTTCCTCCCGAAGCCATCGAAAAGGCGGCACGCTGGATCGGAAAGTCGAAGCGAACGATCCTGATGCACGCCCGTGGTCTCGAACATCAATCGAAGGGCGTCGAGAATTGCTCAGCAGTCGTAAATATTGCGCTCGCGACCGGAAATATCGGGCGCGACGGTTCCGGTCCGACCATGATCACTGGGCAAGGCAATGGTCAAGGCGGAAGAGAGCACGGTCAAAAGTGCGATCAACTTCCCGGCCAGCGTTCGCTTGCCGATCCCGCCGCGCGCGAGTATGTAGCTCGCGTTTGGGGGATTCAGCCAGAGGATCTTCCTCAGCCCGGCTACACCGCACAGGAAATCATGAATGCGATTCACGGCGGAGAGATCAAAGCTCTACTGTCGATGTGCTTCAATCCGTTGGTTTCGCTTCCCGACGCAAACTTCACGCGCGAAGCCTTGTCAAAGCTGGAGTTCTTCGGGGTAATCGATTTCTTCATGTCCGAAACTGCGCGATACGCGGATGTGGTTCTCGCCGGTAGCTTGCAGGAAGAAGAAGACGGCCTTGGCTGCAGTGCCGAGGGGCGGGTGATCCACTGGCAGAAGAGCATTGAACCGCCAGGCCAAGCTCGATGTGACTCGGACATTATCATTGATCTCGCCCGCCGCCTGGGACGAGGTCAATACTTCCCGTTCAAGAATCCTGCTGAGATTCTGGAAGAGCTTCGAGTTGCCTCGCGTGGCGGGGTAGCCAACTACTACGGCATTACCTATGAACGGGTCGACAAGGAAAAAGGAATCTTTTGGCCCTGCCCTGATCTCGACCATCCCGGCACGCCCATTCTCTTCGCCGACAAGAAGTTCTATACCCACGACGGCAAAGCGCACTTCACCAAGACCGAATGGCGTCCGAGCGGCGATCCGATTGATGAAGAATTTCCGCTATACCTCACGACCGGGCGGGTCGTCAGCCAGTATCTATCAGGGACGCAGACGCGCCGCATCGGCGCTTTGGTCGACCAATACCCGGAGCCACGGGCTGAGATTCATCCTCGCCTTGCACAGCAGCACAATATCAAAGATGGCGATTGGGTAACCGTCACGACTCGCCGTGACGATGTCACAGTTCGCGCGATGGTGGTCAAGACAATTCGGCCCGATACTGTCTTCATTCCCTATCACTGGCCTGGCATCCGCAGCGCAAACCGTCTTACCCATCGGACACTCGACCCACGCAGCAAAATTCCTGAGTTCAAAGTTTCGGCTTGCAGAATCAAGCTCGCCGCGAATCCCGACATCTCTCCCGATGACCGTCCCGCACATCACGACACCGCTCCGCAGGGGGGCGCTTAATGTTTGGGTACGAGTTTTACGTCGACCCTTCACGCTGCATCGGATGCCGCTCCTGTCTGCAAGCGTGTGAGGAATGCGAGACGCATCGTGGCAAATCGATGATCAACTTCGATTTCATCGAACGTCGCGAGAGTATCACCTCTGCCGCATATGTGTGCTGGCACTGCGATGAGCCCACTTGTGCTCAGGTCTGTCCGGCAGACGCGATCAAGAAGGGCGACGACGGCATTGTCCACTCGTCTTTGAAACCACGCTGTATTGCGTGCAGCAACTGTGTGATTGCTTGCCCGTTCGGAATCCCCAAGATGATGGAACCTGAGCAGCAGATGATGAAGTGCGATATGTGCTACGACCGTACTTCTGTGGGCAAGCGGCCGATGTGTGCGACGGTGTGTCCGAGCCAGGCACTCGCGTATGTCAAGCCGGAAGAGATTGCTCGACGCAGAGAGAAGCCGACCAACATCTTCTTTTTCGGCGAGCAAAAAATCACGACCAAGGTCTTCATGATGGCACCCGCCGATCGGGATGCGGTCGCTTTGGACGTGGTCGATTATATGTGGGAGGAAAAATATGAATTGGCCGCGACCAGCGGGTAGCGAACCGCTGTGGAAGGAAGAATTCTCGGTTCGAACCGCAGACGAACGCTACGTCACTCGCCGACAGCTAACGAAGTTCCTGGTTCTCACAAGCTTTGGCATGTTCGTCGGCAATCTCTGGATTCTGTTGCGCTCATTGTTTTACAGGTCGCCAACGTATCCACAGCAAACGGTCGCGAAATTCGGAGAGATCCCGGTGGGGGGTGTGAAGCTGTTCACATACCCCACCAAGGACGACCACTGCATTTTGGTACGCACCGCGCAGAATGAACACGTCAGCTACAGCCAGAAATGCACTCATCTTTCCTGTGCGGTTTACTATTCCCAGGAAAGCAACCGACTCGAGTGCCCCTGCCATAAGGGCTACTTTTCCGTAGCCGATGGTTCGGTTCTTCAGGGGCCTCCATCACGTCCGCTACCGAAAATCGTTCTTAAGCAACGCGGAGATGAACTCGTAGCCGTAGACATCAAGGTGTCATAACCATGCCGGAGAATCCTGAACTCCCACCGAAAACTCGAGGACTGACTGTCATAGCGGGCGCAATGTCGCTCATTGCCGTGTTGCTGATTGTGCAGATCTGGTTATTGAGCGCGGCACTGGAGGCGTTCCTCGCGGGCAAGCGCAGTAGCGCGCTGCCGGCAGCGATTTTCTCAGGCGTCATGTTCCTGATCTGCTTCGGTCTTTATCTTTTTGTCGATCGCGTCGACTCGGATGTTCGTAACTCTTCCAGCGAACGATAGGGTGAATTTCGAAATCGGTCGGGGGATACGTATTCAGATTGGAGCGAAAGACACAACGATTGTTCAGCTCCAGCGGGATAAAGTCGCCGGACGAGCTAATCACTTCCGCGCGGGACACAGATCGCCGGACGTATGGCCGCGGAAAGGTGGCCTACCCAGTTGCCATCCCGTAAAGCATGACTCCAAGCGAGAACAAATCTGTGCGCGGGTCCAATTCCTTCCCGCGCACTTGGTCGGGCGACATGTGAGCGACGGTATCCATAGTGCAATCCGGACAGTAGCTACAGCAAACGGAAGCGGACCCGGTTTGCAGTATGCAAAATGCATCATTGAACCTTCATTTTTGAGGCAGCCTCAGGAGCGAGCTTAGTGCCGTGAATTGTGACGGCTCTCTTCAGCGAACCGCCTACTTCGCCCATTTCGCCGATTTGCGTGAAGGAAGACGACGTGACGCCTGCCCAAACTTCGTGCCAAGTCATTTTCTTCCCGTTCTGCGGGAATTCCATGTCGATCGTTAGCTGTTTGCCATCCCAATCCAAAGAACTGTTCGAGTAAGAACTGAAATCGCAAGCGGCTGGACCGGAATTGTTACAGAGCATACCGCGCAATCTATTTGTCGTTTTGTCCCACCAATGAAATGCGATAAGGAACATTTCTTCAGAAGGAGTATGCACGTGTTCCTCTTCCATCAAAACGTATCCGCCTGGGCCTGTTCGCCAGTTCTCTTCACCTGTGCCGGAGCCTCCCATCGGGGAAATGCCACCGGGAGCAAATTCATAGGTTGTGGACCAGTTGCCCTTCAGAGCCCTTGCGAGACTCTGCATCTCCGGTACCGGTTCCCCGTCCTTGGACCGTGATTGATCGTTCTCCATCTCGTTATTCGGGACTCTCGTAGCCTGAATCGTGAATAGGCGCTTCCTTGGCCCACCCGGCTCGCCATATTCCCCAGTCTGTGTGAACGAATTCGGAGTGATCTCTGACCAGACCTCGTGCCACATGGATTTCTTGCCACTTTTCGAAGTTTCAAGTTCGTCGATGACGAACTGTTTGCCATCCCAGTTCATGGTGATGTCATTTTGCGCACCCTTCACGTCACATGTGTATGGCAGCAGGTTTTGGCATTCCATTCCATGAAGACGTTTAGTCGCGGTGTTCCACCATACGATCCCGAGAAGAAATGCGTCCGCCTCGGGCATGCGCAGGTGTTCTTCTTCCAACAAGGTCAACCCTCCCGGCCCGGGTCGCCAGGTCTCTTCTCCGGTGTTCGTTAGGCCGCTTGGTGCCGAGGCGTCGGGCTCAAACTTCACACTCAGCGACCATTCGCCTGTTAGCGCTTTGGTCAGGCTCTGAAGTTCAGACGAAGGCTGTGGTGCAGCGGTAAGTGACTGGCCGCATGCCCTTCCGCCAACGAAGCATAATCCGCAAACAGTTAGAAACCTGAGTGACCCTACCGCTCTTCTCAGACTTTCGCTCATAAATTTGCCTCGCGAGTCGATGTCTCACAACTTTTGGACATGGCCGATCAATTGCAGATGATCTTGCCCTGCGTCAGACTGACGATCGTTTTCTCCGAAATGCCAGGCTGGTAGCGTTCATAAGCGACGGAATATGCGTCTGCGTTCTCGCCCTGCGCGCCTAGCTGTCCGGTCAGGAAAATCACAATGGTTCCGTCAGAGTTGTAAAATGCAATTTGCGTGCGGCCAGATTCGTAGCCTTGGACCTTCTTGAACCCGGAGAGATGCGACGCATACCAGGCTGCCGCGGCGTCCATTTTGAGCCCGTTCGCCGGTTTCATAACGGTAGAGAGAGAATAGAAATTGCCCTGCATTTTGCTCTTGCAAATCTGCCCATCGGGCATTTTGTCGGGCTCGTTGCCCACATTCTTAAACAGGACGGTGGCGGGAATCAGCGGAAGACCCGTCAGTGGATCGTTCGTAAGTGTTTTTGGCTGACTTGTGGCATTCGTAAATGTGAATATGAGCATCGCTGCATATATGCAAGACGTCTTCATTGAAAAGTCCTCCATTCTGTGCGAAAGATGAACGTATCGTCACCTCTCTCCATCAAGATGATGCCGTCCTGATAGGTCACCCCGGTCCCCGCTTCCTAGCGATTCCGAAACGTATCTCGCTCTCCGACAAATCTCTTCGCTTGACCGAATGGCCCACTAAAACTGGCGCTGAGCTTAGCCAGAAACCTGTCGGCAGGGAGCCGCGTTCCGCCAGGATCAGGGCTAGAAATCTCTTGGATACAAACTCATTGCTCCTCTGCCATGCCTTTTTTAGAGCGCGTCTGCAAGTTCCTTAGCCAGTGGTTTCACCTGCTCGATGCCACACGGGCAAACGAGGTACATGATCCGAACAAGCGTTTTTCCTTTGCGGACCATGATCATGCCGTCCGCTGAGACGAACGCGTCGTCTCCAATGCCCGGAAGCCCCTCCTCACTGCCCAGATTGCCTAAGACTTTTGCGTTGAGCCGCATCTGTTCTTCGGCCCCATGCTGATCGAGCGAGAAAACGAATACCGGCACCTCTCCGGAGGTGTCCTGCTCGGAGGCGGGCTTCTCGGCCTGAAGAGCGCTGAACATTCCGCCGGCGAATTTCTCCGCGATCTCCTGCGTCTTTTTGTCGACTCCCTTGTCCGCCATCATCGCTTTCACGTGTTTCGCCGTCATCTCCTGCTGCGTGCCCTTCGCCAGATAGGAACAGCCGTTGTCCTTGGACTCGGTCCGGACAATCTCGACGCCAACGGCTTTGCTGACATCCTGCTTGCTCAGCAAGCGGCACGTGTCCCCCGTCGTGCCGCCTTCGGCTGAGCGCGCAGGCTCCGATTCCCCTAAACCGGAGCCCTCCGCAGCGGAGTTCTTCGGTGAATCGGAAGTCGATTCAAGAAATCCCTCCGCAGTCTCATGGATCTTCTGGCTCACGCGATGAGCCACGTAATACACGCCGACAACGCCGGCTGCTCCACCGACAAAGATGATTCCGACCGCCACGATACCCAGCTTGGCAAGGGTACTCATACCCCGCTTCGCCGGTACCGCACTCGGCGCTGAGGTCGGTTGCGTGCTTGGCATTTGCACGAGCGGGTGGGCTGATTGCAACGTTGGTGTCCCGACGCTTCGCATGTCCGCTCCGCATTTCACGCAGAAGGGTCCGCTGTTGAGTGGTGTTCCACATTTGACGCAGAACTTCCCCATGACTTGGCCTCCAATCGAGCAATCTTGAGTTGGCGAAACGTTTATTTACATCGGCGGCTGAATATTGCCGTATTCAAAGCGCGTGGATTGATGCTCCTTTTTCTTGTTGCCTCTGTTATCTAAGTCCTCTTCGACGCGTAGAAGCAGCCCGCTACTTGCGGACACCCACACCTGTCCGTCTTCTTTAATCTCGTCATATTCCCGGTGCACGGAGTAAAGCATTGCTGCTTCACCGTTCACCGATTCGCGTCGAAGGAGTTGACAGGTTGACTTGCCTTTCTCCTCTTTTTCCTTCTCCTGCTCCAGAACATCCTGCGAGGTCACTGGAATTCGCATCCACTTGGCTCGCACCCGAATATATTTCTGTCCGTTGGCGAAGATAGTTTCAGCTTCCTCCGACTTGCCACCATTCGCAGCTGTGTTCGTCGTATAACTGTGGCTTGGGCCCGTTGCGACCTTTTTCAA
>Ga0335078_10004642_pt1 | contig 20313 bp, 20 predicted proteins | sample Lox_Sample_32_FD_206711 | JGI IMG/M metagenome (GOLD analysis project Ga0335078, IMG submission 206711) | Soil microbial communities from Loxahatchee National Wildlife Refuge, Florida, United States - Lox_Sample_3.2 | ecosystem: Environmental > Terrestrial > Soil > Wetlands | place: USA... | reverse complement strand
GAAACGCCCGCTGCACACGCGACGCCCGAGCCGGTCGGTGCCGGCGCGCCGTCGCTGGCAAAATGATCGAGGCCATTAAGAAATATCTCTACCACATGCGCTATGTGCGCAATGCTTCGCCTGAAACTCTGCGCAAATATGCCGGCGATCTTCAGCAGTTCGTAGATTTCCTCACGCCTCCGGGCGAACCCACCCTCTCGCTCGCTGAAATCGATCACCGCGTGATTCGCGAATTTGTCGCGCATCTGCACGACCGGCGCCTCGAGCGCTCCTCGATCGCGCGCAAGCTCGCGGCGCTCCGCTCGTTCTTCCGCTTTTGCGTGGGGCAGAAGCTCGTGACGCGCAATATGGCGCGGCTCGTTTCGTCGCCCAAGCTACCGAAGCGCATTCCCGATATTCCGTCGGCTGAGGAAATGGCGCGATTGCTCGATAATGTCGAGCCCGCAGGAAAGAGACAGATCGTCAAGAACCGCCGCGATCCTGACTCGAAGAGGAGCCGCGGCGAGTTGCTGATCCTGAAGCGCGATCGTGCCATTCTCGAATTGCTCTACGCCGCGGGAATTCGCGTTAGCGAATTGACCGGCCTAAGCCTCGGCGATATCGACGAACGCTCGCAGATCATTCGCGTCCTGGGGAAAGGCCGCAAAGAGCGCATCGTTCCTTTCGGCGGCAAGGCGCTGCAGGCGCTCGAAAACTACTGGCCGGTTCGCGATCAGATTCGCTCCCAATGGCCCGACGCGGGCGATCCCGAGGCAGTGTTCCTCGGCACGCGCGGCACGCGGCTCGATGCGCGGACGATTAACACCATCGTCAAGAAGTATGCCCGCATGGCGCAGATGAAATGGAATCTGCATCCGCATTCGTTCCGCCACGCTTTCGCCACGCATCTTTTAGCGGACGGCGCTGACCTGCGCGCGATTCAGGAACTGCTGGGCCACGCCTCGCTTTCGACGACGCAGCGTTACACGCAAGCCACAATCGATCAGTTGATGACCATTTACGATAAGGCGCATCCGCATTCGTAACGCCGGCGTCCCCGCCGGCATCTTCCGACCGCAGCGTTCGACTAGAGCAATCATCACCTGCGGACCGACCACAAAAACCAAACCTGATTTCTTGTCGTGGACTGCTCCGCGATCGGTCGCCTCTTGGATTCTCGTTAGCGCTCGACGGATGCCGGCAGGGACGCCGGCGCTACCTGCGGCTGCATTTGGCGCAATCTCAAGATTGAATTACTCTGATCATTCGAGCTGGAGAAAGCGAGCCCCGTAATTGCTCAAGGTTGCCTCTTTCATCGCTGCGTTGATGCTTTCAGCGTTTCTCCCGCCTCGCACGGCGGCACAGGACAACTACGAAATTCAGGTCTACGACGCTGAAACCGTCGAGCCGGGCCATACTATGGTGGAGCTGCACAGCAATTTCACTATTGATGGCTCGAAACAAGTCGTCGATGGCGTGCTGCCTACGAATCACGCCGAGCATGAAACCGTCGAAATCACGCACGGTTTCAACGACTGGTTCGAAGTCGGCTTCTACATCTTTACTTCCGCGAAAGACGGACAGGGCTGGAATTGGGTGGGCGATCACATTCGCCCGCGTGTGCGCGTGCCGGAAAGCTGGCACTGGCCCGTGGGCGTCAGTATCTCGAATGAAATCGGCTACCAGCGCCACAAATTTTCCGCGGATACCTGGACGTGGGAAATTCGCCCGATCGTGGATCAGAAAGTGGGGCGCTGGTATTGGTCGCTCAATCCGACGATGGACCGCTCGTTCCACGGCCCCGGCGTGAAACAGGGCGTGGTGTTCTCGCCGAATTTCAAATTCAGCTACGATTTCACGCCGAAAATTGCGGGCGGCCTTGAATATTACGGCTCCGTCGGGCCAGTGACGGGCTTCGATCCCATCAGCCAGCAGCAGCACCAAATTTTCCCCGCCATCGATCTGAACGTAGCGCCGCAATGGGAGATCAATTTCGGCTTAGGCATAGGTCTGACCGGCGCGACCGATCACTTAATCGCCAAAATGATCCTCGGCTACCGCTTCAATTTTTAAAAGCAGGGCCGAGAAGCCTCTCTGAGGAAGACACCCTGGGAGCGATCGGCCGATCGGACTGCCTGGCCTTCGCGAAGATAATTGGCACCTGAATACTACTTGTGGTAAACAACTAGACTGAGCGGTTCAGATTAGATGCAGCCTGCGCAGGAGAAAAGCGTGCATACTCGAGTGAAACTCTGGGTTTCGACGATCATTCTTCTTTGTTCTGTCGGTCTGTCTAGAGGTTTGGCCTTTAGTCAGAAACGCGGCCCTTCGACACCTGACGAGCGCGCCAAGGCCATCCAATTCGCTCGCGATCTTGAAGCTGATCCTCTAGGACCCAATGCCAAAGACGAACGAGCGTGGTTTACCGTTTGGCTGATCCAAGTGCCGGACATTAGCGTGAAATTCTGCACAGATCTCCTCGGGCCGCGTTCAAAACCTGAAAGCCGTCACGCGGCGGAGATTTCGACGCAAATGCTTTTTTCAGCCGCGGCGTTCGTTATCGAGAATCCCAAGAAGGCGAAGGATCAGCAAGCTGTCTACTTGGCGGGCGTCGAGGGAGCGCTAAAATCGTATGAAGCAGCGTTAAAGAAGGATCCCGAAGCTAGGTGGCCTTCTGTGGATGGAATTATCGAGAAGCGCGATCAGGGAAAGCTTGACGAGTACGTGAAGCAAGCCATGAAAAAATGCAAATGATTGCGGCTCCGGCTGCTTCGTGAAAGCCTCTAAATCCCGCTCAGAACCTTCGTTGACGCGCATCGCGGTCACCCCTTATAATGAAGGGCTCGCAATTGCTTCGGGAGGCTGTATGTACGCGGTGATTCGCAGTGGGGGCAAGCAATATAAGGTCGCGCCGGGCGAGACCATCCAGGTCGAGAAGCTCGACGGTAAGGTCGGCGGCAAGGTTACCTTTGACGATGTCGTGGCCGTCCGCTCCGACGAGAAGAATTTTCTCACCGGCGACAAGGCCTCGAAAGCCAAAATTACCGGCAAGATCGTCGGCCACGGACGCGCCGCGAAGCGCCTCGTCTGCAAATACAAGACCGGCGGGCAATACAAAATCACCCGCGGCCACCGGCAGTATTACACCGCCGTTCAGGTCAGCGACATTTCGCTTTCTTAGGGGTCCAGCATGGCGCACAAAAAAGGCGGCGGCTCTTCAACAAACGGCCGCGATTCCCACGGACAAAGGCTCGGCATCAAGCGCTTCGGCGGCCAGCTCGTCACCGGCGGCAGCATTCTGATTCGCCAGCGCGGCACTCGCTACAAGGCCGGCCGCAACGTCGGACGCGCCAAGGACGACAGCCTCTTCGCCATGATCACCGGCGTGGTGCGCTTCGAAGACAAGGGCCAGACGGGCCGCTTCATCAGCGTTTTGCCGCTCGAAGAAGCCAATGTTGGCGGACTGGCAAAGCCCGCCGCCGAACCCGCCGCGGCGAATTAGTTCCGCAGGCAATCTTATTCTCAATCCAGGCACGTTCGCGCCGTCCGGATTCGCATCCGGCGGAGATGCGCATTCCTCGCGACGCGCGCTTTGGATTTTCGCGCAACGCTATCGTATGCTTTCCGCGTTGATCTCTCTCTCCCGCAAACGAGCGCACCGTGTTTGTTGATGAAGCGAAAATCTGGGTCAAAGGCGGCGACGGCGGAAACGGATGTATGGCGTTCCGGCGGGAGAAGTATGTGCCGCGCGGCGGTCCTTCGGGCGGCGATGGCGGAAATGGCGGCGACATCTATCTCGAAGCGAATCCGCACGACAATACTTTGCTGCGCTACCGCTTCAATCGCGAATTCCGCGCCGATCGCGGGCGACATGGCGAAGGCTCGAATTGCCACGGGAAATCGGGCGTCGATACGGTGTTGAGTGTGCCCGTCGGCACGGTCGTCTTCGATGAAGATTCCGGCGAGCAGATTTTCGATTTCACCGAGCCGGGACAGCGCTTTCGCGCGGCGCGCGGCGGGCATGGCGGGCGCGGCAATCAGCATTTCGCGAAGCCCTGGCATCAGGCGCCGCGAGAACATGAAGAGGGTCAGCCGGGCGAGGAGCGCCGTCTGCGTCTTGAGCTGAAATTGCTTGCCGATGTGGGTTTGGTCGGCTTCCCGAATGCTGGAAAATCAACGCTCATCTCCGTAATTTCTGCGGCGCGGCCGAAAATTGCTGCGTATCCTTTCACTACGCTCGAGCCGCATCTTGGAGTCGTCTCTGCTGATCCTGATGTGCCGCAGGGCTCCGGCCGCACATTCGTCGTCGCCGATGTGCCTGGATTGATCGAAGGAGCGCATGAAGGCGTTGGTCTCGGCGTGCGCTTCCTAAAGCACATCGAGCGCACGCGGCTTGTGGCGCACCTTGTGGATACGAGCGATGCCAGCGAAAACGATCCCATCAACGAATTCGAAATTATCGAGCGCGAGTTGCGCGCTTTCAGCGAGGAAGTCGCCGAAAAACCCGTGATCGTCGTCGCGACGAAGCTTGACGCCACAACCGACCGCACGAAGCTCGAAAAACTGGAAGCCTACGCCAAGAAGCGCGGCCTGCCATTCTTCGCCATCTCGTCGGCGACTGGCGAAGGCGTGCAGAAATTTGTGCGCGGCATGGCCGATGCGCTCGACCGCCTGCCACGTCCTCTGCCGCCGTCTGTCCCGGACATCGACGCGGTAACTCCGGAAGCCGCTCCCGAATCTAATCCGCATTCGTCGCCGGAGGGAAATTGACGTCGGGGCATTCGCATTCGGCTTCGCACGGCCATGCTCACGCGCATTCGCACGCCCCGGCACACCCGCACCGCGCGCATGGGCATCGCCGCTCGATCGCGCTCTTCGGCGGCACATTCGATCCGATTCATTCCGGGCACATCGCCATCGCCAATGCCGCGCAGCGGCGATTCCATCTCGATGAGATTCATTTCATCCCGTCGGCGCGCCCGCCACACAAATCGCAGCGCTCGCTAGCGCCGTTCACGCATCGCTATGCGATGGTCGCGCTGGCATGCACCGACCACGCCGGATACTTGCCATCGCTCGCCGAAGCCCCGGCCGACGGCGCCGCATCTCACGTTTATTACAGCATCGACACGGTGAAAAAATTTCGCCGTGAGCATCCGGATGATCATATTTTTTTTATTCTGGGCGCCGATCAGTTTCTTGAAATTCCCACGTGGCGCTCCTACGAAGCATTGCTCGATTCTTGCGATTTCATCATCGCGCATCGCCCCGGCTTCCGGCTTGATGCGCTGCGCTTGGTGATCCCGCCCGAAAAACTGAATCGCACGCCTTCGTCCGATCACGAAACCATCGCCCTGCGAAAATCAAAAGTTCATCTGCTCTCGACGGTGACCAGCCACGTTTCTTCCACGGAAGTCCGCCAGCGCCTGGAGAAACACCACAGCATCCACGGACTTGTGCCCGCGCGCGTGGAGGCATACATTCAGGGACAGGCCTTGTACCGGTGACACTGGAAACCCTTCGTCCCGAAATTCGCTGGGCGCTCGAAGCGGCCCAGGATAAGAAGGCGCAAAGCGTGACCGTGCTCGATCTTCGCGAGCTCTGCGCGTTTTCCCAGTGGTTTCTGCTTTGCTCGGGCACCAGCACGCCGCAACTTGAAGCCATCAGCGACGCCATTGAAGAACGCCTGCGCGAGCACGGCGTTCGCCCTGCGCATCGCGAAGGGCGGCCGGGCGCTGAATGGGTGTTGCTCGATTACGGCGCATTTATCGTTCACATTTTTAGTGAACGCGCGCGGCTTTATTACGATCTCGAGAGGCTTTGGCGCGCCGCTCCTCGAATGGATGTACCGGCGCCGGGTGAAAGCACGGGCCGCACGGGGCGCCCGGCTGGGAATTTCGAGTCGCCGGATTCACCGAGCCCCGAAACCACGCAGCCATGAGTGAAGTTACACACGACTCGCCGCCAACCACCGCAACGAGCGCCACTCGCACCGCCGCGCCTGAGTCCTCGCGTCCCGCCGAACGATTGCCGTGGATCGGCGCGAGTGCTGCGTCGCAACGCGTGCTCGATCTCGCCGGCAAAGTGACTGGCGCGGCTACCACTGTTCTCATCACCGGCGAAAGCGGCACGGGCAAAGATCAACTCGCCCGCTGGATTCACGAGCAGGGCCCGCGCCACGACGCGCCATTTCTGAAAATCGATTGCGCCAGTCTCCCGCCGGAGCTCGTCGAGTCAGAACTATTCGGACACGAGAAAGGGGCGTTCACCGGCGCGGTGGCGACGAAGCCCGGCCGCCTCGAACTCGCGCAGGGCGGCACAATCGTTCTCGATGAAGTCGCCGCGCTCGCTCCCGGCATTCAGGCCAAGCTTCTGCGCGTACTTGAAGAGCGCAGTTTCGAGCGCCTTGGCGGCACGGATACGCTGCGCATGAACGCGCGCCTCATCGCGCTCACAAACGCCGATCTCCAACGGGCCGTCTCCGCGGGCAGCTTCCGCGAGGATCTTTTCTTCCGCCTAAATGTGCTGGTGATCGAAATGCCGCCGCTGCGCGCGCGCCGCGAAGATATTCGCGCACTCGCCGCACATTTTCTCGAGCGCCTGAGCAGCGTTCACGGTCGCGCGAATCTCTCATTCGGCGAAACCGCCGTGCAACTTCTCCAGACTTACGACTGGCCCGGCAACGTCCGCGAGTTGCGCAACGCCATCGAGCACGCCATCATCTTCGCGGCAAGCGATGAACTCCGCCCTGAAGATTTCCCCGCCATCTTGCAGGCCGCGCACGATGGCCGCAGCCCTCTTTCGGGCTTGCGCTCGCTCGAGGAGCTCGAGCGCGACGCTATCCACGCCACACTCGAAGCCACACGCTACAAAATCAGCCGCACCGCTGAAATTCTGGGCATCAGCCGCAAGACGCTCCTCGAAAAGCGCAGGAAGTATGGCCTCCTCGAGAAGTAGCCTCAGTCCCGCAATGTCCCGCGCATGAAAATCCATCTGGTGATGCTAGGCAAGACGCGCATCCCTGAAATCCGCACTCTGCTCGAAGATTACATTCGCCGCATCGAACATTACGCCGAAGTTCAAGTGACCGAACTCCGAGACGCCGCAGCCTGGCGAAAGCAGAAACTAGATACCCACGCGGCAATCGTCGCCCTCGACGCCGCTGGCAGGCAATTCACCTCGCAACATTTCGCCAAATGGCTGGGCGCCCAGCGCGATTCAGGCCTGCGCGAGCTGGTAATCCTCTGCGGCGACGCGGAGGGCTTTCCAGCCGAGCTACGCGCCGCAGCAAAGACAAAAATCTCACTTTCAACTCTGACAATGCCCCACGAACTAGCAAGAGTAGTGATAGCCGAGCAAATTTATCGCGCCTTCGCGATCCTCGCAGGGCACCCATATCCGAAATAATCGCCGCGCCGTGGTAGCGCCAGCGTCCCTGCCGGCTTTTTCGACCCGCAACACAACAACATCTGCTCAAACACGCGCGGCGCAGAACATGAGGATTGAGTTGGCGGCAGATGGACTACGAAGCTTTTTCTTTCGCGTAGGCGAGATATTCCTCGTACGGACCCTTGAAGTCTTCGATGTGGCCATCCTTGAAATGCCAGATGCGCGTGGCCACTTCTTCGATCACGTCCTGATCATGCGTCACCAGCAGGACCGTCCCGTCGTATTTCTGCAGCGCGATATTCAGCGCGTTGATGGATTCGAGGTCCAGGTGATTAGTCGGTTCGTCGAGCACCAGGAAATTCGGCTTCAGCAACATCAAGCGGCAAAAAATCAGCCGCGCCGACTCGCCGCCGGAAAGCATGCGCGTGGGCTTCAGCGCATCGTCGCCGCTGAACAGCATCTGGCCCATCAGCCCGCGGAGTTTCTCCTGCGTCGCCGCGGGATCGAATTCGTGCAGCCACTCGATGGCGGTGACGCCCTTGCGGATGGTTTCGGAATGGTCTTGCGCGAAGTAGCCGACGGCAACGTTGTGTCCCCACAAAACCGTGCCGGCATCAATCGGGAATTCCGTGTCGGGGCGTTCGATGTGGCCAGGCGCGTTGCGAATCAGTGATTTCAGAAGCGTTGTCTTGCCCGATCCGTTGCGGCCAATAAGAGCGATTTTCTCTCCACGTGACACGCTCGCCGAAAACCGGTGAATCACTTTTACGCCGTCGTATGACTTGATGACGCTTTTCACTTCGAGCGGGTGCCGGCCGGAGTGCTGGTCCATCTGAAAGCGAATGAAGGGCCGCGCGATATTTGACTTAGCCAGCTCCGCCGTCTGGAGCCGCTCGACTTCCTTCTGCCGCGAAGTCGCCTGCGCTGAACGCGTGCCCGCTGAAAAGCGCGCAATGAATTCATTCAACTGCGCGATTTTCTTTTCGCGCTGCGCATTTTCGGATTCAATCCGCGAGCGGATCGACGTCTTCGCCACGACCATATCGTCGTAGCCGCCGTTGTACATAATCACCGTTTCATAATCGATGTCGGCCGTGTGCGTGCAAACGCTGTTCACAAAGTGCCGGTCGTGCGAAATCACAATCGGCACGCCGTCGTAATCGCAAAGATATTCCTGCAGCCAGTGCACCGAATCGAGATCCAAATGGTTCGTCGGCTCATCCAAAAGCAAAGCCGGCGGATTGCCGAAAAGCGCTTGCGCCAGCAGCACTCGCACTTTCTGGCCGCCCTGCAAATCGCCCATCCGGCGCTCGTGCAGAGAATCCTCCACGTCCAGGCCGTCAAGAAGAATTCCGGCATCGGCCTCCGCCGTGTATCCATTTTCGTCGCCGACGATGGCTTCAAGTTCTGCCATGCGCATGCCATCGCGGTCCGTCAGCTTGTCATGCGGTTTCGCATGCAGCGCATCGCGCTCCTGCAACGCTTTCCACAAGATCGCGTTGCCCATGATGACGGTATCGATCACGCGAAACTTGTCGAAGGCAAACTGGTCCTGCCGCAGCACGCCGAGTTTCTTCGGCCGGGATACCGAGCCTTGCGAGGGCTCGAGTTCGCCGGTCATGATTTTCATCAGCGTGGATTTGCCCGCGCCATTCGGACCGGTGATGGCGTAGCGCCGCCCGTCAAAAAACGTACAGGTAACGTCTTCGAACAGAATCCGCTCGCCGAAGCGCATGGAGATGTTATTGAGGGTAATCAAGACCTTCAATTGTAGCGCATGATCTCGCAGCGCGCCGGATTGTCGGAAGAGGTCCCGCAGCCGGCGCGCTTGACCTTTCGCCTGGCAGAAGTCACACTTTTGTTTGTCGGAGACTTGCCGTCCGCACAGTAGGAGCGCGCGTCTCAATGCCCGAAGGGAAAGGTCTGCTGATCGTTTACACCGGACCCGGCAAGGGCAAAACGACCTGCGCCCTCGGCACCGCATTCCGCGCCGTCGGCCAGGGCCTGCGTGTAATGATGGTGCAATTCATCAAAGGCTCGTGGCACTACGGCGAACTCGACGCTGCGAAAATGCTCGGCGACGATAAATTCGAAATCCGTCCCATGGGCCGCGGCTTCGTCAAGGTGGGCGGCGCCGAAACAGATCCCGAAGATGTCCGCCTTTGCGAGCAAGCTTGGGAATTCGGCCGCGAGCAGATTTACAGTGAAAAGTACGATCTCGTAGTTCTAGACGAGCTCAATTACGTAATCAGCTATAAAATGCTGGATGCGGACAAAGTGGTAGCGGCGTTGGCTGGCCGCCCCGAGCGCGTCCACGTGATCTGCACGGGACGCAATGCGCACCCTAAGCTCGTCGAGCTGGCCGATCTCGTCACCGAAATGCGCGAGATCAAGCATCCGTATACGAAGGGAATCCTCGCACAGCGGGGAATTGACTACTAGCATGGCCTGGTTCAAGCGCGACAAAAAGCGCATCGAGAACTCGACGCCCGCCGACGAGCGCCGCGTTCGCACTGAAGGCCTGTGGATTAAATGTGATGCCTGCCGCGCCATCATCTGGAAAAAAGATCTTCAGGCCAACTGGCAGGTCTGCCCGAAATGCGATCACCATTTCCGCCTGAGTTCGAAGCGCCGCCTCGATCTGCTTCTCGATGACGGCCTGTGGACCGAGCACGACGCCGAACTCATTTCGAGCGACCCGCTCGTCTTTTCGGACACCAAGCCCTACGCCAAGCGCCTGAAAGACGCCCGCGACAAGCTGGGCATGAATGACGCCATTGTTACCGCCGAAGGCACGCTCAGCGGCCGGCCAGTGATTTGCTGCTCGATGGAATTCGGATTCATCGGCGGATCGATGGGCGCGGTGGTCGGCGAAAAAGTGGCGCGCGCGATCGAGCGTTCCATCGAATCGAAAGTTCCGCTGATTATCGTTTCGTGTTCGGGCGGCGCGCGCATGATGGAAGGCACGGTCAGCCTGATGCAGCTCGCTAAAGTTTCCGCCGCGCTCGCGCATCTCGACGACGCGCGCATCCCCTTCATCTCCATCCTCACCGATCCGACCACCGGAGGCGTCACCGCCAGTTACGCGATGCTCGGCGACCTGAATATCGCCGAGCCCGGCGCGTTAATCGGCTTCGCCGGCCCACGCGTAATCGAGCAAACCATCCGTCAAAAGCTGCCCGAAGGCTTCCAGCGCGCCGAATTCCTCCTCGAGCACGGCTTCCTCGACGCCGTAGTCCCGCGCAAAGAACTGAAGCCCTACATCGCCCGCGCCCTCGATTTCTTCCTGAATTGATTTCGATAAATCTCTGTCAACGTCCGATTTCAATCGCGCGCAGCGCGACTCAGTGTCATCCTGAAGGCCGCCTTTGGGCCTTAAGGATCTAAGCGTGCAACGACTGCAATGAGTTCGACCACGTACGCCGAAGTGGTCCGGTATCTCTACGCTCTCGGTCGCGAACTCGCCTCACCGCGCCAAGCCCGCGTCCAGAAATTTGATCTCCAAAATATCTCCACGCTCGCGGAGCTCATGGGCCATCCCGAGCGCCGCTCCCCCTGCGTCCAAATCGCGGGCACAAATGGCAAAGGCTCAACCGCCGCCATGCTCGAATCGATTCTTCGAGCCGCGGGCCTGCGCACCGGCCTCTACACCTCGCCGCACCTCGAACGCATCAACGAGCGCATTCGCATCGATGGCGAGCCAATTTCGGACGCCGAATTTGCCGCTTCCTTCGATCGCGTCCGCCAAACCATCGAATCGGCCATGGCCTCCAGCGCCCTCTCCGCGCATCCGACATTTTTTGAATGTCTCACCGCTATCGCCTTCGACGCTTTCGCCCAAGCCGGCGTAGAATTCGCCGTCTACGAAGTAGGCATGGGCGGACGCCTCGACGCCACCAGCGTCGTGATTCCCGAAGTCGCCGTCATCACGCAAATCGCTTTCGACCACGAAGCCTATCTCGGCCATTCGATCGAAGAAATCGCTCGCGAAAAGGCCGGCATCATCAAACCCAACGCCACGGTCATCACCGCCGTCGAGCGCTATGAAGCCCGCGCAGTCATCGCACGACGCTGCGAAGAGCAGCGCGCCCGCCTGTTCGAACTCGATGGCCTCTGGAAGATTTCCGAATTGCGCTCGGACGATGGCTTCTATCACATCTGCGCAGAATGGTTCCGCGATGATTCCATCGTGAATCTGAGTTTGCCGCTCCCCGGCAAATTTCAAGTCCGTAACGCTCTCACCGCCGCTGCAACCGCAGGCATCCTGGCCGAGCGTGGTTTCTCGATCACGTGGCCCGCCGTCGAGCAGGGCATCGCAATCGTCCGCTGGCCCGGCCGCCTCGAAAAAGTCTCCGAGCATCCTGCCATCTACCTAGACGGCGCTCACAATCCCGCCGCCGCCCGCGAGCTCCGCAATTTCTGGGACGAAAATTTCGCCCATCGCCGCATCATTCTCATCTACGGCGCCATGCGCGATAAAGCCGTAGACGAAATCGCCGGCCTGCTCTTTCCCCGCGCCGCCCACGTAATCCTCACGCAACCAAATCAGTCCCGCGCAATCTCAGTCGACGTCCTCGCTCAAATCGCCTGCCACCACGCCGCAAATTGCGAATCAGCAGCCGACGCAAACACAGCCATCAATCGCGCGATAGCGCTAGCGAAGCCACAAGACGCCATCTTTATAACCGGCTCGCTCTACCTAGTGGGCGAAGCCCGCAGCATCTCCCGCCGGCGATCCACTGTCGGCGAGTTGCCGCCCGCCTCGCCGCGGTGATAGGATGGGTTTTCCATGGCTCCCAGCCATCCAAATCGCTCGCAACAAAACTCAGCGCAATCCGACGCGGCCCCGCGCATAGGCGTCCCCTATCGCACTCTAAATGAACAACTTACGAACAAACGCGACAGCTACGACAAATACCTGGCAGCCATCCGCCGCAGCGGCGCCGACGCCGTAGAAATCCCCCTCAATCTCCCCAAAAATGACCTCGCGCAGCTAATCGAATCGCTCGACGCCTACGTCCTCTCCGGCGCCCCGGCCGACATAGATCCGCAGTTGTATCACGCCGCGCGCCACGAGAAATCCGCCCCCGCCGACGCCGCACGCGAGCAAACCGATTTCGCCATCCTCGGCCACGCCTTCGCCGAGCACAAACCGGTTCTAGGAATCTGCTATGGCGTGCAAAGCCTGAATGTCTTCCTGGGCGGCTCGCTTCTCCAAGACATCGCCACCGAGTACAGAACCTCGATCGAGCACACTTGGCGCAATCGCGCCAGTGGCACACCCGAGCCGCATCACGCCGCCCGCATCGAACCCAATTCACGGCTCGCCGAACTAAGCAGCGGTGCCACTGAAACCGAAATCAACAGCTCGCATCATCAAGCTCTCCTCGAACCCGCCAAAGGCCTGCGCGTCACAGCTCACGCCCCGGACGGAATTATCGAGGCCGTCGAATGGACCGGCTCATCCGACTGGGTCACCGGCGTGCAATGGCATCCTGAGCGCATGCCCGATCACGCGCTCTCGACCGCGCTATTCCGCGAGCTAGCCGCCGTGGCCAGAGCAGCCCAAGTCCGCGGCTGAAAAATTTTCGCAAAGCGTACTGAGCCTTCGCGAAGAGCAATAATGCTGTCATCCCGAACGAAGTGAGAGATCTGTATTTTCTTCGGGTGCCCCATGCGCCGTACTCGCGCGTGGGGCTTTTGTCCACAACTACCGACGCGCGAACGATATCGAATTCAATCCTTGGGGGATAGATGATCTCTCTAGCCGGCAAAGCGGCTCTCATCACAGGCGGTTCCCGCGGCATCGGCGCCGCCGCAGTAAAAATGTTCGCGCAAGCAGGCGCCGACGTAGTCTTCAATTATCACAAGAGCCGCGACGCCGCCGCGCAAGTCGAAGCAGAAGCCCGCAAACATGGCACTCGCGTCGAGTCCCTGAAAGCCGATCTCAGCCGCCGCCTCGACAATAAAAAGCTGGTCGAATTCACCAAAGACCGCCTCGGCCGCATCGATATCCTCGTCGCCAACGCCGGCATCTGGAACGAAAAAGACACGCCCATCGAAAAAATCTCCGAGCGCGAGTGGCACGAAATGGTGAAAGTAAATCTCGACAGCATCTATTACGCCATCCATTTCACCGTCCCGCACATGAAAGCCCAGAAATCCGGCCGCATCATCGCCATTAGCTCCACGGCCGGCCAGCGCGGAGAATCCTTCCACACCCATTACGGGGCCACAAAAGGCGCCGTCATCAGTTTTGTAAAAGGCCTCTCAACCGAGCTTGCCCCGCATCATATATTGGTGAATTGCGTCGCTCCCGGCTGGGTGGATACGGACATGTCCGCATCCGTCCTGCGCACCAAGGAAGGATTCAAGTCCGCGACGCGCGCCATTCCTCTCGGCCGTCCCGGAACGGCTGAAGAAATCGCCGGCCCGATCCTCTTTATGGCCTCGGAGCTGTCGAATTTCATCAATGGCGAAGTTTTGAACGTCAACGGAGGTTCAGTTCTGTGCGGCTAAAAATTTATCCAGCGATGGTAGCCCTCACCCTCGCAGGCCTGAGCCTGCTCTCCATTTCGCCCGCTCGCGCCCAAGAGCAAACCGAAGTTCTGATGCCGGAGCAAAGCGCCGCGAAAGCGAAGGATCTCATCCAGAAAGCCGTCCAGGCTCTCGGCGGCAGCGAATATCTGGCCGTCCGCGACGCCACTTGCTCGGGCCGCATCGGCTCCTTCGGCCACAGTGGCGATTTGATGGGCTACGAAAAATTCATCGATTATTCCAAGCTCCCCGACAAGGATCGCAGCGAGAATCTCCCCAAGCGCAACATCATCGAAATCAAAAACGGCGACAAGGGATGGGTGCTCGACCGCGGCGGCGTCAGCGAGGCCGATGAAGTCTCCATTGCGGAATTTCAAGAAGATATTAAGACGGACATCGATAATGTCCTGCGCGATCGCTGGAAGGAACCGGGAACGATTCTGCGCTATCTCGGACCGGATGTCGTCGATCTAAAAGAAGCCGACTGGATCGAGTTCGTGGACAATGACAATCGCTCGATTCGCATCGCTTTCGCGAAAGCGACTCACCTGCCGCTGCGCAAAGTCCTCGTCACCCGCGACCCCGGCACTCGTATGCGCAGCGAAACCATCGAATACTATTCCAATTACCATCCCATCGGCGGCGTAATACAACCGTTCCAGGTCACTCGCGAGCGCAACGGCCAGAAGATCTACCAGGCCTTCATCGAGGAATGTAAATTCAACACCAATCCCTCGGATTCTCTTTTCACCAAGGAATCGCTCGAAGAGCGCTGGGCCCAGGTAGGCAAAAAAGAAATCAAGAAGCAGGAAAAGCAGAAACAGAAACAAGAACAATCCGACCGCGACGAACAGAAGAACGACGACAAGCGCAGCGGCAGCAGCACCTCCAGCAGCAGCTCAAACTGATTCCGGCTATCGCGCTTCCTAGGGGCGCCGCTTGCTACGCCCGGCCGCCAAAAAGCCCGTCACGACGCCACTCAAGAACGCTTCTTTTCTTTTCCCAGCCTCTAACTTCTAACATCTAACTTCGAGCCTCATTCGTACCTTAACGCCACCATCGGATCCACTGCCATCGCTCGCCGCGCCGGCACGTAACTAGCCATCCCCGCCACGCCGATCAAAAACAGCGGCACCAACACAAACGCAATCGGATCAAGCGGGCTGACTCCAAACAACAAGCTGGAGAAGATCCGCGATACCCCCGCGCAACAAACAATCCCAATGAACGCCCCGATCACCACAGGCCGCAAAGCCTGCCCAAAAATCAGCTTCATCACGTCCCGCCCATCCGCCCCCAGTGCCATGCGAATCCCAATCTCTCGAATTCTCCGGCTCACCGCGTACGACACCAGCCCGTAAACTCCCAGAGCCGCCAGTATCAAGGCCAACCCTGCAAGCGTCCCCGCGACGGCTGCGACGATCCGCGAGAAAGCACGGAAATTGTCCAGGTTGCCGGCAATCGGCGCGGCATTGACTGAAAGCTGCGGATCAATCGCCTGCATCGCGTCGCGAATCTGCTTCAGAGTGGCCGCGTCGGCGCGATTGCTGTGCACGATAAATTCGGCCTGCGCTTCCGCCTTCGCGTCTATCGGAAGATACAGGAAAATCGTGTGCGACTCGCCGAGTTGATCGACTTGCGCATCTTTCGCCACGCCGATCACTTCGACGGGCGGATTGCCCGCGCCAAACACCTCGAGACTTTTCCCCAGCGGATCTTCGCCCGGCCAGAATTCGCGCGCTGTTGCTTCCGTCACGATCACCACTTTCGCGTCCGAGCGCGCTTCCTCGTCGCTGAAATCCCGGCCGCGCACGATGGGAATCGCCAGCTGGGAGAAAAAATTCGGCGAAACGCGGTTGTAACGCACCTCCCGGCTGACGCCACTTTTCAAATTGCTCGCCACGGTCTGCCAGTGGTCGTCCGCGAGCGGCACGTTCAAGACTTCTGCCACGTCGTCGACGCCCGGCAGCGCCGCCAGGCGTTCCTTCATCTGCAGGTGCACCGCCGCGGCCTGCGCGTCGGAATATCCCTGCCGCGTGAGATTGAATACGAGTTGATGCATGCCCTTCATTTCGAATCCCGGATCGATGGTCTGCGCGCGGTAGAGGCCGCGCAGCAATAGCCCGGCGGCCAGCAGCAGCGTCATGCACACTGCCACCTGTCCGGCCACCAGAATATTTCGCAGCTTGCCGGTGCGCGCCGATCCCAGGGCGCCCTCGCCGCTTTCGTCTTTTAGCGAGCTGTTCACGTCCGCGAGCGAAGATTGCAGCGCCGGCGCCAAACCAAAGGCGATTCCTGTGAGCAAAGTAACCAGCAGCGAATATGCCAGCACGCGTACGTCGGCGGAAACATGCAGCGCAAACGGCGGCGCACCCGGCGGCAGGTGCGCAATCACGATGCGAAGCAAGCTATCCACGCACACGAACGCTAAAAATGTTCCCAGCCCGCCGCCCATCAGCGCCAGCAGAACACTCTCGGTGAGCATCTGGCGAATCAGGCGCGCGCGGCTCGCGCCCAGCGCCAGGCGCACGCCAATCTCGCGCCTTCGCCCCGCGGCGCGCGCCAAAAGCAGATTGGCGATATTGGCGCAAGCAATCAGGAGCACCAGCCCCACGGCGCACAGCACCACCGCGCCGATGCTGAAAATTACCCCGCGCTCGGTGGCGCGACTGAAGAGCGTCGCGGGCACAATCACGGCTTTCATCGTTCCGGTGTTGGCTGTCTGCAGGCGCCCAGTAATCACCGCCATCTCCGCGCGCACTTGCTCGAGCGAAACTCCCGGCTTTACCGTTCCCACGACGGCCATCCAGCTGAGATCGCGATCCTCGAGAAATTTTCTCCCCGGTATCAATTCATGCTGCATGGTAATGGGCGCCCAGAAGGCTGAAGGCGAAATCTCCGTCCCGGAAAATCCCGGCGGCGCGATGCCGATGATGGTGAGCGGGGTGCGATTGAGCGAGATGGTCTTGCCGAGGATTTCGGGGTCCGCGCCCAGTTCATTGCGCCAGTACTCGTCACTCAGCACGACCACGGCGTTGCTGCCGGGCGCGCCGCAATCAGCTTCGACGAACCCGCGGCCCATCACCGGCCGCTCGTTCAACACGTCAAAATAATTGCAGGTGGCCAGCGTCCCGCTGATTTCCTGCGGGTGCTCGCCCGCGGCTGTGGCCTCGACGAACGGCACATAGCCGGCCAAGCCCGAGAACACATGGTTTTCGTCGCGGTACGTCTTGTACTCCACGAGCGAAAACATGTTCGAGGAATTGTGCACGCTGCGGTGCCGCCGACCCTGGAATACGGGGTACACACTGACCAGCTTTTCTCCGCCGCCGAGCACCAGAGGCTGCAGTGCCATGGCATCCAGGACGGAGAAAATGCCGCTGTTCGCGCCGATTCCCAGCGCGATGGTCAGCACGGCGACGGCGGTAAAGCCCGGGCTGCGCCACAACTGGCGCCAGCCGTAGCGCACATCCCTGGCGAACGTCTCCAGCGTCGGCAGGCCGCGCTGCCGGCGATGCTGCTCGCGGATCTGCTCCGCGCCTCCCAGGCGGATATGCGCCTGCCGCCGCGCTTCCGCTTCGCTCATCCCGCGCGAGCGGTAATCCTTGATTAGCAATTCGAGATGTTCGCGCAGCTCGGCGTTCAAGTCCGCGTCGCGCTCCCGCCGCCGGAACAATCCTCTCACCCGCGCCGCAATCTCATTCATCCAAGCAATCAACATCGCCTTCTCCAAACTCCAACATTTCCCAGCGCCCTCTGCGACTCTGCGTCAGTCCCGCGTCTTCATCGAGCCTGTTCCGCATCCGGCGCCAAAAACCGCGCAATCATCGCCGCAATCTGCTCCCAATTCTTAGCCTCCGCCGCAAGTTGCTTCTTCCCCGCCCGCGTCAAGGAATAAAATTTCGCCTTGCGATTATTCTCCGAAGCTCCCCACGACGAAGAAATCCACTTGCGCTGCTCCAATCGCAAAAGCGCCGGATACAGCGTCCCTTGATTCAAGCTCAGCAATTCCTGCGACACCTGCTCGATCCGCCGCGCAATCCCATACCCGTGCATCGGACCCATGGTCTCCAGCGTCTTCAGCACAATCAAATCCAGCGTGCCCTGCAAAACTTCCGCTTTCTGCGCCGTCACGAGGCTCCTCCTGTTGATCGTCAACAGGACTCTAAGCCCGCTTCTGTAGATTGTCAACAGGAGTTTTCTTGTCTTTTCTTGTGTCCTGAATTACACGATTGACGCGTAAGTAAGACCGGCGTATCCTCTCGCGCCATGACGTATTCGGACCCGGTGTAGCCGCCTAATATTCCGAGCCAAGGAGCACACCATGCGCACGCGCATTCATTCCCTGCTGGCCATCGCGGCCGTTTGCCTTTTCGCCAGCCCGCTTTTCGCACAGAACCACAAGATTGACTTCGAAGATTTTGCCGGGCCGACGCGCTTCGACACCGCGCAGCCTCCGGCGCGCGCGCTATCCGCCAGCATCTCCGGCGGCGAAGTCTTGCGCAACGCCACGCTCGGCGGCGCGATGCGCTCGTCTGTCTACGCCACATCGCACGAGTGCGCCGGATGCAGCCCGGAAATCTCCATTCAATTCAATCAACGCGTCGCCAACGTCCAGGTCTCCTATCTGAGCGAGCAGCCCATCGAAGTCCGCTACACCACCGAAGACGAGCAAGGCAATCTGAACGAAGTCATTTCGCCCGAGCGCTTCAGCGCCGGCCCCGGCACCGTGAATCTGCCCGGCCGCAACATCCGCGCGGTCACTCTTGCCAATAACGCCTCCGATTTTGAGCTGGTGATCGATGCGATCTCGTTTGCTTCATCTTCCAGCCCGGTGCTGATCGATCCCGTAGTCGCAAATCTGCTCAGCGGCTCGGCAGTGACCACGAACGTCAACACCATCGCCGCCGCGACCACCGGCCTCGTTGCCGGCTCGGCTGCGGACGGAACCACCCAGATCGTCCTGCGCATTCCCGCCTCCACCGTTGGCCAAACTTTCACCGTCGCGGTCATCAACGATCAAGGCGCCGCCAGCAGCTCGGTCGCAAATGATGGTGGCGTAACCGCGCTCGGCGGCAGCTCTTTCACCAGTTCGCTCGGCGTAACCGCGATTTCCACCACTCCCGGCCCCGAAGCCTTCGCCATTTACCGCGGCCCCGTAAATTTCTCCCGCAGCACCGCGGACAATTCCTTGAAGACTCGCACCGTAACTCTGAGCGTCACTCCCACCGGCGGCACGGCCACAAACACGACCGTCACCATAGCAAGGCCGCCAGTCGTGCTGGTGCACGGCCTTTGGGGCAACGCCTCGAGCTTCAACAATTTCACCCCGCTCACCACTTCCACCACTTTCAATGTGAGCCGCGCCGTCTACGCCAACACCATCACCGGCGTCACGAGCACCACGCCTTCCTTCTCCAGCAGCGTGGACAAATCGATCGAAGCCAACTCCCTCGGCTTCGCTTATAACGCTCCGGGCGTTCTCACGCAGATCAACAATTTCATCGCCGCCTACCGCACCAGCGCCAATGTCGCGGCCGTGAAAGCCGACATCGTCGCGCACAGCATGGGCGGCGATATCTCCCGCATCGCGTTTTTGCTGAACACCTTCCTCAGCCCCACGACTTTCGGCGCCGGGCCCATCAATAAGCTCATCACCATCGCCACGCCGCATCTCGGCACGCCTGTTGCCGCCGACTTGCTCGCCAGCAACAACACTTGCGCCAGAAACGTCCTCGCTTCCGATGGCGACATCGCTCTGCAATCGATCACGTTTTCCGGCACCACCACCGACGGCGCCGTTTTCGACCTCGAAGGAAACGGTTTCGGCAGCAGCCTGAGCACCGCGCTTAGCAGTTTGAAGGCGGTTCAGTCATTTCCAACCGCGTACATCGCCGGCGTCACCACGTCCGCCAATTTAAAAGGCCTTAGCTGCCTCTTCTGCAACGCGGAGGCGCTGCGGCTTATCTGCTCCGGCAACCCCCTGGCCTCGGATCTCACCGCTTCGAAGTGGAACTCTGTCTACGGCCAGAACAATGACACCATCGTTCCGCTCGATAGCGCGCTGAACAATCTAACTGGACTTCAATTTTCCGGCGTAATTCACACCGCGGCGCTCGAAACCCTGAACTTCAACGGACCGTCAGTGCTCGATCCCGCGTCGAACATTTCGAACGAAGTCATCACATTGTTGAACGAAGCCCCCACGGGCGCCGATTTCCATTAGAGAATCCCGGAATTTCGCGAGCGCCGCGAAGTAAGCGAGACGTAATCGAGCGAGTACAGGGAGGACAAACGCAATGCGAGCCAATCAAAGAGCGCGGTGGCTAACAAGCACGCTGGTTCTAATCGCAGCAATCGCATTCATCGCTGCCCGGAGCAGCGCCCAGCAAGATCTCCTGCGCATCA
>Ga0335078_10004641_pt1 | contig 20317 bp, 15 predicted proteins | sample Lox_Sample_32_FD_206711 | JGI IMG/M metagenome (GOLD analysis project Ga0335078, IMG submission 206711) | Soil microbial communities from Loxahatchee National Wildlife Refuge, Florida, United States - Lox_Sample_3.2 | ecosystem: Environmental > Terrestrial > Soil > Wetlands | place: USA... | reverse complement strand
GAGCGCAATCGTTCGCACCCTGGCTATTGTGCCAGCTGGCGCTCTTCGGGCCAGATGGGCCGCCCCGCTGTCCCCTCTGACCTCAGCATTCGCTCACCAGTGCGATGATCGTAACTTTCCGGGGTTGATTTTGGCATCGGGGTCGATTGTGGGGGCTATGGTGCGCAAAAGTCACCCCGATGCTAAATTCCACCCCAATATCTCGCGCCGGACGCTCCTGCGGCACCGGCCCGGGCGCCTACAAGGTAACACCAGCCCGCCCGGCAACAGCGGACGCCGCCGCTCCGCGGCGGGCGCCGTCACACCGCGATGGCGACCGTGATCCCGGCTACCCCGCTCGGGTGCTCGGCCCGGCCGCGGACCATGGCCTCGGCCCGGGCGGCGATCCGGAGCGGTTCGGCGATCTGATCGAGCAGCGCCTGGGCCCCGGCGTCGTGCGCCTGCACGATCAGCCGGCTGAGCCGGGCCGAGTTGCCCAGCCGCTGGCCGCTGCGCAGCACCCGGGTGGCGTCCAGGATCACCGTGAGCTGATCGACCGCTTCGGCCGCCGAACGATCGCCGCGCCATCGCTCGTCCGCCACCGGCCAGCGGGTCAGGTGCAGCGAGACCGCATCCTCGTGCGCGCGGTAGAACTGCTGGTACATGTGTTCGGTCAGGAACGGCGCGAAGGGGGCGAACAGCCCGAGCAGCACCCGGAAGGACTCCCGCAGGGTCCAGCGGGCGCTGGCTGCGCCGTCGTCGGCGTTCCCCAGCCGGTCCTTGATCATCTCGAGGTAGCGGTCACAGTAGACGGACCAGAACATCCGCGACGCGGCCTGGTGAGCCTGCATGTAGTCGTGCGCCTCGAACGCCGCCGTGGTCTCGGCCACCGTGCCGGCCAGGTGCCAGAGCAGCCACCGGTCCACGATGTCCCGCTCCCCCGGCGCCGGGGCCGCCTCCCACGCCGGGGCCGTCCCGGATAGGTCGCCGAGGTTCATCGACAGGAACCGGCCGACGTTCCACAGCTTGACCGTGAACTTGCGGCCGGTCCTGATGTCCTTCTCGTTGTACCGCAGGTCGGTGCCGATGCGGCCCCTGGTGGCCCACAGCCGCAGCGCGTCCGCGCCGTACTTATCGATCACGTCGTCGGGGACGTACCGGTTATAGCCGTCGGCTCCTGTCGATTTGCCGAGGTCACGCTTGGACAGCTTCTTGCCCTGCTCGTTCAGCCCCCAGCCGCTGATCAGCGCGGTCCGCCACGGCAGCCGGCCGAACAGCAGCTCGGACTGCACCACCGAGTAGAACAGCCAGGTCCTGATGATCTCGAACGCCTGCACCCGCATGGACATCGGCGCCAGCGCGGGATCGGTCCCGCCGAGCGCCCAGCCGTCGTTGACCTGCGGCGTCAGCGAGGACGTCATCCAGGTGTCCATCACGTCCGGGTCCGGCTCAAGCGTGCCGGAGCCGCAGGACGGGCAGGCGGATACCGGCGGCTCGTCCGCCAGCGGGTCCACCGGCAGGTCCTCCAGCCGGGCCAGCACCGGCGCGGCGCAGGCGGCGCAGAACCACACGGGGAACGGCACGCCGTAACGCCGCTGCCTGGTGATGTTCCAGTCCCACTTGAGCCCGTCGATCCAGTCCTCGAGCCGGCGCCGCATGAACGCCGGGATCCACTCGAGCTCGGCCGCGCGGGCGCGGAACCGGTCGGCGTGCTCGCGCACCGCGATGAACCACTGCGGCCTGATCTGGAACTCGACCGGGGTCTGGCACCGCTCGTCCACCCCCACGACCTGCCGCACCGGCACGCTGCCGGCCAGCAGCCCCGCGTCGTCGAGGGCCCGGACGATGGCCGCTCTGGCCTGGGTCAGCGGCAGCCCGGCGAACTCCCCGGCCAGCGGCCCGAGCCGCCCGTCCGGCTCCACGACCAGGCGCAGCGACAGCCCGTCCCGCCGCCATTTCAGCACGTCCTCGCTGTCGCCGAAGGTGCACACCATCATCAGCCCGGTCCCGTATTCCGGGTCGACGGACTCGTCGGTGCGCACCGGCACCTCGTAACCGAACAGCGGCACGACCGCCCGGTCCAGGCCGCGGTACCGGGCGTCGGCGGGGTGGTGGTACAGCGCCACGCAGGCCGGCAGCAGCTCGGGCCGGGTGGTGGCGATCAGCAGCGGGCCGCCGGGCTGGGGGAACCTGATCGTGTGCAGCCTGCTGCTCCGAACCAGGTCCTCCACGTCGGCCTGGGCCAGCGAGGTGCGGTCCTCCGGGCACCACAGGATCGGGTCCTGGGCCCGCCGCAGGTAACCCGCCTGGTACAGCTTGATGAAGCTGGTCTGCGCGGTCCGCTGGCAGCGGGCGTCGATGGTCGAGTAGCGCAGCGACCAGTCCACCGACAGCCCGAGACGCCGCCACAGGTGCTCGTAGTGCGCGGCCACGCGGCGGGTCTCGGCCAGGCACAGCGCGGCGAACTCGGCCCGCGGCATGTCCGCGGCCCGGACGCCGTAGGCCTGCTCCACGTACCGTTCGGTCGGCAGGCCGTTGTCGTCGAACCCCATCGGGTAGAACACCCGCCCGCCGCGCATCCGCCGGTAGCGGACAATGAAATCCGGCTGCGAGTAGCTCATCGCGTGCCCCACGTGCTGGTGCGCCGCCGACACGTAGAGCGGCGGGGTGTCCACGCTGAACACGGGCCCCGGCCCGCCGGAGTCGTACCGGTAGATGTCGTGTGACTCCCACAGGTCCCGGGCGGCGGCCTCGACCGCCCGGTGGTCGTACTCGCCGAGTTCCATAGGAAGGGAAGGTATCCGCTCACCCAGCTGCTTCTAAATCATTTTCACCGGACGGCCCCCGGTTCCGCCCGCCCGGATCCGAACCGCCCGGCGGCCTGGCGCGTCCTATCTCATAGCGCCCGTGAACAGTGCTGGCCACGGGGGGACGACCCCTGGGGCATCATTGCTAGGTGCTGGGGGAAGGAACCCGGTAGGAACCGGCCAGAAGGAAACCAGACCGTCATGCCCGCGCCGCGCCCTGACATCCCTGACCTGCTCGAGGTGGTCATCCCGCCTGGCGGGAAGGTGATCACCGTCAGCGATCTGCACCTGCCGCCGGTCCGCACCGACGTGTCCGGGCGGTCCTGCGAAACGCTGGTGCGGCACCTGGCCGAGGAGCCCGGAGCGCTCGGTGCTAGCCCGGGGGGACGCCCCCCCCAGACCCCCCCGGACGGGCATAGCCCGGGGGGACGACCCCCCCAGACCCCCCCGGACGGGCATAGCCCGGGGGGACGACCCCCCCAGACCCCCCCGCTCACGGTGGTGCTCGCCGGGGACGTGGTCGAGCTGCTCGGCTTCCCCGAGGCGACGGCGACGGACATCATGCGCGCGCACGAGGACCTGTGCGCGGCGCTGCTGGCGGTGACCGCGCGCGGCGGCCAGGTCATCTACGCCATCGGCAACCACGACGGCGACCTGGCCTGGGACGTCAAGGCGGCGGACGCGGTGCGGGAGATGACCGGGGCCAGGCTGTGCCTGTCCGCGGACCTGATCCTGGAGGACGGCAGCAAGGTCCGGGTGGAGCACGGTCATCAGCTCGATCCGTACAACTGCTTCCATGACCCGCGCAACGCGCTGGACACCCCGATGGGCCACCACATCGTCCGGGAGGTCATCCCCCGGATCGAATGGCTCGGCCGCGGCTGGGTCGACGGCGCGCACGAGATGGCGGACCCGACCGACTTCCCTTCGTTCGTCGGCTCCCGGATGGTCTACCGCAAGCTGGGCCGCCACCTATGGTGGCTGATCGCGATACCGCTGTTCATCCTGATCGTGGTCCGGGTGCCCGTGATTACCTCGTTCCGGTCCCGGTATCCGGACACGGACGTGTGGGTGCACCGGGGCGAGATCCTCGGCTACGGCGCCATCGCCGACCTCGTGATGCTGGCCGCCGTGGTCGGCATCCTGGCCCGGCGGGCGTGGGTGTCGATCAGCGCGCTGGCGCTCGACGAGCGGGGCTACGGGCAGAACCACGCCGCGCGCCAGCGGGCCGCCGACCTGGTCGCGGACGGCTACCACGGGTTCATCTCGGGCCACACGCACCACCCGGAGCTGGCTGCCACCGGGACCGGCTTCTACGCCAACTCCGGATCGTGTACCTCGGTGGTGGAGGGGATCGGCGGCCGGTTCGGCCTGCCCCCGGCGTACGTGCGGAACCAGCAGATCTGCTGGGTGGAGCTCGCCGCGGGCGGGGCCGAGCTCGTCTCGGCCCGGGTCGAGCTGCCCGGCGCGACCAGGATGGAGCGGTTCGTGGCCCGGGGCCGCAACCCGCACTCGGACATCCCGGTCCGGGTCGCCTCCTGGCCGGCCGGCCCCGACTGGCCTCCCGCGGACAAGAAGGCCAGCCGCAACAAGCCCGTCCAGCCTGGTCTCCAGGGCCCAGGCGACCAAGTGCCACGGGGATCACGGGGCCCAGGCGACCTCTACGGCCCCCGGGACCCTTCCGGATCATAGCCCCGCCGATCGCTCAGCCGCGTTCGGCGGCCCGGGCCTCGTCAACGGTGAGTTCCGCGGCGGGGTCGGCTTCCAGGCGCTCGTCGGGGATCGGCTCACCGCTGCGGACGGAACGGCCGTAGGTGCCGGCGTCCAGCCGCTGCAGGGCGCGCTCGATGGTGCCCAGCCGGTCGCGCAGGCTTTCCGCGATGGCGTCGTCCATGCCTTCCGCGGTCAGCGACTGCGCGGCGTCCTCGATGTCCCCGGCCTCGCTGTCCACCTCGGCCAGGCGGTCTTCCTGACCCGCCGTCTCGGCGTCCTTGAGCAGGCCCTGCACCTCGTCGCGCTCGGCGATAAGCAGGCTGCGTGCGCGTTCTGAGTCCATCGGGCCATCCTTACCTAGTGTCTTATGCAAGAGTTCGCGTCAGGCAAGAACCCGCTGAGGTTGCTGCCCGTGCCACCGGCACCGTGCCGCCCGATGCTCGCGTTATCCAGGTTCCCGCTGCGGTTCTCACCGTAGCCGGGTCACCGGCCGCTCGCACGGGCTCACCAGGCCCGTGCTCGCTGGGCCGGTCCTGGATAACGCTCCCGGGCCGCTCGCGCAGGCCCAGAAGGCCTGCACTCGCAGCCGGTCTTGCCTAACGCTCCTGGTCCGGGTGGGACGCGTGGGCGTCCCGGTGATGTTATCCCCTCCCCGCCTGGCTGGCGGCCGCTGCCGCGATCTGGTCCCGGGCCGCGCGGGCTACCGCATCGGTCGTGAAACCGAACTCGGCTGCCAGCGTCTTGAGCGGTGCCGAGGCACCGAAGGTGCGCATGCCGATGACGGCGCCGTCGATGCCGACGTACCGGTCCCAGCCGAGCGTCGAGGCCTGTTCGACGGCCACCCGGGCGGTCACCGACGGGATCAGCACCTCGTCGCGGTACTCGGCGGGCTGCCGGTCGAACAGCTCCCAGCAGGGCATGCTGACCACCCGGGCCCGGACGCCGTCCGCGGTGAGCGCCTCGTAGGCGGCCACGGCGAGCTGGACCTCGCTTCCGGTCGCGATGAGGATGACCTCGGGGACGCCCTCGCTGTCCGCCAGGACGTAGCCGCCCCGGGCGACGCCGGAGGCGGGGGCATAGCGTGACCGGTCCAGCGTGGGGACGGCCTGCCGCGTCAGCGCGATGGCGACGGGGGCGTGCCGCATGGGCAGGATGGCCCGCCATGTCTCGGCGACCTCGTTGGCGTCGCAGGGGCGGAACACGAGCAGGCCCGGGATGGCGCGCAGTGAGATGAGCTGCTCGACCGGCTGGTGCGTCGGGCCGTCTTCGCCGACTCCGATGGAGTCGTGGGTGAAGATGTGGATGACGGGGATTTCCATCAGCGCGGACAGCCGGATCGCCCCCCGGGCGAAGTCGGAGAAGATGAGGAAGGTCGACCAGTAGGGCCGGGCCTTGGACAGCGACAGGCCGTTGGAGACGGCCGCGGCGGCGAACTCCCGCACGCCGAAGTGCAGGTTGCGCCCGCCGGAGCTGCCGGGTCCGACGTCCCCGGCCCCGTCGAAGGCGAGCCGGGTCTTCGTCGAGGGAGTCAGGTCGGCCGACCCGCCGAGCAGCCACGGTATCCGCTCGCCGAAGGCGCTGAGGACCTTGCCGTTGGCGTCCCGGGTAGCCAGGCCCTTGGCGTCGGCCGGGAAGCCGGGGATGTCGGTGTCCCAGCCGTCGGGCAGCTGCCGGTGCTGCATCCGGTACAGCTGGTCGGCGAGGTCGGGGTACTCACGGCGGTAGCGCTCGAAGGTGGACATCCAGGCCTCGCGCAGCGCCCCGCCGCGCTTGCCGATGCCGTCGGCGAAGGTGCCGTACACCTCGGCGGGGACGTAGAACGTCGCGTCTTCCGGCCAGCCGTAGAAGCGCTTGGTGGCGCGCACCTCCTCCGGCCCGAGCGGCTCGCCGTGGGCTTTGGAGGTGCCTTCCTTGGTGGGTGCTCCGTAGGCGATGTGGCTGTCCACGATGATCAGCGTGGGCCGGCTGCGCTCGCGGTGGAAGACCTCGAGCGCCCGGGTCAGCATCTCCAGGTCGTTGGCGTCGCCGACCCGGGTGACGTTCCAGCCGTAGCCGATGAAGCGGGTGGCCACGTCCTCGGTGAACGCCAGGGAGGTACTGCCCTCGATGGTGATGTGGTTGTTGTCGTAGATCCAGCAGAGGTTGGACAGCCGCAGGTGACCCGCGAGGGACGCCGCCTCGCTCGCGACGCCTTCCATCAGGTCGCCGTCGCCGCACAGGGCGTACACGTCGTAGTCGAACATCGCGTAGCCGGGGCGGTTGAAATGGGCCGCCATCCAGCCGCCGGCCACGGCCATGCCGACCGAGGTGGCCGCCCCGGTTCCGAGCGGCCCGGTCGTGGCCTCGACCCCCGAAGTCAGGCGGTACTCCGGGTGGCCGGGGCATTTCGAGCCCAGCTGGCGGAAGTGCTCGATGTCATCGAGCGTCACTGACGGGGTGCCGACGGTCTCGTACTCCGGGTTCACGGCCACGACGCCGGCCAGGTGCAGCAGCGAGTAGAGCAGCGTCGAGGCGTGGCCCGCGGAGAGCACGAACCGGTCGCGATTGGGCCAGATGGGGTCGGCGGGGTCGAAGCGCAAGAAGCGCTGCCACAGCGTGTAGGCCACCGGCGCCATCGCCATCGGCGTTCCCGGGTGGCCTGATTTCGCGGCCTCGACCGCGTCCATGCACAACGTGCGGATCGTGGTGATCGCAAGCGCGTCTGGGTCCTTGTGCCCTGCCGTATCGTGCTCTGCCGCAATGGCCATGGTGTCGCTCCTAGTGAGTGCCAGCGATCACTGGCGTCGCCCGCTCGTAGTCGAGCACGAGCATGGCGCCCGCCGCAAGGTCCTCCGATCCCCGTAGACTCGCGTCCGTGAGCACCGACCCGCAGATGTCCGCCGTCCAGATCGGCGGGCTGGTCAAGCGGTACGGCCAGACGACGGCGGTGGACGGGCTGACGCTGAGCGCGGCCCGCGGCGAGGTCACCGGCATCCTAGGGCCGAACGGAGCGGGCAAGACCACCACCATTGAGATCTGCGAGGGCTACCGGCGGCCCGACCAGGGCACGGTACGTGTCCTCGGCCTGGACCCGGTACGCGACGCCAGGGCGCTGCGGCCCCGCGTGGGCGTGATGCTCCAGTCGGGTGGCATTCCCCCCGCGGTGCCCGCGGCCGACTACCTGAACCTGCTGAGCCATTTTCACGTCCACCCGGTCGAGGTCCCGGCGCTGCTCGACCTGGTCGGCCTGACCGCGGCCGCGCGGACCCCGTACAAGCGGCTGTCCGGCGGCCAGCAGCAGCGGCTGTCGCTCGCCGCGGCCGTCATCGGCCGCCCCGAGCTCGTGTTCCTCGACGAGCCCACGGCCGGCATGGACCCGCAGGCCAGGCACGCCACCTGGGAGCTGATCGGGCAGCTGCGCTCGGCGGGGGTGAGCATCATCTTGACCACGCACTTCATGGAGGAAGCCGAACGGCTCTGCGATCACGTGGCCATCATCGACCATGGCCAGCTGGTGGCGGCGGGGACGCCCGCCCAGCTCACCGGCACGGTCGGCCAGCTCAGGTTCCGCGCGGAAGCCGGCCTGGACATCGAGAGCCTGCTCGCCGCGCTGCCGCCCGCCAGCCTGGCCAAGGAGTCCCCGGCCGGGCATTACGTGATCGAGGTGCACGGCGCCGTGGACCCGCCGCTGCTGGCCGCGGTGACCGCCTGGTGCGCCGAGCGCGGCGTGCTGGCCAACAGCCTGCGGATCGAGAGCCGCACGCTGGAGGACGTGTTCCTCGAGCTGACCGGAAAGGAGCTCCGCCCGTGACGGTGCAGGCCCCCTTGTTCGCACCCGCGCCGGGGGCGGCGCCGCTGCCCCGGATGATCGCCGCGCAGGCCACGCTGGAGACCAGGACGCTGCTGCGCAACGGCGAGCAGCTGCTGCTCACGCTGGTCATCCCGCTGCTGCTGCTGGTCGCGTTCGGCCTCGAGCCGCTGGTGAACTTCGGCGCGGGCATGCCCCGGATCGACTTCCTGACCCCGGGGATCCTCGCGCTGGCGGTGATGTCGACCGCGTTCACCAGCCAGGCCATCGCCACCGGTTTCGAGCGGCGGTACGGGGTGCTCAAGCGGCTCGGCGCCACTCCCCTGTCGCGCGCCGGGCTGATCTCGGCCAAGACCGCCACCGTGATCGCGGTGGAGTTGCTGCAGGGCGCGCTGATCGTGGCCGTCGCCCTGGCCATCGGCTGGCGGCCGCACGCCAGCCCGGCCGCGATCGTGGTGGCGCCGCTGCTCATCCTGCTCGGCACCGCGGCGTTCAGTGGCCTGGCCCTGCTGATGGCGGGCACGCTGCGGGCCGAGGCCACGCTGGCCGCGGCCAACCTGGTCTACATCGTGCTGCTCGGCGTGGGCGGGGTGGTCTTCTCGCTGGACAAGTTCCCGGCGGACGCCCGGCCCGTCCTGGAGCTGCTGCCGACCGGCGCGCTGTCCACTGGCCTGCGCAGCGTGCTGCAGCAGGGCGTCGTCTTCCCGGCCGGGAACACGGTCACGCTGGCGGTCTGGGCCGTGGCGGCGATCACCCTCGCGGCCCGGATGTTCAGGTGGGACTGAGGGACGCCGTCCGGAGCGAGCCGGGGGCAGGGCAAGAACGGGTAGCCCAGGGCCGGATGGTGCTGCCGGCCGTGATGATCCTGACCGGGATCGTGTCGGTGCAGTTCGGTGCGGGCCTCGCGTACCGGCTGTTCGGGCAGATTCCGCCCGCGGCGGTGACCGGGCTGCGGCTGTGGACGTCCGCCGTGGCCATGGTCGCGATCTCGGGGCGAGGTTTCTCCCGCTCAGTGCGCGACCTCAGGGAACGAGGAGCGGTCGCCGATGCGGCCATCGCCACCTCGTTCGGCATCTCCCTGGGGGTCATGAACTTCTCGATCTACCAGTCGTTCGCCCGTATCCCGCTGGGGATCGCGGTCACCATCGAGTTCCTCGGGCCGCTGGCGGTGGCGGTGGCGGGGTCGCGGCACCTGCGGGACCTGGGCTGGGTCGTGCTCGCGGCGACCGGGGTGCTGCTGCTGACCCAGGGCGGGCCCGGGCACCTCAACCTGGCCGGGGTGCTGTTCGCGGGCCTGGCCGCGGTCTGCTGGGCCGCCTACATCGTGCTCAGCTCGGCGACCGGGCGCCGGTTTCCCGGCTCGGCCGGGCTGGCCATCGCCATGGTGGTCTCGGCCGTCATCGTCACGCCGCCCGCCCTGGCGGCCGGCGGCAGCGCCATGTTCCGGCCCGCCGTGCTCGCCACCGGCGCCGCCATCGGGATCCTTTCCTCGGTCATCCCCTACCGGCTCGAGCTGGAGTCGCTGCGGCGGATGCCGACGCGCCTGTTCGGCGTGTGGATGAGCCTGGAGCCGGCGGTGGCGGCCCTGATCGGGCTGGCCCTGCTCGGCCAGCACCTGAGCGTCCTTGAGTGGCTCGCCATCTGCTGTGTGATGGTTGCCTGCGCCGGGGCCGCGCAGCATTAGCCCCGCGGTACCCCCGGGATCCCCGGGGCGCTCTACCATAAGGGCGTGCCTGCCGACCTGAAGTCCCGTGTAGCGGCCTGGGCCAGGCCTGTGCTTTCGCCGACGTGGACCTCCATGCGGCAGCTCGCGCTGGCCGCGGTCATCGCCGACACCGCGATCATGTCGACCGGCGCCGCGGTGCGGCTCAGCGCGTCCGGGCTCGGCTGCCCCGACTGGCCGCAGTGCAGCACGGCGGACATCGTAGCCAGCAAGAACGCCGGGCAGACGCTGCTCAACACCTGGATCGAGTTCGGCAACAGGCTGCTGAACTTCCCGCTGGTGGTCATCGCCGCCCTGGTCTTCGTCGCGGCCTGGCGGTTCAGGCCGGACGGGAGGCGGCTGCGGGACCTGGTATGGCTGGGGGCGGCCCAGCCGCTCGGCGTGGTGGCGCAGGCAGTGATCGGCGGGATCGTCGTGCTGACCAAGCTCAGCCCGGTCACGGTCTCGATCCACTTCCTGGTCTCCGCGGCCGTCGTGGCCGCCGCGGTGGCTCTGCACATGCGGTGCGTCCGGGAGGCCAGCCGATCCGGGGCGCCGGATGCACTCCGGGCGCCGCCCATACGACGCGACCTGCAGTTTCTCTCCGCGGTGCTGGTCGCGGTGACCGGCGTGATGCTGACGGCGGGCACGGTGGTCACCGGGACGGGCCCGCTGGCCGGCCACGCGGACACGCCGCGGTACAAGCTGCCGCTCGAGGGCATCACCCAGCTGCACGCCGACATCGGCTGGCTGATGGCGGGCCTGGCGGTCGCGCTGGTGCTCGGGCTGCGGCTGTCCGGCGCGCCGCCGCGCGTGGTGCGGGCCGGCTGGATCATGCTCGCGGCGCTGGGCTCGCAGGGCGTGATCGGCTACATCCAGTACTTCACCCACCTGCCGGCCGGGCTGGTGTGGGTCCACGTGACCGGTTCCGTGCTGGTCTGGATCGCCGTGCTGCGGCTGTTCTTCATGGCGCGCCAGCAGGGCCCGGTAAACACCGCGCGAACAGGGCCGTCGGTGGCCGTACCCAGCAGGCAGCCGGAGCCCCTTGACCTATAAGCTCGTAGCGTGAGCACAAAGGCCAATCTTGACTGGACGGCGGCCGACGACCGCGCTGTCGATCTCATCCGGGTCCTCGCGATGGATTCGGTGCAGAAAGCGGGTTCGGGGCACCCGGGCACGGCGATGAGCCTCGCGCCCGCGGCCTACGCGCTGTTCCAGCGGCTGCTCAGGCACGATCCGGCCGACCCGCAGTGGACCGGCCGTGACCGCTTCGTGCTGTCCTGCGGGCATTCCAGCCTCACCCTTTACATCCAGCTGTACCTGTCCGGGTACGGGCTCACCCTGGATGACCTCAAGAGCCTGCGTACCTGGGGCAGCATCACGCCCGGGCACCCGGAGCACGGGCTCACCCCCGGCGTGGAGACCACCACCGGCCCGCTCGGCCAGGGCCTCGGGAACGCGGTCGGCATGGCCATGGCCGCCCGGCGCGAGCGCGGCCTGTTCGACCCGGACGCCGCGCCGGGCGCCAGCCCGTTCGACCACTTCATCTACTGCTTCGTCTCCGACGGGGACATCGAGGAAGGCATCAGCCACGAGGTGTCCTCGCTCGCGGGCCACCACCGGCTCGGCAACCTCATCGTCCTGTACGACGACAACCAGATCTCCATCGAGGACGACACCCACATCGCCAAGTCCGAGGACGTCTGCGCCCGGTACGAGGCCTACGGCTGGCACGTGCAGAAGGTGAGCTGGCGGACCCCCGGCGGCTATCACGAGGACGTGCCCGCGCTGTACCAGGCGTTCCTCAACGCCCGGGAGCACACCGGGGCGCCCTCGTTCATCGCGCTGAGCACGATCATCGGCTGGCCCGCCCCCGGCAAGCAGAATACCGGCGCGGCCCACGGGTCGGCGCTGGGCGTGCCCGAGGTGAAGGCGACCAAGGAGATCCTGCACTTCGACCCCGACGTCGACTTCCCCGTCGAGGACGAGGCGGTGGACCGCGCCCGCCAGGTGATGGAGCGCGGGAAGAAGCTGCACGCGGAGTGGGAGAGCCCGTTCGCCGCCTGGGCCAGCGCCAACCCGGAGCGCAAGGCGCTGTTCGACCGGCTGGCGGCCCGCCGGCTGCCGGACGGGTGGACCGGGAAGCTCCCCTCGTTCCCGGCCGACGCCAAGGGCATGGCCACCCGCAAGGCGTCGGGCACGATCCTCACCGCGATCGGCCCCGCGCTGCCCGAGCTGTGGGGCGGCTCGGCCGACCTGGCCGAGAGCAACCTCACCACCATGGCGGGCGAGCCCTCGTTCATCCCCGTCGATCACCAGACCGCCATGTGGCCGGGGAACCCCTACGGGCGGACCATGCACTTCGGCATCCGCGAGCACGGCATGGGCTCGATCCTGAACGGCATCGCGCTGCACGGCGGCACCCGCCCCTACGGCGGGACGTTCCTGGTGTTCAGCGACTACATGCGGCCCTCGGCGCGGCTGGCCGCGCTGATGGAGCTGCCGGTCACCTACGTGTGGACGCACGACTCCATCGGCCTCGGCGAGGACGGCCCCACGCACCAGCCGATCGAGCACCTGTGGTCGCTGCGCAACATCCCGGGCCTGGAAGTGGTCAGGCCGGGTGACGCCAACGAGACCGTCGTCGCCTGGCGGACCATCCTGGAGCGGGCCCGGCCCGCGGCCCTGTGCCTGACCAGGCAGAACCTGCCCGTGCTCGACCGCTCGGCGCTGGCCGGCGCCGAGGGCGCGGCCCGCGGCGGCTACGTGCTCGCCGAGGGCAGCGACGTCATCCTGATCGCCACCGGCAGCGAGGTCCCGATCGCCCTGGAGGCCCGTGAGCAGCTGGCCGCCGCCGGCGTCTCGGCGCGGGTGGTGTCCATGCCGTGCGTGGAATGGTTCCACGATCAGGACGAGTCCTACCGCGACGAGGTCCTGCCCCCGGCCATCCGCGCGCGGGTGTCGGTGGAGGCGGGTATTACGCCGCCCTGGCGCTTGTTCACCGGGGAAGCGGGCGCTTCAATCGGAGTAGACCACTTCGGCGCATCGGCCGATTACAAGACGCTCTACCAGGAGTTTGGCATCACCGCGGAGCAGGTAGCCGCAGCCGCACGCGACAGTCTGGCCCGGGCCTAAGAACCAGCCCCGGCCGCGCAGGGAAAGGAAGCAACGGTGTCAGTTGACGTTCTCGGGCAGCTGTCCGAGGCCGGGGTGTCGGTGTGGCTGGACGACATCAGCCGTGACCGGCTGCGTACCGGCAACCTGCAGTCGCTCATCGACGACTATCACGTGGTCGGCGTGACCTCCAACCCGACGATCTTCGCCAAGGCGCTGTCCGCCGGCTCCGCCTACGACGAGCAGGTCGCCGACCTGAAGATCCGCGGCGTGACGGTGGAAGAGGCATCCAGGGCGATCACCGCCTACGACATCCGCTGGGCCTGCGACGTGCTCCGCCCGGCGTACGACGCGACCAGCGGGCTCGACGGCCGGGTGTCCCTCGAGGTGGACCCGAGACTGGCCAGGGAAACCGAGAAGACCATCGCCGAGGCCCGGGCGCTGTGGTGGCTCGTGGACCGGCCCAACCTGTTCATCAAGATCCCCGCCACCAGGGAGGGCCTGCCCGCGATCACGCAGTGCATCTCGGAGGGCATCAGCGTGAACGTGACGCTGATCTTCTCCCTGGAGCGGCACGGCGAGGTCATCGACGCCTACATGGCGGGCCTGGAGAAGGCCAGGGCGGCCGGGCGGGACCTGTCCCAGATCCGCTCGGTGGCGTCCTTCTTCGTCAGCCGGATGGACACCGAGGTCGACGGCAGGATCGACAAGCTGGGCACGCCCGAGGCCATCGCGCTGCGCGGCAAGGCGGCCATCGCGAACGCGCGGCTGGCTTACGAGCTGTTCGAGAAGAAGTGCGCCGGGGAGCGCTGGCAGGCGCTGGCCGCCAGCGGGGCGAACATCCAGCGGCCGCTGTGGGCTTCGACCTCCACCAAGGACCCGTCGTTCCCCGACACCATGTACGTGGTCGACCTGGTCGTCGCCGACACGGTCAACACCATGCCCGAGGCCACCATCAAGGCCACCGCGGATCACGGCGAGCTGCGCGGCGACACGGTGCACGGCACCTATGACGAGTCCCGGCAGGTCTTCGCCGACCTGGAGGAGCTCGGCATCAGCTACGACGACGTGGTGCAGGTGCTCGAGGACGAGGGAGTAGCCAAATTCGAGGCGTCGTGGAACGAACTGCTCGACACGATCAGAACGAACATGGGGCTCTGAGTGACGGCCGACCAGGGCCTGGCCCCGGCCAACCCCGGCGTCATCGCGGGATTGCATGAGATGTCCGCATCACGCAATCCGCTTCGTGACCCGCGCGACCGGCGCATTCCCCGGGTGGCCGGCCCGTGCGTGCTCGTCATGTTCGGGGTTACCGGTGACCTGGCGCGCAAGAAGCTCATGCCGGCCATCTACGACCTGGCCAACCGCGGGCTGCTCCCGCCGGGCTTCTCGTTCGTGGGCTTCGCCCGCCGGGACTGGGCCGACGAGGACTTCGCCCAGCTCACCTACGAGGCGGTGAAGCAGTACGCCCGGACGCCGTTCCGCGACGCGGTGTGGCAGCAGCTCAGCGAGGGCGTCCGGTTCGTATCGGGCTCGTTCTCCGACGACGCGGCGTTCGACATGCTGGCCGATACCGTCAGGAAACTGGACGCCGAGCGGGGCACCGGCGGGAACTACGCGTTCTACCTGTCGATCCCGCCGGGCCAGTTCCCCGTGGTGGTGCAGCAGCTCAAGCGCAGCGGCCTGTCCGACCAGGATGGCGGCTGGCGGCGGGTGGTGATCGAGAAGCCGTTCGGCCACGACCTGGCCAGCGCGCGGGAGCTGAACGCCACCCTGGAAGGGGTCTTCCCGCCGAACGCGGTGTTCCGCATCGACCACTATCTCGGCAAGGAGACGGTGCAGAACATCCTGGCGCTGCGGTTCGCCAACGAGATGTACGAGCCGATCTGGAACCGCGGCTACGTCGACCACGTGCAGATCACCATGGCCGAGGACATCGGCATCGGCGGCCGGGCCGGCTACTACGACGGCATCGGCGCCGCCCGCGACGTGATCCAGAACCACCTGCTGCAGCTGATGGCGCTGATCGCCATGGAGGAGCCGGCCGCGTTCGACGCGGACTCGCTGCGGATGGAGAAGGAGAAGCTGCTTTCCGCGATCCGGCTGCCCGCCGATCTCGCCACCGGCACCGCGCGCGGGCAGTACGCGGCCGGCTGGCAGGGCGGACGCCAGGTGCACGGCTTCCTCGAGGAGGAGGGCATCCCGGCGGATTCGCGCACCGAGACCTACGCCGCGCTACGGCTCGGCATCGACACCAGGCGCTGGGCCGGGGTCCCGTTCTTCCTGCGGGCGGGCAAGCGGCTGCCGCGCCGGATGACGGAGATCGCGCTGATCTTCCAGCGCGCGCCGCACCTGCCGTTCTCCGCCACCGACACGGAGGAACTCGGCCAGAACGCGCTGGTGATCAGGATCCAGCCGGACGAGGGCATCACGGTCAGGTTCGGCTCCAAGGTGCCGGGCACGGCCATGGAGGTGCGGGACGTGAACATGGACTTCGCCTACGGCGAGTCCTTCACCGAGTCCAGCCCGGAGGCCTACGAGCGGCTGCTGCTCGACGTCCTCATCGGCGACCCGCCGCTGTTCCCCCGGCAGGCCGAAGTCGAGCTCGGCTGGCGGATCCTCGACCCGGTGGAGGAATTCTGGGCCTCCTACACCAAGCCGGAGCAGTATCCGGCCGGTTCGGCGGGTCCCCCGTCGGCCGAGGCGATGATGGCCCGGGACGGCCGCGCATGGCGCCGGCTATGAGGAGGCCGCGATGACCATCGACCTGACCGACACCACCACCGGCGCGATCCACGAGGCGCTCACCCAGGCCCGCCGCCGCATGGGCGGCCCGGCCTCCGGCACGGTGCTGACGCTGATCATCGTCACCGACGAGGCCGCGCAGTACGACGCCGTCCGCGCGGCCAGCCAGGCCGGCCGCGAGCACCCGAGCCGCGTCCTGGCGGTCATCACCCGCAAGCCCAAGGCCGAGTCCCGGCTCGACGCCGAGATCCGGGTGGGCGAGACCGGTCCCGGCGAGACCATCCTGCTCCGCATGTACGGCCCCCTCGGCCAGCACGCCGACTCGGTGGTGGCGCCGCTGCTCGCGCCCGACGTGCCCGTGGTCACCTGGTGGCCGGATGAGGCCCCGCCGGCGCCGGCCGCGGATCCGCTCGGCACGGTGGCCCAGCGCCGGGTGACCGACGCGGCCGCCAGCGAGGCACCCAAGGACATGCTGCTGACCCTGGCCAAGGCCTACCAGCCGGGTGACACCGACCTGAGCTGGACCCGGTCGACGCCGTGGCGCTCGCTGCTCGCCGCCACCTTGGACCAGCCCTACCCCGAGTTGGTCAGCGGCGAGGTCCTGGCCGAGCCGGACAACCCGAGCGCGGACCTGATCGCGGCCTGGCTCGGGCTGCGGCTCGGCATCGCGGTCCAGCGGGGCGAGTCCGGCGGCCCCGGGATCACCGAGGTCAGCTTCGAGACGCCGGACGGGAAGGTCTCGCTGTCCCGGCCGGACGGCCGCAACGCCACCCTGACCTGGCCCGGGCGGCCGGAACGCCGGGTGGCGCTGCACCGGCGGGACGCGCCCGACCTGATCGCCGAGGAACTGCGCAGGCTCGAGCCCGACGAGGTCTACGCCGAGACGCTGCGTGCCCTGGCCAGAGGCGGAAACGGGGGGTCCAGCCAGTGAGCGTGCCCGAGGTGATCGTGCACCGGGACGCCAAGCTGCTCGCCCAGGCCGTCGCCGCGCGCCTGGTCACCAGGCTGGTCGACTCGGTCGCCGCGCGCGGCACCGCGTCGGTGGTGCTGACCGGGGGCGGCATCGGCACCGCGGTGCTCGACGAACTCGCCGCCGCCCCGGCCCGGGACGCGATCGACTGGCGGCACCTGGATATCTGGTGGGGAGACGAGCGGTTCGTCCCGGCCGGGCATCCGGACAGGAACGAGACCGGCGCGCGCTCGGCCCTGCTTGACCATGTGGACGCCGACCCGGCCCGGGTGTATCCCATGCCGGGACCCGACGGGCCTGACGGCGACGACCCGGAGGCGGCCGCCGCCCGGTACGCGTCGTGGCTGGCCGCCGCGACCAGGCCCGAAGACCACGGCCCGGTGCCCGCATTCGACGTGCTGATGCTCGGCATCGGTCCCGAGGCGCACGTCGCCTCGCTGTTTCCCGGCATGCCCGCGCTCTACGACGAACGGCCGGTCGTGGCGGTGCGGGGTTCGCCCAAGCCCCCGCCGACCCGGCTGTCCCTGACCCTGCCGTCGATCCAGGCCGCCCGCGAGGTCTGGATCCTCGCCTCGGGCGAGGAGAAGGCTAACGCGGTCGCGCTGGCGCTGTCCGATGCCGGGCCGGTTCAGGTACCCGCCGCGGGCGCCCGCGGCAGGCAGCGGACGCTATTCCTGATCGACAGCGACGCCGCGGCCAAAGTGCCGCCGCAGATCGGCCGCCAGGGCGCCCACTGACTTGTCCCCTGGCCGACGGGCGAAGGCAAGGCCGGCGGCCAGGCAGGCGGCGGGCACCGCGGCGAGCACGTACCGGTAGCTGAACCCGGCGGTCATCGGCGGGAGCACGATCATCAGCGCCCCGACCAGCCAGGGCAGCAGGCCGATGCCGCCCCAGCGGCGCCAGCGGGCCAGCACGCCCGCCGCGCCGATGATCACGATCAGGCCGAGCAGCGCGCCGCGCAGGTAGAAGTACCGCTGGTAGATCTGGAGCAGCCGCTGCCACGGCTGGACCGCGCTGGTCTGGCCGAGCCCCGGGCCGCCGAAGTCCTGGCGCGCCTTGTACGTCTGAACTGCCTGAGCGTCCTTGGGGACTTGGAGGGTGGCCCACCAGGGGATCAGTTTGTTCAGGGTGCGGCCCGACACGAACCGGAAGGCCGGGCCGTTCCCGTAGTAGTTGTTCGGGTCGGGCTGCCGGTTCCAGCCGAAGGTGTGCAGCGTGTCGTGCATCACCACGCGCAGGTAGTCATACGGCTGGGCGAGGATCGCTTCCTTCGCGAACTTCTCCGCCATGCCGTTGACCTGCGGCGTGAACCGCATCGAGACGTCGGCGGACTTGTCCAGTTGGTACAGCGGGGTGCCGATGTGGTTGGCGGGCCACAGCTCGAAACTGACCCACAGGTAATCCCCGGACGGCGGGCGCAGGGACGGCGGCGTCGGGTCGCACAGCGCCCGGGTATCGGCCGGCGGGTTTATCGTGGAGCACTCGGCGAAGGTGCTGACCCGGCTGTACAGGAAGGTGCCCGAGGACTCGGTCAGCGCATAGTTTCCGTAACTGGCGTGAAACCAGGCCATGTACGCCGCGATGGGCACCACCCCGGCGACGAGCAAGGTGACCAGGCGCCACCAGCCCACCCGCCGGGCCAGCATGGCCAGCAGGACCACCACGAGCAGCGGCTGGCCGACCGACCGCACCAGGGTGGCGTAGCCGATGAGCAGCCCGGCGACGGCCATCACCGGGACCGACGGGCGGTCACTCCAGCAGAGGATCACGACGGCGACGGTCCCGAGGAAGATGAACAGCGTGTCCGCGGTGACCATGTGCTCGAGGTGCAGCTCGTAGGAGTCGAACAGGACAGGGAGCGCGGGCAGGATCGCCCCCCACCAGGGCAGTCCGCGGTGCCGGAGCAGCGCGTAGATGAGGATGCCCATGGCGACCCCCATCGCCGCCTGCAGCACGGCCAGCGGATAGGCGTTGTGCAGGGGCAGCAGCAGGCTGATGAGGAACGGGTAGCCGTTCGGCCGGATCGCGTCGGGGATATGCGTCACGGCGTCGTACACGTAGTTGTACGAATCGTTGAACCACAGGATCGGCGGATAGCCGAGGATCACGATGATCCGCACCACGATGGCGGCGGCCACGACGATGGTGAACTGCCAGTGCGTCACCGCCGGGCGGCTGAGCCGCGCCAGGCGCGGGACCCGCTCCTCCTCAGGCGGAAGCTGACCGGGAACCACCCGGTCGCTGCCGGTGGTCGCGTTCGACAACGACCGCCTCCTGACTCCTTTAGCCTGCAGGAACTCCTCTGACCCTTTCGCTGATCCCGCAGGCCCCGGGTGATCAAGCAGGCCTGCGCGTTTTCGCCACGCTGGCCGACTCATAGTAGCCGCCTGCCCAGGCAGGAGATGGGCATTACCGCGAATGACGCGGGCCAGCGCGCCGGCCGTCACTGACGGTTGTCAGCGTCCTCCGTAGCCTACCCGGCACGCCAGCAGGCAGATGAACACGACCGAGAGCGCCGCCGCGGTGTCCGGCGATCCGGCCGCCGCCGCGATCATGATCCAGACGAAGATGACCGGCAGCAGCCTGCCCAGCGGACGGTCACGGCCGCCATGACGGGACCGGGGCAGCGACGGCACCATCTGCTGCGGGACGTGCTGCGCATGCAGTTGCCGTTGCAGCAGGTCAGCGCCGAGCACCGGCTGGACGGGCAGGTCCGCCGTAAGCTCGCGCAGGTCGCCCCAGGTCTTCGAGGCGTAGGCCGCCGAGGTGCGCTCCTCGAACTCCTCCAGCGTCAGCCGGCCTTCCGTGTACGCATCCCGGAGGACGTCGACAACGCTGTCCCGCTCTTTGTCGGACGCGCGGATCGGTCGGTCGGTCATCGGCGCGGACCCTTCCTCGTGCTCCTTTCGATCCTAACCCAGCACCCGCCAGAACCCACCAGGATGACGGGCTGGGCTTGCGACTCCCAGGACCTCGCCACGCCCGCGCCCGCCGGGGCGGCTCCGGCCACGCTGGCAGCGCTCAGCCCAGCCGATCCCGCAGCACCGCGATCCGGCGTTCCTGGCACTGCGCGGCGCCGACGCCGGGGCGGCGCCCGGCGAAGATCCTCTTTGCCGACGTGGTTTATCCGGAATTCCGGGCTCAAAGCCGCTCAAAGCGGATCGGGAGCACCGTCATCAGGCGTCATCCGCATGATTACCAGAAAGTCAGGGACTTAGGTCTCGCACCTTAACGCACGTGGCGTTACGCTGTTGGCGAATCATTCATCTGGTCAATCTGTGCCGGATGTGACCAGAAGAAGGTTTTGGCGCGAAGGTTTTGGTGCGTACGACAAGGTCTTCACGCCAGCAACGCAGTAAAGACGAGCGCCCCGCCCTCTCGACCGCCGCGTGGTAAGCCGAGAGCCGGGCGAACCACTCCTCACTAGGAGGGATCGACTTGAGCGTCAGCGAAGACCGAACTGTCCAGCCTACTGTCGCACCTGCCCCTGTCTCCGGCAT
>Ga0335078_10004639_pt1 | contig 20320 bp, 12 predicted proteins | sample Lox_Sample_32_FD_206711 | JGI IMG/M metagenome (GOLD analysis project Ga0335078, IMG submission 206711) | Soil microbial communities from Loxahatchee National Wildlife Refuge, Florida, United States - Lox_Sample_3.2 | ecosystem: Environmental > Terrestrial > Soil > Wetlands | place: USA... | reverse complement strand
TGGGCGGCAAGCCGATTTTCACCATGCCGCGAATCGCCTGCATTCGCGGGTTCGTGATGAACCATGCGATCCATCATCGAGGGCAGCTATCGGTCTATTTGCGGCTGGCCGGCATCCCGGTGCCGGGAATGTATGGACCCTCGGGAGACGATCCGAACACGTTCGGGGGATGAAACTCGAAACCGCGCGGCGGCTGCCGTTCCTCAGCTCAGCTCGAAGAGCAGCTGCCCGGTGCTCACGGCTTCGCCCGGTTTCACTTGGATGGTTTTGAGCACGCCATCGACGGTGGGTCCGATCTTGATCTCCATTTTCATGGCCTCGATCACCAGCACCGGCTCGTTTTTTTTCAGCGACTGGCCCGCGGCGGCGAGAACGGCCGAGACGCGGCCCGCAATCGGCGAGCGGCAGAACGTATCTTCGAGCAACTTCAAGCGCGGGCGGGGCCGCAATACGGATTCGGGAATCGCGATCTCGCCCGGCTGCCAGCTGCGATGGCCATTGTGGGCGCCATCCAGGAACTCCACCGTCACTTCGTAGCACTTCTTTTCGACGTCAATCCTGAGTTTCATCTGCCGTGGGCCCTCCGTTCGGACGCCGGCCCGTCCAACGGTTCCAGAATGTCCGAACTCCATGGTGCAGACCCTGGACGCGCAGCGCCCATGAAGGTCCGCCCGGCACTTCCACAATTTCGCGGATGACGGCGCGCTCTCCCACGGCTGCCTTCACGGCAGCCGTCACAATCGCCCGGTGCAGCGCCGAAACTTCGGGTCCGACGTTCATAAGGGAATCAATCCGTGCTTCTTCTGCGGGCGCCAGTCGCGCTTGGTGGAGAGCGCTTCCAGCGCTTCGGCCAGATAGCCCCGGGTGCGCGCAGGTTCGATAATATCGTCCACCAGGCGGTATCCGGCGGCCACGTACGGGGTGTAAAACGTCTCGCGGTATTTCTCGATAAGCTCCTGCCGCTTGGCGGCGACGTCCTCCGCCTCCGAGAGATCGCGGTGGAACACGATCTCCACCGCCGCTTCCGCGCCCATTACGGCGATCTCGGCGCCGGGCCATGCCAGCGTGCAATCCGCGCCCAGGTCCTTGGCGCACATGGCGATGTAGCCGCCGCCGTAGGCCTTGCGCAAAATCACCGTGATCTTGGGAACGGTCGCGGCCGAGTACGAAAACAGCAGCTTGGCTCCGTGGCGGATGATGCCGCCGTATTCCTGGTCCACGCCGGGCAGGAAACCCGGAATATCCACCAGCGTCACCAGCGGGATGTTGAATGCGTTGCAAAAACGGACGAACCTCGCGCCCTTGTCCGAGGCATCGATATCCATCGCGCCGGCGAGCACACTCGGCTGGTTGGCTACAATCCCCACGGTACCGCCGCGAATGCGCCCGAAGCCCACCACCAGGTTGCGCGCGAATTCGGCGTGCACTTCGAGGAAATCGTTATGGTCCACAAGCAGCGAGATCACATCGCGCACGTCGTAGCCGATCTTGCCCTCGGGCGGCACGATGTCGTTCAGGCGCGGCTCGTACATGTGGCTTTCGTCGGGCTCGGCGTGGGGCGGATCCTCCTGGTTGTTGGACGGCAGGAACGCCAGCAGCCGCTTACAGATCTCCATCGCCTCCACGTCGTTTTCGGCGACGAAGTGGGCCACTCCGGATTTGTTCATCTGGGCGCGCACCCCGCCCAACTCCTGCGCGGAGACGGTTTCGCCGGTCACCTGCTTGATCACGGTGGGGCCGGTGATGAAAATCAAGCCGTCGCGAGTCTGGATGATGAAATCCGTCAATGCCGGGCTGTACGCGGCTCCGCCCGCGCAGGGGCCGCAAATCAGGGAGATCTGCGGCACCAATCCGGAGAGCATCACATTCTGGTGAAAAATGCGCGCGTAACCGGCCAGGCTGGCGACGCCTTCCTGGACGCGCGCGCCGCCGGAATCGTTGATAAACACGAAGGGCGTCCCGGTTTTCATGGCGGCTCTCATGGTGTCGGCGATCTTATTGGCATGCACTTCGCCCGCCGACCCGCCGGCCACGGTGAAATCCTGGCTGGCCACGTGAATGGGCCTGCCGCCGATCCGCCCGCGCCCGGTGACCACGCCATCAGCCGGAAGTTCTTTGTCGCCCATGCCGAAAAACCGGGCATTGTGCTTGGCGAACAGCCCCGCTTCCTGAAACGACTCCCGATCCAACAGAAGGCTCACGCGTTCCCGCGCGGTGAGTTTCCCGCTCTTATGTTGATTGGCCGCCCGTTCCGCTCCGCCGCCGAGTTGCAGCCGTTCGCGGATCTCCGAAAGTTCGATGGTCTTATCGATAGCCATGGCTCCTGCCCTACGCGGGGCGCTGCTATTTTTTGGCTAAAGAACGATTATATACCTTAACGTCCGAAATCATCCCGATTGGGCGATGCGCTTCGCCGCAAAGGATAGCGTGAGCTACCAGTATTCTCAATCCGATTTGGCTGTTGACTTGGGCACATGAAACTGGTGGCGCCATGCCGATTTATGGTTGAGTGGCGGGCACCGGATATGTTCCGCGTGCTTTCGGCAGAGGCTCCAGCATTCTGCTTCCGCCACACCGCCAATTCCCTCAATTCTGACGGCTTAGGGTCTTCCCCTGAGAAGACTCTAGAAGAGTTCACCGAAACGGCCGATGAGTCCATTAGGGACTGCCAGTACCCGACTTTAACCTCATCCGGCTGGCACTGCCAATGCGATACTTAGCAGCCTGCGCGTTCTCGGCGTTCTGGGCTTTGCCCGCCTTGTGGGGGCTCGAGCCGGCTCGCACAATCAGCCAATACGGCCACGATATCTGGACGTCTCAACACGGCTTGCCAGGCGAGGCTGTGAACCAAATACTGCAGACTCGCGAAGGATACCTGTGGCTGCGCACTTCAGCCGGACTCGTGCGCTTCGACGGCGTCCGCTTTGTTCTCGTCGCGCCGGTCGTCGGAGGCCGCGTCGTTCATGAGCCGGTGAAAGCGATCTGCCGCGGAGCCAGCGGCGACTTGTTGGTCCGAACGCTCTCCAGAACTTTGATTTACAGGGACGGCGTCTTTGCCGACTACCGGCCGCCGGGTGCGCTTCCCGACGGGGAGATTCGAATCATCTTCGAATCCAGCAACCACGAAGTGCTCCTCGGCGCCGATGCCTTCCTCTACAAAATCGGAGACCGCGGCCCGGAAGTCCTTCGCGCCGCCACGAGCTGGATTTCGGACTTCACCGAGGACGAAAACGGCGTGGTCTGGATTGCCGGACTGAACGAACTCTATCGATACCACGCCGGAGAGCTGTCGTCCGTGGCGACGGCGGACAGGAAGCCGGCTTTGGCGTTGGCGCTGGCCCGCGACGCATCGAAACGCTTGTGGATCGGCACTACCAACGGGTTGCGCCGTATCGATCACACCACCATCGACCCTGTGGGGCAGACGCGGGAGATTCAGGGTGAGGTAACCGCGCTGGCGGCCGATCGCCAGGGAAACCTCTGGGTGGGCACCATGACCAACGGGATTTATCGCGTCGCCGGCGGGCAAATCGCATCGTTCAGCGCCCCGAACGGCTTGACGGATAAGCACGTCCGCGCTCTGTTCGAGGATCGCGAGGGTAGTCTCTGGGTGGGAACGGCCGGCGGCCTGGACCGATTCCGGGATACCAGCCTCACAACGATCACCGGGAACGACGGCCTTCCCTCCGACCGGGCCGACAATGTCATTGCAACCCGCGACGGCAGCGTGTATGTATTCTGCGGCGCCGGCGGTCTCGCCCGCATCCGCAACCAGGTGGTAACAGCATTCACCGCCAAGGATGGGCTGCCGAGTCTGTATGCCAGCGGGATGTTCGAAACCCGGGACGGCAATATCTGGTTCGGAACCGGCGACGGTTTGGTCCGTTTTCGCAACGGCCGCTTCGAAAAGTATCCGTCGCCCCGATTGGCGGGGCACTTCATTCCGACCCTCGGCGAGGACGATGAAGGGCTGATTGCCACTACTGTGGAAGGCGTGGCATACCGCGTGACAGATGGCCGAGTCGCACCGCTGACCGTCGGGGGACAGACGACGCCGCTATCCAAACCGGGCACATACACGTTTACGATCCATCGTGATCAGACCGGGGTGCTATGGTTCGGAACGGCTCGGGGGCTGTTGCGGCTCGCGAAGGGCGAGTCTCTCGAGAATGGGTGGCAGAAGCAGATCCCGTTCCCGGTCACCTGGATTTCCGAGGACGGAGCCGGCGGGCTTTGGCTGGGTGGCCGCATGCCGGGCGTGACCCGGTTCCGCCCGCGCGATGGCCGCGTCACCCGCTACACCGAGAGCGGCGGACTCTTTGACGACTATCCCAGCGCCATCCTGAGCGATGATAGCGGAAGCCTCTGGATCAGTGCCGGAACCGGCATCTACCGCGTGTCGCGCCAGGATCTTGACGATTTCGCCGAGGGACGAATCGCGCGCGTCCGAAGCACCCGCTTCGGCACCGCCGACGGAATGAAGAGCACCGAAGCGGTGGGCTCGCAGCCCGCAGGTTGCCGGGGCGCCGACGGACGCCTCTGGTTTGGCACGCAGAAAGGAGTTGTCGTCGTCGATCCGCATCACTCTCTGCGGAATGACCTTATGCCGCCGGTAGTGATGGAGGAGGTATTGGTCAACGGCAAACCGGCGGCGTGGCGCAATGGCCTCCAACTCCGGTCGGGCATGGAGAGGATCGAGTTCCAGTACAGCGGTCTGAGTCTTCTGGCGCCGGACCGCAACCACTTCCGCTATCAACTGGAAGGATACGATCCGAATTGGGTGGATGCCGGCTCCTCGCGATCGGCTCACTACACCAAACTACCCCCCGGCAGATATCGCTTCCGCGTGATCGCCAGCAACAACGATGGGCTCTGGAACCAGCAGGGATCCTCGCTTGATTTGGCGGTTCTGCCGCAGTTCTATGAGACCGCCTGGTTTGCCGCGGCGGCAGCGGCCGCGCTGCTGCTGATCGCGGCCGCCGGCCATCGGATCTACACGCGCCGGTTGCGCGCGCGGGCCGAAGAGCTGGCCCAACTGGTGGCTGACCGCACCGCGGAACTGAGCCAGGCCAAGGAGGCCGCCGAATCGGCCAATTTGGCGAAGAGCGAGTTTCTGGCCAACATGAGTCATGAGATTCGCACGCCCATGAACGGCATTATCGGCATGGCGGAACTCGCGATGTCCGCGGAAGGCGCGGAACAGCGGGAGTTTCTGGGGCTGGTCCGCGCTTCGGCCGATTCTCTGCTGGTGATCCTCAACGACATTCTGGACTACTCCAAGATCCAAGCTGGAAAGATCGCGATCGACCCGGTTGATTGCGTCCTGGCGAACCTGGTGGGCGATGCCATGAAAGCGATGGCGGTGCCGGCTCACAACAAGGGTCTGGAACTGACCTACGAGATCGCCGAGGATGTCCCGGGGGAAGTGGTTGCGGACCCCGTACGCTTGCGACAGGTGCTGCTGAACCTTGTTGGAAACGCCGTCAAGTTCACGCAGAAGGGAGAGGTCGCCGTCTCGGTTTCGATCGATCGCGAATCGAACGTCGGGGCGAAGCTGCATTTCGCGGTGCGGGATACCGGCGTGGGGATTACTCCCGAAAAACAAGCCCGTCTATTCCAGCCGTTCGAACAAGCCGATACCTCCATCACGCGCCAGTATGGCGGTACCGGCCTGGGGTTGGCGATCAGTTCGCGAATCGTGCAGTTGATGGGAGGCCGCATATGGATGGAAAGCAGGCCCGGCGCCGGATCCACCTTCCACTTCACCACCGGCTGTGCGACATGCGAGGGAGCCGGTCGACGGACGCAAGAGCCTCCGCTCCCGGACGTGCAGGGTGCGCGGGTGCTCATCATCGATGACAACTCGACGAATCGCCGCATTCTCGAAGTGTTGACGCGCCGCTGGGGTATGGAGCCGGAGGGCGTCGATTCGGGACCGGGTGGAATCGAACGCCTGCGCCGGGACACGGCGGCGGGCCGGCCGTTCCGCCTGATCCTGCTGGACGAGCGCATGCCGGGGATGAGCGGCTTCGAAGTCGTCGAGCAGCTCCGCGCGGGGAACGAACCGTGCAACGCGATTATCCTGATGCTGAGTTCGGACGATCAAGGGCCAAGCTCCAAGCGGTGCCGCGAGGCGGGATTGGATCTGTACCTGACCAAGCCGGTCCGACCCGACGAGCTGATCGAGTCCATCCGCAAGGCCCTCGCGAGCGGGTCTTCCCCCGCGGGACCCAGGGCCGAACCGGGTTACAGCCGCAATGCCGAAAGACCGCTGCGAATCCTGCTGGCCGAGGACAATCCGGTTAACAGGAAACTGGCCGCCGCCATCCTCGGGAAGATGGGTCATTCCGTTGCCGTCGCCAACAACGGCGTCGAAGCCGTGGCGGAATGGGAGCAAGGCGGATTTGACATTATCTTCATGGATCTGCAGATGCCCGAAGTGGATGGCTTCGAAGCCACACACACCATTCGCGAGCGGGAACGCTCCACCGGGGCGCATATTCCCATCATTGCCATGACCGCGCACGCGATGCGGGGAGATCGCGAACGATGCCTGGCGGCTGGAATGGATGGCCATCTGCCTAAGCCGATCAGTCAGCGGGATGTTCGCCAGGCCCTCAAACCGTACGCGGCGCGAGAAAGAAGCCGCTCCGCGGATGAAACACCGGCCGTAAGCGTCGACACGCGCTGAGCTTCTTCATAAGCGCGTTTTCCTCAATTAATCTTCCGCAGCCGGCGCCGCGCCCAGGTCGCCGGTGAGATAATACGAGCACACACTCAGAGGAGGTATGGACTATGTCCCAAGGCGCTTCCGCCAGCGTTCCGTTGATGCTTACCTATCCGGGATTCGACACTCCGGACGGACGGAGCCGGGCTCCTACGGTCGATGAGGTGCTCGCCAGCTTGAAGGCCGGCCACAAAGTCACGGTGAGTCCGACGGTGTTTTCCGCCCCGGTGCATATGCCGCCCGGCATGGGAGAAAGTCCGGACGATTTGGCGCTCGTCGTGTGGGAGCCGAATCCGATCGAAGTGCTCCTGGAGCGCGAGGCGGAGCGCCACCAGCAGCAGCTCATGGCCGCGTTATTGCAATTGTGGAACGCTTACCAGGAACTTCTGCGGCAGCAGGAACTGGAAGCCAAGCGCAAGGAAGAAGAAGAACTCCGCAAGATGAAGGAGGAGGAAGAGCGCAAGCGCAGGCATGAGGAACTGGAGCAGCAAAAGAAAATCGAGGACGCCCTCAAACTCGCGGAGCTGAAGAAAATCGCGCAGGGTCTGAAGCAGGAACTCGACACTCTGAAGGCGACCAGCAAGCTGAATCCGGTGCTGTTCGCCGACCGGCTGGCCATACTGAACCCGAGACTGGACGGTGAGGCCGGCCTGGAAACACTCAACAAGAACGTGCGCACCTACATAAGCATGATTCGAAGGCAGGAGCCCAAGCATGCGGAAGTGGCGCAGAAGATCGCGCTTTGCCCTTACATCCACAATAAACTGCTGGCCCAGATCAACCTGGCGGCGGATGCCATTCTTCTGAATGAGCAGGCGGCGAAGAAGATTTCCGATCTGGATGCGGAATACAACAAGGAACTGACGGCTTACAAGCTGCAGTTGGAGCATTGGAAAACCGCAATTGATCGGACCAAGGAGAGAATCGCCTTCCTTCATGAAAAATCCAGGCCGAAACAGATGGAGGCGATCGGCAATATAGAAAAGCTCGCCGCGCAGAACCCCTTCCAAAAGGATTACAGCGATGCGCTCGTGAAACTGAATAACGAGTTGACGGAGAATGTCCGCCGGATCGAGAAGGCACGGCTCAAGAACGACGAAACAAAACGTATAATCCAGTATTTCGTGGCTTCGGAAGCGCCGCATCATCTCAACCGCAGGAACTACAGCAATCTTGCGGAGTATGAAAAGGCCCTGATCCGGGCCGTGCGGCAAGGGCAGGGAGTCGCCAGCGTGCACGGCGTGACCCACTCGGGCGCCAATTACGGCTGGGATCAGAAAACCCACGATTATCGCGGCGCGACTCCGCCGACGTTCAGCCGCGGCAAACCGAATGCGAGGGAATACCGGCTCTTTCTCAGCACTTCGCCGCATCCAACAACCATGTCGGCCGGCGGGGTTATTTGTGGATTGACCGGGGAGCGTCTTACGTCGGTCGGGACATCCAACACCGACGATATGTTGTTCTTCCACTGCGATCACGGCTCCAGCAACGGCTATCAATATGGCGTCATTACCAACCTGCCGCTGCGGCGGGACAAGACCGCGGACAAGCCGGCGTGTCTGCCTGCCGATTTTCCGAACGCGCCGGATCCGGTGATCACGTAAAGGCTGGGCGGGTTACAAACCCGCCGCAGGTTATAAACCTGCCCCACACAGGAGTCATTCGGCGCGCAAGGTCAGGATGGGATCGATGCGGTTGGCGCGCGCGGCTGGAATGCAACCGGCCGCCGCCGCGACCAACACGAAGATGACTGCTACCCCAGCGAAGGTGGCGGCATCGAGCGGTCTGATTTCGAAAAGCAGGCTTTGGAGCAAACGCGTGGCCGCCAGGGCGGCCAACAGACCCGATCCAATGCCGGCGGCGGCCAGCGCCAGCGCCTCTCCGATGACCAATCGCAGAATGGAACGGCGGGATGCGCCGATGGCTACGCGCACCCCGATTTCATGAGTGCGCTGCACCACCGAATAGGAAATCAGCCCGTAGATTCCGACGGCGGCCAGCGCCGCCGCAAGCCCGGCAAAGAGCGCCATCAAGCGCATGTAAAAGCGAGGTGTAGCCACGGATTCGCCGAGGATCGCCTCCATCGTCCGGTATTGGCCGGGCGGGAAACTGGCATCGACGGAGCGAACGGCATCGCGCAGCAGCGCCGCGGCGGCGCGGGAATCCAGGCGCGAGCGCATGACGATATCGACGGAGCCGAAGATATTCGCGGCAAACGGGGCGTACACCTCCGCCTGCGTCTCTTTGGCGGGGCCGTCGTGTTTGATATCGGCCAGCAGCCCGACGATTTCCGCCCACTTCTTTTCGAAGCGGATGTGCCGCCCCAGCGGCGCCGCCGGGTCGTTCTTGGTTTCCGGCAGGAAACGGCGAACGAACGCCTCGTTGACGATCACCGCGTCCTCGCCGTCGCTCGGGGTGAACCCGCGGCCGCGCTTGATGGCGATCCCCATGGCAGGGAAGTAATCGGGTGTCACCACGCGATAGAAAACACTCGGCTGGTCCTGGGGATTCTCCACGCCTTCGATCTCGAAAGTCCGGCTGGTGGTGAAGTTCGGCGAGATCGGAATAGCGTTGGTAGCGGCGACAGTCTGGACACCGGCCACCGGCCGCAGCCGATTCAGCACTTCTTCCGCGAAGGCCGTTCGCTGGGCCGGTTGCTTATAGGCCGTCTCGGGAAGCACCAGCGACAGGACCGATACGCGATCGAGCTGGAATCCCAGGTCGACGCCGCGCAGGCGGAGGAAACTTCGCGTCAGCAGGCCTGATCCGATAACCAGCAGGACAGCCAGAGCGATCTCGGCCACCGCCAGGAGGCGCCGCAGCGAGCGTCCGCGACGCGACCCGCCGGCGCCGGGCGCCGCGAGTTTCAGGGTCTCGGAGAGACTGGCAGTGCTACCCCGCGGCATGCCGTACCAGGCCGCCGGCAGACCGAAGATCAGGGCGGCCAGGAGCGAAATGGCCAGGCTGAAGAGGAGCACGCGGCCGTCCATCGCGGCCTCTTTGAGGCGCGGCACGATGCCCTCGGGAATCCAAAGCAGGAGCGCGCCGCCGAGGGCCCTCGCAGCCGTCAATCCGGCGATCCCGCCCGCCAGGCCAAGCAGGAGGCTCTCGGCGAGGCAATAACGGAACAACCGGCCGCCCTGCGCTCCCAGCGCGGCGCGCAACGCCATCTCGGTTTGACGCGCCGCGTTGCGCGCCAGCAGCAGATTGGCGATATTGGCGCAGCCGATGAGCAGCACACATCCCACGGCGCCCAACAAAATGAGCAGGGCCGGCCGGACGTTGCCGGATATCTCTTCGAGTAGCGGCACCAGATTCATCGCCACCAGGCCGCGCTTGCGCTCTCGCTCGAGCTGCGCCTCGATGGCCTCCAGGTCGGCGCGCGCCTGGCCGATGCCGACGCCAGGTTTGAGGCGCCCGACGGTCATGTACAAGGCGAATCTCCGCGCCGGCGTCATCTGGTGGCTGGAAGGAAGCCAGAGATCGGTCTTGCCGTCTTCGAGATTGGGCAGGGCCGTGCGCGTACCGGCGGGCAGCACGCCGATGATGCGGTGCGGTTCCTCGTCGATCAAAACCTGCGAGCCGATGACGCGCGGATCTCCGGCGAATCGCTGCTGCCACAGCCCATAAGACAGCAGGACCACATGATTCTCGCCGAAGCGATCCTCGTCGGGTGTGAACAGGCGTCCCAGGACAGGACGAATTCCGAGGACGTCGAAGAACTCGGGCGTCACCAAGAGCGCGTCCAGCCGCGCGGGCTCACCCCAGCCGGCGAGGTTGACCTCGCGCGGAGTATATCCGCCAAGTGCCGCGAAACTGTGATTGCCGGCCGCGAATCGAGGCAGTTCGCGATTGGTGAGCCACCATTTGCGATTGGGAACCGCCTTGGGATCGGCGAACCGGTTCGGGTTCAGGTTGACTACCTCCCAGACCATCACCAGGCGATCGGACCCCGGATAGGGGAGCGGGCGCAAAAGGGCGGCATTGACGACAGTGAAGATCAGGCAATTGACGGCGACGCCGAGCGCCAGAGTGACAACGACAGTGAGAGCGAATTCGGGGGTCCGGCGCAGGGACCGGAAGGCGTAACGGAGGTCCTGGAGCATGGAGTCTCCCTTTCAGATATGAATATCTGATTTTGGGGAGATGTGCAAGGCGTCAGATCGTTGAGGGCTGGTTGCCAACCCGTCGCGGGCTACCAGCCTGTACCACAATCACCAGGACGATCAGAAAGCCGAGCATCAGCCCGGCCGAGGCGCCCGCTCCAATCCACTGGGGCCGGTGGGGTGACAACCGGAGGGTGTAAATCACATTGAAGAGCAGCGTCGCCGTGGCCGCAAGCACCGGCGGCCAGGGACGGTCGAGCGCGAACAGCGAGCGCGCGGCGATTTCGATCAGGGTCCAGCCCACCAGGCTGGGGCCCAGGCCGAGGAAGATAGCCGACGTCAGCCGCGTCGACTCGCGGGTGAAATTGCCGTGTTGAAAGAGCAGGGTGATGGCCGGCTCCCGGAAAACGAGCGCGACGGCGCATGCGGAGACGGCCGCGAGCGCGATCAGCGCGATGGTGCGATCGATAAGGCGGAAGGCATCCTTGAGACGACCCAGGCTGCGCAGGCGGGCGATTTCGGGAAGCAGCGAATTGGACGCCGGGCTGACGAGAAGGGCCAACGGAACGCCGACACCCCGCATACAGTAATCGAGGGCGGCGGCGAAGCCGGGCCCGACGTGGGTGGCGTAGGCGCGGGTGAAGGTGATATTCAAGCCGAGGCCGGCCGCGTAGACCACGAAGAAAGACGGCTTGGCGAGAATTTCGCGCCAACCGACACTGCTCGCGGCCGCGGACGCCTGTTTACGGCCCTGGCGGGACGCGACGTAGACGATGGCCAGTTGTAGCCAGGCGCCAATGAGATAGCCCACGGCAAAAGCCGCGACCCCGAAGACCCGCCACAGAAGCAGCGCGCCCGCGACCGTGCACAGATTAAGCGCCGCCTGATAGAACGCCATGGGAGCGAAGCGGCGGCCGGTATAGAGGAGAGCGCAGTGCACCGCCGCCGTCCCGGCGGCGAAGGTGGACAGGGAGAAAATGCGGAAGTTGACGACGGCTGTTTCGAAGTAGGCTGGATCGATGCCGGGGGCGAGCACACGCATCAGCCAGGGCGCGGTAGCGACGAGCACCAGCGAGAGGGCGGCGAAAAGCCAGGCGAACAAACGGTTCAGGCGCTGAAAAAGCGCGGCTCGCTGGTCGGCGGAGCAGGCCGTGAGCATGGGCACGAATGCGAACACCATGCTGTTGATGAGCAGGTTATTGAACGTGTCCAGCGGCCCCATGGCGACCACCAGCGAATCGGCGCGGCTCTGCGTGCCCAGCAGGTGTGCCATGACGGCCACGCGCAGAAATCCCAGAATATTACCGGCGATGACGCCGATGAAGATGGTAAACCCGCCGCGCACCAGCGGGCTTTCCACGGCACGGCTGAGAACGCCTTCGGCGGTCCAGGTTGGCGACGTCTGGCTCAGACTAAGCCTCTTGCGGGAAGCAGACGCGGGTGGAACCGCGGCCGCTCATGCCGTCGCGGACGCGGTCGCGCCGCGCGCGGCGTCGAGAGCCGCTTCGTAATTGGGAAAATCGGCGACTTCCTTCACATATTCCGCGTAGCGCACCTTGTCGCGAGCATCGAGCACGAAAATGGCGCGGCTTTCGATACGAAGCTCCTTGATGAGGGTGCCGTAATTCGACCCGAAAGAGGCATCTCGATGATCGGAGAGCATTTTTACTTTGTCCACGCCGAAGGCGCCGCACCAGCGTTTCTGCGCGAACGGCAGATCCATGCTGACCGTGATGATTTCAACGCCGGGCATTCGGGCGGCTTCTTCATTGAATCGCTTGGTTTGCGCGTCGCACACCGGGGTATCGAGCGAGGGAACGACACTGATGATGCGCACCCGGGCACCGGTATCCTTGAGGGTTACGGGCTTGAGAGCGGTATCGACGAGGCTGAAATCGGGGGCGGCATCGCCGGGCTTGAGCTCGGGGCCCACCAGAGTGAAGGGATTGCCCTTCAGGGTTGTTGCTCCGGGTCTTTCCATTTGTCCTCCAGAAGTTTTGAGAATGGTGCCGCCGGCCGGCGTGGCCGGGGTTCATGAATCACCTCATTGTATCAACTCGGAGAAGGCCGCCGAGTCGGAAACCGGCAGCTGGCACGTGTAGTTGCGGCAGACATAGGCGCCGGGCTGCGTCATGGACGCGATCGTGGGAATACCGGCGGCGAAGAAATCGCGCGCTTCGGCCCCATCGACTCGCAGCAGGACGCGATCGGGAAGAAACTTCGAGTGCAGGGCGCGGAGGAGCGAAGCGAAATCGGCCGTTCCGGGCTCGCCGGCGAGGATGATCTGCCGCGGTTCGCCGACCAGGAATTCGCACGCCGCGAGCATTTCCGGCACGGCTGCCGGCAGGGTGGCGATGCGGCCGGCGAAGGCGCCGAGTATATTGGCGGCGGCTTGCTGAAATTCGGAGCGGTTGGTGATTTGCGCCAGCCGAAGCAGATTACGGAGGGCGATCGAGTTGCCGGAAGGCTCGGCGCCGTCGTAGTCCTCCTTCAGGCGCATCACCAGCGTGGGATCGTCCGCCGCCGAGCTGAAGAAACCGCCGCCGGCGGTGTCTTCGAAGAGCTCCCTTTGCTTCCCGGTCAGACGGATGGCGGCCTTGAGATGGCGCAGATCGAATTGCGCCTCATACAAATCCAGGAGGGCCTGCGCGAACAATGCATAATCGTCGAGGAAGCCGGGGATGGCGGATTCGCCCTGACGATAGCGGCGCAGCAGGATTCCACTCGCTGGATCGATCATCTTCCCGAGTAGAAAATCGGCGGCGCGGCGGGCGGCATCGGCATAGCGCGGCTCTTCCAGAACGGCGCCGCCGAGCGCGAAAGCGGAGATCATGAGTCCGTTCCACGAGGTGAGAACCTTATCGTCGAGATGGGGACGGACGCGGCGGGAGCGCGCTTCGAGCAATTTGGCCGATGCCTGGTCGAGCGCGGCGCGAACCTCGTCGACCGGGCGCGAAAACTGCTCGGCGGTTTCTTCCACCGTGGCGGCACGATACAGAATGTTGCGGCCGGCGAACTCCTGGTGCGGATCATTGGCCACATTGCCGCCTTCGGCGACTCCGAACCGGTGGCAGAACCAATCGGCGGCGGGCGCGCCGACGACATCTCGAATCTCCTCGGCGGACCAGATGTAGAACGCGCCTTCGCCTTTGCGATCCGGCTCCGACGGGTCGATCACACTGTCGGCGTCTTCCGCGGAGTAGAAGCCGCCGGACGGATCGAGCATGTCGCGCAGGACGTAATCGAAGATGCCCCGGGCGGTATCGGCGTATTGCGAATCGCGGGTGAGCTGGAAGGCTTCGAGATACGAGACAGCGAGCTGCGCCTGATCGTAGAGCATCTTTTCGAAATGCGGCACGAACCAGCGCTCGTCGACGGAGTACCGGTGAAAGCCGCCGCCCAGTTGATCGTGCATGCCGCCCCTGGCCATCTCGCGAAGCGTGAGGAGGGTCATGTCGAGCGCCTCGCGATTGCGTGTCCGGGCGTGGTATCGCAGCAGGAAATTGAACACCGAGGGACGCGGAAACTTGGGAGCGCCGCCAAATCCGCCGAGCTCGGGATCGAAGCCGCGGCGGAAGGCGAAGAAGCCGTTTTCCAGCACCGAAGCATCCGGGGTGAAGCGGGCGCCTCGCGATTCCACCACCGATTGCCGGCGAAGCTGCTCGACCACGTCGCGGGCGGACTCCAGAATCTGTTCCCGATCCGACTTCCAGGCGGCCGCGATCTGGGTAAGGATGGATGCGAACCCGGGATGGCCGTAGCGGGTTTCGGGAGGAAAATAAGTGCCGCCGAAGAACGGCTGGAGATCGGGTGTGAGCCAGACGGACATCGGCCACCCGCCGCCGCCGGTGGTCGCCTGCACGAAGGTCATATAGATACGGTCGACGTCCGGGCGCTCCTCGCGGTCCACTTTGATGGCGACATATTCGCGGTTGAGGATTTCGGCAATCCGCTCGTTTTCGAACGATTCGCGCTCCATCACGTGGCACCAATGGCAGGTCGAGTACCCGATGGAGAGAAAGATGGGCTTGTTTTCCGAGTGACTTCTGGCGAAAGCCTCCGGTCCCCAGGGATACCAGTCGACGGGGTTGTGGGCGTGTTGCAGCAGGTAGGGACTTTGCTCGCGGGCGAGACGGTTGGTATGCATGGGAAACTCTGGAATCACGCGCCGCGCCGCTGAAGAGCCGCGGGGATAAAGCCCTCTTCCCGCAGGCGGTCGAGAGTGCGGGTGAGCTCGAGGCGCCCCTCTTCGGGCATCGGCAAAATCGGCTTGCGGCAGATTCCGGCCGGCAGGCCGACCATTGCCATGGCTTCCTTGGCGGCCCCGGGGAACGTGTGCAGCGCCTGCGACTCGCCCAGCATGGTGAGGAGAGGCTGCAAGCGGGCGGCCTCCTGGCGATCGCCGCTGCAAAACGCGCGGTAGAGATCGAGGAACAGCCTGGGAGCGATGTTCATGCTGGAAGTCACGGCGCCCACGCAGCCCGCATCGAGCGCCTGCAAGAGTAAATTTTCGGGGCCGACGAATACGGCTAGCTCCCGGCTGCTGCAACAGGTGCGATAAGCGGCGGTTTGCGCGAGATTTCCCGACGCGTCTTTGACCCCAACGAAATTCCCGCAGGCGGCGGCGATGCGGCCTGCGGTCTCCGGCAACAGATCGGACCCGCCGTGCTGCGGATAGTTATAGCCGATGACGGGCAGCCGCACGGAGCGGCAGACTTCGCAGTAGTGCTCGAAAAGCTCCGCTTGCGAAACGCGGGCGTAGTAGGGCGTGACCACGGCGAGCACGTCGATTCCCTCGCCTTGCGCGAACTGGGCGAGGGTAATGGTGTCGCGCGTGGTGACGCACCCGACGTTGGCGTATACGGGAACGCGGGAAGCCGCGGCCTGACGGCAGAATCGAATCGCCACCGTACGCTCTTCGAGATCGAGCGTATGGAATTCTCCGGTCGACCCGCAGACGAACAGGCCGTGGACTCCGGCCGCCAGGAGAGAATCGATGATGCGCTGCCAGGCGTCGTAATCGATCCGCTCGTCGGCGCGGAAGGGCGTCACGACGGGCGGTACGATGCCGCGCATTTTTACTTCGGGCACGGTCTAATGGTATCAGGGACAACTGCTGCCCGCGACCCGAATTTCGCGGGCAGCGGAATTTGCGTCACCGCGAGACGGACGGTCGAGGCATGCCGTCTGGCAGGGATTGACAGGCGGCCAGAGGCGACCACCCATCCTACCGCCAGTAGCCTCTATGGAAGCGGTAGCCGCGGCCTTCATGACGCCATTCGGGGGCAACCCATACGGATCGCGGACGGGGAGGGCGGACCCAGTGTCCCGGCGCCCAAACCCACTGTCCGCCCGACAAATTCCAGTAGCCTTCCGTCCAAATAAAACCCGGACCGGGTGCCACTCCGACAATACCGTATCGCGGGGGCGGCGGACCGTAGGAGGCCACCACGTAGCCTCCTCCGCAAGCCGCCAAAAGCGTGCCACTCAGCACAACCGAAGCGGCCCAAAGCCTGTATTTCATAATCTCCTCCTGAGTGATGGAACGCGCCAACGCCCCGCCAAGTTGCGAGGTGAAGAGGGATTAACGTTAAGTGGAGTTCATTACCGCAGATTCCCGTTGAACCAGGCGATCATGCGCAGCAGTACATCTTTCTGATGTTCGGGCTTGTGGAAGGAGTGGCCTTCGTCGGGATAGACCACCATTTCCGTCTTCGCCCCGATGTCTTTGAGCGCGTGCCAGAATTCCAGCGACTGCGGCGCGGGGCATTCTCCATCGCGGTCGCCGACCAGCACCAGCGTGGGCGTCTTCACCTGCTTGATGAAATTGATCGCCGACATCCTGGCGTAAACCGCCGGGTCATCGTACACCGAGGCGCCGAAATACGGAATCATCCAGGTATCGATGGCATTCTCGCCGTAGTAGCTTTGCCAGTTCGAGATACCCGCTCCGGCCACCGCCGCGCGGAAGCGATTGGTCTGCGTGACCGCGAACATGGTCATGAAGCCGCCGTAACTCCACCCCGTCAGACCCACGCGGTTGCCATCGATCGGGGCGCTGCGGACAGCTTCGTCGACGCCAGCCAGGATATCGCGCAGGTCGCCGCCGCCGAAATCGCGCACGTTGGCGGCCGCGAATTTCTCGCCCTGTCCGTAGCTGCCGCGCGGATTCGGCATCAGGACGAAATATCCCTGCTGCGAAAGCAGCGTCGGATTGAAGCCCGGCCGCGGCCAGGAAGGCTTCACCGACGAAGCCGGTCCGCCATGCACCGCGACCACCATCGGGTACTTGCGCGCAGGGTCGAAATTCGCCGGATACAGCAGCCAGCCTTGAATCCGAAACCCGTCGTTAGCCCAGTGGAGACTCTTCGCCTCGCCCCAGAGAGCTTTACGCTGCCGGTTTTCCTGCGTGACGGCTTTCCATTCGCCGATGCGCCCGCTCCAGATTTCCGGCGGCGCAGCGAATGAATGGCGGATCACGACGCTGGCCTTGCCGTCGTCCGACATGGAAATGCCGCGATCGTCGAACGGCGGATTGATGCTCTCGTCGCCCTGCCAGAGCCGCTCGGTCTGCCCGCTGGCGGCGTCGAGCTGGGAAATGGCGCTGCCGCCATCGAAATGCTCTGTGAAGTAGAGCTGTTTCGAATTCTTCGGCCAGGTGATGTTGCTCGCCGACGACGTCATGCCGGGCGTGAGATCGCGCGCGGCGCCGCCGGTTGCCGCGATCTGAAAAACGTCGCCGCCGGTCGATCCTTCGTCGCTCATCAATCCGCCGATGAAGACGATCGACTTCCCGTCGGGCGACCAGCGCGGCACGGCGATCTGCTGCTCCACCGCCGGTTTGTAGATCGATTTCATTTCGCCGGATTGCGCGGAAATGGTGTAGAGTTGCGCGGTCCACCAGTTGGCATCGCCATCACCGGGAGCGGCGGTGGCGGCAAAGCCGCGGCCGTCGGGCGACCAATCGTACTCGTAGATGTACATGTCCTTCGGCGAGACCTGGCGAGCAGACCCGGCGGCCACATCGACAACGGTCAGCCGTTGCTCGAAAGTCTGCGATTCCAGCACTCCCGAGACCGGCGGCACGGGATCGAGCGGGCCGGCCGCGTGCGGCAGATTCTCGGTAAACAGGATGGCGATCTGTTTGCCGTCCGGCGACCACCTTGGTTCGGCCAGCAGCCCTTTCAAATGCGTCAACTGGCGGGCCGTCCCGCCGCCCGCCGGGGCGACATAGAGTTGAAACTGCTCCTTCTTTTCGCGATCGGACAGGAACGCCAGTTGTTTTCCGTCAGGCGACCAGGCCACGGCTTCTTCGTCGTAGCTGTTTTTGCCATCGCCGGCGGTGATGCGGATACGCGGCGCGACATAGATCGCCGACTGGTTCGGCTCGGCCACCATTTCGACATACGCCACGTGAGCGCCGTCGGGGGAGATGGCCGCCTGTACGAATCGCCTGGTGGCGGCGATTTCGGCCAAAGCCGGATCAACTGGAACGACCGCCTGCGCGGCAGCCAGTGCCGGCGAGAGTAGTAGAAGAATCGCAAGTTTCATAATCAAGTTGAGAGCTTACCAGATCGGCTACCATCGAGGATGCCGTGATCGAGGCTAACATCGCCGGGCTTGGATATTGCGAAATCGGCTGGCACGACGGGCGGCTGGCCGAGGTGCGGCGGCTTCGCGACGAAGATGCCGCGGAGCCTTACTGTAGCGCGGGATTCATCGATCTGCAGATCAACGGCATCACGGGCGTGGATTTCGGAGCCTCATCTGTCACCGCGCAGGAGGCCGTCGGAGTGCTGGAGCCGCTCTGGACCGGCGGCGTCACGACCTTTTGTCCGACGGTGATCACCAATACCCGCGAGAGTCTGTGCCGGTCGTTTCGCGTGCTGGAAGAAGCTCGCAGGTTGTCAGCGGAGTTCGCCGCCTGCGCGCCATGCTACCACCTGGAAGGCCCGTATCTCTCCGCCGGGGATTCGCGGGGGGCGCACAACCCGGCGTGGATGCGAGACCCGTGCGACGAGGAATTCGCAGCGCTGCAGGAAGCCGCTGGCGGCCGAATCGGCATCGTGACGATCGCTCCGGAACGCCTGGGAGCCTGTGCGTTCATCGAGAAATGGAGTCGCTCGGGTGTGGTCTTCGCCATCGGGCATACCGATGCGGACGCGGCTGATATCCACCGCGCCATTGCCGCCGGCGCGCGCTTGAGCACGCATCTGGGCAACGGCTGCCCGGAGCGCATCCATCGCCATCGCTCGCCGGTTTGGGCGCAGCTCGCGGCGGACGAGCTGAGCGCCAGCCTGATCTGCGACGGTTTCCATCTCTCGCCGGAATTCACGCGCGTGGCCTATGGATTGAAAGGCCGCGAGCGAACCATCCTGATCACCGATGCCATCCACGTCACCGGTCTCGCTCCTGGCATCTTCGAGCTGGGCGGCCTGCCGGTGGAACTGCAGGCGTCCGGCCGGGTGGCCGCGCTGCGAAACGCCGGATCGCTGGCGGGGTCGACGCTGCGCCTGAATCGGGCGGTGCCGCGGTTTCGCGAGACAGTGGGCATTTCGCTGGAAGCGGCTTTGCAGGCGGTCACGGCGGCGCCGGCACGACTGCTCTTCCGCTGGCCGCCAGGCGGACGGTTGGTTTGCGGTCAGCCCGCGAATCTCACAGTGTTTCGGCCGCGGGAGGATGAGCTCGAGATTCTGGCAACATACCTGGAAGGGAGGCTCGTCACGCCATGATGTCGCGCCGTGGGTTTGTAGCGTCTGCTGCCGGTGCGGCCGCGCTCGGGCAATCGCGCCGGGGGGTCGACCGTTTGCGCGGGCTCATGCTCGATGCCGCGCGTCTTCCCGAATCGCCGGAGCATTACCGACGGGTAATCGATTTCTGCGCCGAATGGGGCTACAACGCTATTCTCTTCCGGCTGACTGACGATCAGGGCTGCGCTCTCCGCTTTGCCAGCCACCCCGAGCTGGTGACTCACGCCAACGCGCTAACGCCGCACGAAGCTTCCGACCTGGCGGCTTATGGGCGCAAGCGCGGCGTCCTGCTGATTCCCGAGGTGGAATCCTTCGGCCACACGCATTTCATCACCGGCGTGGCGAAATATGCGGGGCTGGAGGACGGCGACCCGTCGCGGAACGGCTTCGGCGGAATTTGCCCGGTGAATCCCGATGCCATACAGATCGTGCACGATCTGTATCGGGAAGCGGCGCGCATCTTTCCCGCGCCGTATTTTCACGGCGGCTGCGACGAGGTGAGCTGGGGATTCTCCGAACGTTCCCGCCAGGCCATCGCCGCCAAATCGCGTGCCCAGGTGTGGGCCGACTACGTGAATTCGCTGGGCGCGCTGGTCCGCGATCTCGGAAAGGAATTCATCATCTGGGGCGACGTGGTGGCGCATAAAGAACCCGAGATCCTGCCCCTCGTTGACAAGCGCATCATCGTAATGGATTGGCAATATTACGTCTCCGAAGCCGGCCCGCTGCGCAAG
>Ga0335078_10004638_pt1 | contig 20321 bp, 13 predicted proteins | sample Lox_Sample_32_FD_206711 | JGI IMG/M metagenome (GOLD analysis project Ga0335078, IMG submission 206711) | Soil microbial communities from Loxahatchee National Wildlife Refuge, Florida, United States - Lox_Sample_3.2 | ecosystem: Environmental > Terrestrial > Soil > Wetlands | place: USA... | reverse complement strand
GAGAAGAGATAGGGGCTGCCGCGACTGCCAGGCGAGGTGCCCGAGTACACCGAGCCATCCCACGAGCGCGTGGTGGTCGGGTTGGCTACTATCCTCCGGGTGAGGTCCCCCCTGCACGCATGGGCCTCCGGGAGGCGATGCTCACCGCAGAACGTCCCGCCGCAATAGTTGCACGTGAACGGAAGGTCTTCCTCCCTTCCGCAGAAGTCGCACTTCAATTAGTCGTGCCCGCGGAGCGCGGGGCATTATTTAATGATGCTAGTGCTCGGGCCTTTCGCGTGTCAGCGGAGGCGCCTGTACGCCAGGAAGCAGATCGCCATGACCGGAGTGTAGACCAAGACAGCGAAGGCGACGCTCGCGGGCTCCGTCTTGAAGTGCATGATCGGGTGTCCGGCGAGAAGCTCCAGGACGAAGAGGACAAGGACCAGCATGATGACGACTATGCTGGTCTCGACGCCCTTCTTCTGCTCGGAGGTGAGCGTGACTTCCATCTACGCCGTTCCCCCAGCGTTCGCGACGGCGATGAGCCCGTTGGCGATTATCGTGAGAAGCACCGCCACGAGCAGGATGGTGACGATCAGCCTGAATGCGAACCTCGCCGCCTTGGCGTTAGATGTGTAGCGGTCCTTGAGGAAGACGCCCTCTATCCGGCCGAGGACGGCCACCGGCTTGTTCTGCAGGATCGTGTAGTTGAAGAGTAGGTCGTAGAAGAAGATCAGGCAGAACCAGCCGACCCAGTTGTAGATCGGCACGCCAAGTATGTCGACCGAAGGGTTGATCCACTGCCAGAGGTTGTTCGCGACCGCGACCGGGTCGATCACAAGGTCGATGTTCACGGCGAACAGCCCGGCGCAGGCGGCTTGCAGGAGCGGGCTCCTGCCGGGGAGCAGGACGTCGTGGAAGAGCACGAAGAGGGATAGGGCCACGATGACCCAGCCCAGCTCGATCCAGAGCGGTACCTGCCCCACCCAGAACAGGTATCCCGGGTACACCGAATTGAAGAGGCCTGCATAGGTGTAGTAGGTGTACGACTTGTCGACCACCCCGAGGTTTTCGATTATCGAAGTCCACAGCACCGAGCCCGCGAGGAAATACGCGGCCCGCTCCTTGCCGAAGCTCTTGACGCCCGCGTACGCTGCGATGAACGCTATCATGATGGTCCCCAGCTCTGCGCCGACCGGGACGTACCAAGGCAGCAAGGGCTACACCTCTCCTCCCGCGGCCGAGGGCGAAGCCTCGGACTCGAGTCTCGCGGCTAAAGTTGGGTTTCTAGCTTTGACTGTCAAGATTTTGTGCCTTTTTTCGTGATTTTTTTACTTTTCTCTGAAATTAAGATATAAAGCCAGTGGAGCAGAAATCCAGTCGGTGGCTATCGAGCCGCGTTCAGAAGCTGACTGCTTCATGGCTCGATCTCGTTCTTGAGGCCGTGGACTTTCTCTAGGTGCGTCCTGAAGGTCACCGTGTCCCGCTCGGTCATCGCCTTCAGGGTCGGGTAGAGCTTCAGCACGAACCAGCAGAAGGAGCAGCTCGTGCTGGACGGAACTTCGACCCGGATGCTCGCCGAGTATGCCTTCCTGCCGCCGATTCCCTTGTCCGCCGCGTTGTGTGCGTCGCTCATGTTTCTGACAGCAGTGATGAGCGCCGCCGCTCTACTTCTGGATTATAGCCGAAGAACCGACGATGTTCTTCTCCCTTTGTGGAATCGGTGTGGAGACTAGAGCTGGATTCTGCGTCCACTCCCGGAAGTCGTCACCAGGCCACGCCGCGCGCTAGGTGTGCTGGAAGGTCATGAAGATCGAGTTTGTGTAGTCGGTGACCTCGATCGTGTAGTAGCCCGCGGTGGCGCTGGGCACGCTGAACGTGACCCCCGCAGGGATGTTCCCGCTGGCGGTCGTCGTGAAGCTGGTCAGCTGGGTCATCTGTCCGACGGAATTGATCCACCCCACCACCGCCTTCGAATTGGCGTTGAAGTCGCACGGCGACGTGCAGCTCACCGTCACCGTGTTTCCGGTGGAGCCCGCGGTGGGGGTGGTGTACGCGTTCGCCTGGGTGATTATGCCGTACGGGTACGGGATGGTCTCGCCATAGAGCGTCCCGTCGCTGAACATCCCCGTCATCGCAAAGTACGCCTCGAACGGCGTCAGGACGTTGGTCCCGAAGGCCTGCGTCGTCGAGCCGAGCGCCGCCGTGGCGGCGAAGTAGAGGGTGGTGGGGACGTCGTACGCGAGGGTGACGAGGCTGGTTATCGAATACGCGTTGACCGTCGTCGAGCCAGGGTTCAGGCCGGAGACGATGTAGTAGTGCGCCTGGGTGTAGTCTGTGTCGAACCCGTCGAACTCGGCGGAGCCTATGGCCAGCTCGGTCTGGGGCCAGATGGTTACGGCCCGGTGCTGCGGGTCGACGTTGGTGAAGGTGACTTCCCACACTAGCGACGCCCCGCTCGGGACCCCCATGGTGGGGTACCCGCCCACCTGGATCCCGCTCTGGGGGTTGAAGGGGGTGCTGAAAGCCATAGCCGACTCGACCCACGGCGTCGAACTGCCGAGGGTCATGGGGACTGTGTTCGCGGAGCCCCCGCCTCCGGCGACATACTCGCTGCACCCGCCGACCGAGTTGCACGTGCCCACGAGCGCAAAGCCAGACCCGGCCGTGAAGGTCGTCGAGCCGGACGCGCCCTCCGTCGTTCCCACAATGAACGAGTCCGAGGACGGGGTGAACGCGGTGACGGCGGCGCTCGTCGAGCCGGTCACGGACATCCCGGATGACGAGAGCGCCCCCGAAGTCGTATAGCCAGTTGCATCGTATATGGAGATGGATGCGGCCACCGTAGCGCCGAACGTCGTGGTGATCGTGTCAGACCCCGTCACCCCCGCGGTCGCGTACCAGATGTAGGAGTAGTAGGTGTTCGTCGTCGGAGGGAACGCCACCGCGGCCTCAACCCATGGCGTGGAGGGGCTCATGGACATCGGCACGGTCGTCGCGGATCCCCCGCTAGTCAGGTACTCCCCGCACCCCAAGACCGCGGTGCAGCTGCCCGCGCCCGCAAGAGTGTAGCCGCTTCCCGCCGTGTAGGTGGTCGAGCCGCTCTCGGCGCTCCCCACCACGATGGAGCCTGAGGTCGGGGTGATCGATGACACCGCGGTGGCCGACTGGCTCGAGGCGGAGCTTCCGTAAGAGGGGATGAGCCCCGTCGCCGTCACCCCGCTTATCTCGTATATCGAGACCGAGCCCGCGACGGTGGAGCCGAAGGTCGCGCTTATGGTGTCCGCGGCGCTGCTCTTGGCCGTGGTGTACCAGATGTACGAGTAGTAGGTGTTGGCCGTCGCGGGAGCGAACGACATCGACGCCTCGGCCCAGGGCGTGGAGGTGCTCAGGGTGAAGGGCGTGGTGGTCGCCGAGCCCAGGCCGCTCTCGTACTCGTCGCAACCCTGCGAGGCGTCGCTCGCGTCGCAGCCCCCGCTCCCGGTTGCCACCGTGGTGTACCCGGAGCCGACCGTGTACTTCGTGGTGGCGGAGCCAGTCTCCACGTTGCCCACCACGAAGGAGTTCGAGCTCGGCGTGAACGAGCCCACGCTAGCGGAGGTCGAGCCCGCCGCCGAGCTCCCGCTGGACGACATCGGCGCGGATGTCGAGTAGCCGGCTATCTCGTATATCGAGACCGAGCCCGACACCGCGGCCCCGAAGGTGGCGGTTATGGTGTCTGCGCCCGAGGCCGAGGCGGTGGCGTACCAGATGCCCGTCTCGTAGGTGTTGGCGCCGTTGGTCGCCGACTGGGAGGGGCCGAGCGTGAAGGCGTCGCCGAGCGTATCGGTCACCGAGGTCGGCGTGCCCACCCCTGCCACGGCGCTCTGGAACGACGTCGCCGGCATGACCCCCTTGGGAGGGTACACGCGGTCGCGCGCCCAGTTGAACGGCCCAAGGTTCTTCCCCGTGTTGTACTGGTCAAGGAACATTATGTTCGCGGGCGTCGTGGGCATGTGGGAAGAGGAGGTCAGGGTCGAGCCATAGTTTTGCGAGCCGCTGACCGACGACGGCGAGGCGCTGGGCACGAAGACGCTCCAGACGTACGTCCCGCCGCTCAATCCGGTCACGATGGTGTCCGCCGAACCGGTGCCCGTGTACAGCCCGTACCCCGAATTCCAGTCGCCCACGCCGGCGCCGTTGTTCGCGTTGGCCGCCGAGCCGATCCCGAAGCCGGCGTAGGTGTAGCTCCCGCTCGCGCCTCCCGCGGGGATCGTCCCGTAGGTCTCGTACACCCCCTGTGAGAAAGTCGAGGTCGAGTACAGGAACGCGTAGTTGTTGCCGCTGGCACCTATCGTGTAGCTCATGCCGTTGTTGATCGTCAGCGTCCCCCCCGCGTTGCCGACGTTATTGGTCCAGAGGTTGCTCAGCGTCGTCCCTGCGAAGTCGTCATAGAACGTGAAGACGTTCGCCCCGTTGTCGTACTGGGCGTAGGTCCCGGACAGCTGGGGCGCCTCCCCCCAGTAGACTCCGTCGAAGCTCGTCGTGGTCGGCCCGAAGACCATGTATATCGTCAGCGTCCCGCCGTTCGCCGCTATGGAGGACGTGAGGTCCACCCAGGCCGTCGCGGACGTCGAGCTCGACCCGCTGGTGCTGCACGTGCTCGAGCAGGACTCGAGCCAGGAGTAGAGCGGCGAGTTGCACACGGTGTCGGCGCAGAACCTCACGTTCCCGAGGTTGGTCGCCTCATAGGAGGAGTAGGTGGATGGGTTCCACGTTATCATCTGTTGGAAGGGGTTCGCCGTGGCCGAGGTCTGGCTGTTCGTCAGGAGGATCGGGACGTAGGCGAGGCTCGACGCCGTGAAGCTCCCAAGCGACACGCTGGGCATGACGCCGCTCGGCGGGTAGGCCCTGATGCGGAGCCAGTTGTAGGGCCCTATCGTGGCCTGGTTGCCCTGCGCGTTGAATATCCCTATGCTGAGGGCCGTCGTCGGGATGTCCGTCGTGGAGGTAGCCGAGTTGGAGTAGCCGTAGTATGCCGTGGCGCTCGAGGAGCTCCCCCAATAGATGCTGTAGACCTGAGCGCCCGTCGTCGTGAAGGCCGTCAGGTAGTGATACGCGCCTCCGCTCGTGGCGGTCTGGGGGCAGGCGCTGGTCGAACCGCACCCGGAGCCCCCGGTGTTGGTGTTGATGGTCCACATCACCGTCGGGCCGTTGGGGGTGTCGTGGTTGTACCCGAACCCCGCGTTGTACACCGACGTGGCCGTGGGGAACGTCCCGTAGAAGTCCAGCATCGTCGAGGTGAGCCCGTACGTCGAGGTGGTGTAGGCGTAGGAGGCCGCGGACGCCGCGGAGATGCCGTTGTTGATGGTCGTCCCGGAGCACGTCCATCCAGTCGGGCAGCCCGTCCCTGAGAAGTTCCAGTAGTTCGTGAACACGCTCGCGCCGTTGTCGTACTGGGCGTAGGTCCCGGACAGCTGGGGCGCCTCGCCCCAGTAGACTCCGTCGAAGTTCGTGCTCGTGGGGCTGAAGACCATGTAGATCGTGAGCGTCCCGCCGCTTCCCGCGATGGAGGAGGCGAGCCGGACCCACGCGGTGGCAGACGTCGAGGTCGACCCGCTGGTGCTGCACGTGCTCGAGCAGGACTCAAGCCACCCGTACAGGGTGGTGGCGCACGCGACGTCCGCGCAGAAGCGGACGTTGCCCAGGTTCGTTGCTTCGTAAGCGGAGTAGGTGGCCGGGTCCCAGGTCACCATCTGCTGGAACGGGGTGGGGGTGGCCGAGGACTGCGAGTTGGTGATTGTTATCGGCACGTAGTTGAAGACCTTGGCCGACGGCCATCCGAGCCCCAGGACGAGGGTGTCGCCGGAGGTCACGGACGAGGAGTAGGCGAGCGCGCAGGTGGACGAACCGCAGTTCGCGAGGTACCCGTGCTGCACCAACGCCGGGGTGGGCGGATTGACGGTCACCGACTGCGACGAGCCCACGGTGAAAGTGTCCCCAAGGGTGTCACTCGGGGACGACGGGGGGCTCTGGTTGGCCCACCCGAGGGCGTAGACCAGCGTGTGCCCGGAGACCACGTGCGACCCGAACGCCAGGCCGCAGGTCGCCGCGTTGCAGCTCGTCGACGCGCTCTGCACGACCGAGGTCGAGGTGGGAACGGTCACCGAGGCCGACGAGCCGAGGGTGAAGACGTCGTTGTATGAGTCAGTAGGGACGCTGGCCGGCGGCGCCTGGTTGGCCCAGCTCGCCGCGTCGACCAGGATGTCCGCGGCCTTCACGTTCGAGCTGAAGGACACCGCGCAGCTCGCCGCGTTGCAGTTGGCCACGTACTTCTTCTGGGTCAACGAAGAGGATTGCGGGATGAGCTGGACCCACTTCAGGTTGTCAAGGTTCACCGTGACGGACTGCGTCGACCCCGTCTGGGACGCCGGTTCGGGGTAGGTCTCGGAGAAGGTGTTCCCCCTGGCGGTCAGCACCTTCACGGTGTCGGTCGTCCCCGCCGCGTAAACGTAGCCCGTGTCGTAGTCGGAAGAACCCGCGCTCGTGTCGAGGACGGCCCAGAGCGGCGGCGTGGTGTTGCCGCACCCGGCCCCGGCCGGGAACCCCACGCCGTCGCACTGAAGGAGCGTCCCCGACGAAGAGATCACCAGGGCAGAGGTCATGTTAACCGTCATCGAAGAGGTGTTGTTGACAGAAAACCCCACGTCTCCGTCGCCGTCGAGGAAGGTGGTGATTGAGAGGCTCTCGGTGCGGCTGCCCTGCTCCTTGTTGGTGGCGGCCATAAGGTTGGAGACGTAGCTCGCGTTCTGTGCGTTCACGAAGATGAAATAGGAGGTCCCCACGGTGAACATTATCGCGAAAATTATCACTATCGCGACGATGCCTGCGACCCCCCGTCTGCCCCTCCTCGCCGCGTATCCCTCTTTCATCTCAGGTCACTCGTCGCTCGAGCAGGGCCCTCTACGTGTGCTGGAACGTCATGAAGACGCTGTTGATGTAGTCGGTGACCTCGATGGTGTAGTAGCCGGCCGCTACGCTCGGGACCTGGAACGTCACGCCCGAGGGGATGTTGCCCGACCCGGTCACGGTGAAGGTCGTGAGTGGCGTCAGCTGCCCCTCAGAGTTGATCCACCCCACCATCGCGCTGGCGCCGGCGTCGAGGTGGCATGGGGAGGTGCAGCTGACGGTGACCGTGGCGCCCGAGGCCCCGGTGGTCGGGGTGGTGTACGCGTTCGCCTGGGTGATTATGCCGTACGGGTATGGGATGGTCTCGCCGTAGAGCGTCCCGTCGCTGAACGTCCCCGTGAGCGCGAAGTACGCCTCGAACGGCGTCAGGACGTTGGTCCCGAAGGCCTGCGTCGTCGAGCCGAGCGCCGCCGTGGCGGCGAAGTAGAGGGTGGTGGGGACGTTGTATGCGAGCGTGATGAACGAGCTCGTCGAGTAGGCGGTCACCGTGGTCGAGCCCGGGTTCAGCGCGCTGATGATGTAGTAGTGCGCCTGGGTGTAGTCTGTGTCGAACCCGTCGTACTCGGCGGAGCCTATGGCCAGCTCGGTCTGGGGCCATATGGTGATCGACCGGTGCTGCGGGTCGACGTTGGTGAATGTCACCTCCCAGGCGAGGGACGCGCCGCTGGACACCCCCATGGTGGGGTACCCGCCCACCTGGATCCCGCTCTGGGGGTTGAAGGGGGTGCTGAAGGACATGGCCGACTCGACCCACGGCGTCGACGACCCTATGTTGATTGGGACCGTGCTCGCCGAGCCCCCGCCACCAGCGCTGTACTCGCTGCACCCGCCCACTGAGTTGCACGTCGCTGGGAGGGTGAAGCCAGAGGTCGCCGTGAAGGTGCTCGACCCGGAGGCGCCCTCCACGTTGCCCACGATGAACGAGTCGCTGGCAGGGGTGAAGGAGCTCACTGCCGCGCTGGTCGATGCTGTCGAGGAGCTCCCGTTGGACGCGAGCGCGCCCGACGTGGTGTACCCGGTTGCATCGTAAAGGGAGACCGATCCCGCCACCGAGGCGCCGAAGGTTGCGGTCACCGTGTCAGAGCCGCCCCTCGCCGCGGTGGCGTACCAGATGTAGGAGTAGTACGTCGTCGTGATGGGCTGGAAGGATACCGCAGACTCGACCCACGGCCCTGCTGGGGAGATCGACATCGGGACGGTCGTCGCGGAGGAGACCCCTGTCTGGTATTCCCCGCAACCTGACACCGAGCTGCAGCTCCCCGAGAGGGTGTACCCTGACCCCGCCGTGTACGTGGTGGAGGTGGTTTCGGTGTTCCCGATCACAACGGAGCCGGTCGCGGGGGAGATCGACGGGACCGAGGTCCCCGTCTGGCTGGTGCTCGACGCGCCGACAGAGGCCAGGAGTCCCGTCGCCGTCACCCCGCTTATCTCGTATATCGAGACCGAGCCCGCGACGGTGGAGCCGAAGGTCGCGGTAATGGTGTCCGCGGCGTTGCTCTTCGCGCTGGCGTACCAGATGTAGGAATAGTAGGTGTTGGTCTGGGCCGGCGGGAAGGAGATCGCCGACTCCGCCCAAGGAGACGAGGCGCCTATTGTCATCTGGACGGTCTTAGCGCCGCTCGAGCCGCTGAGGTATTCGCTGCAGCCGTAGACCGCCGCACAGGTGGAGACCAGGGTGTACCCGCTCCCGGCCGTGAACGTCGAGCTGCTGGACGCCGTCTCGGCGTTGCCTATCACGAAGGAGTTCGATGTGGGCGTGAACGAGCCCACCGATAGGGAGGTCGACCCGGCGGAGGAGCTTCCCGGCGACGTCTGGACCCCAGAGGTAGAGTAGCCCGTGAGCTCGTATATGGAAACCGACCCCGTCACCGTGGAAGCGAAGCTCACTGAGATGGTGTCGGAGCCGCTGCTCGCCGCGGTGGCGTACCAGATGAACGAGTAGTAGTTGAGGTTGGAGACCCCCACGGAGTTGGAGACGCCGAGGGTGAAGGTGTCCCCGAGCGTGTCGGTCGGCGTTGAGGGCGACCCGTTCCCGGTCACCGTGGCGCCGAAGTTCGTCGAGGGCATCACGCCGCTGGGCGGGTAGGCCCTGGCGCGCATGTAGTCGTAGTAGAGCGTCACCGTGTAAGTCGACGTGGAGCTCGAGATCACGCCCATGTAGACGTGTGATGCCGAGCTGAGGGGGTTGTTCGCGACGGTCCCCGAGTAGCCGCCGGTCGCGGAGTAGAACTGGGGTGCGACGAAGCCGCTCCACGACGACGAAGAGGAGCCACCGTAGGTCAGGGTGGCCTTCACCCAGCTCGACGTCGCCGTCCCCTGCGGGTTCTGGTCAGTCGTCACGGTCCCGCCGCTGTCGTAGTCCTGGTTGAAGTACGAGGTGCTGTAGCCCATGTTCGAGCTGATGCCGTTGTTGACGCTGGAGGCCGTCGCGCTGTTGACGAGCCCGGCCACCCCCGTGTCGGTGCCCGGCGCCGCCGAGCCCGGAGACGAGAAGCTCGACTCCACGACCATAGCGGAGTTGCTCAGCGAGGCGCTGAAGGAGAACATCGGGTCGCTGGCCGCGTACCCTGTGATCTTGATGGCGTTGATGGTCGCCCCTCCGGGCCCGGAGATTGCGGTGGCCTTGGAGACCGTATACCCTCCGTACGCCGAGAAGCTCCCGGTGGCTGTGTTGCCATTGAAGTAGGCGTTGAAGACGTTGCCCCCGTTGTCGTACTGGGCGTAGGTCGAGGAGAGCTCGGGCGCCTCCCCCCAATAGTTGCCGTCGAAGGCGGTCGAGGTGGCGTAGAACACCATGTAGATTGTCAGGTTCCCCCCGGGGCTGATCGAGGAGGTCAGCTTCACCCACGCGGTGGCCGAGGTCGCTGCGGGGCCGCACGTGGTGTTGCACGACTCGAGCCAGGCGTAGAGGGGCGTGTTGCACGCCGAGTCGGCGCAGAACCTCACGTTCCCCAGGCTGCTGGACTCGTAGGCCGAGTACGTGGAGGGGTTCCAGGTTATCATCTCCTGGAACGGGTTCGGGGTCGCGGACGACGCCGTCGCGACCACCGCGTCCCCTATCATGGCCCACGAGTTGGAGCCGCCGTTGCTCGTGCTGAACGAGACCGAGAGGTTGGACTGGGTTGACGTGACTATCTCGTACTCCTGGTCGCTGTTCTGCGCGGTGTTGCTCCCGGAGGCGCACTGGGTCGCGTTCGTGTCTGTGAACCCGTTCGCGTCGGTCTCCGTGCGACAAGAGCTGCTGGAGGTGTGTTCGTTGGCAATGAGGCCGAAGACGATGTCGTTCGCGTTCGACGTAGAGACCGATACCGAGGGGCTGGTGCTGGTCCCGCTCGAAGTGTCGGGCAGGCCGCCGTTGGTGTCGAACGGGCTGGACGTGTTCGCGCCGCTTATCGCGAACGCGCTGAAGGTGTTGTCACCGGAGCTGTACCAGGTCACGGTGATCGAGTCGGAGGAGAGGGGGGACGTCGCTATCGTGTACCACTCCTCGATCTCCGCACTCGAGCCTGTGGTGGTCGTCCTCGTGTTCCACGTGTGGCCTCCCGAGTCGCTCACGGACTTTACCGATCCGGAGGAGGAGGACGTGCCGGCGCTGAGTATTATCACGTCGTTGGAGCTGGAGGTGGTCAGGCTGGCGGAGGCGCTCTTGCCCTCGGTGCTGCTGCCGGTGGAGCCGTCGAAGCTCAGCGAGGACGAGCCGCCGCCGTTTGTGATGGTCACGGGCACATATGGGGCGTTCCCGAACCAGCCGAGCCCGTACACCAGGGTGTTGCCCGCGGTCACCGGAGAGCTGTAGGCCAGTGAGCAGGTCGCGGAGTTGCAGTTTGAGTTGTACCTGTCCTGCACGAGGGCGGGCGTCGGTGGGACTACCGCGACCGAGTTGGACTTCCCCAGGGTGAAGGTGTCGCCCAGGGTGTCAGTGGGCGAAGAAGGAGGGCTGTTGTTGGCCCATCCGACAGCGTACACCAGCTCGTGTCCCGACGTCACGGACGAGGAGAAAGCGAGCCCGCACGACGCGGCGTTGCAGTTGGAGTTGTACCTGCTCTGGACGACCGAGGCCGCGGACGGCACCACCACCGACGACGACGCCCCGAGGGTGAACTGGTCGTTCAGGGTGTCCGTCGGCGGGCTGGCGGGCGGGGACTGGCTCGCCCAGCCGATGCCGTCCACCAGGAGGTCCCCCGAGTTCACCGAGGAGGCGTACGTCGCGGAGCAGCTCGCGGAGTTGCAGTTGGAGACGTACTTCTTCTGTAGGAGGGAGGAGGACTGGGGTATGAGCTGGACCCACTTCAGGTTGTCCAGGCTCACCGTGACGGCTTGGCTCGAGGTGGACTGGGACGCGGGCTCTGGATAGGTCGCGGAGTAGCTGTTGCCCCTCGCGGTGAGCACCTTCACGGTGTCGGTCGTTCCCGCGGCGTAGACGTACTCCGTATCAATATCGGCGGAACCTGCGCCGGGGTTGACGACCCTCCAGAGCGTCGGCGTGGTGTTCGTGCAGCCGGCCCCCGCCGGGAACCCGACCCCCTCGCATGACAGGAGCGCCCCCGTCGAAGAGATGACGAGCACGGCGGTCATGTTGACGGTCTCCGACGAGGTGTTGTTGGCGTAGAACTCGATGTTCCCATTGGAGTCTAGGAGGGTGCCGACCGAGAGCCCCTCTGCCAGGTTGCCCTGGGCCTTGTTCGTCGCGGAGAGCAGGTTCGAGACGTAGGCCGAGTTCTGCGAGCTCACAAAGATGAAGTACGAAGTCCCGACCGTGAAGAGTATCGCGAACATGATCACGGTTGCGACTATGCCAGCTACGGCCCGCCTGGTCTTGCGCCTCGCGAACTTCAAGGCTCAGCTCATCTCTGCTGCGAGAAGGTCACGGTGTTTCCGTAGATTCCCGTGACCACGACGGTGTAGGTCGTGCCCGAGCCCGCGACCCCGAACGTCTGCCCGTAGGAGGGGCAGTTGCTCGCGGTCGGCGGGATGGTCAGGGTGTAAAACTGCTGGTTTGTGACTTTGACGTTTGTGCCGGTCACCGAGGGCGACTCGTAGGAGGATGCAGCGGTCTTGCACTGGGTGGTCAGCGTGCTGGCGAGGTCGTACACATAGTCCGCCTTGCTCGCGCCAGTCCCGGTCGAGCTATACAGCAGGTTGACGAGCCCGGCAGAGTCGTAGACCCTCACCGAGGCGATCTGGAAGGTGAGGCTCCCGGTGTTGTAGACCCAGAAAGTCATCGTGTTCGTGGACGTCACGGCTCCAAAGTACATTGTCGTGATTGCAAAGTGCTCGCTGAGCATGTCGTTCGTGGCGACCCCGTTGGTGTTAATCGCCCCCTCGCTGACTCCCGCCTGACTCCTGACGAATCCCCAGGCGGCAGCCCCTGCGATCAGCGTCATCGCTATTGCCAACATCGTTCCCACGGCCTCGGATGCAGCGACGCGCCTACGCTTGCCTCGATAATACCTCAAAGTATGCCGATTTGGCGCGTTGCAGCTATATTATCGGTTATGGACTTGCAATCTGTATCAGAACTCTCGGCACGCCCGAGCCCAGCCCGATGTGGCCGAATTGGATAAGGCACGAGTGTTCATTTTCTGCAAAGCGACGCCGCCGCCTTGTCCGGAAAAGACCGTTAGTGGTTGCATGAACAAATTCATAAACTATATATGGATACTCTAACAGTCTTCTGTCTACTCGAACCAGAATGACATACCTGCAAAAACCGGCGGGCATGGCAGACGCGGAACCAACGACGCGGAAGGCTGTGAGCAGGCGCTCACAGTTAGAGATCCGCATGGACATCTTGAGGGCAATAATGGAGGGAGCAGAAGGACCGACCCAGATCATGTACAAGGCCAACTTGTCGTGGATTCTCCTCTGCGACCACCTGAGCGCCCTGGGCGAGCAGGGTTTCGTGGGCGAAAAGGCGGTCGGAAACCGTAAGAAGTACTCCTTGACAGGCAAGGGCATAGAGATAGTCGGCGCCTATCTGAACTTGATCAGGGAAATCATCTTCGACACGGCGGCCGCGCCAATGTGATGTTCCGGCGCGCCTCGCTTCTATTTCAGCTGAAAGGCAGGGTCCGGACCTTCGCTCAAGAAGGTTAATATGGCGAATGACGCGTTACAGAACCGGCTACGGAATGGACGACTCCGAAAGGACGGCCACTTATTACATAAATTGCAGGATATGTCAAAAGGGGTACAGGGACCGCAGTGACCTCATCGAGCACCTTCGCACCGAGCACGAGATTCTCGAGCTGGCGTCCTACACCGCCGCGACGATGGCGGGGGAGCAAGAAAGGGACAGGACGGCAGAGGAGTTCAGGCGAAGGTTCGAGCTGCTGAAGCGCGAGCTCGCCGGGCACGAAGCCGAAAGATGAGCGAGAGGGGCATAGGCCCTCCACGACTTTATAAGGCCAGCAACGGCGAAGGTTTCGTTCTCAATGGCGGACGAGCCGATAATCGACATGACGAAGGTATCCGACAAGGGTCAGGTGGTCATCCCGAAGGAGATCAGAGACAAGCTGAAGTTCACCGAAGGGTCGAAGCTCCTGGTGATCGCCACTGAGGACGCCGTGATCCTCCAGAGGATAGAGAGCGTCGCCGGCAAGATGCGCGTCAAGGACATCATGGACAGGGTCCGCTCCATTGCGAGCAAGATCAGCCTAGGCTGATGCGGCTTGCGGTCGCCCTGCGCTTCGGGGGCGACGAGGCCCTATGGCGCGATTTCGTGCACTAGTCCGTGGACCTTTCTAAGGTGCTCTCGGAATGTGGTGGCGTCCCTCGGGGTCATGCCCTTGAGCGTCGGGTAGATGGCGAGGACGAACCAGCAGAAAGAGCAGGAAGAGCCGGGCTGTGCCTTGGCCTCAGCCTTTGCCGAGTAGGCTTTCCTTCCCCTCTCGCCTCCGGACGAAGTGGCGTTCATGCGCTGGCTGCGCGTGGCCTTCCGCATACTTTTGATTTCTAGCCGAATAGCTCAGGCTCGCCGCCGCGCTTTCTGGAATACGAAGGCATGTGCAGGTCGGCGCGGGGCTCGGGAGAGCAGGACGCGGAACGCCTCGAATCCGAGTAGACTACGGTGGACGATGGAGAACTGGGAAGCGCTCACTCGAACGAGGTGTCGAAATCTTCTTCGCCCTTCGCTCCGCCGGCTCTCCTCTTCCTGACCAGGAAGACAGCGGCGCCAGCGCCTCCTGCCCCTCCTATGGGGACAAGCAGGAGCGGGAAAGAGGTGAGCTGCTGGACCATGCTAGCCTTGGCCTTGGTTGCGGCCACCGCAGGCGGAGGGGTGGTGACTTGGACCGTGAAGTTGAGGGTCTTGGCGAGAAGCCCTCCCGGCGTGACGTATGCGGTTATCAGCACAGAGCCTGCCTTTGTGGGATGGAAGATCGCTATCGAGTTCCCCAGCTTGTCGGTCGTGTCGTTGATCGCCGCAGTCCCTGCGGATGCAGCAGTGGACTTGGTCGACTTTGAGGCGGTCGTCACGGTCGACGCGCTGGCGGTGGTGCTCGCTGAGGTGTTCGAGGCATGAGGCGTGCCTACGACAAGTCCCCCGCTGGACGCCCTCCAGTCTACTGGAGCTCCCGAAAGCGGCGAGCCGTCCAGCGCAAGGTTGACGGAAATGACAGCCGTCTCGTTCGTGAAGATGGTCGCCGGCCCTCCGGTTATCGTCTCCACGCTTGGATAGGACAAGAAGGTGACAGGAATCGACGTCGTCGCGAGGCCAGGGGTGGTGAGGGTGAGCGTCGTCCTCCCCGGGACATTGGCCGCCAGGGGGATAACCGCGTAGTCCTGTCCGACCCCGATGGTAACGGACAAGACCTTGGAGATCACCGTGCTGTTTGAGGAGGTTATTGTGATGTTCACCGGGGTTCTGGCACGCGCAGGGACGTTTGTGGAGCTCTCAAGCTGCACCGCAAGGAGGGAGGGTTCGTTCGTGATGCTGCGAGAGAACATTATCGTGTTTCCGTCGGGAATGGTTGCGGTGATAGAGGACGGCGCGGGGATTACTGTGGACAGGTTGGTCGAAGAAGTCGCGTACCCGCTCGTCGTCGAGTTCAACAGAGCGTTTGAACTCACCAGTGCAGCCGAACTCACGAGCGCGGTAACGTTTGCCGTCCCTTGAAGGATTCCAGCGGTCACGTTAACGACCGCGAAGGTCTGTCCCGCAGGAATCACTGCGTTGGAAACGCTAACTATTCCAGCCTGCGAAGAGGTGAGGTTCACGGGGATGTCTGATGCAGCAATTGCGGGCGATCCAAATGCATCCTCAAGAGAGAGTTCGAGCGCAGCATGCGTGGCTCCGTCCGCCGGGAGGGTGGCCGTGATAGGGCTGACCACTACCTGCGAAGGTATAGAGCCATAAGTAGCCAGGGAGGTCTGAGTCGGCAATATGTTCTGAGCCGACGCAGTGAGAGTAGTGATGCCGACCTGGTAGGTCGAGGTGAATGTAATCGCAGCCCAGTTTTGTCCCTCTGGTATGTCAAACGTGATGCTTGTGAAGTTGCCAACCCCAGTCACCGAGGAGGTGAGGGTCACTTCTGTCGGCCCGGTGTCGTTCACGGCTGGAGACCCCTGCGGATCCTGCAGCGAGACGACGACTGAACTATAGGAGCGATGATCAGCGAGCACCGGGTTTGGTCCCGCGAAGATTGCGAGCTGGCAGAGGCTCTGCGACCCAGCTGTGCAAATCGAGGGACTGATGATAATAGGATTGAAAATTTCGATGATAGCCGAGCTCGATTCAAGACCGGGGGAACTGGCGGTGATTGTTACCTGATCCGGGGCAGGAGGATTAGCCTGGGACGTTGCCACCACGGTGAAGGTGGCAATCGCCGAGATGTTCCCCTCTCCAATGGTGGTCGTTTCCGAGGCGTTTACAACGGCGAGGTCTGAGCTCCTTATCTGGACTTGGATGTTGCGGGTGGCCAGGGTGGGGTTCCCGCTCAAGTCAGTGAGGGCGACCACCAAGCGGCCCTGGCATGAGGTAACGTTTGAAGAGCACGCCACCATCACGTCGGGTTGGGCCTGCAACTTTAGCGCGAGAGGAGGAGACCCCAACACGGATATCGTCGTCAAGCCCGAAGCGAATCCAGTAGCGGACGCTGTTACGATCGCGGAGCCCGGGACAAAGCCGCTTGTGTAGTTGATCTCCTCAAAATAGCCTCCTTGCTTCATCACGGTTGTGGCGGAGGTTACATTCACGACGTTCGTGTTGGAGGAATAAAGGGAAACTGGGATATCCGCGATCGCCTTCGCGGGGAGGCCCACGTCGTCCTCCAGCTCGAGGAAAAGATGCCCAGTGCTAGCTTCGCTAGCCGTGACCGTGTTCGGCACCGCTGTTATCACCAAGTGCGTTGGATATCCCACGGCGACCACAGTGGTCACTCCTGTCGACGCCGCGGCAAACCCTGTCGCGGTAGCTGTGACCTGCGTCACGCCTGCCGTGTGGGTGGTCGTGAAGTTGGCTATCGCATAGGTCTGCCCCGCCGGAATCGTGACGCTCGAGTTGATTGTCCCGACGTATTCTTCGGACGAGGTGAGGGAGACGTAAATGTCTGATTCCGCCACGGTAGGGGCGCCCGCGATGTCGATCACAGTGACGACGACTGCCGGATACGTGTTGTTGTCGGCGGGGAGCTCCGGAGGAATTGTGGACAACGAGAGCCCGGTAGGTACTAGGGTCTGAGTGGCCGCTGCGCGCGTCGGACTGATGGGAAGTGCGCCCACGACTATAAGACCAAGCAGAAGAAACCCGATTCCGAGAGTTCTAGGGCTGTATCGCAACAATTTCTGAAAACAACTCCGTATGACGATATTTAGAGGTGATAGGCGTCGTAGTCCAGATTTCGAATCTATCGCGACGGGATCCGCCGAAAGCGCTAGATGCCGTGGCCAAGGATCGGGCCGGACAGAGCCACCATCAAGCCGCCAACTAGCACGAGCGCCAAGGCGTGCTTGAAGCCGTCCGCCACAGTCCCGCCACCCATCTTGCCTGCCACGAACCCGATCACCCAGCCGTCGAAGATGGACGCGGTCAGGAGCGACTGGACGGTGGCGGGCGTGATCGTGATTCCCGGAATGTTGGAGGCAGCTTCCCCGGCGAACTTTATCGGCGTGGAAAGGAAGTAGACCATCATGAACGTCGTCATCACGAGCAGTATTGCCGCCATGTAGACGACGAAGATGTAGGACCTGAGCGCCGATTTCTTGTCAGTCTCTATCTCGTTCACCTTGCGTGTGAAGTCGGCCATGGTCGAGAAGGCGCTCACCGTCCCGCCTCCGACGTCCACGACCTCCACCATCAGGGTCCCGATGGCCATGGTGATCCAGCTGTCGACCGAGTCGGCGAAGGTCTTGATGACCTTGAGGATGGGCAGCCCCCAGGAGATCTGCGACCCCATCGTCTTGATCGACTTTGAGAGGCGCCCGTAGTTCTTGGACGAGAGCTGCTCGATGCTCCCCTCGGGGGAGAGGCCGATCTTGCGCCCCTCCGCCACGTCTCTGATAAAGTCGGGCAGCGCCTTCTCGAGCCCAGAGCGCTCGCGGGACTGCCGCAGCGCCACGATGGAGGGGATTATCACGATCGCGCCGAGCGCCACCGCGACGTGGATGCTGAGCTGCAGGGGGAGCGGGATCAGAAACAGCGCCAGCCCTATGGGCATGCATGCCATCAGCACGTAGTACGGGCGCTTGTTGAAGTAAGGCTGCTTGGGCTGCGTCCCGTCGATGATGAAGATGAACAGCCCGGACAAGGCCGGGACGACCACGTAGGAGAATATGAAGAGCGTCTGGAGGCCGGAGTTGTTGTGCGCTATCACGCCCTCCAGCTGGAACAGGCTGAAGAGGGTGATCCCCATGACGGCCGTCACCGTGAGGTAGGCCTCCGCGAGCGTGCCCACCGAGTCGGTGATTCGCCTCACCTTTGACGTGCTCTGGTCGAGAGTCTCCTTGAGCTTATTGTTGACGTAGTTCTTCACGTCCCCTCCCACCTTCAAGACCGTCGTGTAGCCGTAGAGGAACTCGCTGAACGCCTTGTTCGGCATGTACTTGGCCGCTGTCTCGAAGGCGGTGATCGGGTCGGTCCCGAAGACGTCGATGTCCACGAGGATCCTCTTCGCCTCCCTCGCCGAGGCTGGGAAGACCTTCCCCATTCCTGAAACCCTCCTCAGGGTGGAGATGGGGGAGACGCCTCCGCCGGAGAGCACCCCCAGGAAGCCGATCAGCATGGGGAGTTCGTTCTCTATGCCTTCAGACCGGGAGCTCGCCGACGCCTTGGGGAGGTTCCATATCAGCACGAACACGATAGGTGGTGCGAGCACCACCATGAAGAGGAAGACGATGTGGAGCATGAGCCCCAGGACGACGCAGACGACGACGGGGATTATGGTGAGCACCGTCGTGAACATGGCCAGGGAAACGAGGGCTTCTGGCGTGATGCGGAGGTTGGACTTTAGTATCTGCTCCCTCATCTCGGGGGAAGACGCCGCGAACTTCTTCCCTTGGGTCCCGAACATCTTGTAGGCCGTGGCCGTCATCCTGTCGAAGAAGCTGAGCTTCGAGCTCTCCTTGGAGCGCCGTTTCGTCTCCAGCTGGCCGAGCTGGCTGACCTGGCTCAAGCTTTGAACCCTTCGCGTACCTCTGCCTGCATGACGAGCCCGGCCTTGCCCAGGTCCTCGCGCGCCCTCTCGAAGATCTCCTTCGAGTGCGACCTGTACTCCTCAAAGATCAGGGACAGCTCCCTGAAGTTCCGGATCTCCCTCTGCTGCGCCCACCTCAACACGATGCTCCTCTTCTCGATCTCGGTCATGAGGTCCGGTATGGTGGTGCCCGTGTCTCTGGCGAGCCTCGCCAGCTTGACGCTCGTCTTCAGCGGCGAAGCGAGCTGCTTGTCGCTCCCCGGGTCCCACTTGAACATCCTGACGTAGTTTCCCACGCCGACGACCTCGTCCACGGAGAGGACGCGCCTCATAGTCTTGAACCCGCCTCCGGGCTGTGGGATTGCGATCCTCCTGACCGTGAAGACCAGGTCGAGGAAGGGGATGAACGACGGCGGGACGTCCATCGGCTTGGAGGTGAGGCGCTGGATGGCCGACGAGACGTCGTCAGCGTGGAGGGTGCAGAGACCGCCGTGGCCCGTGCTGATCGCCTGGAAGAGCACGTACGCCTCCTCTCCCCTGACCTCTCCGACGACCAGGATGTCCGGCCTCATTCTCATGGTCGCCTTGACGAGCTGGAAGAGGCCGACCTCTCCGCTCGTGTCGTCGCCGGTGCCGTAGCTCTCGCGGGAGACGAGCGCGGACCAGTTCTGGTGCGCGATGTTGATCTCCTGCACCTCCTCGATCGTGACAATCTTCGAGTTCATCCTGGTGAGCGTCAGCAGGGCGTTGAGGAGAGTCGTCTTCCCGGAGCCTGTGGATCCGGAGACGATCGCCGTCGCGCGGTTCTCCATGAGCAGCCAGACGTACGCAGCGAGGTTCTGGTCGATCACGTTGAGGTTCATCATGTCGATGATCGTCAACGGGTCTTCGCGGAACTTCCTGATCGTTAGCGTGCCGCCGTAGGGCGAGATCTCGCGCCTGTAGGTCGCGGCCAGCCTGTGCCTCCCAGGGAGGGTGCCCTGGACGATGGGGAACGCCGTCGAGACGTGCTTCCCCGCCATGTGCGCCAGCCTGGCGATTATGTTGTCCAGCTCTTCGTCGTGGAGGAATATCAGGTTCGTCTCGATGTTGTCGTACCTCCTGTGGAAGATGAAGAGCGGCTTTCCGACGCCGTCCACCGTGATGTCCTCTATCTGCGTGTCCCTCATGACGCCGTCGATGACGCCGAACCCGACGAGGTCCCTCTCGGCGAAGTAGTTGATCTTCGGCCAGGAGAGCTGCGAGGCCTTGATCGAGTACTTCTTCACGAGCCTCTTGGCCTGTTCCAAGAAGTAAGCCCGGGGGTCGATCTCCGACCGGGGGACGGACAGCTCGCTCTCGAGGGTGTCGAGCAGGTAGGTGTAGATCGACGCCTCCCTAGGAGACAGCACGACCTCGTCCACGAAATACTTCCTCGTGCCGCTTCCGGGGTCCTCCGCGATCACTGCGTAGGCGAACGGGGCGTTGAGCGGGTACTTGTCGACGACCTTCCAAGAGGACGAGAGGGGGGCGCCCACGAATGGGTAACGTGTCGTGGCCTTGGCGGGCTTTGAACCGGGCCCTTTCGCGCCCTTCTTCCCGAAAGGCAGATTGACCACTAGCGGCAGCCTCCGATGGAGGCTCCTCGAGAGGCAGCCGTCTCGAAAATTGCATGGTTCAGCGTCGTAAACGCCAATTCAGCCTTCAAACTTTTGATTTTGTGCTCTATTCCTCATAAATATCTTATGCACTAAGAATCCATTCTAGCCGCTTTTCGAACGT
>Ga0335078_10004637_pt1 | contig 20326 bp, 9 predicted proteins | sample Lox_Sample_32_FD_206711 | JGI IMG/M metagenome (GOLD analysis project Ga0335078, IMG submission 206711) | Soil microbial communities from Loxahatchee National Wildlife Refuge, Florida, United States - Lox_Sample_3.2 | ecosystem: Environmental > Terrestrial > Soil > Wetlands | place: USA: Florida... | reverse complement strand
TCAGGCGTATCGCCGGACACCCACATCGTATTGGTGGCGATTTGGGTTTGGTCCTGTATCTTCCGATTGGCTTTGGCCGACGGACCAGCGGCCTTTTTCGCCTCGGCATCGGAGAGCTTCTTCAATTCCGCCGCCGTAAGGGCCTTCACGGTGAACTTCCATGAGGAAGAATCCGATCCCAAGGTGATGAGTACGGCGTGACTGCCGTCGGCCAGAGGAACCGCCGGGTTGTAAGTCACTTTTGTATTGGCCACATCGCACAGAGAAGTCACATCTGTGCCGTCAACCTGAATCGCCAGATCGAACACATTGGGTGCGGCGGAAAACTCGATTACGATCGGGGACTTGGGATTAGAAACGGAAGTATCCGCCGCAGGCGTACGTTTGGCCAGAGTCTTGATTCCCGGTCCCGTCGCGGAGGAGTTTGCCTGCGCTCCGCCAGCGCCCTGAGTGTCCGAGAGCAGGTTGGCCGAAGAAAGCACCGCGGGCAGAGTCTGAATGTAAGCGGCTGGAACAAGGCGCGGCCCATTCAGCCCGACCTTGCGGCTCTGGGGAGCGTTCTCCCACGACAAGTCATTTACCGGTCCCGTCACGAGCGGCTGGCCGTCCGAATCCAGCACCTCAACAAACCAGTAGTACCGCTGACTGACATCCAACTTACCCTTAAGAGCGCGCAGATCGATGTAAGGTTTGTCAGTCAGGTACCGCCTGACAATCGGTTGCCCGAGCGGATCCGAAGAGATTGTGATTCGGTAAAGATGCGACCCGCTCAAGGCATTCCATTCGAGCAAGGGATTTCCCTGGGCAGTCAAGGCAGGACGTTTTCTGGTTGCCTTCAGGGCATCTTCAGGAAGGCGCAGCAACACTCGCATGGGCAGCGGATTGCGAACCGCGCCTGACATTTCAACCGAACGTACAGTCCAGTAGATTTCTCCGTCGGGCAGGGCTTTCCAGATTTCCGACGGCACAGTCCATGAATTGTCGTTGACGTTATGCCAGGCACTCACCTGGGAAAAATACGGTTGTGTAGCAAAACCGACCTGATACTGGCCGACTCCGGGGACGGGCGCCCAGCGGAGTTCTGGAGGCTCGTGTGCTGTCACGCGCGTGCCGTTGGCGGGAAAGAGAAGCTTCTCGACGGTGAAATCTCCGGGATTCACCACAACAGCAATGGGACGCGTGGAAATCTGATTTGGCTGGAAGATGCGCAACTGGACGGTGTGCGGGCCAATTTGCTCGGTGGGGAAGCGGCTCTGAGCGCGAATCGAAACACTCTGCCCGCCCGCGACATTCGCGGTAAATTGCTCGATGATACTGTCATCCCAATACCAGGCGCCGATCACGACTCCGCTGCCAGTCGCGGCAAGTTGTGCCTGTCCGTAGATGTCATCGCCGGGCGAGAAGACGGAGCCGTCACGCGGATTCAGCAACGCGATGGTAGTGACATTCAGCGGCGCTCCCAGAGAAGTGCCGGGAGCGATCCGAAAAGGTTTTGAAGTGCCGGGCGCTCCGCTCGGAGTTGTACCGGTTGTTGTGCCGTCGAGATTCAAAACATCGACCGCACGCAATCCGGGCAGACCTTGCGATCCAACGGCCACCATGGCGATGAGGAGCGTGGAATTCACAACCGTCGAACTCTCGATGAAAACGTCGCTTGCCTGAACGTTGCCGGTTGAATCCGTAACACTATTGAGGGGCGGCGAAATCACCGCGATAGCGCCGGGGCGAAAGTTCGTGCCAATGAGGGTGACACGAATCTCCGAGGCGCCCGGGGACGCAATCTCCGGCGACGCACTCACCAAGGTAGGGCTGGCGCCGGCTGGAGGAGTGACCGCAAGAGGCAGAGAGTTGGAACCAAGGCCGCCGCCCGGGAACCCCACTATGGGCGTGAAAACTGTAATGCCGAGCGCGCCGGCGCTCGCAATGTCAGAAGCAAGAATTGACACCTGCAACTGCGTCGGACCGAGGAAGAGCGTTGTACGATTTGCGCCGTTCACCTGCCCAACCGAATTGGACACAAAGTTCGCGCCCCTGACTGAAAGGGTGAACGCCGGTCCGCCAGCCGCGACGGAGGGCGGATTGATGCTCGTGATCACCGGGGTGCTTTGGCCGACCGCGGACGCAGTCAGCAAAAGCCCACAGACAAGCAACAATCCGGCCCACCGTATATCTCGCCTCTCCCCTGTTTTCATGATCCCCCTGCTCCACGGTTCAACTCCGGCACACACTTCCGCTGAATGGGTCGCCGCGAGATCCTCGACGACTCATTCACTGCAAAGAAAAGTGATTCTTGGAGCTGCCATTCGCTATGGCCAGGGATTTACCCCAGCGGGTCCGCTGACCTGGACGTCGAGTGCATAGCTGGAATTACTGGTATCGCCACTGTAGGTCGCATGGCAATGCCATTCCGCGAGACTTACGATTAGGCGTTTGGGATTGCCGGGGTCCCACTGCGCGCTCCACTGGCCGTCGGTATAAATGGTGTCGTCATCCACAAGAACTGAGGAGCCGCCTTCCGCGCATTGTCCGTTCCAGTGACCCAGGCTGAATTGCGTGGGAACAAACCCAGGGGCCAATGTGCTGAAGTCCCACACATCGGTGCCTTGGGGGTTGAAGCGCGTCTCGTTGAATCGATCGATGCCGCCGGCGAAGGTCTCATTGGCGGATTGCTGATCCTGGCGTCCGATTCCGTTGTAAGGCGAAGAGTACTTGACGCTGGTCACCGGCGCTCCCGCATCGTCGACGATAGAAGCGAGGGTCACTTGCGCCTGCGGGAATCGCGAGAGCGTGACTTCCTGCCGCATGGCGTAGAACTTGCATCCTTGTAACCGCGCCGGAGCGTTCGCAGAGGGTGCAATCACAAGCGCCACGTTGTTCTGATCAGGTTCACCGGTCAGGTTCGGCGCGACCTTCACCTCGATTTCGGTGTCCGTCCACGACTGAATCTGCATTTGCACCTGCCCGGCTTTAAAAGGACCATTCAGATAAACCTGGCCTTGACTTTGCCCGAAGTTGCATCCTGAAATCCTGTAATCGTCGTACTGTGGGTCTGGCGAAAATACGATCTTGGGATTCGTCATGCCGGTTCCGACGCCATTGATGTTCTGAATCATGACCGCCTTCGTGGCGCAGGCCACTACATTGCTGACGCTGGGCTGAACCGCGGAAACTCGACCTAGTGCGGGAGACGATGATGAACTCGGCCCGGAACTCGGTGGCGCGGCCGGCGCCGTCACTGCCACAGGTGCGCGAGCTGTCGCCATGGTGGCCACGCTCATCGAGGATTTCCCCGCCGTGGCTGCCGGTGTTCCGCCCCCAGGGGTACCAGGTTGAGTCGGCGTGCCCGCGGAAGTTTTTCCACCCGATGGATTCCCACCGCCGGCAGGATTGGCTCCCGCCGGATTCGTTCCTGCCGTCGTTCCTCCCGATGGAGTCGACCCACCTGCATTGGTTGAATCACCGGACGATCCCTTAGGCTTGCTGCCAGTCTTCGACTTCCCGGCTTTCAACTCTTCCAGTGCAGCCAGCAGCGCGGCCACTTCCGGGTCGTCTTTCCACCGCGTGTTTTTGATCTTCGGGCTTTTCTTGAAGTTTCCCTTTTTCTTGCGGATCGCCTCTTCAACTTCCTGCGGTGTGCGCTTTTTTTGCGGTTTCGTGACGCCGGCGTCGCCTTGTCCCTGTGGAGTGCCCGCGGATGCGCCGGCGGTTCCTGTGGCCTGCGCCGACACGCGATCCGGCCACGCAAAAAGAAGTGCTAATACAAAGAGGCAAATTGCAAAATGCTTTAACCAACCAGAGTTTGTCGAGATCGAATACGTCATTTTCTTCTCCTTAGTAAATTCGCGAGCCGTCGTGTTACTCCACGTTTCCGCAAGCGGAACCGAGCCATTTCGAGGAAAACGAGCCGTCGAAGTTCAGGGTGTGGCCGCCGCCAGACATGCTTCCGTGGGCGGAGCCCTTGACGTGTTCCGGATCCAGAGCTTCGGCTTCGAAGGTGGCGCTCCCCCTCATGCCCTCGATTTCACAGGACAGCTTTCCTTTGGCAACGGAGCTGGTGGAGGTCGTCACTGTGGGTCTGCATTCCTTGCTGGCGGAAACTTCCAGCTTGCGTTGCTCGAGCTCCGCTTTGGTTACACAGTGCTTGTCGGTCGTCGTATTGGAGTGGCCCGCGGAGTTGGCACTCATCCTCTCCTGGAGTCGGGCCCGTTGTTCCGGTGTGAGCTTGTCCAATGTGGCAGCCGGAATCGGCAGTTCGCCGACTGTCTTGAACGTGCGCGTTGTTTCCCAGAGTCCGATCTTGATGTCCAACGGCTGGAATTTGACTTCCGGCGACCCTGCCTGCTGCGCCAAGGCGGCCCGCGAGCCGCCCATGAGCAGAAATAGAAGGCTGAAAGTTAGGGCGCGATTTGCAGCTTTGCGCTTCATGGCTTTTCCCCCAGTGACGTTTGATCTTCGGTGCGCCCGTCCACCCCGGGCGAGAGCGTGTTCTCGAATTCGGCGGGTGCAGACTTGTTCAGCACGCATCCGCCGCCCACGCACGAAGAATGTGCCGGAGCAAGGAAAAGCTCAAAGGAAACGCCACTTAAATCTCCCTGACACGTCAATTCCTTATTTATGAATGCGATACGGGCCGGGCTGACATGCCCGGAGGGCGATGCTATGATTCAGCCACTCCCAGGGGAGAGGGCTCATGAGGGGCACAGTCGGGCCGGGAACGACCTTTCGTTTCGGCTTGTTCGAGGCAGATCCCGACAGTAAGACACTTACTCGCAACGGCGTTCGGGTCAAGATTCAAGACCAGCCCTTCCGCTTGCTTTTGCTTCTGCTGGAGCGCTCCGGTGAAATCGTCACCCGCGATGAAATGCGCCAGGCACTGTGGCCGGAGGGCACCTACGTCGACTTTGACGGTAGCCTCAACGTAATCCTGAAACGGCTTCGTGCCGCTATTGACGACGAACCGGACAATCCGCGGTTTATCGAGACAATCCCGAAGCGCGGTTACCGGTTCGTTGCTCCGGTGTCGGTGGTTGAATCTCCCACCGAAGCAGGGCCGCGGATCACCTCCGGGACTGACAGGTCCAGCGAGACTTTAGAAACAACATCATCGCCGCCGGCGGTGGCTCACTCGTCCGTGCTCCCCTCTTTTCGTCGAGGTCAGCAATGGCAGCGCCTGTTCATTTACGGCGGCGCGGCCGTTGCCGTCGCGATCGTATTCGCCGGTTGGCTGGCATGGCACTACGGATGGTTCAGTGGAAAACCGCCCCTTGCCCGCAACGTGCCAGTCAACGTACGCAAATCGGTGGCGGTCCTCGGTTTTCGGAATCTGTCGGGACGCGCCGAGGATGGTTGGCTAGCCACTGCGATTTCAGAGATGCTGAGCACGGAATTGACGGGCGGAGAAAAGCTGCGCCTGGTGCCCGGCGAACAGGTTGCCAATCTCCGGCTTTTCTCGCACTGGCCCGAGACCGATACGCTGGACCCAAGCACCACGGCGCGGCTTGCCTCCGCGCTCAATAGCGACGTGCTGGTTCTTGGTTCTTACGTGAACATCGGGGCTACCGGCGACGATCAACTTCGCCTTGACGTTCGGATGCAGGATGGCAAGACAGGAGAGGTCCTGGCAGAGTTTTCCGATACCGGCAGCCTGCGGGACCTTTTCCGGCTAGTCGCGCACACGGGCGCGAAACTTCGAGATCGTCTGGGAGTAGAGGCATTGCAAGGACCGGCTGAGGCCGGGGTTCTGGCTTCCATGCCCCTCGATCCCGAGGTAGCGCGGTTTTATGCCCTCGGGGTTACAAAGCTACGGGAATTCGATGCGCTCGCGGCCAAGGATCTGCTCGAGCAGGCCGCGCAGGCGGATCCGAAATTTTCCCTCGCGCACAGCATGCTGGCGCAGGCCTGGGCCCAACTCGGCTATGAGCAGAAGCGCCGCGAAGAAGCAAAGAAAGCCTTTGACCTCGCCATCGATTTACCGCGCGCTCAACACATGCTCGTAGAAGGCGAATACTATGAGAGCCTGGGAAACCAGGAGCAAGCTGCTTCGATCTATCACGCGCTCTTCGAACTCTTCCCCGACAACATTGAATACGGTTTGCATCTCGCGGAAGTGCTTATGCGACTGGGGCAAAACAGCCAAGCGATGGACGTCGTTCATCAGATGCGCAGGCTGCCGGCGCCGTGGTCAGACGACCCGCGAATCGATTTGCTCGAAGCCAACCTGGCAGGGAACAAGCCAAAGGAACTGGATCTCATTCACACCGCGATGCATAAGTCTACGTCCCAGGGTAAGAAGCTTCTCTATGCCCAGGCGCGGAGGCGCGAATGCGTGGCGTTGAATTACACCGATCATCCCGAGCAAGCTTTCGCATCGTGTCAGGATGCCTATGGCGTCTTCATGGGCGCAGGCAACCGGCTGGCCGCGGCGGACTGTTTGCGAATCATGGCAGACACTGAAGGAACCCAGGGACACTCCGAACAGGCAATCGCTACCTATCAGCGTGCGCTGAATATCATGGAGAAAATTGGCGATCATGAGAAGATCGGGGCTCTCTTGAATAACATGGCCATTAATTTTGAAAACCAAGGCAAACTCGATCGCGCTGAGAAATTGTATGGGCAAGCCAAATCACACTTTGAGGAGGCGGGAGATCCTGGGAACGTGGCCACCACTCTCGCCAATCTTGCAGATATCTGTTATGCACGCGGAGACCTGAACGGTGCAGTAAAGCTGTATCAGGAGACTCTTCAGGCGGAGCAAACCCTGGAGCCATCCGATGACGGGTATCCCCTCTACCGCCTTGCCGATCTAAGTCTGGCCCAAGGACGTGTGGAGGAGGCTGAACGCCTGGCCAAGCAGGCGATCGATGCATCTCCCCCGGAGCGGGGCGGGTATCAATACCGGTCGAGTGCCGTGACGGTGCTCGGGGAAATCCTGGAAACCGAAGGCAAGCTGGCTGACTCGCGCCGGCAATTCGAGGATGCGCTTGCGGTCCAGCAGAAGATGGGAGCGAAGGCGCTCGCTGCCGAGACCCAGCTTGAGCTCGCACGACTGTCGATGGAAGAGAGTAAAGCGGAACAGGCTGAAGCAACCGTCCGCGCCGCAATCACCACTTTCGAAGAGGAAAAGAGCGATCCCGACTTGAGCAGTGCGTACACTCTTTTGAGCCGGGCACTGCTCCTGCAGGGGAGACTTGAAGAGGCTCGAAATGCGGCACGTCGCGGCGTTGAATTCAGCCTTACAAGTTCAGAACCTGGATTGAAACTCCCGGCGCTGATTCAGCGGGCGCGAGCCGATATTGCGAGCCATGATCGGGCCAAGGCGGCGGCAGCGACCCGTGATCTGAATTCGACGATCGTTACCGCCAAACGACTTGGCTACTACCTGCTTGAATGCGAGGCGAGGCTTGTAGTCGCCGAAATGGAGCTGAGAGACAATTCCCCTCTCGGTCGTAAACACCTGGCGGCTCTTGCCGTGGAGACACGCGGCCATGGCATGGAACTTCTCGCCCGGGAGGCCGAACGCGAAATGACAGGGGGTACGGTGCTCGCGGGGGGTCAGCCGGCACGCTGAACGATTCGGGTCGCCGCTGGGTGAAGTTGATTCCGCCGTCGGACAGGTTCCGGATCCGGCTTCGCCCTGGCGATTCCACCGTGTGTCAGTTTTCGATACAACTCGCTCACGGTCCATGACTTAGCATGTCATTTCCGTTTAAGCTATGTTTCCTTTGATGGGCGCATTGGCGCGTGGTATCTCATGGCCATGCGAAATCGAGGAATCACGTCTGACGCGAACCATCGGGCGGCATTTTCCGGGCACATTCTGGGAGTGGCGATCACACTGGCGCTGCTGACCCCAGGCTGCAAGCATAAATCGGCAGATCAGCATCCCGGCATCGCACAAAAGAACACGGCAGCCGCAACCAACGCGGCCCCGATGATTGACCTCAACTGTGTGCTGAGCCATATCCAGAACCCTCCCGAATCTTTCCACTACAGTTTTAAGGATGAATCTCCGGAGCCGTGGGTCGAGGACGCCGACGTCACCCCGCAAAAGATAGACGGCAGTTTCTCGAATCGATCCCTGCCGACGCCACAAACATTTCATGGCAGGCCTCAGGAAGTTGCCAGCAATCTGATGGCAATCGGGCGAATGTCGAGCATCTTTGCGACCGTTCGCAATACTTCGGCTGTAATGAGCGAAGCCAGGGAAACGATCAACGGTTACTCTACGTTTAAATACTCGATCGACACTGCGCGTGGAACTCTGACAGAGCAGGCGCTTTATAAAAGTGTTCTGGGGCCCGGCGGTTCTGAGAAGGGAACGGTTTGGATTACCTCGGACGGCTGTCCAGTGAAGATCGATCTGGAAGAGGAGTTGCATTCGAAGGACGGAAGCCTCTTGGGCAAGGCTCACTACGAAGAAGCGATCGTTAAGATGTGAAGAGTGGGAAGGCCCAGGTGTTGTTCACTTAGTGCAGACGCCCGGAGCACCTGGTCATCGCCGCGCAACAAACTGGTTGTAATGGCGCCGGCATCCTCCTTATTAATCGGTCTTACGGACTATAATTGCGCGCACGCATGGCTCTTGCGTCCGGCATAAAACTCGGTCCGTACGAGATTCAGTCGCACATTGGCGCGGGCGGCATGGGCGAGGTTTATCGTGCCACCGACACGAGACTGGGTCGCGACGTCGCGCTCAAGGTGTTGCCTCCCGAAATGGCGAGCGATCCGGAGCGACTGACGCGTTTTCGTCGCGAAGCCAAGGCTCTGGCGCAACTCGACCATCCAAACATCGTTACCATTCATACCGTTGAAGAATTTGAAGGCATTCATTTTCTGACGATGCAGCTCGTCGCCGGACTTCCGCTCGATCGGATGATCCCTGCGGGCGGGATGCCGGTCGAACAGATCATCGAGATTGGCCGGGTGCTGGGCGATGCGCTCGCCTCAGCGCATGAGAAAGGCATCGTCCATCGCGATCTGAAGCCCGCTAATGTCATGGTGAGCGATGACGGGCGGGTTCGAGTGCTGGACTTCGGACTGGCGAAAAATCTGCGCGGAACGAGTCCGGACGCCGTTACTGTGACGGCGGAAGGGCAGACGCAAGCGGGCATGGTGATGGGGACACCTGCCTACATGTCTCCCGAGCAGACCACCGGCCGGCCGCTCGATCATCGCACCGACATTTTTTCTCTGGGAGTTATGCTGCACGAGATGGCCACCGGGAAGCGGCCATTTGAAGGGACGTCATCGGCCGAATTGATCTCGGCAATCTTGCGCGACACGCCGCCCTCGGTCACCGACCTTCGGCCGGCCTTGCCGGAAGCTCTGGGACGCATTATCCGACGCTGTCTGGAGAAAGACCCGCGCGACCGTGTGCAAACGGCTCGCGATGTCAGCAACGAACTACGCGAGCTCGCGCGATCGGGCTCGCAAAAGCCGGTTCAGCCACCCCCGCGTACGCCGGAGGCCGGGCGGGCGGTGGGCTCGTCAGGCCCTGCCTCTCCGCGGCACCGCCGGCTCGCGGGGATCGTAGCCGGCTTAATTGTGGTGGCGCTCGTCTCCGCCGGCGGGTATGAGTGGCGAAAGGCGAGTCTTATCCCGGGCCAGCCCACTTTGGCTGTGATCGGCTTCAAGAATAATTCCGGTGATCCGCAATACGACTGGCTCGCCACCGAACTTAGCGAGAGCCTCACGACCCAACTTGGCAGTTCGCGCGGTCTGCGGGCTGTGCCGAGCGATGAAGTCTCGAGCGTCAAGAACGAATTCTCGGTGGCGCAGAGCCAAAGCCTGGAGCGGGAAGACCTGTCGAGTGTTCGCCAGGCGCTGGGGGCGAATTATCTTCTGGTGGGACGATATGCGGTCTCGACAGGCTCGAACCTGGAGATGACCGTCCAACTGCAGGATCCTCGCGGAAAGACAATCGGCGACTTTCATGAAAGCGGCTCGGCTGCCGACTATCGCAAGCTTGTGGCCGATGCCGCCGCTCAGGTTCGCGAGAAGCTTGGGAGCACGAAGTTATCCGAATCGCAACTGACCGAGCTCCAGAATCTTTATCCGCGCGTTCCGGAAGCATCGCGTCTTTATTTTCAGGCACTCGATAAGCTTCGTTCCTTCGACGCCATCACTGCGCGCTCTTTGCTGCAGAAGGCCGCCGATCTCGACCCGGACAATGTTTCTATCCACTGGGGACTTTCCGACGCGTGGGAACAGTTGAAGCACGATGCAGAGGCGGCGCAGGAAGCCCAAAAGGCGTATACACTGGCGCAGAAGTCTTCTCTTCCCCAGGAATACGTGGTGCTAGCGCAGGCCCGGGCGGCCGAGATGAACAAACAGTGGGACGTCGCGATCGAGAATTACAGATCCTTGTTTACGCTGTTTCCAGAACACCTCAACTACGGCCTCAGCCTGGCTTGGGCTCAAATTGGAGGCTCGAAGGCCAGCGACGCACTGACCACGCTCGATAAACTCTCCAAGCTTGCTCCACCAGCGGGGAAAGATCCCCGGATCGAGATGACCAGAGCGAAAGCCTACGGAACCATGAACGACTACGCTTCCGAACTGCGAGCGGCACTGGCCGGTTTGCAGGAGGCGCAAAAACGTAACGCGCGAATGATGCAGGCGCGAGCGCAATTGGAGCTCTGCTGGGCCCATCGCAATCTGGGACATGTGGAGGAAGCATATGTTGCCTGCAACGAGGCACAGAATCTGTTTTCGGCCTTCGGCGACAATGTGAGCGCGGCGGTCGCGCTCAATGACATTGCCACCTGGCTCTCGGACCGGGGAAGCTACGCTGAGGCGAAGAAAATCTATGATCGGGTAATTCAAGTAAACCAAAAAGCCGGCGCGCAAAAAGACCTGGCGGGAGCATGCATCAACGCAGCAGTCGCGCTCGACCGGATGGGGAAACCCGAGGAAGCGGAAGACTACCTGAGGCGGGCTCTGGAGGCGGCGGTACCCATCGGAGACAAGAATAATGAGGCGCTCGCGCGCATCCTTCGCGGAGAAATCCTGTCCAAACAAGGGCACCCTTCGGAGGCGGAGCAGGAGCTACAGCGCGCTCTGGCGCTTGCCCGCGATATCAAGAACCAGACAACAGAAGCGCTGGCGCTAAGCAATTTGGCCCAGAATCAATCGGAGACAGATTCTGCGCGAGCCCTGGCCACCTATCGTGAAGTTTTAAGGTTGCGGAGAGAGAAGGGGGATCAGCCGGGGACATCCACGTGCCTGATGAACATGGGGGTGGTGTTGTTGCGCAGCGGCGATCTGAATGGCGCGCAGGAAAACTACCGCGAAGCCCTCCAGATCGACGCGCAACTAAAGGATAAGACTTCCATCGCACTGGACTCAATCTCGCTCGCCGAAGTTGACTTAGAGCGAGGCAACCTGCGCGACGCACAAGAAAAGACGTTGCCGGCGCTTAAGACCTTTCGCGGGAATCAAGATACGGATAATGAAGCGGAGGCCGCGGCACTCCTGGTGAGAATACTCGTCGCATCGAAAGATACGGCTGCCGCGGCTGTCCAGGTGCAGCGAATTCAGGAGATTGGAAGTAAGGATCCGGGAACCGATTTCGACGGCCGCCTGAGCATGGCGGAATACCTGGCTGCGACCGGGAAACGCGACGAGGCGGTGCAGCGTCTGGCGTCCCTTCCGGGAGAAGCCAAAAATGCGGGGATGAATTTCATATCTCTGAGAACGCGGCTTGCGCTGGTGCGCTTCAAAGCCGGACAGAGTCCGCGTGGCGAACTCAAGAAGGAACTGTCCACCGTTCGCGACGAAGCAAAGCGCGCGGGCTTTGGGTTACTGGTGCAGCAAGCAAAGAGTATCCACCTTTAACATCGGCCCCAAAAAGCCCCTTGACCAATCCATTAAAATCGCTACACTACTCCAACGTTGACCCTCCCCAGGGGAACCCGGCTCTAATCCAACTGTTCCCAAGAACGTAAGAGGATTCCCATGACACGCAGTTTCCGTGGATTTACTGGGCTACTGTTCTTCCTCATTCTGGCTTTATTGCCGGTTTACGCCGTCAACAAGAGGGGTGATATCGGTAATTCGCAGGACGGATTCTTCAGCAATTGCCCACCCGAGCCGGGTGGTGGTGTATGCGCATTTGCGCAGGCCCAGGGCGCGGCGACTCTTACGGGAACCGATAAGAGCGGAAACCCTGTCACAGTTACCATTAACCTCTACGACTGGGGGTTCTATCCCTGTACCCAGGATTCTTGTGAGGCGAAACCACTGATCAACTTCGCTGTGCTCGACGTGGTACTTACGGGGACGGACTCGGCGGGGGTCGAGTCAGTAGTGGTCAAGGGAGTGCTGTCGAGCCCGGATTACGTGTCGTGCGATACAACTTCCGGCGGCCTCGGGTGCATTTACTCTCCTCTTCCGGACAGTTCGAACGTGCCGGAACCCACACCAATTGCGGGCGCGGATACGGGCGGTCATGTCAATACCCGATGGGACTTCGGCGGGTTGCCGCCATTGAATCCGCCCCTGCCGGCCATTCCCTTTGACCAGCTCTTGTGTGTGTCTGGTGACGATCCGCAACGGGCGGACACGATTTGTGAGTCTTCTCCTTTGGGCGAAGCCATACTCGTCGTTGCCAATTCCGTGAAGAAGAACAAGCTGACGACATCTTCGAAGAATTATCTGGTAACGCTGACAGACGGAACGACGCTCGGCACGTTGGCGGTTCCAAAACCGCCCACGGAGAGCGTCGCATCGACTAATAACACGCAGGCTACCGCCACGATCATTAGTGGCACGAATTTTCAGGACTACACAGACGCGTCGCTGGCCTACCCGCAGATCAACGCCGACGGGAGCGAACAGTATCCACAAGGTTTCACGCCGCTGCCACTTACCAATCCGCCTCCGTGCAATCCCACAAACGGGGTTACGTTCGAAACGGATAACCGAACATTCCGCACTGCCTGGTACTCTTACACCGCGCCTTCCAACGGCAGCGTCACGCTTTCCACCGCGGGCAGCCGGTACGACACTCTGATCTATGTATTCACCGGCAGTGCTTCCCAGCCCACGGTTGTCAGTTGCAACGACGATCCATTCCCGCCTAACGGATTGTTGCAGGCTGCAATTGCCTTTAACGTCAGCCAGGGCGTGAACTATCAGATCGTAGTTGGTGAGACTCCGAGTTACCAGACAAACGTGCCGGGCGAACTGACGGGTTATCCGTTGAGCGTGAACAGCGCGTTACATTTCAGCCTTCAGTTTTCGACGAACTCTGTGAAGTCTCCCACTGTGACAACACTGAGTTCCTCTCCGAATCCGTCGAATTTCGGGCAGACGGTAAATTTCACGGCTAAGGTCGACACGAATGGGGTGGGCACACCAACCGGCACTGTGACCTTTGACGACGGTGCAACAGTTCTGGGCAGCTCTCCGCTGAGCGGCGGCACGGCATCATTCTCTACGGCTTCGCTTCCGGCGGGGACGAACTCTATCAGCGCAACCTACAACGGCGACTCGAACTTCAGCCAAAGCACGTCCACGGTTTTGTCGCAGGCCGTGCTGGCGACAACCATCACCACGCTGACCTCGTCGCCGAATCCATCTAAGCCCGGCGTGTCGGTCACGTTCACGGCAACCGTCACGTCCGGGGCTGGAACCCCCTCGGGCTCGGTTCAGTTCTTCAATGGCGACACGCCGCTCAAGACGGTCACCCTTGTTTCCGGAACAGCCAAATACAAGACGACGAAGCTTCCGCTTGGTTCGAACATCATCACGGCTGTGTACAGCGGGAACTTCTTCGGCAGCACGTCGAACGCAGTCGACCAGATTGTGGAAGTCGATCTCCCGACGATCCTGCATTCGTTCTCAGGTGGAACAGATGGCAGCTATCCACTCTCGAACCTCGTGCAGGATGCGTCAGGCAATTTGTACGGCACAGCCTCACAGGGTGGATGCCCCAATGGCATCGCGTCGGAGTGCGGCATGGTGTTCAAACTGAGTCCATCCTGGCAAGAAACTGTTCTCTATGTCTTCTCGGGGACCGGTGGAGATGGGGATTTCCCGTCTGGGGGATTGGTGCTGGACGGGTCGGGTAATTTGTATGGCACGACGGTCCAGGGGGGCGACGTTTCCTGCTCAGCCGGTTTCGGCTATGGTTGTGGGACGGTATTCAAGGTCGCTCCCAACGGCCAGGAAACCGTGCTGCACACCTTCAGCGGAACGGGCGGGGACGGTGTATTTCCCGAGGGCGGACTGGTTCGCGACGCCCAGGGAAATTTATACGGCACCACGGCACAAGGCGGTGATTCGGCTTGCCCGCTAAACTTTCCCGGCTATGGTTGTGGAATTGTTTTCAAGCTTGATCCGGCGGGCAATGAGACGGTGCTTTACAGCTTTACTGGATCTCTTGGGGACGGCGCCTTTCCAAACTCCGGACTGGCGCTGGATGCGAAGGGAAATCTGTATGGCACCACTCCCGAGGGTGGTAATCAGAACTGTTTCTCCGGCTGCGGAACGGTGTTCAAAATTGACTCGACCGAAAAAGAGACCATTCTGTACAGCTTCACAGGAACCGGCACCGACGGCTATTTCCCGCAGGCGGGGCTGGCGCTCGATTCGGCGGGCAATCTGTATGGCACCACCTATGCCGGCGGCTCCTTGGGGAATGGAATTGTGTTCAAGATATCCAACACAGCCGAAGAGTCGCTGCTGTACACGTTCACCGGGAATACCGACGGGGGTTATCCGGATGCCGCGCTTATCGTAGATAAGAAAGGCAATCTCTACGGCACGACCACGCAGGGCGGAGATCTCACCTGTCCGGCGGGCGGCGGCTATGGCTGCGGAAGCGCCTTCAAGCTCGCACCCGGCGGCCACAACAGCATTCTTCACATCTTCTTTGGGACAAATGGGGACGGCGCCGAACCGGAAGGCAGCCTATTGCTCGATGCGCAAGGAAACGTCTACGGCACGACCGTGTATGGCGGCGATTTGGGTGAAGGCACCGTCTTCAAGCTCGCGCCACAATGAAGGTGTGGCAGCGTAATGGCAAAGAGCATCTGAATTTGCCGCCTCAGAGCTGAAGAAACCGCCAGAGCACTCTGAGGGCGACCGCCTTTGTTCGATCCGTCGTCCTAAGTCTCCGCGCAACTGCGTCCGTCGTCCGTCTATTAGAAATATCCTTTGTCTCCGTCTGCAATGACGCCCTTGACAAAGCGACCCACATATCCAAAGACTCGACAATAGGGGTGCAAGCATGGAACCCAATCCCATCCTCTTTCGCGATCTAACCTTCATATTCGTGGCTGCTGTATTTGGAGGTCTACTGGCATGGCGTCTTGGGCTGCCTCTGATCCTCGGATTTGTAGTGGGCGGAATCGCGATTAGCCCATTCACGCCGGGACCACAGCTCTCAGACCTGCACACCTTCGAAGTGCTCGCCGAAGCCGGCGTCGTGTTGTTGATGTTTTCCATTGGCGTCGAATTCTCTATTCCGGACTTGCTGCGCGTGAAGTGGGTTGCTCTCGTGGGTGGTCCGATGGGAATTATGCTGATGCTGGCAGTCGCGACCGGTGCAGGAAGGCTTTTAGGGTGGAGTACGGCAGAGGGGTTGGTCATCGGTGCGGCAATTTCGGTGGCCAGTACGATGGTTCTGGCGCGCCTCCTGAGCGACGCTGGAAAACTGACCACCACGTTCGGCCGCGTGATGATTGGCATCACCCTGGTGGAAGATCTCGCGGTCATCTGCATGACGGTGGTCATTCCGGTGTTTGGGAACTCGAAGACCGGGGGCGTGCGGATGGCGGCCTGGATTCTCGGCAAGGCCTTGCTGCTCCTGATCCCTTTGGTCTTTCTGGCAGTAAAGGTGATTCCGCCGCTTCTGCGCCGAGTCAAGCGTACTTGCAACTCGGAACTGCAGCTGTTGGTCGCCATTGCCATCTGTCTGGGGACGGCGGCTCTCGCACAAGCGGCAGGATTCTCGGTTGCGCTCGGCGCCTTTCTGGCGGGTGTGTCGATCAGCAGCCTGCCGGACCTACATGACGCTCACACGCAGCTCGTTCCCTTGCGCGACGCCCTCGTCGCGCTCTTCTTCGTTTCACTGGGAACCTTGGTTGATCCGCACGTACTGTTGCGGAGCCTGCCGCTTCTCGGGCTGATGCTACTCCTGATCGTCGTTGGTAAGTTTCTTGTTTGGATGATGGTTGTGTGGCTCTTCCGCTATCCTGTGTGGACCGCAATTGCGGTGGCCGCGGGGCTCACGCAGATCGGCGAGCTCTCGTTCGTGGTGATACAGGCGGCGCGGTCGGCGGGGATGGTGGCCGAAAACGTCTTCAGTGCGGTCATAGCCGCTTCGTTAGTTTCGATATTGCTGAATGTGTTTATCACACGTGGAGCGTTTGCATGGGTAGGCAGAAAGACTCCTGTCCCGGAAGCCATCCAATCGTCGGACAATGCGACCGGTTCTGCGACTCATTGAGAGAGGTGCCAGATGTCAATCCGTCCGGTGAAGCGCGTAATTAAGTCGAAGCCGACCCTGGAGGGTGCGGGAGTCCATTTGAGCCGCGCCTTCGGTTTCGGCAATACGAAAGATTTCGACCCATTCCTATTGCTGGACGATTTTCGCAATGATGTTCCGGAAGACTATCTGGCGGGCTTCCCATGGCATCCGCATCGCGGAATCGAAACCATCACGTACGTTCTGGCCGGAACCGTCGAACACGGCGACAGCATGGGCAACAACGGAGTGATTGGCGCGGGCGATGTGCAGTGGATGACCGCGGGCAGCGGCATCATTCATCAGGAAATGCCGAAGGGCGATCCCGCCGGGCGAATGCACGGCTTCCAACTCTGGGGCAATCTCCCCTCTGCGCTCAAGATGACGTCGCCGCGTTATCAGGAAGTGAAGTCGGCGGAGATCCCCGAGATCGTGGACGACGATGGAACGCGCGTGAAAGTCGTTTCCGGAAATTTCTGGGGAAAGACCGGCCCGGTTGAGGGCGTGGCGGCGGACCCCATCTACCTCGATGTATCGGTCGGGCCCGGCAAGCGAAAGACGCTGCCGGTCGAGACGACACGTCACGCATTCGCCTACGTATTTGCAGGCAATGGAAAATTCTGTAACGCCTCGGGTCCGTTGTCAGTGCCGACCGAAGCCGTAAAATGGCTTGACACCAATCCTCCCATCGAAGCCGACAACCGCTCGCTGATCCTGTTCGATCGCGGAGATGAAGTAACCGTGCAGGCCGGAAGTGATGGCATCCGGTTTCTGCTCGTTTCAGGAAAGCCCCTGGAAGAGCCTGTGGCATGGTACGGCCCCATTGTGATGAACACCCAAGAGCAACTGCGGCAGGCTTTCACGGAACTGCAGGAGGGAACGTTTCTGAAGGACAAACACCGGTAGGAACAATCCTCGGCTCCTCTTACTCCCATCCTCCTCTTACTCCCATCCTCCACCCAGCGCCTGATACAGCTGCACCAGCGCGATGAGTTCATTGCCTTGCGCCTGCGCCAGGGCTAATTCGGCTGAGAAGGCGTTGGTTTCGTTGGTGAGCACCTCGAGGTAATCTGTGGTTCCTGCCTTGAAACGCACTTCCGATAGTCTGGCTGCGTCGCGCGCCGATTCGGCCAGATGCTCCTCCTCCGTTCTGGTTTCCTGGTTCTTGCGATATGCGATCAGCGAGTTCGAGACGTCGCGGAAGGCGCCCTGAATCGTCTGCTGATAGGTCAGCACGAACTGATCGCGCTGGGCTTCGGTGAAGCGGACGTTGTTCTTCAGGCGTCCGCCCTGGAAGATGGGCTGCGTCAGATTCGCGGCCATATTCCAGATCCCCGCGGGACCCTGGAAGAGATCGGTCAGCTTGGGACTTTCGTAGCCTGCGCTCGCGGTGAGCGCGATGTCGGGAAAGTAGGCGGCGCGCGCGACGCCGATTTGCGCGTTGGCTGAGATCAGATTGGCTTCAGCGGCGCGAATATCGGGACGCCGCTCGAGCAGGGCCGAGGGGATTCCGGCAGGAACTTCGGGGGCGTGCGGCTGCTCGCTGAGCTTGAGGCCGCGCGGGACGTTCCCGGGATTGCGGCCGAGGAGGATGTTGATGGCGTTCTCCTGCTGCGCGACCTGGCGTTCGAGGTCGGGGACCTCGGTGGCGGCGGTGTAAACGAGCTGCTCTGATTGACGCACGTCGAGGAGCGAGTTGATGCCGTGCTGCTCGAGAGTCTGGGTGAGACGGAGCGAGTCGCGTCGCGAGGCCAGCGTGTTGCGCGAAATCTCGAGTTCGAGGTCATACTGGCGAAGTAGAAAGTAGGCGGTCGCGAGGTTCGCGACGAGCGCGCCCTTGACCTCCTTCTGTGCCCACTCGGTGGAGAGCAGATTTGCGCGCGCGGCTTCGGTGCCGCGGCGGTACTTGCCCCAGAAATCGAGGTCCCAGGCGGCGGAAGCGAGGACGGCGCCTTGAGTAAGTTCGTAAGAAGGAATTGGGCCGAGCTGCGGGCTCTGCTGACTGGTGACGTTGCCTCCTGCGTTGAGCGTGGGCAACTGATTGGCGCGCGTGATGCCGAGTTGTGCCTGAGCCTCGAGCACGCGCGTAGCGGCGATGCGGAGATCGTAATTATTCTGGAGCGCGGTGCGGATGAGGGATTGGAGTTCGGGGTCCTGGAAGACTTCGAACCATTTGGCGTCGCCGAAGGATTGAGGCGGGTTCGGGGTGGCCTGTTTCGGGGGCGCGGCGGACGGTTGTTGCGCGTCCGCGGGCGCGGACTGTTCCGTCCGTGCTTCGCGATAAGTTCCCGGCACGTCGACGTTGGGTCGCTTATAGTTTGGGCCGACCGCGCACCCTACAGTCGCGGCTAGCGCGAAGAAAGTCATTGCCAGGCGTGCGTATCTTTCGTGAATGGTGGTTCGCATTTACAACCTTCCTTTGTATCTTTCGCCCCGTTGGGGCCGAATCCATTGGTGGCAGTTATCCCCGGCTTGCGTCGTGGGCTGCTTTCTTTCGCCGCTTCGCGGCTTTGTGAGTGTTAGTCCCCATGACCTTCCTGCAAGGCGAAGCCCGGCTCGGGCAGGCGGCTGCCGCTTCGCTCTCGTTCTCGTTCACGCTCGCGCGGGCTGCGGAAGAAAGAGAAGCGGTCTAGCACCTTCTCCTGGAATTCCTCCAGGTAGAGATAGATTGCCGGCGTCACGAAGAGCGTGATGAACTGCGACACGATGAGACCTCCGACGACCACTAAGCCGAGCGGCCGGCGCGAGGAGCCATCGGCTCCGTAGCCCAGCGCGATCGGCAATGCGCCCAGGAGCGCAGCGGCCGTGGTCATCATGATTGGGCGGAAGCGTTCGAGGCTGGCGTCATGAATGGCCTGGTCGTCGGGAATGCCCTGTCGGACGCGGGCTTCGGCGAAGTCGACGATCATGATGCCGTTCTTCTTCACGATGCCCATCAACATGAACATGCCGATGTAGGCGTAAAGCGAGGCTTCGGCGCCGAAGAGCCAGAGTGTAAGCAGGCCTCCGAGAAGAGCGACCGGCAGCGATGAGAGAACTGTGATCGGGTGCAGATAGCTCTCATAAAGGATGGCGAGAATTACATACATGACGAAGACCGCGACGAGCATGAGGATCGCGAGATCGCGAACCGTGTTCTGAAAGGTCAGCGCTTCACCTTGCAGAGCGCCTTGTACTCCCGGAGGAAGAATCTGCTTCGCGGTGCTTTCGACGAAGTTGGTGGCGGGGCCGATGGCGAAGCCCGGCTTCAGGTTGAAGAACATGGTCACGCTGGTGAACTGGTTGATGTGATTAACGGCCTGTGGCCCGATCGCCGGATGCCAACTGGTTACGGCGTTCAGCGGAATCATGCGCTGCCCATCGTCGCTCTTGATATAAAGCTTGCCCAGGTCTTCGGGGCCCGCGCGCTTGTCATCGGCTACTTCCAGGATCACCTGGTACTGGTCGGTCGCCTTCTTGATCAGGTAGCTATAGTTCTGCGAATAGGCATCGTGCAGGAGCGTGAGAATGCGGGTCTCGGACACTCCATACAATTTCGCCTGGTCGCGAAGGATATCAACCTGCAGATTCGGCGTGTGGTTGTAGAGATCGGAATTGACGAAGAGGAATCCGGGATACTCGTGCATCTTCGCCACCATCTTTCCGGCAGCCTCGTAGACCTCGTTGGGATCGATTCCCGAGAGCGCATAGGCGAACTGGCCCTGCGCATTGGCGGTCGCGCCGGTCGAGATTTCGAGCGCCGGGTTCGGTTGGAGAAAGGCGACGGTGCCGGGAATCGTCATGGCGATCCCGCCCATGAGTTGGCCGGCAACTTGAGCAATCGGCGCGCGCTCCGACGGAGGTTTGAGGAAC